>Ga0210016_1003623_pt1 | contig 13487 bp, 6 predicted proteins | sample CryGeyCG2014_300_FD_185454 | JGI IMG/M metagenome (GOLD analysis project Ga0210016, IMG submission 185454) | Groundwater microbial communities from aquifer - Crystal Geyser CG02_land_8/20/14_3.00 (SPAdes) (version 2) | ecosystem: Environmental > Aquatic > Deep subsurface > Groundwater | place... | reverse complement strand
AGGGGGATTGCTTCTATGAGACCGTCGGATATCTTATTGGCGAGGCCTTAAGATTGAAGATGGTTTTTTTGTTTCTGGGTAAAGGTTCTGATTCATGATTCAAGGTTTGACACGGGTGAGGTGTTCTTGAGGCATAAACAAGAAACACGGATTGTTATACACAGTCGAGGAACGTTCAAGTGAATGCAGAAGCAAAAGCAACTGATCTGGACGTCTTGGCTCAGGAATGGGCCAAGAGACTGAAGTCCTGCGAATATGCGGGAGAGGTCGTAGTTCCGGAAGCGGAACTGCCAGTGATCGCAAAACAGGTGCTTCGAGAACTCTTTTCGCCGCGCAGGTCTGCCGCATACAGGAAATGCCTTCTTATTCTTGCGATCAACTGCATGTACTACAAACACGACGAGGAAGGTTTCTGGATTCATTTTTGCAATCTACTAAATATTGATGACAATCAGCAGTCGCATGAGTGGCTCGGGGTAATGCTGGAAGGCGAGTTATTGGCTTTACGCCTTCTTCCCCATTCAAGACCGGGGCCATTCAGGTTTGTGTCGCCACTGCGAGAACAATGTGGCATCACGAGACACGAAATTCCCAGGTTTGCATTTCTGTTGAATCATCTGAATGAACGGTATGGATGGGATGGCATCCGCACTCTGGAGAGAGAAAACTTCACTCAGCAAGTAACAGCGCATGTGCAGGGAAAACATCTATCCCAGTTCTTGAAGGATGATCAGGGATGGTTTTTTACGAGGGATGTGGCACGTAGCGTGTCACAGCTTCAACGGAACGTGCTCGATCTACAGGACCTTGAGCAGCTCCATGGATATCGAACCGGGTTCTTTCGTGAACTCTTTGATGCTTTGGAGCAACCTCCGGATAAGACTGGTCCTGTCACTGATCCTGTCACAAGGCCGCCTTTGCCACGGTTAATTTTTCTACCCGACTTCAAACAGGTTGCGCTTGCTTTTGATCAAAAAGGCAGCAATGCAGGACAATACAAACTCAGCGGCGAAATTGTGCGCCGTAATCCTATACAATTAGAATCAGAAGATATGTTTGATCTGACCATTGGCGGTGAACGGCTGAATTCGGACAGTGAGTGGGAATCCTGGTCTATTGCTGGGTGGCTCCCATCCCGATTACCTGTTGCTCTTTTCCATATGGAACGAGGATATGTTGACCATCGTAACGGAGTGGCTCCTGGCAGGTATTACATGCTCGCTCCCTTTAAGAAGCCTCCCCCAAACGGAGTGCTGTTGAATTCTTACGGGATGATAGATCTCCCGTTTTCGGAGTTGGATTATGACGCTTGGCTTGTGTTGATCGAAGCAACGACCAATCTGGAGTTTCTCGGAATTTTTCAGAGACCTTTAGATGGCATCACAAACCTTATCTCATGGGCTGAAGAGACAAACAAACTTCCAGGGACGTATGATCTCGAGAAGACATTTATCGGAAGGTTGCCGCCTATTGCACTAGGTCGTTGCGAACTGTTCCTGTCAAATGCTGTGGGACTATTTGTTGATGATGGGCGAGAGGTTAGACGAGTGAAGCCCGTGGATTTCAGTGACGAGAAGGTTCACATCGATATCCCGATCAACAGTCGGGGGCGTATCTGGGCTGAACCGATTAGCAGAATGCGCGAATTCGCTAGGCTTGACACGCTTGGGGAGCTGCCTTTCTGCTTATTGCCCGAATGCCGGATCACGTGGCCAGATCGCCTCTACAGATTTCGGGATCAACCAGAGGTCATCCTTGTTGCCAAGGATGATGATATTTCTCTTGAAATTGAGAACGCAGAACCTATTGACAGCAGTACACGGGCATGGCGAGTTATGCCTGGCGTTGGACTCATTCAGGGCTACCTAAAAAGTGGTAACTGCGAAGTTCCTCTGGCACATCGCGTTTTCCGTGCGGATATTCATAAGAGAAGCGAAGCGCGGACACCTTATCTTGTCTCATCAGACTTCCAGAACCCGGTAAGCCTTATAGTCTCAGGTATTCCGAGAACAAAGGCGGAAATTACGCTCACAGATGGTAAGGAGACAAGGCGTCTTGGAGAATTGGGAACATTCAACGAAGCGGGCGAGATTTCGTTATCGACCTTTGCCATACGGGATGCGCTGTCGGGTTACAGAGTGCCTGTGGGCCAATTTGTCGTGATGGACGGCAGTTCAGAGGTCAGAACTGAGACTTTGTTTGTTGATTGCGATGCCGTCTGCGAATGGATTACTAATCCGACATCCACGACTAATGTGCAATGGTTGCCTCTCCTACCGTCACCGATTGCAGAAATGTTAGTGAGAACTCTGCAGATTAGAGATACGCCGCCTAAACAGTCTATCATGCCGGTGAACGCGGACTCTATTCCTGTATGCTTGATTCGTCTGTTTGAGTCATTCCGGCACCTGTGTTTTGTGTTCGATGGTTCAGAGCTCCCTGATCGTCCGGATGCCACAGGAGACCAAATAATCTTGGAATGCCAGGCCGAGAACAATAAAAAGGGTGCGACCGTGTCGTGGTTTGTTCAGGCCAAGAAGGTGTTTGATGCCGAAAAGATTGCAGAGGGAAGCGATGCGGAAGCCCTTCTTGCTGAATACTCGGTAATCTCTTGGCAGCCGCCATTTCAGAGATGGAGGGACAAGATAGAACAAATCGTTCGTCACCTCAAGGATGATGTGGAGGCGTTGCCTTTGGTTGAGGAATGGAAGAAGGACGTTGAGAGAGGGTATTCGGCATCATACGCAAGTCGTATTGCTTCTCAAGCGGGTGGCCGAGATCTGACCCATGCATGGGTGATCTATCGAGCGGGCAACTTGCTTGCAGCGGTCACCAAGGCGAAGACTTTACTCAACGGGGGTGTGTCGAGCCCGATAGCCGATTTGGCAGCCATATTGGTACGGCTATGCTGGTTTCGTTTGGGCTACTTCAAATCGCAACCGGAAATAGATTTCAGATCCTCGAACAAAAAGCTCCTATCGAGTTACAGAGAGTTGGTCAGCATCATCGGCTTTGCTGATTGGACTAATGAACGTCCTGTCCCTGCAACGAAGAATCTCAGCAGGGTGGCGGCAGCCCTCCCGATAACTGCACAAGATCGATCCGTGTTGAAGCTCTTTGCTGAAGCAGAACATGATTGGCAGTTGGGTAGTGAAAGAGACTGGCTGGGGTGCTACTGTGAGTTGTTGTTGGCGAGAGCTATGAACATGGGCGGGGAAACAAAGCAGATTGCTCAACTCTTTCAAGGAATTATAAAGAACGTGCCGGCTTCGCCGGATAGAAGCCTTCTAATCGAAATAACGGAGAAATACCTGTGACAGAGAAAAAAGAGGAATTGTTGGAGAGATTGGGCGACCTTCGCGCTCTCAGCAAGAAAAAGAAATACCGGTTAGCAAGACCGGAACATGACGAAGTGATGAAGACGTTGTCATCAGTTTCTCTAATCGGCCTTGAAGGTATTAAGGCAGCCCTCGAAGCGCTTCCTGACCTTCCATCGGACACAGGTGCTGAAGGCGTTGCCGGGAACTGGGCTGAGATTTCGGTCCACCTAGAGGAATTCTTAAAAGCACTTCAAGGGACAAGGTATAAGACGGAACTGGGGAAAAGGCTTAGACTGCTGATCGGACAGCGCCTTTCGTCTAAAGTTCCTGAAGTGGCTATGCGGGTCATTCTTGACGTCTGTAATGATATGACGCCTGCCAAAAAAGAATTTCCGACTTCAAAAGATCTGAACTTGATCAATTCGACGCTGTTGGTTGATGGTGCTTCGGTTCTGACTCGACTACCGCTGGATTCAGGACTGCAGAGTAAATCTGTTCAATTGGTTTCATATTGTCTTGGCGCCGGATTCTCTCTTGGCGCGAAGGGCAAATCGCTCGCCACCCCGCAAACTCAATTGGCCCTCATTCGGTGGGCCAATGAGCAGCCGAAGTTCTTGAACCCGGGCAAGGAGATTCAGGGACTAATTGCGGCCCGAATTCGTGATTGGAATGATGACCTTCTGAAACTTCTGGGGTCCGAACTGGATGCGCTACACCCTTCTCTAAGGGACCCAATCAACGGCGCTCTGGGGAAATCAACAGGGAGCCAATCACAAGTTGGCAGTGCAGTTGCGGCAGCATCCGTGCTGAATCAGAAAGTTGGACACATTGAGCAGACTGCCTACGACTCCGCCCCGCTCCAAACCGGCACGAGTCGAGATGTCAAGGACACATACGATGTCTTGTACGAACTCGGACTCTTGACGAACTACATCAAGCAGATGAACATTGTGCTCAATCGTAGTCAGGAAGACGTGGCCAGACTTGAACGGGATCTTCGTCAGGCCAAGGTTGAGTTAGGAGTAACCAGCCGGGAAAAGGAAGAGGCCAAACGGCGTTGCTCCGTAGTCGAGGACAAACTTGCAGAGAGCCTGGCGCGCGGCAAGAAACTGGAGCAGAGTGTTAATAGTCATCAAGATCAGATCGAGAATCTGAAATCTCAAGTTGTTGGCGCTGAGAATCGTCACAAGGAGACGCTGGAATCTCATAGAGCACATGCGGATGAGTTGTCTATGCGAATTGCACAGGAAGGCGATCATCGCTTGGCCACCTTTCGTAATAAACTGGCAGGAATGTTGCGGCCGATCGCGGCCAATCTAAAGGAAGCACGAAGCATGGAGATGACTCCTGAGTTGGGAATTGCCATGCGAACTCAACTGAGACAGATGCTGAATATACTGAAATCAGAAGGTATTGCGATTGATGGTGATGAGACATGAACGAATTCTTTGGCATCGATTTTGGCACAACAAATAGTGCGGTTGTCGGACGTCTGAGGCAGAATACAACACAATATGATGACGGAACGGGGCAGCCGTTTCCGTCACTGGTGGCGATTTCTCGGGATACCGGAAAAGTCCAGGCAATTGGTCGGGAGGCATGGAATCACCGGCTGGAACTTGCGGAGTCGTGCGAGATACTATCGTCGGCCAAGATGTATCTTGGGACCGACAAGGTGTGGCGTATCGGTCCTGAGGCGTGGACTCCTGAGAGCGTTGTGACTGAAGTTCTTAAGGGATTGCGGTCTCGGGTCAGCGAACGAGGAAGTGGTGCAGTTCTTGATTCTGCTGTTATCGCAATTCCTGTTGGATTTGCGCCAGAAAAGAGACGAGCGCTGCGAAAGGCGGCAAGGGATGCGGGAATAGATATCAAGGGATTCGTCTCTGAACCAACGGCAGCGGTCTTTAGGAATTTCGAGAAAGTTTATCAATGGCCAACCGTTGCTGTGTTTGATTGGGGCGGAGGTACGCTCGACATCTCGGTCGTGTCTATTCGAGGCGACGTAATCGAGGAAATCGCTACGGTGTCAAATCAGTTAGGGGGCGATGTTCTTGACCGAATGCTGGCAGAATGGGCGCATATGCAGATTCTCAGAAAAGGGAGCCGGAATGGACCACCATTCGATGGAATGGGCACCATATACAGGGATCTGCTGCTATCACAGTGTGAAATGGCCAAAAGAACGCTGGTCAACGAGGATTTGGCGGAGATTAGCGTTCTGCGATATGGCGAGTTCGGCACAGTCAATCTTGTTCTTACGGAAGAAAAGTTCTCGGAATTGCTGAGACCCAAGATCAATGAAGCCATAGCAACACTTGAAGAAGGCGTGCAAAATAGGGCACGCCTGAGTTTCGATCAAATTGGTTGTATTGTCATGGTCGGAGGGAGTAGCAAACTGCGGGGACTTCGAGCGTCCATGGATAAAAAAGGTTGGTCTTGCGACATTCAATTTCCTCCTGATTCTGAATGGCATGTAGCAGACGGCGCGGCAATTCTATCATCCAGTTTTGGGGAATACATCTCCGCACAGAGCATTGGCATCAGACTCTGTGACAACACCGTGTACCCCATTATCAAAAAGGGAGAGAAAGCCAGCTTCCATAGTCACGTTGCCACGTTCGGCTTGGTGGAAGACGTTGACAATGCGAGATTTGTTTTTGTGGAGTGCAAAGACGGTGCTGGCGGGGGGCAGACGTCTATGGATAAAATCCTTGGGTACCTTTCAGTGCCAGCTTATGGGTTTTCAAATGAACCAATCCGTCTAAATAGTCAGATTGACGATGATCTCTTACTACAAGTCACTGCGCGCAGTCAAAACAAGGCAAAGATGCATGAGCTTACCTGGACATATGGAGATGTCCGTTTCAGTTACCAGCTCCCGAAAAGAATATGACCAAGAACTCAAACATGCAACTGACCAGCAATGTCTACCCTGTCAAGGTGGATGGTGAACGGATCGATTTTACCGAGAACGAGGATTTTGTCGGCAGAGTGTGGGACAAAGACGCATTGATGAAGCTTTTCACGTGTATTCACCATGTGCTACCAGATAAAAGAATCCTAGAGAAGCATCCCAAGAAAATTCCTGGCCTAAGCGAATGGCAGAGTTGGCGGATAAGGACTCCGGAGGAATGTGCGAACGCGTCGGGCGAGAAGCCGTGGGGAATAGTGATCCATGGCGCGAGTTTTGAACTGGTATGCAAATGTAACAGGCGCGACTGTATTCACTTTGCTGAGTGTAGGCCAAAGATGGAGACCGAGGATGGCGTTAAGAAATGAGATTGATATTCTGGCGTTCAATAGGGACTTACACCAGACGTACAAGAACTACATATACACAACGAACCTCATATCAGATCAAGAGCCAGAGCTTCAAACCGCGTTTAATGAGAGATTGTCTGAAGGGTTCAGTGTTCTATGCGGTCCTTATGTGCACTGCACACCCTGTTATAAACCAAGCTATACATTACAGGATTTGATCGCAGGCCGGGGAGATATAAAGCTGTCGGCACAACTGGCAAAACTGCCTCCGGATCAGTTTGCACCGGATCGCCCCCTCTACACCCATCAAGTTGAGGCTCTGCGTATTCTGGGGAAGGGGGAGAACCTCGTTGTTGCTACTGGCACCGGTAGTGGCAAAACTGAATGCTTCCTTCTGCCTATCCTGAATGACATACTCGAGAATCCGGAACGCGGACTGCGCGCAATCATGATCTACCCCATGAATGCGCTTGCTGATGACCAGTTGGGCCGCTTGCAGAGGCTGCTGAGTACTATTCCGGAAGTGACATTTGGTCGCTACACTGGGGATACTCTGGAAACTGTCGAAGATCGTCCATCAGAAGTTGTCCAGAACGAGAGATATACCAGAAGAGAGATTCGTACGAACCCGCCGCATATACTGCTGACAAATTTTGCCATGCTTGAATACCTGCTGTTAAGGCCCCGGGATTCCGACATCTTCAAGGGGAACAGACTAAGATTCATTGTCTTGGATGAGGCACACAGTTATTCAGGGGCACAGGGAATAGAAATTGCGCTGCTAATGCGTCGACTTCGGGAGTATCTGCTGAAAGAAGAAGGCACGGTTCAGTTCGTATTGACGAGCGCGACGCTGGGAGACGACTCTGACGCGAGCAAAAACGTTACACAGTTTGGCTTAGACATATCTGGGGTGCCATTTGAGACAAAAAACGTTCTTCAGGGCGAGACCATTGATGACTTTTTGAGCGATCTGCGGCCTTTCCCATCGAAGGACACGCTGCTGCGCATCGGAGCGTCCGGTGAGTCAATCGAGCTGTGGACAAACGTCTTGGAGGATGCAGAAGGCCTGGCAAAGAGGCTGGCAGAGTTCAAGATAGACTGTGGCGCTGTTTCTGGGCGGTCTGCTTCTCGCCTTCTATTTGACCTGTTCTGCATCAGCGAACCTCTGAATCGGCTTCACAAGCGATGCCGGCAAAGCCCGACAACGCTTGGAGACATCTGCGAGCTTCTCCAGTTGCCATCTGACAACGTGGGCAATCGGGCTGTTCAATGGCTCATCACCATGGGGAGTTATGCAAGACGAACGCCTGACGCCTCGCCTCTTCTCCCGACACGGGTCCATTTCTTTGCACGAGGATTGGCGGGTGCCACTGTTTGTCTGGCAGATGATTGTTCCGGGAGACAGTCACACCCAAGTACGGGGTGGAGTTCATTCTTTCTTGAGGACCGTAACATATGCCAGAACTGCGGGAGCAAAGTCCTGCCGCTACTGACGTGCGTGCATTGTGGACTTCCAACTTGTCGAGTCTTCCTTGTTGACGGAAAATGGCAACTGAGCTCACCGCCGCACGTTATCCCAAATGCCCGTCTGCTCACATGGAGCACAGGTGACGATGAATGCAGTGGTGACGAGGATGAGCCCACGGGGAGACAGGCGTGGGTCTGTCTGCAATGCGGAATCTACAGTGAGGACAACGATAAGCCGGAAAGTTGTGGGACGCATAATGTGGCGAGGCTCTCGGTTCTTGATAGCGACGAAGGGGGAAACGGAAACCTGGCCAAATGTCCTCGATGCGGAGGTCAAAGAGGAGCATACGCGTCTGTCTTGAGGGATTTTCGCACTCGGGAGGACGCGCCAACTGCGGTTTTGGCGGAAACTTTGATCCGGAATCTGCCATTTGACGAGAGGGACGAAGTTCGTGCCGAACTGCCGGCGCATGGGCGGAATCTACTGGTGTTTTCGGATTCGCGTCAGCGCGCTGCTTTCTTTGCGCCATACCTTGAACAGACGACCTTGGAAACTGCATACATGGGCCCCCTTGTTTCGGCGATCGCAGAGGAAGAACAGAGGGAGTCTCGTCCTGTTTCCTTTGAAGAAATCACGCGAGCCTATGTTCGTGGGATGGAAAAGCGCCGGATGTCCGTTATCAAGAAAAGGGACAAGAATGGGGTTGATTACTTCGACCTCATTCCGAAGAAGCGTCTTCGCAGTTCCGACAAATCCGCAGCACAACATGCAGTGGAACTGATCCTCTATAAGGATTTCTCTTCATCTTATAGAAAAAAGACCTCGCTGCCGGGATCTGGTATCGCTGCATTGTCGTTCGATTTTAACGAAGAAGAGCGGGAAAAGTTGCCAAAGGTAATTCCCGAGATATTCAGGGGGGAAGCAAGTGCCGGTTGGGATGCGCTGCATGCGTTACTAAACGTGTTTCTCCTCCGGAAAGCAATAGCTCTGCCACACGACATATCGACTCGAGAAATTCTCAATCCTGGACCTGAAGCCGTTACGTACCACCTGGCATCGAGTGGAAACAACAATGGACGCCAAGTCGTAAGATGGAATCCTTATTTGGCTCCTGACAGAGGCCGCAAACGGGCTATTTCTGCGAGTCGTCAGCTGGATATTGTAGCCCGGTTTACCAAGCTGGACAAGGAAAAGAATGCAAAAGAGTTGTCGAGTATCCTTACTCGGATTTGGGATGCATTCAAGGATTCGATGCTGATCGAAGCTCAGTCTTGGCCTGGGGAATTTCGTCTGGATCCATCGCTCGTACACGTCACAAGGCTGAGACCCTGGGGTTTGTGTGATCGGTGCGGAAGGCTGACAACATTGACTAACCTGGGATTTTGTTTGTTGCCTGGCTGCCAAGGAAAGGTCCAGAATCTGGGATCAGATGAGTGCGAACAACTGTTCGCACGAAATCACTATCGACAACGGTATTTGCTTCCTCCACTGGAGATCAGAGTTGAGGAACATACGGCTCAGCTTACAAATGAATTGGGGAAAGAATACCAGCGCAATTTTATGGCTGGAAAGATCAATGTGTTGAGCAGTTCCACCACTTTTGAGATGGGGGTCGATGTTGGAGCTCTAAAGGCGGTGTTGCTTCGAAATGTTCCTCCAACAACAAGTTCCTATATCCAACGTGCCGGTCGTGCTGGAAGACGGAAGGATGGCGTGTCTGTGGTGCTTACGTTCTGCAGAAATGTCCCGCATGATCAGTATCATTACCAGAAACCGGAAGAAATTATCCTTGGCCGTGTTCCATCGCCCTATCTGAATTTACAGAATAAACCTTTAACACAGCGGCACTGCAATTCTCTGCTTTTGGGATACTATCTTCGAAGTGTGGCGGAAGTTGATATTCAGGAACTCGACCATCTGACTGTCGACGCCTTTTTCCTGTCGCCCGATGAGAAAACGTCTCTGGCAGCGCGCTACGAGACTTGGCTCGGCGAAGCACAAAATTGGCGTGTAATGATATCTTCGGTGAAGGGGATATTGCCGGAACAGTCCGCGCTTATTCCTGAAGAGGTTCTTAGTTCTTCTGTAGACACACTCTTGCACAACCCCAAAGGAGTGCTTACCTATCATGTGCGGCAGCCGCTTCAACAGTTGGCAAAACAGTTTGCTGAGATAGAAAAGCAACTAAAAACGGCATCGGGGTCGGTGAGGATTTCTCTTGCACGAAGTTCGGCGTCTCTTGATCGGTTGATCCGGCAATTCAAAGAAGAGCGGCTAATCGATTTCCTCAGTAGTTGTTCTTGGCTGCCTGGCTATGCTTTCCCACAGGACATCGTGAAGCTTCTTGTGCGCCAAGTTGAATATGGCAAACGCATGCGGCTGCAGCGGGATCGAGAGATCGGAATATCTGAATACGCTCCCGGAGCGGAGATCGTAGCCGATGGATGGCTGTTCACATCCGGAGGTGTCTGGTTCAATTCAAGGGAACCAGAAATTCGGCAATACGCTCGCTGTCCGGAATGCCGCAAGATCGACACCTATCTTGAGACTGAACGGCCCTCAAGGGAATGCTCAAGATGCAGGACAAAGCTCAGCGGAAAGTTTTTGCCCAGGCCCTATATTCGGCCTGATGGGTTTACGACGTTAGTCACAGATACAGTTCGTCGTCCCGGAATGAGTCGACGGCCTGGTGCAAGAACCACGGAAGTATTCCTATTGGAAGGGGCTGCGCGGGAAGATTTTCGCGAGCATCCTGTGAGGGGGGTGACATTTGCGGAGAAGAGTGGAGGGCGACTCTTTCTGGCAAATAGCGGCTATCAATATAGCGGCTATCAGATCTGCCGGAAGTGCGGTCGCGGATTTACAGAAGTGCCATCAGACAGGACACATGAAACCCCCTGGGGAACCAAGTGCACCGGTTCTGTCAAGTGCTTAGACCTGGCCCATGAGATTACCACAGATATTCTGCAGCTGCGTTTTCATGACTGTACACCTGCTCCACCGCTAATTACGGAGAGGCCCTTCTGGATGTCGTTCGTGGCCGCCTTCTTGAATGGGGCATCGGACGCTTTGAATATCAAAGGAAGCGATTTGGGAGGCACATATCACGGATGGAGTGAGGAAACCTATGTTGGTGAACTTGTCGTGTACGACCGAATCCCAGGCGGTGCGGGACATATCTCACGAATCGTGAAGGATCTCGGAGTTGTCATGGAGGCGGCGCTCGCGCGCGTACGTGACTGCAAGTGTCCAGATTTGGAGGCTAGCTGCTATGCTTGTCTTCGCAGCTACAACAATCAATTCTATTGGGAACAGCTCAAGCGAAAGCCCGTAAGAGACTGGCTCTCACTCATTCTTGAGAAGTAACGGCAATGGCTCGTATGTTTCCAAATAGGCTTTTGGCGGGGACGCAAAGCAATGCGGAAAGAAAGGTATTTCATGCACTGAAGGACCTTCTGCCTGAAAGATATACCGTCTTTCATAGTGTTCCTGTTTATCGCCAGTTAGGCGATGGCGGCAGACTCGCTGATGGCGAGATAGACTTCCTGGTGGTGCATCCGGATAAAGGGGTGTTACTTCTTGAAGTGAAGGGGGGCGGCATTTCTCATGATTCCGCATCCGGTGAATGGATGACCACAGATTTTCAGGGATGTAGACATCTTATCAAGAACCCGTACGAACAAGGGAAAGGATACAAGTATGCCCTGATTCAGGAGTTGCGGGACTGTAGGCTGACCCGCACTTTCACCTTCCCTACAGGGCATGCAGTCTGGTTCACAGATATTGACCTGACGTCCAAACGCCTGGGTTTCTCAACGAGTCTGGAGGGCATCACGCTTGACGCCAGGGCTCTGCCGGGAGCCGAACACGCTATTGAGAAGCTATTTGAAACATCGTTGGGTACGTTGCATATGGCGATGCCTGGGCATGTGGGTGTCGACGCTTTGATTCGTCACTTGGCTCCCAACTGGGAGATCGCATCTACACTATCGGCACAAATCATGGACGAACAACGTCAGATTCTGGAAGCAACAAAAAGTCAGTACAAAGTCTTGTCGCTTCTTGGTCGACTGCCAAGAGCCCTCATTCGAGGGTGCGCCGGATCTGGAAAAACTTTGCTTGCCCTGGAAAAGGCACGACGGTTGTCGGATAATGGACAGTCAGTACTCTTTGTTTGCTTCAACAAGCGACTGGCCGAATGGATACAAGAGCGTGTCTCAGATGTCAAAGGTGTTCAAGCCTTTCATTTTCATGGATTGTGCGCGCACATGTGTCGGGAATCGAATCTGCCTCTGCCCTATCCTGATCCTGTAGGGGATCATAGTTCCTACTACGAACACACTCTGCCTGAGTCGCTGATTGACGCCCTTGCGCAGAGCGATCTTCGTTTTGATGCGCTTGTTATTGACGAGGGGCAAGACTTCAATTCAGCCTGGTGGCTACCCATGCAGGAATGCCTGAGAGACCCAAATGAAGGAACCTTTTACATATTCTTTGACGACAATCAGGCGATCTACAGTCAGGATCTGGAATTCCCGTTTAGGGAACCGATCTTTTCTTTACTTGAAAATTGCAGAAACACGAAAGCGATTCACAAACAGGTAACCAGATTTTATCGGGGCGAAGGACATCCAGTGGCGATCGGACCAGAAGGAGAACAGCCAGAGTTCATTGTGACAGAGGACGAACTTCGGGCGGTCCGCGACACAGTCAAGCGCCTGGTGCATACGCATCATATCCAACCGAACGACATAGTGATTCTGACGCCGCTAAGTTTGCAGCGATCATTTCTACGAGAAGGTGACATGATTGGCAATATTAGACTCAGTTGGGAACGACCTGGTGACCACGGTCAAGTTTTCTGTTGCACGATCCATTCATTCAAAGGGCTGGAGAGTCCTGTTGTGATCTTGTGTGAATTGTCGGGACTCCATCCAAGAACGCAGAATGAGATGCTGTATGTGGGTATGTCACGGGCAAGGCATTATCTTGTTGCGATTGCCAGGGATCAGAAGTATGTGGAGCCAGAGGAAACGATTTACCAAGCGGGATGTGAATCGGAAAATTTGTGATTTGCAGCAAATGAAGACAGATGCCATGGTCAGAATGCGATTAAGAGACGCTGAGTGAACGATTTGGGGTGACCCATTAAAAAGGGATTCGTGAGGGTCGCGTCTACAGTGCGACCGGGCAAGGTCGTATCATCCAGCGGGTGAGAATCCCGTCCCGGAAGGTAAGCCAGCCACCGGGTAGCGAGTCTTTGGAGGGAGGGTGGTAACATCCTTCTTTAAGCGTAAGATAGCAAGCAGGCAGGCCGTAAGCCGATTGGTTGAAGGGATTGAGCCCCGAAAGTGACGCGTTGGGAAGGACGACACTGTTGTAGAAGTGGAAGTCAACATGGGACGAGCCGCTATGGCGAGGCGAGTCCACTTCCC
>Ga0210016_1003609_pt1 | contig 13515 bp, 11 predicted proteins | sample CryGeyCG2014_300_FD_185454 | JGI IMG/M metagenome (GOLD analysis project Ga0210016, IMG submission 185454) | Groundwater microbial communities from aquifer - Crystal Geyser CG02_land_8/20/14_3.00 (SPAdes) (version 2) | ecosystem: Environmental > Aquatic > Deep subsurface > Groundwater | place... | reverse complement strand
CCCAATACTCTTATGGAGCGTATCTTTGAAGATGCTGACCCAGAAAATATTCGGTTTTTTGGTTTCCTCGACCCTGACTTTGACCCTAATGATAAAAAAAAGACATAATATTGAAATTCCTATACATCAAGGTTAGGCAAGGAGCGGATGCCAAGGTTTTCTTTTCCCGGTTGTTTCTTCTGGTCAACTACAAGCGATATGAAAAAGCGCAATTTGGCTATCTGAACAGCTATGGGCTGTATGTCCACACCGTAAATACAATTTTCTATGAGGTAGAGTTTGCGACCATAGTCCAGTTCATTGTTTTCAAAAGCGGCTTCAATATCGGCAATAAGTTGGTCGCGAAGAGCAGAATCGTCAACTGTCTTGACTTTTTCAATCTGTTTCTGTTTCCAGAGTTCATTCTGTGGGTCGAGTTTATGAAGGATGTATACCAGTTTGTGCAAAATACCCATAGGAAACGCACCACTCCCGCAGGCAGGGTCAAGAATTTTGCAAGCATCAATGGCCGCAATTAGAATAGTAGTTTCTTTTTTATTAAACGTATTAGGATTTTCAGAATAGGAGAGTAGGTCACGTAATCTCTCTTCATATCTGTTGTTAGATTCTTCCCCCGCCACGGCGGGGTCAGAATGACAATGTGAAAGGGACTGTTTTAAATAAGCAATCAGTGATTCGTCCACCATGTAATTGACAATTTCCCGCGAAGTATAGAAAGAACCAGTCTGCTTGCGGGCAGTGGTCTGGGTTTCAGGATTGTAAGAAGCAAGCAGATTTTCAAACACTTTGCCCAAAAGTTCCGGATCAAGAGCCACTTCTTCTTCAATTGGTGTGTTTTCCGTGACGGTAAATTTGTAGTTGGAAAGAATATTAATCAGACCCTTTACTTTGTAACGTTTGTTTTTCGTGCCAAATATTTCATTGAGGTCATATTCTGCTTCCTCTCCAAAGAATAGAAAATCAGGGACTATGGCTTGTTTTTGGGTATTACGAGAGAAACCATCGGCATAAAGCACTTTGCCTTCATCATTTTCTTTATCCAGACAATCAAATAACCCACCATTTAAGAACGGGATGTCTTTGAAGAGTGCAATCACTTCTTTTTCATCAATGGCAAATTGGTTTGCATACCGGAAAAGGGTTTTAATTCCGTACTCATTTTTGTTCTGTTGTAAGCTGCCATTTTTAGCAAAACTCCGCTCACTCATTTTCTGGTTCAGTGTGCCAAAAAAGAGATTTTGTAAAATTGCCTGATAGTAGATGATTGATTCTTTATTCTTTGCGAATTCTTTGAGAATCTTTTTCAGTTCGCGTGGGTCAAAAAGCGCTCCTGGGACTAAATCCTTTTCTTTTATGAACCAGATGAAGATAATGCGGGTGATAAGACGTATAAGATTTGTTGCGTTTCGGATTTCCTTTTTCTTTTCAATATCATCTGGGAAGGAAACATGATCCATTGCCCAGAAGTACCAATTGGCGAGTTCCTGATAAAAACGTTTATTAAGTTCTTTTATATCAAGTGTTTTTTCCCAGGCGTTATGTAGTTCTACAAAGTTTATAAACTTATGAATTTTAAGAAGTTCATTAAAGGAAAGGTCAAAAAGAATCTCAATATGTGCTCTATGAGGATTTGTAATATTAATATCTTTAATCAGTGTAACTTTTTCCAATACATCCTTTTGTTCATCACGTTTATGTAACCGCCTGTTAATAACTGAAAGTGTAAGGAATTGTCCATATTTGAATAATATCATTACAGGCATGGGGAAAACTTTATTAATTTCCCTGGTAATCTGGCTTAATACGGTTCTGCTATAGTTTTCTTTTGATAGTTCAATAACAAAGAACAGGTAGGTTTCAATAATTGTCCGGTCAACCTTTTTGGTATCGAAAAGACTATGCTGAACTGTTATTTCATCTTTGGAAAGCTGAAAGAGAAGATCAATATACTTCCATTCGGTAACAAGAGCTTTTTCTTCATTAAAATGGCTGTTTCCTTCAAGAAAACACTTTTTAAAATATTTAAAAGTCTTTTCAACAAACGGTGATTGCCTGCTTGTATTGTATCCCAGGTCACTGAAAAGCTGAATGGCACAATTGGAAATCGTTCCATTATTAAAGCTTTTAATAGCTTCCTGAATCTTTGATTTAATTTCAACCATTATTTTTGCCTTGTTGAAGTTTTTTCAAACTGTTATTGCCAAGCAAGGATTGCAACTGAGTTTGGTCGATTCAATCCATTTAGAAGGCGATAAGACAAATGAATTGCCTCCGGCTTGATACATAAAGGTGTCGAATTCGACCCCTTTGAAATTTGGATTATACAATTTCTCCCATAAACCTAAAAATTCAATCGTGGTTTTTGACCTCATCCAGTTTTTGACTACATCTTTTGGCTCGTTAGGATTTTTGTGACGGGCGATGTCTGTAAGAGAGATATAATCATCTTTCCCTTTCGTAAACAAAACAATTTCACTATTCATTACCGTAATTATTCTTTTTTTCATATCTTTTTCACCTCACTATTAGCCAGGTTACAAGTTCAAAATTTTCCATTTCGTTGAGCTGTTTAGATACCGGTATAAGAAGCGCACTCCTGTCAGATGTAAGTCTCTGGTTTCCCCGTTTTTTAAAAATACGAATTATCTCATCTACCGCTTTTTTCAAGAGGACTGTGTAGCCATCCATCTTTTCCCCATTGTTGGTTTCAGTATTGAATATCTCACAAAGTTTTTCATAAGGAGCTTTTCTGCCCTGACACATAAGGCGATAAATCTCAAGTATCTGCTTGGCGTGGGTATAGTTAAACCGCACGGTTCCGTCATTGCGAATATATACGAGAAAATAGGGATTCAGCGGATTAACTTCTTCGTTTCCTTCGCTGTCTCCTTTTTGTTTGAGGCAGAAAACCACGCCGGGTTTAATAATATCTTTTTCCTTTTGTTCACCGGATGGCGAAGGCACAACTGCATACAGTCCAAATGGGGATTCAACAAGCCGTTTCCGGTTGTTCTCAAGGAAATTAAGTAGTTCAATGCGGAAATCATCCAGTGTAAAATCGGTCAGAGATACTGTCTCGTCCATGTCTTCAAGGTCAATGACTTCTTCTTTCAGTTTTTTCAACTGCTGATTGCGGTATTTGAGGTCATCAGAAATCAGTTCCTGTATCTGTTCCGTATTTAAAATGTTATCTTCACCTGTAGCGGTAACATCTACAAGAGCCATACGTGCTTCAACTCGCTCTTTGAGGTTGATATAATTATCCAGGTCTTTTGTGGGCCAAAAATTAACTAACTGAATTTTATCATTCTTGCTTTTTAAACGGTCAATACGCCCGAAACGCTGAATAATACGCACCGGGTTCCAGTGAATGTCGTAGTTTATAAGGTAATCGCAATCCTGCAAGTTCTGTCCTTCACTGATACAGTCTGTCGCAATGAGCAGGTCTATCTCTTCGCTTTGCGAAACTGAAGTCATTTTTGCTCGATTCTTGGAGACTGGCGAAAAATTAAGCAGAATACTGTCATAATCATTTTTCTCAAAACTGGTCTGCGTGTAATTTCCACAAACCAAGGCACAATGCAGTTTTAATTCCTTTTTGCACCAGGCTTTTATGTTTTCATAGAGATATTGTGCGGTATCTGCAAATGCGGTAAAGACAATGACTTTTTTATTTTCTCCGTTAAATGGACTATTCACTTTACTCTTAATGAGTTTTTTCAATTCCGATAGTTTAGCATCTCTTTCGGGAGTGACAGAGCAAGCATTGTTATAAAGGTCAACCAGCGCTTCCTTGTCTTTTTTTAGATCCTTAAGCCAATCTTCAAGTTCAAGGTCAGCCAGGTCAAATTTAAGTTTTTTACCAACTTCCCATTGCTCAAGGTCATCCGCATTTTCTTCCAGTTCCTCTTCATCCGGTTCAATGCTTTCAAGAGATTCTTCCTGTGACTTAGTCTTTGATTTCAGGAACTCGTTGATTTTGTTTTCAAGCGTCTCAATCTTTCTTATCGTTCTATCCATTGATATTTCAAAGGACTCAATTGAACTTTCGAGACGCTTTAGAAAATTGACCTTCATCATGCCTATCAGGAAGTTTTCGCGGTCTGTCTGTTTGAATGCCAGAACCTTTGTGACGGCAAGATCTTCATATTTTTTTTGTTTGTCCGGCTTCACATACTTGGAGGGATTAAAAACAGATAGTTTGTATTCAAGGATTTGCTTATTTAACCTGTCATAAGAAGGAAAACGGTTATTGAGATCAATTTCAGGATACACGGAATGCGGTTTGTTGCGTTCTGGAAACTTTACTGCTGTATCAATTTTATAAAAGTTTTTAATATGTTTCCTTGAACGGGCGATAGTCAGCTCGTCAAGCAACTTGAAAAATGCGGAATCAAGCCTCTCCAGGAGCTGTTTCATGTTTCTACCTGGGTTTTTCTTGGGGTCAGCCCAATTGGTAAAGTGAGTTTGAGCGTTTTTAAGAGTTAAAGCAATATCTTTAATTTTACAGCATTCAAAAAGAGCGTCTTCCTTCCCTTCAGTAATGAAAGAGATCTGATTTCGCAAATCGCGGAGCGTGTTGTTAACAGGAGTCGCAGATAGCATAAGGACTTTGGTCTTTACTCCGGACTTAATGACTTTTTCCATAAGCCACTTTGCCCGGTTCATTTTGACACTTCCGTCTTGCTTAACTTTTTCTAAAGGGTTTCCTCTGAAATTATGGGATTCGTCAATAACTACAAGATCATAAGCGCCCCAGTTAAAGTTCGCGAGGTCAATTCCATTCGCATCAGAGTATCCTGATTCTCGTGCCATGTCGGTATGATATAGTACCGTATAATTAAATCTGTCCTTTTTAAAAGGGTTGAGCGAATGATTCTGGCTTGCCTGATAAATGGTCCAGTTACCGGTAAGTTTTTTGGGACATATAACAAGGACGCGGTTGTTCAGAAGTTCAAAGTATTTGATAACAGCAAGGGCTTCAAATGTCTTTCCAAGCCCAACGCTATCAGCAATAATGCATCCGTTATGCTTTAGAATTTTATTGATTGTTCCCTTTACGCCGTCCTTTTGAAAGTCATAAAGTGTATCCCATATTTCACTGTCAAAAAATCCGGTACGCTCATTAAGAAGTCCGCCCTTTTTATTTTCATCCAAGTAGTTTTCAAAAATATGGTAAAGAGTTTTAAAATAAATAAATTCCGGTTCATTTTCGATATATAATTGCTCAAGGTACTTTAGCACTTGTTCCTTTACGTCTTCTACCAAGCCGGTTTTATCGTCCCAGATTGAATCGAACCATTCTTTAAGTTCCAGCCTATCCCGGTCACTGTCTATGACCATATTCAATTCAATGTTTTTGCTTCCTCCAAGGCCAAGCCCATTTACGGTGAAATTAGAACTCCCGGCTATTGCTTTCTCAATTCCGCTTTCCTGCCGAATATGGTACATCTTCCCGTGAAGGAAATTCGGTTTTACCATTGAACGTATTTCGGTTTTATTTTTAATCCATTCCGAACACTCTTTTGCGATTGTTTTTTGAGTAAGTCGGCTTTCAATAGGAATAGCAATCTTGTCATCTTCGATTTTAAAATCACGGGTGTTTACTTTATCCGGATCCATTGATTTTATAAAAGTAGGTTCACCAAATAAAAACCGTAATTGATTGATGTTGTCAAGATTATTTTTCAGATGATGATAAGCGTAGATAGTAAAATATGCGGAGACAATAGAAACGTCGGAGTTATTACTTATGGTTTGCTTTAAAAAATCGCCAACAGTCCCATGAGAATGATTGTCACGAATTGATGAATAACTCATATTGATTTTCTCCTTCTTTTCTTTGTACTCCCTGCTGAAGTGTATTTTGTAATGGAAATTGCACTCATTATAGTATCTTTCTCTTATCCATTTACTAACTTGTCTATCTTTGTATGCGGGAGTAGTTTAACAGAGTAAAAGTAGCAAATTTCAAGTAGCGTCCCTTTTTCTTTAATAGCATTTTCAATATCTTGCTTCATCTTAATATCAGTCATTAATTTGTCTCTCCTATTAGCCTTTTTATCTGCACATTATTCATTAATGACTTCATTTGCGTTATAGCAATAATATTAAGTTGTTGCAGTCTTTCGCTTTGAGAAAGCCCCCGATGGATTAACACAGAATTGATGCTTTCAAGATTTGAAAGAACAACCAATTGCTCGATTGCCGCATAGTCGCGGATATTACCATCTGCATCAGGATTTTCATCCCGCCATTCTTTTGCGGTTTTTCCAAACAATGCCATATTGAGCATATCCGCTTCAGATGCATAAACAAAGTTAATTTGCTGTTTAGTCAGTTCCTTCGGTATAAGATTATCTTTTATTGCATCGGTATGAATATGGTAATTGACCTTAGCAAGGGTTCGCTGAAAATTCCATTCGAGTTTCAACCGGTCATTTTCCCCATCTTTTAACCTCTGGAATTCCTTGATAAGATAGAGTTTGAACTTGGGCGATATCCAGGATGCGAACTCGAAAGCAATGTCTTTATGAGCGTAGGTGCCACCGTATCGGCCAGCCTTTGCAATAATACCCCTGGAGTTTGTTTTTTCCACCCACTGCTTAACTGAAAGGACAAATCTGTTGAGTCCGGCCTGATTTTTAATTCCCTCGAATTCGGGGGAATTAAAATCCGGGTTATATATCTCTTCCCAGATACCGAGAAACTCTATCGTGTTTTTGTTTCTTAGCCATTTCTCAATGAGCGCCAGCCCGTTTTCAATATTCCTTACCATATCTGTCAGGGAGATATAATCATGTTCATTCTGCTGATAATATGAAATCTCGGTCCCGAGAACGCTTATTTTACTCATTGTTCACCTCCAACTTAGTAAGGTTCTCCCGAATGAGTTCATTCAGCCGGGATTCTTCCTTCATCTGCTCGTCAAGTTCTGCCTTTAGCTTTCCGAATCGTTCCGTAAAATCAAAATCATCTTCATCTTCTGGCAGTCCGATGTAGCGTCCCTGCTTCAATAATGGCTTTGCGTGTTTCACCTTCACCATTGGTTTTGGAAGTTAGAGAACCCTTGGCGAGTACAAAACCTGCCATACCTTTAGGCATTTTATCGCTCCGTTTTCTGTCTATCTTTGTATGCGGGAGCATTTTGTTAAATCCCTCTTTATTCTCCCTTTAGAAAAGGGGGAGTAGTAATCAAGTTTTTACTAATACCTTTGTATATTGGACACCTAATAGTTTACAGACTTCTTTTCGGAAATTATCCGGGTCGGCTTCCTTGCTTGCCTTGTTAATGGCACTGTCTGCCCCGAGTTTAAGTAATTTCCTGCCTTCACCCGGGTAAGCGGTAAATACCAGGATTTTTATGTCTTTTAATTCTTCGTTCCCGCGTATCATTTTGACTACCCCGTCTCCGTCACACCCGGGCATTATGGCATCAAGAATGACAATGTGCGGATGGAACTTTATTACTTTCATTCCCGCTTCAAACCCGCCATTAGCGGTTTCTATCTCAAGGTTAACTCCTAAGTCATCCAGCATTTCTTTTACGGATTCAATAACACTTTTTTTATCATCTGCAATTAATATCCTGTATTTGTCTGAGCCTAATTCTTTCGGGAGGGGTTTGCCGGTTTTCTTTATGAATTTTATCAGGTCTTCCCGCATTATACGGTAGTGACCGCCACCGGTTTCATATACAGGCAGTTTGCCGGACTTTATCCATTTGAATACTGCCATGTGTGTAAGGTTGTAGAATCTTGCAATGTCAGAAGTTTTATATTCCTGTTTCATAGATTCCTTTCGGTTTATATAGTTTACATTTTATAAAAATAATAGGATTTTATCAAGATTTATTTCAGGAAGGGGTAGTAATTCAGATTCCCGCTTACGGCATGCGGGAATGACAATCTAATATGAGATTGCCACGCCTTCGGCTCGCAATGACAATATTCAGTCCCGATAAATCGGGACGCTACTGTAGCGTCCGAATTGTTTTATAATTTCCAAATCCCCCAATTTACATTCTTTCCATTCAGTCATTGTATTTCCCTTTACTTTTACCTGCTAACCGCGATCGGCCTTTCGCAGTGATACGGTATTTCTGATTGCTACTCTTCGGTCTCTCGGGGATGGTCATCTCAATAAGTTTATCTTTGATAAGAGGATTTAGGACTTGGTTCCTGAACTTAGTGCGGTCGGTTCTTCCAGTAATGGACATCAAGTCTCTTATCGCTGAATCCACCGAGCATTTACGCAATATCTTAACTTGGTGCTCACTTAGTGCCAACTTAGTGCCGACTTGGTGCCGACTTGGTGCCGACTTAGTGCCTACTTGTTCGGTTGACTGGGTCGGTGGCTGAGTTCCTGCCGGGGCAGATTGTTTTCTCCAAACGGAGAGAATAAAGAAACCGTTTTCTATGCGAAACTTAGGCGGACGCATTCCTGCTGCACGGCAATGATCATACATATCAATAGTACCTGTGCCAGCTTTTTCAATATATTTTGTAAGAAACAGTGGTTCAGCCAGAAGAGGATTGCCCGGTTGAGATGAATGAGGCTTACCCAGATCTTTAATACTCAACAAAGGGGGCAGTGAACCCGGGTTCCAGATTTCAAGACGGTCAGAAAACAGCATAATTTCCACGCTGGCATTGCTTGTGTAGTTACGATGCGCAACCGCGTTTACGATACCTTCGGTTACCACTTCTTGGGGGATATCGTACTCCACCGGAGACTGGGGACTATGTGCACGCGTGCCAACCGTTCGGTTCAGTTTTGACATGACGAAATCTACGGATTTATCTACCAGGTCAAAAACGGTCCCTTTGAAAACCTGATATGACGGTATTGGTTTAAGTTTTTTAACTCCGTGGAAGTGCATGCATTTAACTTCGGATGATATTAAAAAACGTTGCGGCATGGAACCGAATACCAGAATAGCCGCATTAGTGGGACGGCCCTTCTCAAGAAGATTCAGGTGAGACAACACCGATTTTATTGCTGTTGTTTCAGATAGTGCGTAGTCGCGTGCATTACGCGCACGGGCAAGGAACCATCGCACTTTTTCTACGGAAATGTCCTTGAGTGTAGCATTGCGGGCAACAGTTGCATCAAAAGGGCCAGTTAACAGGCGACCGGTATCGTGAAGGTATTTGACCAAACTTGAATATACAGCAGCCTGAAGTTCCGGGACGGTATTGAATCGGCGGCGGATCAATTCACTGCCGGCAAGGCGTAGTAACGACTTCATTTTTGGATGGCGGATATTGTCGTTATCGCCTTTGACATAAATCAATCTTGTTTTGTTGGCATGGGAAGCAGCCAGAAATTCTTTATGCGTTGGTGACAAACCATGTTTATCTTCAATACCGTATTCATTGCCAAAGATGCCTAAATAAACAGAACTACGGCGCACCTCGTCAAGATATACATTATCTTTACGCTGATCCAAAGCAGGAATGTCTTCAAAAAGAAATACATCAAAAAAGCAACTGAGCAGAGGATCTCCATTAATGAAATTGCGAATGGTAGTGTGCTCAACGGATAATTCTTTCTGGGCACTGCTTATAAAGATGAGCTCTTTCATTTCTTTAATCCCTGCGGTTACGGAAGCTCTGTTTTCGAGAGATTTTCCATAATTGTTTTGTTGAGAGCGGCTTCCTTCTGCATTTGCGCTTTTCACCTTTGGAAGTTAGAGAACCCTTGGCGAGTACAAAACCTGCCATACCTTTAGGCATTTTTATCGCTCCGTTTTCTGTCTATTTTTGTATGCGGGAGTAGTAATTCAGATTCTTCACTACCCTCACCCTGACCCTCTCCCCTTACTGGAGTAACCTACTTCTGGTTGAGGGAGAGGATTCAATCTTTAATAACGATCAGAAAAGATTTTATTAAATCTGTTAAATATTTTATCAAGGTCAAATTTCTCACCGGCACGAATAACCGGTATCAAATCAGTCTCAACCTGCTCATTAGTTTTCCAGGGTGCAAACTTACGCCATGCATTTATATAAGCTCGTGGTATCATATTTCTATTTCAATGTTTTTGTTTTCAATTATCTTCCAGCGGTTTTTGCACTTAAATCCTTTTACACCGGAAGAATAATCAAGCGGCATAATACGATTTATTTTTTTATGTAGTACTTTGTATAGAGAGTCTGCGAGTTCCTTCTTTTTAAGTATGTTTTCCAGAATATACCCAAACCTTTGTAGAACTGCAATGGGTATATTACATTTTAGTAATTTTTTAAACTTCTTTGAATCAAGTTTTTCTAAAATCTCGTTTATTATATTTGTCGCTCTGCTTAGCCCACCAATCTTTTTTTCAAACTGGATAAGGTCTACCGCTGTCATTTCGGGTTCGGATATATTTATAAATCCTGTGTCGGTTTTTTGCTCCTGGATATTTCCTAATGGTAGGACAGATTTAATAACAAAATTGATTTTTATCCCCTTAACAGAAATGTGGCGTAAAGCAGGTTTTACAGTCACAACATATAATTCCTGTGGCTGGTAGTGTGTCGCTCCATGAAAAACCGCGGCACTTAATAGTCCGACATAATACTTCTTATTTACATTATTCATCATATCATTTACGAACAACAGGGGAGAAAGTATTCCGCTTTTTGAGTATTCGGGTGGAACTATGACATAAAATCCTTTTTTTACTGAAACTATTTTCCCTTTTTTAGATAGTCTTAGGAGTGACATCCTTATTGTATTGATATTCTTCTTAAATTTGCTTTTAATTTCACGAAGGGTAAATGAATACTTGCCTTCTGATTGCAGGTTATCAATGTATTTTGAGATATAATTATGCATTGGTTTCTTTCCTCAATCAATACCACATTGGGTTTGCTAATGTATACATAAAGTATATATATTCGCAAACCAAATGTCAAGTAATCGTCCAGTTAAAACTGGACGCTACTTGAAATTTGCTACTTTTAAGATTATAAGTTGTTCCTGACCCCAATACCATTATCTTTCTACTAATTCTACTCGTCTATTCTTCGCACGACCTTCTTCGGTTCTGTTAGAAGCCACGGGAACTAAAGGTCCCACACCATAAGATAAAAGTTGATTTTCATCTATACCGTATTCAGAAATAAGAAATTTTACTACAGCATCGGCACGAGCCTGGGAAAGTTTCATATTGTAGGCTAACTCACCAACATTATCAGTATGTCCTACTACATACAATTTTAAATCAGGATTTTGTTGTAAAAGCCCGGCGATTTCATCAAAAACAGGCTCCGATTCAGATTTAACTTCTGCTTTATCAATGTCAAAATAAATATCATATATAGCAACATGGCCGGTTCTGGAAATTATTTCACTCAATGATTCAGTGTTTATTGTAACCAATCCTTCTTCTAAAGATTTGATTTCAATAATCTCAAGTAGAGTTAGTGAATGTCCTGACCACTTTTCAATTATACTATCATGCTCAGCCACATAGAGTGAAACATATATATCTCCTTCTAAACGGGACAATCTGGCAGATAAATACCTCTGATTTTTTACTTCCGCAAATGCATATCCACATTTTTCAAAAGCACGTTCATCAGACCAAATGATGTTTTTAAAAAGACCCCCACATTCATCTTTTGAACAGGTAAACAAAATTTTAAAACCAGCTTTCTGCAAGGCTAATTGGTAACTATGATGGATTTCAAAAGTTGAACGATTCTTTGGCGGTTTGTATAGAATCCTGGCGATTTTTCCTTCCAGTCGTTGACTTTTAGAAAATTTTAGATCTTTCCCATATCCTCCAATTTGTCCACCCAGAGGTAAATTAAATTCATCAAATTCTTTTACTTCATACCCAATAATTATAGAATCAGTATATCGCGAAATGAGTGGATGGTCTTTACTACCTTCTATATCTTGTTCCTGGGTGAAAGATGTGGTAGTAATAAAAGTTACCAATAGAAATACTTTTAATGAGTAACAAACTATTTTTGAATAATCAAAGACAATCATATTGTGTTCCGGTTAAATCGTCCAGTTAAAACTGGACGCTACATTATTTTATTATCATTAAACGGTTGGATTTTTTGTTGCCGGAGGTGTCGGTAATGAGGTAGATATAGACCCCGCTGACAACTTCTTCATTGCTTTCGTTGCGGAGGTTCCATTTGACCCAGCCCCTGCCGTCTGTTTCCTGGATGGTTTTTATGAGGTCGCCTGATATGGTGAATATCTGAATTTTGGAATTCTTAGTAATGTCGGTAAAAGTAATATCCAGTCCCCTGTGTTTGGTGATTTCATAAGGATTGGGGTAACAGTGTGCGTTTAACAGGTTGGTCTTTGTTACACTGCCCAGGACACAGAAAACCGAGAAACTGTTCACATCAGCAACAATGACATTTTGGTCCTTAATGGGGACGGAGGTGGTTATTTTCTGCCACCTGCTGTTGACTAACCTTGCAACAAACAGGTTGTCCTCATGGATATTCGTCCCGTCAACAATACTGTCCTGGTTTGTATCAGTGTAGGGGACAACTATCCGGACTGACTTAGAGAAATTATCGGTATATCGCACTCCGGTTGAAATGTAGAGATTATACTCAACTATTGTCCCGGGGATGCGGTCTGTATCAGTGTCAATGTCATCCTCTGCATTTGCTGAATTTATTTCCTGTTTATTTGCTACATTGGGCGTGGTTTCTGCTGTGCGGTTTATAATCACATAGTAGGTGGTATTTATTGTGCCTGCGGGTATTATAACTTTTGTTTTATTGTCTCCTGCAACTGCTGTCTGTTCCTGTGTGTTGTCAAAGACCTCTGAAATGTCACCCGGCACATCGTCAACCGGTATAACGCTGACTACTGCGTTGGTTACATTGGGATTTTCGTTAAATACATTGTCATAGACAGCAATGGCATAGTAATACTTTATCCCGTCAGTAACGCCGGTGTCCTCATAAGTTAGGGTCGTAACAGCGGTAATGGTTGCAATGCATATAACGCCGCTATAAGTTGTATTGTTGAAATTGAAAGTTGCGCGGTATATGTGATAACCACCAAAATCCTCAGCAGAAGACTGTGTCCAGGCGAGCAGGATGGCGTTTTCTGTATTCTCTTTGTCTTCCACTGTGAGAGCAATAGCCGTAGGTGAAGTGAAGTCACCTGTCCTGGCAGAAGTTGAAACACCAGCAGAATAGTTTAATGCCTGGTCAATTGTCCAGAGTTTATAATGGTGTGTTGTCTTTTCAGACAGATTTGTATCAGTTAGTGTTGTGGGTGATAAATCCTTAAATATAACATAGACATCGGGTGATTGTGAAACTTTTGTGAGCGAAACATTTCCTGAAGGCGACCAGATAATCGGCTCGGTTGACCTTGCAATGATTGTGTTTTCGTAATCCACGTCTGGGGGGTTGGTCCAGGAGATATCTATCTGTGCTGTTGTTGGCTGTGCTAATGCGAGCACTAAACTGACATCTGCCACAGGTGTTGTATCAATTTGAATTATAAAAGAACCACTTTCACTTCCGTTGCCGTCAATAT
>Ga0210016_1003608_pt1 | contig 13518 bp, 20 predicted proteins | sample CryGeyCG2014_300_FD_185454 | JGI IMG/M metagenome (GOLD analysis project Ga0210016, IMG submission 185454) | Groundwater microbial communities from aquifer - Crystal Geyser CG02_land_8/20/14_3.00 (SPAdes) (version 2) | ecosystem: Environmental > Aquatic > Deep subsurface > Groundwater | place... | reverse complement strand
TTGCTGATGATACACCATTTATCTTCATATATGACAAAATTATCATATTTTGTCATATAATGTCAAACATAAATTACATGTATCCCCATTTTGGGGCAGTTTAATAGGTAATATGAGGCGTGCACCCAGTTTGAACGCTTTTGTGACATATCCAGTCATGCGGCTCTGATTGTAGAAGAATTGGCCACTAGCTGGTGCTGATTCTCCGACTAATAACATTCGAATGTTGTCAGGCTTGAACGATTGCCTTAATTGTTCTGTATTGTTCATCATTATTTGAACATAACGACTGAAATCAGCGGTGGCTGTAAGCCATCCGCTGGAGTGATTTGTTATGGGCTTCGCCTTTGCAGCTATTGATTTCTAACCGAAATAAATATTATTGGGAGCCAAAAGAGAATACCTAAGCCGCCCACAATTAAACACCACCATGCTCTACCAGACCCAACCAATTGATGATTAGATCCTTTGATCGCCTTTCTGGCCTTATGGCCGATGATGAATGATATTAAAGAGCCAATGCCAGCAAGCCATATTATCGAAAATACGATTCCCCATTTCAGCATTGAATCAATCTTATCTTGAGTTGTGAATGCCGTCATGTCCCCTCCCAATTGTTCTAATCAGTAATTGAGGTTTGACCGCCAGCGCCATTCACTATCTACGGTATCCCTTCTTTGGGGAAACACAGCCCTCATCTACCACCATCTTATCTTCTTCCTTTGAAGGACAAAATATATAATACCAGCTACAATTATCACAAATCCCAAAATCCCTAATAGCCCTTCAAGGTCTTCTCCCCCTATATCATGAATATACTGCCTAATTAGTCTGGATACCCATTGGAGTAAGGCCGTCATATCTTTTCCTTTTCTCTTTCAAAATGCAAAACTAATGGACGCCATTTTGCAGCGTCCGCCTCCATCGATTGGTTACGATCGGATTTGTTTTATGGAAGCTGGGTCTACACCGAACAAATTACAAAGTGTCTGATGATGGACCTGATGAGCCTGGTTGAAGAGAAGGCGCTTCGGTTTGAACTCATCTAACCATATATAAAGATGAATACGCGCTTTCTCTCCTCTAATTCGGCCCTCAGAAAATTGTTGAAAAATCGGCAGAGCTCCGCCATCATCTGTGAGTGCATTCCCTGTTAAGACAGCGATTAGATCCAAAAACCCACAATGTCTATCGTGGTTCACCCAAGAGAGAACATTTGGGTACGTCAGCTCTGCATTGACTGCATCAAATTGTTTCACGGCTGTATGGATATCGTCCGTTAACCGGTTGTAGATTGGGTCATTTCTTGATTCCCCAACAATTACTCCCGAAGGTGACATATCAAGCCGTTTGTCCAACCAGAGATCTTTATCGATAGACTTCACTTCGCAGAAGAACCGAAACTCTCTACCATGAGATACGCGGAAATCAGGGGTTTTCCTTCGGCGCTTCTCTTCTTTCGAAAAACTTTCCGCTGACAAGTCATGCAAACCGAGAAGGTTACAGATTTCTTTTTCATCCCTATTCATGTTTAGCCCATAACGGTTGAGTTCAGCCGCGTTGCGGAGCGCAGCGGAGCAACGTCGGCTGCAACCCGTTGTTAGCCCGCTTTTCGCCTTGAAAGCAATGCCCACTGACACAAGAGCAATGGACTACGCCACACAAGCGTGGCAAAGGTGGACACAACAGAGAGGAGTTAGGTTCAGTAGCCCTTACTTTACGTCCTTTCCAAAATCATCTGGAAGTACTGCTGAATCAACCCAATCCTTTGCTCCTGGTGGAGGTGGACAAAGTTCGCGCTATTCCTGATATGCAGTCTCATCGGGACAGTCCATAGCCAAGATGAATTCATCACGCTCTTGAAGGATAAAGAAGTCCCTCAGTGAAACCCCAGGTACTCTCGCTGCTGTTTCGCGCACATGGGCAAGAATGGATTGCAACTTATCCTGATTGTCTAATTTGTACTGGACATGTTTGAGAAAGATCATTTGCTCACTCCTTGCACAATTGCGCCAAATGCTATCTCACCCGCACCGATTGCGACGCAGCGGGCTAACAGATAGTAGACGGAAAAATTATATTATGATATGATAATTCCGTCTATCATTACATGCCTGATGTTTGCCTAATCTGTTAAAATTAAAATGGTTTCTATGGTGAAAATCATGAATCTCGGTAATTCCTCTAAAGGGTGCGATGGTTTTTGGGAAGCATACCGTGCGTGCGCCGAAGAGAACAGGGTACGGCCGGATCGTTCGCCATTTTATGTGAACTGGGCTAAGGGCTTTGACAGTTTTCTCCCTGATAAACCTTTGAAAGACAGGTCCAAAAAGGATATTGAAGCCTTGCGCCCCTTCCTTCGACAAGCTCAGGACAAGCTCTTTGCCACGCATCTTCTTGAAGCGCGTTATGACATCCGAACGGTGCAGGAACTGTTGGGACATGCCAATGTCATCACCACTATGATCTACACCCACGTACTGAACAGGCCCGGGCTCTCAGTAAAGAGCCCGGCGGATATCTGAAGAAGGTAAAGAACAATGATATGGTGCAGGCTCCCCGGGGCATCCAGCCTCGGTCTTTTTAGCATGTTAGAACATTATCAAAAAAGGATAGAGGCGTCAAGATATTTGGAACCATTCTTGTTCAAATTAGGAATTTGACCGATAATCCAATCCAAGCCCTTAAGGTGTAATTCCCGTGAAAACGGGAATCCGGATTGAAAACACTGGATTTCGGATCAAGTCCGGAATGACAAAATGTGAAAAGCTATTTCTTATAGGTCTGTTTTTTGCAGATTATCCCAAAATCTTCTTCAAGGCTTCGTCTGTTTTTTTACCCCTGGGCCCTTCTCCTGGAAGGTAGAGCATCACCCCTTTACCACTCCTTAATGGAATGATTTCAATCTTCCCCGCTGAGGCCATCTTGCTTGTGAGTTCGATTGGGTCTTTGTTGAAATGCTTTCGGAAGGCATCATTGAACCCGCTGAAGACGCTGTGGATCCCCTTGTAAGGTTCTCTTCTTAATTTCTTTATCCCTTCGATGACGAACTCTTCTTCGGAAAGGGATCGGTCTCCGGATTCCAATATCAATTGAATGATTTCATCGGCTGAAGGTCTCTTCGGGGCCTCCCCAGGAAGGAAAAGCATCGCCCCTCCTTTAAAAGGCCTCGTCTCTAACTTTCCCTCAGCAGCCAATCTGGAAGTGGCCTCTACGGGATTAGTCCCGAAATATTTTCTGAAGGCCTCATTAAATCCACTGTAGACGCTGTGGATTCCCCGGAATGGCTCTTTTCTCAATTTTTTAATCGCCTGGAGAACAAATTCTTCTTCTGTCAGCTTCCTTTCCTCTTCCATAGGCCACCTCCGCCCCTATTCTCCCCCCTGCCCATGGCAGATTTAGGGGTTGAAAGATTAGAGAATTTTAATCTTATTTTAATCTTCTTTTAATGTTGATAGTGTATAGTGGTAACCAAGATAAAAACTTTTTCCTCTTCATTAACTCTTTTCCCCCAAAAAATCCATCGAGCTCAATGAGCTCGGTGGATTTTTTATTGGTCTATTTCAGATTTTTAAAATCGAAATCATCCCCCAAAATGAGATTCTTCAAATCCTTCACGTTCACCTTTTTTCCAATGGCATCAAGGATCTCGGAATTCCCCTTGATATTCCCAAGGAGAATGCAGCCAACAATTTTATCCTCTTTAAAAGTTACCTTTCGGTAGATGCTCTTCTCCCGGTTGCTTTTCACCACACATTCCAATTTTCCTTCGGCATCAATGTCCCCAGCTGTAAAAGAGGTTTGATAGAACTCCACTCCAAATTGTTTCACCTTATGTGCCGGGACTGTAATCATTACCCACCACCTCCTTCAAATTGGAAGGTGGAATGTAGAAAGTAGAGAGTCGGTCTTTAAAAACCATTCTCCACGTTCCACTTTCAGATATTATAAATACCAGAATTTTCATACCTAAACAAGCGATTTTTATCTGCCTTCCTATTGATTTTGGGGTGTTCGTCTGTTAATTTTAATTTATTTTTATCACTTTGTTTGAAGGAATTATCCAACTGACTTAAGGAGCTCAAGAAGATGTCCGAACAACAAGCGATCATCCACACAACATTAGGAGATATTACTTTAAAGTTTTTTCCTGAAGTGGCGCCCAATCATGTGAATAACTTCATCGAACTTGCTAAAAAAGGCTTTTACAATGGGACGACTTTCCATAGGGTCGCGTCCAAGTTCGTCATTCAGGGAGGAGATCCCAACTAAAAAAACCCTGACCGCTCAAAACATGGGATGGGAGGTCCAGGCTATCAAATCAAAGCCGAGTTTAACAATAAACCCCATCGGCGAGGGACGCTCTCCATGGCAAGGTCTGCCCATCCGGACAGCGCTGGCTCCCAATTTTTTATCTGTGTGCCGGAAGCTCCTTTTCTGGATGGAAAATATACGGCTTTTGGTGAGGTAATGAAGGGAATGGAAGTAGTGGATAAAATTGTATCGCAACCCAGAGATGGTAACGATAATCCAAATGATAGAATTGAAATGACGGTTGATATCGTCACTGAATAAGAAGTCTTTTATATGAAAAATAGACCTTATCGAATTCATCGAAAGCGACAACCACACAAGACAGGAGACTTTCAATCCATTAATGAGGCTCTTAAGGAATTAAAAAAGCCCGGTCCTAAAGGGAGTGATTACCGAGAACGCTCTCTGAAAATACATGGCCTCATCTGTGCAAAATGTGGAAGAGAATTTGATCAAAAAACAAGTCATCTTTTAACCGTCCACCACAAAGATGGAAATCACCTGAATAATCCTTCGGATGGCTCGAACTGGGAAAATCTATGTGTTTATTGCCATGATGACGAACACACCCGGGAACTTCTTGGAAAGTATTTAAGCGAAGGGAAGGAGTGAGCTGCTGGGAGGTTCAGCTTTTAATATTTAAAATGTCACCATGGGGGACCCTTTAGATAGGAAACTTCACAATTCAATGCGGGTGAGGAGGGTGATCCCGGTGTAATAACAGCAGCAGGCGCTATCAAAATTATTATCAAAGACCCTTTGCCTTCCATCCTGAAAGAGGATTCGAACAAAACACATTCCACCAGGCAAGTCAGAGGACCATGTTTCGATCACAATTCCACCTCCCCAGGATTTAAACTTCTTATGAGACACTTTATCCCCAACACGAAGGTATGTGTGCTTGCCACCCTTCTGCTTTTTTGTTGAAGAAATCTCTTCTCTTTTCTGGGGAAGGTTTTTCACCGATGATGAACCTTCTTCTTTCTCTCCCATCTCTGATGCACCCAGAACCATTGATCTGGGTATTGGCGGACCATTGATTCAAGAGTATCGTTAAAGAGTTGGGTATTGGCTTCCACATCCTTTTTGATGTCACTGGTACGGATCAATTCAAGCGGCTCCTTGATCAGGAGACGATGTTTTTTAAATCCATTTCGAACCATAAAAACCGGTAAAACAGGAGCGCCTGTTTTCATCGCCAGGATGGCTAAGGCAGGGGTCGTGGGCGCTTTTCTCCCAAAAAAGTCAGCCCAGATCCCTTCACTTCGTTTCGCCCTCTGATCAATCAAAATTCCGACCACCCGGTTTTGAGAAAGCGCCTTCATTACTTTCCGGCTCGCCTTGACATTGGAAATAACTTCAAGACCTGCTGCGTTTCTAATCTTTGTAATGAATTGACCCACCCACTGATTCTTTTTCATGGGTTTGGCAATTACCATGATCGGATTTCCAATCACCTTTGACATCAAACCCATTAATTCCCAATTCCCAAAATGCCCGAGGAGGAGAAGTCCGCCCTTTTTCTTCTCAAGAAGCCTCAGCGCCTCATCCAGTCCTTCCACACTCACTTTTTTCTTAAAATCCTTCGTATCCATTCTGGGAATCCGGAAGAACTCAATGATCATCATCCCCAGATTTTGAAAGGTCCTCTGGGCAATCGCATAAAGCTCTCTTTCAGGCCTCTCCTCACCCAAAGCGGCGTGGAGATTCTCAAGGGCAATCTTTCGATGCCCTCGATCCAGATAAAAAACCATTCTCCCCAATTGCCTTCCCAACCAGAGGGCGAAATCCTCGGGAAGAAGATTAATGAAGAGGCTGAACCCTTTTAGAAGTAAGTAGAGGAAATAAGCAACCATCTTTAGATTTTAGATTTTTAAATTCTTAAACGATAAAGTCTAAGAATTTATCTCTAACATTTGAAAACAAATAGTGTCTTGCTGAACTTGGTTCAGCATCTCGTTTTGTCCAGAAGGGTAGATCCTGAAACAAGTTCAAGGATAACAGGTACTGGAAATTTCAAATATTTCTGGCTAGGTTTTAGATTCTCAATCTGCCCTCTTCAATTTTATTTCGTGCTTCTCTTATTCTTCTCCCTGATACGGGAGGGCTTCGTCAATCAGCATCACCGGGATATCATCTTTAATGGGATAGATCAGGCGACAGGCTTTGCAGATCAAGCCATCCCCTTTACGATTCAAGAAAATATCCCCCTTACATTTTGGGCAAGCCAAAATTTCCAAGAGCTCTTTACTGATGGGCATCTTATTCTCCTTTCCCTAAATTCGGCCTATTTGATTCTTGATAAAGAATCCACTGAACGGCCTCAAAGAGATCTTCAGCCACGTGTTCGGGCTTGACCTTCCACTGGTCCCTGGAATATTCCCATTCTCCCCTTCCATATCCGGTGAGGACTAAGATCGCTTTGGCTCTGATTTGATGGGCAAATTCGATATCTCTCCCCCGATCCCCGACCATGTAACTCTGGGAAGGGTCGAGATCCAATTCTTTCACGGCCTCTTCAATCAATCCCGTTGACGGCTTTCGACATCGGCACTTCTGTCGATAAGGGGGAATCCCAATATCAGGATGATGGGGACAGTAATAGATTCCATCGAGATGAGCCCCGTCCTTCTTTAGGAGGTCCTTCATCTTTTGGTGAACCTGATGAATTAAGGATTCCGGGAAATACCCTCTCGCCACACCCGACTGATTGGTGATCACCACCGCTTTCCATTCATGCTGGTTCAACAATCGAATCGCCTGAGCCACTCGGGGAAGAAGATGAAACCGTTCGAGATGGTTCACGTATCCCACTTCTTCATTGATGGTCCCATCTCGATCAAGAAATACTGCCCTATTTCCCATATTCAAGCCACTTTAAAAGTCCCAATTTCGGAATTTAATTCCGCATTCCGCAATCCGAATTCCGAAATTATTTTATTCCCCCCATCTCCTCATCTCCTTATCTTCCTATCCTTCCAAAAATCTATCTAATTTGAATCTATCAGGAGGAGTGAAACGTAAAAAGGACCGGTGAACCATCCAATCTCCAACATTGTAATAAAGACATCTCCTCCCTTCAATTGGCTCTTCAACCTCCTCGGGAAAATGGGAGTGGCCGAGGATGACGATATCAAACCCTTCTAAAAACTTCTGATGGGCAAAAGCCTTGAAGGCTGGTGGGGAAGCGGGTTGAATATCGTTATGATATTTTTGATAACTCATGTCACTCAACTTTTGGGCGACTCGTCGAGAAATCCGGGGACCTGCAAGATGGATAAGATGATAAGTCCATGAATTTTTGAGAATCCTGCGGAAGGTCCGATAAGTCCACTGTTTTGGATTCGCCAAATCTCCATGAGCGATGTAAGCTCTCTTTCCTTCCAATCTTTCTTCACACCCATCGGGATAGACCTCAACCTCCATCCCGAATTGTTCTGAAAAAAAGGAATGGAGAAAAAAATCGTGATTCCCCTCGAAATATTTAATTCGGATTCCTTCGTGATATACGCTTTGAAGCTTATTGAAAACGGGAAGGTAATCGGTAAAGGCAGAAGGCTTCTCTGTGGAGAAAAAATTTCTAAAACCAAAGAAGAATTCGAAAAGGTCGCCCAGAATCGCCAGATAACCGATCTGCTTTTTCTCTGAATCTAAGAATCTGAGAAACGCCTCCATGGATTCAGGGTCTTGTCCGGTGAAATGGGCATCGGAGACAAAGATCCAGTCCTTTTCGGAACGAGCCAATACCAACCCTCACCTTCCAACGCCGCAGTAATTAAAACCTAATCGGTTCATCTGATCCGGATCGTATACATTTCTCAGATCAATGAAGACTGGTTTTTTTAGCAACCTTTTGATGCGTTGGAGATCCAAACGCCGGAATTGATTCCACTCTGTCGCCAAAACCAACGCATCCACTCCCCTGGCCACATCGTAGGCATCTTTCCCATACTCTATTTCAGGAAGAACCGTTTTGGCTTCTTCCATGGCCGCTGGATCAAAGGCCTTCACTTTGGCTCCCCTGTCCAGAAGTCCTTGGATGATCACCATTGAAGAGGATTCCCGGATGTCGTTCGTATTGGGCTTGAAGGAAAGGCCCAGAATCCCAACGGTCTTTCCCTTAAGATCTCCTACCTTCTCTATAATCTTACCGACCATCCTCTTTTTTTGTTCCTCGTTCACATGGATGACAGCATCCAAAATTTTGAACACATACCCCCTCTCGTGAGCCATCCTCGAAAGAGCCCGGGTGTCCTTTGGGAAACAGGAGCCTCCATAACCTGGCCCCGGGTGGAGAAATTTCTTTCCAATCCTTCCATCCAGCCCCATGGCCCTGGCTACATGATGGACATCGGCGCCCATCACCTCACAGAGGTTGGCAATCTCATTGATAAAGCTCACTTTCGTTGCTAAAAAGGCATTCGCTGCGTATTTGATCATCTCGGCCGTTTCTAAAGAGGTGATGATAAAGGGAGTCTCAAAGAGGTAAAGAGCGCTGTAAATATCCTTCATGATGGCAATGGCCTGTTCGCTTTCTGCACCGATGGTAACCCGATCCGGCCGCATGAAATCCTCAATGGCCGATCCCTCCCTCTGAAATTCAGGATTGGAAACAATATCGAAAGGAGCGGGGCTGACTTGATGGTCTTCGATTAGTTGTTTCAACCGGCGACTGGTCCCAACCGGAACCGTGGATTTCACCACCACCACCTTGTACCCATCCATGTATCGGGCGATCTCTTTGGCGACTTCTTCCACAAATTTAAGGTCGGCAGAACCATCGTCACTGGAAGGTGTTCCCACGGCAATGAAGATCACCAAACTCGATGTCACGCCTTCTTGAATGCTCGTCGAAAAGGAAAGCCTCCCCTCTCTCATATTCTTCAGCACGAGGTCTTCAAGCCCTGGTTCATGGATGGTTACTTTCCCCTGTCGGAGAAGCTCGATCTTTGGGCGATCAATATCCACGCAGATCAGATTCATCCCAAATTCTGCCAAACAGGCTCCTGTCACCAATCCTACATAACCTGTGCCGATGATACAGATGTTCATTCCCAACCCCCTTTCTCCCTTCTTATCTCCCTTGACTGCCTGGCCTGCCGATTGTCAGGCGATCGGTAGCGAGATAATCCTTCAGAGCCTCGGGCCATGGCCGCAAAGCCAGACCGGTCTCCTTTTTCAACTTCTGACAGTTGAAAACAGAATAAGAAGGCCGGACCGCCGGACGACCGAGCTCCTTCGAAGAAATGGGAATTATCCTCACCTTATCCATCCCCGAAAGCTTCAAGATCGCTTGGCCAAAGGTATACCATGTGCAGAGATCACTGTTCGCCACATGAAAAATTCCTTGGGCTTCAAATTGAATCAGAACGGAAATGGCTTTGGCCAAATCAACGGTGTAAGTGGGTGAGCCAATCTGATCGTTGACAATGGAAAGAACTCTCTTCTCTCTTCCCTGTTGGAGAATCGATGCCACAAAATTTTTCCCAAATTTTCCATAGAGCCACTGTGTCCGAATGATCAGGGGGCCTTTCACTAATTCTTGAACATATTGTTCCCCCTTTAACTTAGAACGACCATAGACATTCAGGGGATGGGGAGAATCACTCTCTAGATAGGGTTCCCTTTTATTTCCATCGAAGACATAGTCAGTGCTCAGGTAAACCATTTTCGCCTGGCATCTTAATGCTGCCAGGGCGACATGCTTCGTTCCCTCCGCGTTGACAGCAGAGGCCTTCTCCTCATTTGATTCACACCCATCCACATCAGTGTAAGCGGCAATATGGATCACGATATCTGGTTGGAGTTTTTCAATTTTAGTGACGGTGTCCTCTTCTTTTTGGATATCAATTTCTTCGATATCCCATCCGATGACTTCGTTGTTGGGAAAAGAGGAATGGAGAATACCCATTAAATCTCTCCCCAGCATTCCCTTCGCCCCAATCACCAATAATATTCGTTTCATTTCACTCTCTTGAATTGAGGAAATTCATTGGATTCATTGGGTTCATTGAGTTTATTGGGTTAACTCAAGTAACTCAAAGAACTCAAGAAACACAAGCAACCAAAAACCTAAACTCATAATTCCTAAATTCGTAATTCATTTATCGGTCTTGATACATTCTTTTGTAGTAGTCCAGATACTCCCCTGTCTTGATCTTTTTCCACCACTCCCGATGGGTCTGGTACCATTCCACAGTAAGGCTGATTCCTTCTTCAAAGGAGACAGAAGGTTTCCATCCCAACTCTCTCTTGATCTTAGAGAAGTCAATGGCATAGCGACGATCATGGCCTGGCCGATCCGCGACATATCGAATCAGCGAATGGGATTTTCCTAACCGATCCAAAATAGTTTTTGCCACTGTCAAGTTTGGCTTCTCACTTCGGCCCCCTACATTGTAAACCTCTCCTTCTTTGCCTCGGTGGAGGACCACATCTAAGGCCCGACAGTGATCTTCAACATAGATCCAATCCCGCACATGCATCCCATCGCCATAAATGGGTAGGTTTTTATCTTCGATGGCATTCGAAATCATCAACGGAATCAGTTTTTCGGGAAATTGATAAGGCCCATAATTATTGGAGCATCGGGTGATGACGGCAGGGATCCCATAAGTGTGATGATAAGCCCTGACCAGCATATCCGCCGCCGTTTTGCTCGCGGAATATGGGCTATTGGGCGCCAGGGGAGTTTCCTCAGTGAAAGCTCCGGTTTCCCCGAGGGAACCGTAAACCTCGTCGGTGGAGATATGAAGGAAACGGATCCTCTGTTTAGGGAAAGCTTTCCGAACCGCTTCAAGAAGGACAAAGGTCCCAAAGACATTGGTCTTCATAAAAGCGCCGGGGTCTTCAATAGATCGATCTACATGGGATTCAGCGGCGAAGTTAACGATGGCCTCCACGCCTTTGCTGATCAATTCCTCAATTCGAGGGGCATCGGCAATGTCCCCCCTGATGAAATGGTAACGGGGGGAATGAGAGAGATCGGAAAGATTTTCTAAATTTCCGGCATAGGTCAATTTATCCACATTGATCAGAGAATAATCCGGATAGGATTTTAAAAAATAACGAATGAAGTTACTTCCGATGAACCCACAACCACCTGTCACTAAGATCTTCATGATTCACTCCAATAGGGAACCAAAAATCCGAAATTCGAATGTCGAAATTTTCAAAACGTCTTTCCTTTCGTTTTTTCGTTTAGTGCTTCGGTCATTTGAGTTTGTTTCGAATTTCGGATTTCGTGCTTCGAATTTGAATTTTTATCATCCATCTTTTCTTGCCCAATCATAAGGAACATCCTTCCCATGGGGTGGAAGGCGGTACTCATCGGGCGCACTGTAAACATAGACCTCCGTTGAGACGTTGAGTATGATTGCTTCATCCTCGCTGATGCATTTCCATCCATGAAAGATCCCATTGGGCACTTGAACCAGCAGAGGGTTGTGGACTCCAATGAAGAATTCATTGATCTCCCCTTTGGTCGAAGAACTTTCTCGCGGATCATAAAGGACCAGTTTGATCATTCCCCGGATAGCGCAGATGTGATCGGTCTGGACTTTATGATAGTGCCAAGCCTTCACCACTTGGGGATAGGTGGTGGTAATATACACCTGGCCGAACTTCAGAAACAGGTCATCATCCGCCCTGAGGATCTCCATCACCCTTCCCCGATCATCCGGGATCACCCGCAACATTTTGGTCTTGACGCCGTGTATCATCTCATCCCTCCAATAATTCTATACCTCATCTCTGTTCTACGTAGAAATCCTAAATCCGAATATCGAAATCCGAAACAAATCCGAAATTTAAATGTCCAAATTTCCAAAACCTATTATCTTAGTTTTTAAAATTTTGAATTTCGATCATTCGAATTTGTTTCGAAATTCGGATTTCGTGCTTCGAATTTAATCGTTACAGTTTATTGGCCCCCGTCTGCGCTACCAATTGGTTTGCATGAAGCAAGGATTCAAAAGTCCCTGCGTCGGTCCACCACCCCTCTAAAATATCCCATGTCATCAGCCCTTTTTTAATATACTGATTGTTCACATCGGTGATCTCTAATTCCCCTCGGTCGGAAGGTTTAAGGGTCTTGATAATGTTAAAAACCTCTTGATCAAAAAGATAGATTCCGATCACGGCATATTGGGATTTTGGTTTTTTCGGTTTTTCTTCAATTCGGGCGATCCGATCTCCTTTCAACTCCGGAACTCCAAACCGCTGTGGATCAGGGACCTCTTTTAACAATATCTTTGCCCCTTCCTTTTGCCTTCGAAAATTCTCTACTGCCTTGCGAATGTTTTTCTCAATAACGTTATCTCCCAATACCACACAGATCTTTTCTCCTGAAGAGAAGAACTCTGCCAATCTAAGGGCTTCCGCAATGCCCCCTTCCCCCTCTTGATAGGTGTAGTTGATATGTTTGAGACCGAACTCCTTTCCATTTCCTAACAGCTTTAAAAAATCTCCGGCATTGTTTCCGCCTGTGACAATCAGGATGTCATCGATGCCCGCATTAATCAGGGTCTGAATCGGGTAATAAATCATCGGTTTATCATAGACGGGAAGGAGGTGTTTGTTGGTCACCTTTGTCAAGGGGTAGAGTCGAGTCCCTAAGCCTCCCGCCAAAATAACACCTTTCATTTTACTCCTCCTGAGCCGTTGATTATAAATTCATAAAATAAGGTTTATGCCCTACCGAGCCAAGATTCAAAAGATTAAAATAGACATGATACTTCAGCTCCTTTTTCAGAGTTCTATCGGGAGAGCGGTTTTTGTCTTCAAAGACAAAGCCCGCTGACCAGCACTGGGCTTGATATTCCACCCCGTAAAGGTTCGCCACCCTCATGCCCTCTAAGAGATTATATCGAAATGCACCAAAAAGGTATAAGGGGGCGATCGTTTTCACACGGGCATCGAGATTGATCTCCCGGACATCCCCCCTGGTATTTCGATATTGAACTTGAACAGCATCGTTTCTTCGATCCTTGGTATTAATCAGAAAATTTAAGATGTCAAAACTCCCTCGATAAGGATTGAACTCTGCATCCCATCGGGCGGAAACGGTGGGATTAAAATTCCACCATAATTCTCCCTGGATATTTGAAAAAGACCGCTTCTTCCCTCCCGCATCGATGAAAGGATCTCCAACGCTATAACCTTGAAATATTTTTAACTTCCCATACTCATACGGTCCGGAGCTAA
>Ga0210016_1003605_pt1 | contig 13519 bp, 8 predicted proteins | sample CryGeyCG2014_300_FD_185454 | JGI IMG/M metagenome (GOLD analysis project Ga0210016, IMG submission 185454) | Groundwater microbial communities from aquifer - Crystal Geyser CG02_land_8/20/14_3.00 (SPAdes) (version 2) | ecosystem: Environmental > Aquatic > Deep subsurface > Groundwater | place... | reverse complement strand
AAGGTAAAGGTGTTTCATTCATGGAAAATAAAGACGGTTGGCATGGGAAACCCTTGCCAAAAGATCTTCTGGACAAAGCTTTAAACGAGTTGGGAGAAGTAGACCTGAAATTGAGGGGAAAAGTGGGGAAACCAAATATCCAAACCCGAAACCCGAAACCCGAAATACTAAACAAATCCAAAATCCGAAATCCAAATTATTTAATAAGAGAGATGGTCGCCACAAGAAAAGCTTATGGCAAGGCTTTAGAGCGCTTGGGTGAAGGTTATCCCGATATTATTTCTCTTGATGCTGAGGTCAATAATTCCACTTATAGCGAGATTTTCAGGAAAAAATATCCTGACAGATTTTTCGAGATGTTCATAGCTGAACAAAATATGGTAGGTGCCGCTGTAGGTTTGGCAAGATATGGTTATGTACCTTTTGTTTCGACTTTTGCTGCTTTTATGACGCGGGCTTTTGATCAAATCCGGATGGCGGCTTTAGGGGAAGCAAACGTCAAATTTTGCGGTTCCCATGCAGGGGTATCCATAGGAGCTGATGGTCCCTCTCAGATGGGTTTAGAGGATATAGCCATGTTTAGAGCCGTACATAACAGTACTGTTTTATATCCCTTCGATGCCGTGTCGACGGAAAAATTGGTTGGGGAAATGGTAAAACATAAAGGTATTTCTTACATGCGCACCACTAGGGGAGAAACTCCCGTGATATACGGGAATAACGAAGAATTTCCTATTGGAGGATGTAAAGTCCATCCATTAAAAACTCAAAACTCAGAACTCCCCACTTCGCGCCTCCTTCGCCAAAGTGGCTACGAAGGCAGAGCAAGGCTTCGCGGGGCAGGCAAATCTCAAAACCAAAGAAAGAAAAAAAGGACGGTACTAATTATTGCTGCAGGGATTACTTTGTTTGAAGCTTTCAAGGCGCAACAGGAGCTGGAAAAAGAAGGAATAGAAGCAACTTTGATTGATTGTTATTCCATTAAACCTATAGATGAAAAGACAATTAAGAAATATGGGATGCAAATAGGAAGAGTTGTGACTGTTGAAGATCATTGGTTTGAGGGAGGATTGGGAGATGCGGTTTTGAATATTTTTGCAACAGAACCAAGAGTGAAGATTTATAAACTAGCCGTATCCAAGATGCCCAGAAGCGGTAAACCAGAGGAGCTATTGGACTACGAGGATATTTCGTTTACAGCCATTATTAAGAAAGTAAAGGAGGTATTGCAATGATACATAAGAAAAAAATTTCTTCAAAGATATTTATAGACGGTGGAGACCCGTCTGAAACTGCCAAAGCAGAACAACTTTTAGGTTTTATCGATGGCCAAACTACTAATCCGACCTTAGTAGCAAATAATCCCATTGTCAAAAAAAGCCTGGAAAAGGGGGAGAAATTTACAAAAAGCGAAATAAACGGATTATACAAAAAAATAATTGAAGAAATATCGGCAATTGTAGAATGGTCGGTTTCCATAGAGCCGTATGCCGATTTAAAGACCAGTGCTGAAGAGTTATTATCACAGGCAGTTGGGATGGCGGAGTGGAGCAGCAAGGCTTGGATCAAGCTGCCGACTACGGCACAAGGTCTTGAGGCGGCCAAAAAGGCAGTGGCAAACGATATGCGGGTAAACATGACACTTTGTTTTACCCAGGATCAGGCAGCAGCTATTTATGCAGCCACAAAGGATGCAAAATATCCGGTATTCGTCTCTCCATTTGTAGGTAGGCTTGATGATCGCGGGGAAAACGGTATGCATCTTATAGAAAACATTTTGAAGATGTATGAAAAAGGTGATGGCCATGTGATGGTTTTAACAGCAAGCGTAAGAAATTTTGATCATCTGATGCAGGCATTGAGATTGAGATCTCCCATAATCACTCTTCCTTTTAAAGTGTTTGAACAATGGGCCGGGAAAAGGTTTATGCTGCCGTCAGATGACCATATCAGCGTACCAAGTCAACTGACCTCAATACCTTACAAGGAAATTTCACTTGATAAACATTGGTACCAGTATGATCTTTATCATGAATTGACTGAAGCAGGAGTGAAGCGTTTTGCCGAGGACTGGAACAGGCTGATTAGGTAAATTGTTATTTATTCACCTTAATAAATTTTCCGTCCAACTTCTGGAAAAGGGTATATATTTTGAGGGCGGGGAATTTTTGTTTTATAATTTGCTTGGCAAAAAGAAGATCCTCTTTATGTTTCTTGAAAGTGTTTTCATCCCCATACGCTCCGCAATCCTCGTGATTTATAAGATACGCTTCAGAGATATGATGAAGTTTAAAAGACAGTTCAATTTGATCAAGTATAAATGGAAGGTTTTTTACTCCTCCTGCTATAGCCACCCGGTCAAAAGTCTTATTTTTGAATTTTTCAATTGTCCACTTCCTGATACCTTTCCTGAGCCGAAAATCCATACAGGTAATGACAATAGCCTGGCAATTATGTAAGTTTTTTTCGTGCTTATTCATGATGGAAGAATAGTATCAAATACAGAAGGTAATTACAAGAAAAAACGTTTTTCTGATAGATTTTATTTATTGAGATTGAATCTCGAGTCTGATTCTGACGTCAAAGAAATTATCTATTACACACGAAAATAATCTTTTTTAAGGAGATATGTCATTTGTTTCTTTAATTCTGTTTTCTTTGGCATCTTCAAATAAGGAGTAAAACAGTTTTCTTCGTGTGACAGACATTAATCTGTTTTGTCTTAGAGGATTGTCAAAAGAGAAGTCATAGTTTAACTTTATTAAAGTATCAGACAAAGATTTCAACTGATTACTGCTGATTATCTTATTGTTTGCATCTTTTACGGTTATTTGGCTGGATATTCCACTTGGATCAAAAATAATTTTGCCTTCGGGATCTGCTGTAATATCTCCCATCATCGCTTCTGCCGACAGATTACCAGTCAATTTACTGGCAAGTAGTCCCTGATGTTTGATGTCTGCGTGTAACATAAGTAAGGTCTTTATATCATAATCTATATTCAGTTTCTGAGGTGCATTGTTGGCGGCAGTTTTAGTTATTTCATCCAAGTTTGATAATGCACCGATAAATGAACCGGCATTTACTGTGATTTTTTGTCCATTTAATTGATTCGCTACCATATTTGCGATAGTTCCTTTATAGGAATTTAACAATCCCAAATCCGGCATATTTTGCATTATTGGTTGGTATACCATCTCTTTGGATAAAGTAAATGAAATATCAACATATCCTTGACTGGGATTGTTGGGATCTTTTAATAAATATTTCTTAATGTCATCTTTACCGGTAAAAGCACTAATATCCGGAAGTTCAACACTTTTTGAGCCGGAATAAGATATGGGGATAGCCATGTAATCATCCATTAAACCGCATTGTGATCCACTTCCGCCTACCTGGAATAACCCCAATATACACACTTTCCCACTTGGATCATTCCTCATGACAGGGTTATTCCCCACGTAAGCATACCTGTTGGGTCCCTCTGCCTTGTCTGCCGATATGAAATGTCCTATGGCAGGGTTATAATACCTGGCATTGTAGAAGTAGAGGTCTGTGGAGGAGTCAATTCTCTGTCCAGTGTATAATCTATCTGTTAAATGTTGAATGTTATCTGTTATCTGATTTCCGAAAGGATAATACACATAATCTTCCTTCTTATCCCCATTCTCATCTGTAACCAGTACAGTACTTCCTAAATGATCACTATGAAGGTAATTAGTGTTTACTGTTTCCTGTTCGCTGTTTACTGTTTTGACAGCTACTGCTGATCCCGCAGGATAATATACCTTCTCCTCGACTACTCTCCCGCTGTCATCATAGGTCTTCTCAACTGGTCCAAAGTAGAGGGTGGTGGTAGAGAGAGCAAGGATAGGGGAAGGAATAAGGAATAAAGAATTTAGAATAAAGAATAATAGGAATAACAGAATGGATATTATCTTTCTTCTCATAGTTTTCCACCTGATAACCCGCAAACCCTTAGACTCACTTGAGCTTGCTTAGGGTCAACCCGTTAACTTGCTAACATAAACACAACCCCATATCTCTAGAATGTGATAAACAGGGGGGAATGTCAAGGAATGAGAGAGGGGAATTGGGGAAAATGATATACTCACGTAACTCATAATTTGAAACTGAGTTACTCAGTATATACCCCTTTTACACTGGAAATGATATTTCCAGTGCTAATCCGCTATTGCAGTTTAGAAAGTTGCAAACCGGAGTAAGGGGGGTATACAATATACCCATGGTCATGATTTGGGATTATGATATCAGGGAGCTGAAAAAAAGCAAAAAAGGCAGGCTTCTTATCCTGGAGAGGATGATTAATTATGGTCCTGATGAAAATGAGAAGATAAAATTGTCCGAGGTAAAGAAGAATTGGGATAAACTTCACCTTTTTCCCTCAAGAAAGCGATTTTTTGAATTCTTAATATGGGGCAAGTAAAAATACTAACCAACGATCAAAAACTTATTCTTGATGAATTCAGGAAAGATCCGATATTAAGCTCTAATTTCTATTTTACTGGTGGAACAGCATTGAGCTTCTATTATCTTCAACATCGCTATTCCATAGATCTGGATTTTTTTTCGGAAAAGAAATTCGATCCAAAAATTATTTTCAATAGAGTGTCATTATGGAGCAAAAAACACAAATTTACTTATAAATTGAAAAATATTGAGGAACTGTATACTTATTTACTGACATTTTCAGATGGTCGTAATTTGAAAGTAGATTTTTCCCACTATCCTTATAAGTTATTGAGAAATCCAAAATCAATTGACGGTTTAAAAGTAGATAGTAGGTTAGATATAGCAGTAAACAAAATTACAGCTATTGTGCAGAGAAGCGAGGTAAAAGATTTTGTTGATTTGTATTTTTTACTGAATGAGTTTTCCTTATGGGATTTGATCGAAGGAGTAAGGATAAAATTCAATATGGAGATAGATCCGATCTGTTTGGGAAATGATTTTTATATGGTAGAAGATTTTAATTTTATGCCTGAGATGGTCAAACCTCTCAAACTCACCGATCTTCAGAAATTCTTCACCCAAAAGTCCAGGGAAGTGGCAGGCAGGGTGGTGGAGGAGTAAGGATAATTAACGTTTATTATATCGATATATGAACTTCAGGGGGAATGTCAAGATTAGTGAGCAATGTTAATATATACTTCCCCGATAGGCGATTTTCCTGATCCAGATTTCCTTACGGTCATGGTCAAGTTCGAAGGGTATTCGGATATTTCCTACCCGCAGTCGATAAAAGCCGATAGTCCCGACCATTTTTCTAATGTTGTATTTTAGGGGAAAAGGGTAAGTAAATGATTTTAACGTAAGAAGAATTCTTTTAATATCTGTTGATGCAAGCTTATCCAGTCCTTTGAGACTCTTTTTCGTGAAGAGTACATTATACATACTTTTTCAACACTTTCTTCAGAGCGATTCCCGGTCCTCTAGGTTCCTGAGATAGTGTATGTGTTTCTTCTTCATCCAGATAATTCTCAATCAGTTCCTGTATTTTGACAAAATCGTCAATTCCCAAAAGAACAGCTTTAGGTTTGGAACGATGGAAGATATATGTAGGAGTTCCTTTCTCGACTGATTTCAAAAGTCCCAGAGCGTTTTCCCTCATATCCGTGATTGTTTTTACGTTGGTTTTTGTAGGTATAAGCATAAGATTAATATACATATTAATCTTACGTTTGTCAAGGTTTGTTAAGATTTGCAAGGGAGAGCTTGATTTATCCATGATATTTATATCCAGGATAAACTCGGGATAATTATCCATATTCAGAAGATTATCAATGAAGTATTAAAAGGGAAGCAAGACATGTATAAGTATACTCACTATTTTAGCCTTTCGTAATGGGCTCGATAGCTCAGGAATCCTTGATAAGCTGCTGAAACATCCTCAGCAGCAGCACCAGCCCATTGGAGGACGCCGACAGAATGATATTGGGCTATGCCTTCTGCCCTAGCAGCAGCAAGCTGTATAGCTCTATCGGGAGGATATCCTCTTTGAAGCATGACCTGGTAATACCTTTGATGCGCGGCATTCTGTTCCACATGTGCCACTTCATGAGCCATGGCAAGATGGTGGCCTCCGGGGGGGTCTGAATGGACAAAAATTTGCCTTCCAGATATATCAGCGAGACCAAGGACTTCATGTCCATATCCAGGATGTCCTGGAGAGTTAACAATACCTAAGTATTTTAAAAACCGGACTCCTATGCCTTCACTATGTGCCCTTTGCATAATCTTGGCAGTTACTGGCCCGACCACCTCTCCACGAACCGTATTAGTTACGCGGTTTACAACCGGTCTGATTGCCTGCTTTACTGCCGGTTTGGCAGCTTGTGCTACTTCTCGTCCAAGTACACCCATAACATGGCCAGTTGCCAAAGATATTCCCTCTTCAAGCACTGCTGAACCAACTGCATCACCCAGTTCCATCTCATTTTGGGTGACATTTATGGTAGCGTTGATAGTTATAGATAAGGTTGAAGCTATTACTGCACAAGCACCTACACCTACTCCGGCGGTAAGACCGACACAACCTGAATAAGTTCCTGTGACTACTCCATTCGTAAGCGCTCTTGACAGGCTAATATCACCTTTATTGATAACCGCCTGCATACCGATATTCACTATAGTCCCGAAGACAAAACCGCCGACAAATCCTACTGCCCCGGCAATACAATTCGGACAATTACCGCTGGGGTCATTTTTCATAATGGGGTTATTACCCACATAAGCATACCTATTAGGTCCCTCGGCCTTATCCGCTGAGATAAACCTGCCGGTTCTGGGATTATAATACCTGGAATTATAGAAATATAAATTAGATGAGGTATCCTTTCTTTGGGAAGTATATTGCCGGTCGGTATAATCAGCAGTGGAAGCACTGCTGTGATTTTCAAATTCATCTCCGTAAGGCAGGTAGACAGACGAGGCAAGGGAATTACCGTCTTTATCAGTAACCAGGACATTGCTGCCCAGGAAATCAGGATGAAGATAAACCATTTCACTACTCCCGTCCGGTCTTATGGTCTTTGACAAAGCTGCATTTACAGTGGAATAATTGATTTTAGTCTCGACAATAGTACCAAAATCATCGTAGGTTTTCTCAAAAGGGCCAAAATAGAGGGTGGTGATGGAGGCGAAAGCGGTTCGGGGAAGGAATAGAAAAACAGCAAATGAGAAAAGAAAAGAGAGGATTATTTTTTTGGTTTTCATATTATCCTTCAAATGCAGGCGTAGGCGATAATTTCATACAATCGGCATCACTGGTACAGTTGCTTTCCCCTCTTCCCGGATACATCCGGCAGGACTGGTTAACACACATCCGGTAGAAAGGGGTAGGAGATGGTGCAACTCCCGTTACCCAAGTACAAGTTGTTGCTGAAGGATAGCAGAAAATATCTTCCTGCATTTGAGCGGTACTTGGATCGTAGACAACACAAGAACCGTTATAAGAATAACTTTTTGTAAGCTTAGCTGCTCCACTGTATTTAAAGCAGTTACCAGTACCGCTTGTAGAACAATTGACCAAGTATCTTCTTCCAGTATAGACGTTTCCTGTGCAACCATCTGTCGGGTATTTGTTGTTTACCAGTTCGGTTACCCTACAGTTGGGATCACAATGTGTTCCATCGGAAGTCCAACAGTTTGAGGTAGTGGTCAATGTAGGTATCACTGCGGGAGGTTGTGGTGTGGGGGTGGGAGAAATAAGGCAATCTGCATCCGACGAACAGGAATTTGATCCTGCACCCGGTGTTTTCTTACATGATTTATTCGTGCAGGTATAATGAAAGTCTTCTATGGTTTTTTTCATTACCCTGTTGCCGTCCCCGTCATAGGCAAACTCCGTGACAGCACCTGTATCTTTCATGGTAATCCGGACAGGTTTATTGTCGAAGTCCCATTCGAAAATCCTCTCCTCATCTTCGGTAAGATTGCCGTTGGTATCGTATTTATAAGTAAATCCGTTTACAATTTTAGGAGCATGGCGGTGGGAAGTATCGGTATACTGCATAGCAACAGTCTCGTCACCATCCTTTTTGGAAAGGATGTTTCCTTCCGCATCATATTCATACCTGGACTGGTAATTGCCGTTGACCTGAGTTAACTGATACAGGCTGTCATAATTATATGTAAGAGAGAGGCTCTGTGGATTGTTTGAGACTGAGGTAATGTTACCTACGTCATCTCTAGTGGAATAATCGTAATTCATCAATATGTTTGTGTCTTTCTTGGCTGAGATAGTTTTGACCCTGCCTAACTGGTCATATGTTTTTTCGGATACTACGGAATTACCCAAAATGCCGGCGGTTGGCATGCCGAATTTGTCATATTTTTGTTGCTTCAAAAGATCATAAGAGACGATTTGCTGTATGGCTGTATCTGCTGTGCCGCTTGGAATATCGACCAGTGTTTTGCTTGTGATTGCTACCAGTTGTCCGGCTTCATTGATGGTCTGATCGATAATTTCGCCGGTAGGAAGCTTGGTGGATTTGAGAGTGTCGGAATCATAATAATCATATTCGGTTTGTGCTTCTTCATAACCAGAAAGACCGTATAGTATTTTATCAATATTCTTATTTTCTTTTATCAGTCTTCCTTTGCCGTCATATTCGTAACTGGTTTCACCTGTTGTATCTATCATCCTAAGCTTTTTCCCGATAAATCTTTTCCCCGCCTCCACGTCATAGATATATTGGATATAATTCCTGTTGCCGGAAACAGAAAAACCTCCGCGGGGATTTCCGGGATATTCCTTCTTCACCAGCCTGTTTAATGAATCGTAGTAAAAATCGATGATTTGGTTTTTGGCGTCCTCTTGCCTGACAAAGTTGCCGTTGGCATCATAAGCATATTTCCATGTACCCAGGTCCGGATCTTCTGTCTTCCATTTTCTGCCCAGATGGTCATAATATGTCCGGGAGGTGAAAAGAGAATCGTTATTGCTGTCTGCACAGGCGGGGTTATTGCATTTGTATTGAGTGGCTGATTCTACCGCTCCCAGGACATTGTCATAAATTGGTACTGACATCAGGCCGAAGTTGGGCTGGTTGGGGGTGCTGATATTAGTAGTAATAGTTTTCACGGTTTGGCCCAGGCCATTTGTCTCACTTTGGGTATAAGTCGGGTTCTGGCCGGGGGTTTTATAGCTATTGTTCGCATCAAAGGCACGTGTCGTCAGACCCGAATACTCTGTTCGGGCAGTATGGTTCAGCGGGTCAGTGACGGTAAGCACCCTGCCTAACTCATCATGAGTATATCTGGTTAATTCTGGATCGGATAAAGGTATGTATTGGGGAAGTGGGGAAGTGTCTGAGGTAAGGTTGACAGGATCGTATTCCCAGACAGAGGATTCCGTTTCTTTCAAGCCCCTGTTGTTATACACAGTTTCATTGATCAGGCTTTTGTCGATATCATTGACTTTTGTCTTTAATACTTGGGTTTCTCTGGTTTGGCCAAAACCGTCTGATATCATGTCGAAAAACATATACACTTGTTGTTCCTCTCCATCTGCTCCGGTTGCGCTTATCCTGGTTTTTGTCCTGAGGTGGGGAAGCGGTTTATCAGTGATGGTTGCGCCAATTCCGCAGCCTTCTGCCTGGTAATCAAAATAAATGTAAGTTGCGTTTGGTAAAGTTGACGATCTTGGGGCAGATGCATCAGCGGGCTTATATACATTCTGAGTCCTTCCCAGACAGTCATATTCAGTTACGGATTTAAGTTCGTTAGCGTCGATTACTTCTGTAGGAAGCCATAATAAAGGATCGTAAATGGTGGTGGAAGTTGAGTTGATGACCGGTCTTCCTTCGGCATCTTTTATCTGGGTAGAGGATTGTTTGGGTAGGATATTGGCAAAAGGGGAGCCTGCAGGGTAATAAGAAGTTGTAGTAGCGTTACCTCTGGCATCTGTTTTTGAGATGGGATTACCGAAGTTGTCATAAGAGATAGAGCTGGAAATTGTATCCGGCATATCAGACCCGTTTTTAAGCTTAAGCCTGTCTTGCGGCGGAGCGGTATTTTTCTGGGTGGAAGATGTTGTAAACCCTCGTAATTTACCGTCAGCATCGTAATTTACAGACGACCATGACCACCGGTTGGTTTCCGGAATAGTCTCAAATTTGGCATCTTGATCGGAAGCAAAAGTCTCGGCTACCAGACCCGTCATATTTTTAGCCAAATACAAAGCGACATCCGCTCCATTTACATATGCAGAATCAGCAGAGTTTCTGATGTATTTGCTATATGAATATTTTTTCAGTGACGGATCGTCGATGGGTGTACCGCTTGATGGAGGATCAGCCACAACCTGGCCTTGATCATACAGATAGGGTGACATGGGGAGTTGGAAGCTGTAAGTTTTGGCTTTATCCGTTTCCTGCCAACCGCCGTTTATATCTCTCCTTCTTGAGAAGTCATGACCGGTTGATATATCAGCAAACCCGCGGACATCGCCATACTTGGCTGTTTTGACCACATATCCATACTGGTCATACCAGCTTCGTGTTTGGGTGTGCAGGAACTTGGGATTTGTGGAAGTCGTGTCTAAGTTATAGTCAAAGTATTGCGGTTTATTAGGGTCGATATTGGCAGTCACGTAATTGGAAGCTTTGGGTATAAATGAATCTGAGGTGGTTGTGACTCTTTGGCCGACTCCTTCGGATATGAAAGTAGAAGCAAGGGAAGGATTGACGAAATCCGGTTTAAAGATCGGTATAAAGGAATAAGAGATAAACTGGTCGGAATAGATGAGATCCTGGTTGCCTTCATAACGGTGAACAACAGTACGGAGCGGAGCGCCCCAAAAAGGGTTTTTTTCCGGGTCGTTCAAGCTATCCCAAACAGCTACTTCTCCATTAATTATTTTTGGGGATAAGGGATAATAATAAGTAGTAGTAAACATGTTGGTGACAGGATCTTTGGAAGTTACCCTATGGAAACCACCGCCTTTTTCCGGCCTGAGTGTTTCATTTACCGGTACAGGATCATAAGTATATTCCGTCCTGATTTTCGGTAAGGATGGATTGTTCGTATCATACATTTCCTTGGATGTGATGACATTGCGGTTATAGGCGTATTCTCTTTTCGGATTGATATAATTCTCGTAGGTGAAAGCCACTTCTCCGCCGTATCCGTTGTTTACTTTCTTGATAAACGGTGCTTTTCCGGTTTCCCAACCTATTACCCAGCCTTGGGTGGACCCACCGTAAAACCCAATCATTTGGGCAAGCGCAGGGCAGCCCGGTTGGGGATTATTCGGCCTGCTCTCACCGCCATTATCGCCAATACCGTTGGTTCCTAGACAAAATTCAAATCCTGCATTTACTAGTTGGATTCTTTCGTACTCGCAAAGACAGGGTACGTTTGATTCTCGGTCCGGATCGCACCTCTCGTTAGATACTATCCAGTTCTTAAAATCATTCCAGGAAACAGTATGTCTCCAGGGCATCTCGCAGGAGTTCACCCAGTCTGAATGGCGTTCATTGTCATGAAGCGGGATAAATTGGAAACCCACTGTCCTCATTTCATAAGTGAAAGTTTCCGGGACAAATTTGTGTGCCTCTGCGGCTTCTCCCTGATAGGTGTCCACTTTTGTGAGAGTGTCATATCCTGTTTCCTGCCAGCCGCCGCTATACTTGTATGGGTACTTATAAGATGTAACGTCATAATTGAATTTGTAAGTCTTATACAAAGTCCTATTAGGATAGTTAGAATACACTTTGATTTCCGATAGCCTGCTTTTTTCGAAATTCATTTCCTCGTATTTCACCTCATGAGGTTTTCTTGCTGAAAAATCAGGTTGATAGGTTTTTTCTGTGGTCGTAAACTCAACCGCACCGAAAGGAGTATTACCCTGAAAATTGTATTTTATTACTGCGGGATAGACAGTGATATTATGACCGGACTGGACCTCTGCATTATATTCAAAAACAATTTTATTTCCTGAAAGGTCCTTAATTTCCGTGACCATGTACTTGCTGGGAGCCATGGTGTTTTTTATTTTCCTGTCTGCCACGGAGTTGTTTAGAGATGAATCAAATGTATATTCCCGTCCGTCTTTTCCCTGGGCTATCCATTTGGTGATGATATAATTCCGGCCGGAATCATTCAAACAGGAGTCCGTGTCAAACCTGTTGTGATCTTTGTAAGTTCTATAATATGCTATGACGGGAATCCCGCTTTTTGAGATGTATTTGCTTGATATGGGAGGATCAAATGGATTGTTATACTTATCTTCAATCCAGTATAACGGTTCTTCGCTTCCTCCCAAAATCAGACTGTATTGGGGGCCTCTTTTTCTCGTACCAGCATATTCTTTACAGTTTGAAGAAGTACCGCTTTTTTCCGTCCAGGCATCAAACCTAACCTCAGGAAGAGTCAAATCCCAGCCCGGACCAAGCCAGCTGCCTTTTTGCTCCAGGGATAGGGAATTAATCCTGTTACTGACATAATTGACAGACAAGCCGGGCGTCAGCCCGCCTCTTCCTGGAACTGTTTCAACAGGGAATGAATAGTTGACAGAGCCGGTGTAAAGGGATGATTCCTAGTTTTTGAGGGTTGGGGAGAAAACTTGGGCTTTTTGTCCTGAAACGGTAAAATCAGACAGATGATCAACTTGAGCAATAATTTTACTGCTTGCCTCATCTACAGTGGTAGGGATTTCTTCCCAGGAGGAATTTTGGTTGTTAAACCAGAGGAATTTGAGGGAGGAATGAGCATATAATTCTTCCAATTCGGAAAAATTATATTCTAAAGTGTAATAATTTTTTTTCTCGTTGATAGAATTATCTGAGAATTTCAATTGAAGTTGGTCTTTACCGGCTGGGGCAGTTTTTTCTTCCTGAGCGTAAAGATATTGTGTTTTTGCATCCTGATTAGGTGTGGTCTCAGCGATATGATTTGGTTGCGAACGGACTATACCTGAGTCATCTTTTTTATCTTCCGAAGACTTACTTAAGTTTAAAGAGAATCTCAAAATTTCAATATCCGTATTTGCCGGAAGAAGGGCAAAAGTCAGATCTTGCTCCCGGCTTGCTTCCGGATCTAATGCACCTTTGGAGATGGTCAACTGCAGTTTTCCGTCTTTTAAAGATGACCTTGAATCCGTGGAAGGATTTTCACCTAAACTGATTTTTTTTATTTCAAGAGGTTGGTCAGAGGCTAGCGCTTGGGAAGTTAGATATTTATCGCTGGTTCTTTTTCGCAAGTCATTGGAAAGTGTGATTGCGATAAGGGCTGTAAATAAGGTAACGGCTGTTAAGGAAACCAAGAAGATAAATTGTTTGTTTACGTGAGGGTGCATAATATATTAATGGTATATATAAATCAGAATATAATAAATATTTAAGACTTGTCAATGGTGTGAATATGTAATGTAACACCAATATGATAATGTCGTATTTGACCAATATAGAAATGTCGCCTTTTCTACTCCATACTGAATAGATTATTAATTCAGTACTTAATAAAGGGGGGTAGAAAATGAAAGGAGTCATTTCTA
>Ga0210016_1003604_pt1 | contig 13524 bp, 20 predicted proteins | sample CryGeyCG2014_300_FD_185454 | JGI IMG/M metagenome (GOLD analysis project Ga0210016, IMG submission 185454) | Groundwater microbial communities from aquifer - Crystal Geyser CG02_land_8/20/14_3.00 (SPAdes) (version 2) | ecosystem: Environmental > Aquatic > Deep subsurface > Groundwater | place... | reverse complement strand
GACCTATTACGATAACAGAAGGTACGAATACCTTAGTGGGGAGCGATCGAGAAAAGATTTTAAAAGAAAGTTACAGGATTCTTAACGGAAACGGCAAGAAGGGCAAAATTCCGAAACTCTGGGATGGTAAAGCTTCTGAAAGAATCGTCAATATTCTTCTTGGGCGTCCGTATGAGCCATTCAGCCCTGAGCTTAATTCAAAGGATAAGGTATAGCTCAAAGCTTCTGACCTCCCTGACTACATTTTTTAGTTAAGTTTCTCTTATTACCAAACAAAAAGCCGAATATTTGATTGGAAACAATTGCGGGTTCCAACTTTCTCTCAAGCCTTTCTCATTTTGTTAGGAAAGTGCAAACGATCATTGAGCAAATCAGTGACAGGGGGCAATAGGAGAAGGTCTTATTTTTACGGTTGACAAAAATAAATTATTGGGTTATATTTTGGTATGAAAATAGTTATACCGAAGGAGGCAGTTAGATGGGCAAAGCCGTTAAGTTCGCCGTAAGTATTTCGGGTAGTGAATTTAAAGAATTAGAGGTTTTGAGGAAGAAGAAGGGTCTTTCCAGGAGTGAATTCATTCGAGAGACCATTCGGCTTTGGAAGGAAGAAAAGGAAAAGAAAAGGCTTGTGAGGGTTTATGAGGACGGATATAAAAGGGTTCCGGAAAATCTTGCAAACATAGAGGCCTGGGAAAAAGCTTCCCTCAGTTCATTGTCTCGTGAGGAATGGTAATGCGAAGGGGTGAAGTATGGTGGGCCGAGTTGCCCTTACCCATTGGCAGGCGCCCGGTGGTACTTCTTTCCCGTGATGAGGCTTATGCGGTAAGAAATGCTGTCACCGTGGCTGAAGTCACTACGACCATCAGAGGTATTCCGGTGGAGGTTGAACTCGGTCCCGAGGATGGGCTTCCTAAGAAATGTGTAGTAAATTTAGATACCATCGTTACGATACGAAAGGATTTATTAATCGAAAGATTAGCCATTCTTCGAGATGAGAAGATAGAACAGATCAATTCAGCCATAAAATTTACTCTTTCCATTCGCTAATTCTTAATGGGAATTAGGGACACTTCCCATATTTCTGACCTATGGGGTTCTTGGAGGAAACCTGAGGGAGGAAGAATCCAGAAACTCTGGGATGGCAAAGCCTCCGAAAGAATCGTCAATATTCTTCTTGGCCGTCCGTATGAGCCTTTCAAACCCGAGAGGTGAAAGCTCAAAGCTCCCCCCTAACTGAAAAATTCAGTCAAGTTCTCAATCCAACTAAACAAACTATCTTGAAAATTACCATTTACCCTGGCAAATTTCAAGGATTTATCTGGGTTTCTATGGCTTATTTAGTCTATCACTGATTCGGTTTGGTTTTGAATACTTCCCTCAATGAAAACGAACCGGTTGTTTGTACCCCTCAGGAAGCCCTGGATTGTTTTTTAAGAACTAAAATGGATGTTCTGGTTCTTGGGAATTCTTTTGTCAGTCGTGGGAAGTAAAACATCCTATGGGAAAGATATCGTGTATCGAATAGAGTCCAAGTGTTATGCTACAAGCTGAGTACCAGTTTGATGGCTCTGTTAACCTCTTCCATTCGATTTTGGGGAAGGGTTCCAGTAAGAAGCGGGCGTTTCGTCTTCGAATCAAAGAAACGAGACGGGTCCAACGAACGGATCTGAAAACAGAGAAAAACAGTATCTCTTGGAAGACCTGTCTCTTGTGCTGTCACTCGAACATTTGTGGGATAATCACGAGGCACATTCCTTGCGTCAGTACCGAGGACCACCGTGACAACAAGAGGCTGTTGGTTGATGGCGTCAGCCGAGACTACAAGAACAGGTCGATATCCTGCTTGTTCTCGGCCCTTAGTGGGGCCAAGATTGACAAAATAAATCTCGCCTCGGCTAATCATTCTTCAAACCATCGGTCTCGGTCAGGAGGAATTCTTTTGAGATCGCAGTGCATTCGGCTCTGATCGCTGGATCGGCGGCCATTCGGGCCATTGCCTCCTCAAAAGCTTCTCCTTTTCGTTGGGTGGTGAACTCACGTAAGGCTACCGTCACGAGACGATTGAAGTTTCCTTTTAACTCCGGAGGGGCGAAAGTTTTCACCTCCTCCACGAGGTGCCGGGATAAAGCTACACTTCGGCGGATTGTTTGGCTTGCACCTTTGGTTTTCATATCACACCTCTTTTCACACAATTTATAATCCAAATAGGGTTACTTGTCAACTTTATTTTTTTTCGAAGAAATATCAAATATTTGGATCCTCTCAATATTAATTAAATTTGAGTCTGTTGAATGAGAATTTCCATCGTTACGGCGGTTCTGAATGGAAGGGACACGTTAGAACAGGCCATAAGGAGTATCTCAAGCCAAATTTAAAAAAACATCGAACATATTATTATCGACGGTGGTTCGACAGATGGGACTCTTGAGGTAATAAGTAGGAATAAAGAGAGAATAGCAAAGTTTATATCAGAGCCAGATAGTGGTATTTACGATGCCCTGAATAAAGGCATTAGGCTGGCTTCGGGCGATGTCATCGGATTGTTGCATGGTGATGACTTTTACGCTCATGATAAGGTTTTAGGGGCAGTTGTGGATGTTTTTGAAAAGCAAAATGTCGATAGCTGTTACGGAGACCTTTTGTATGTGGATAAAAATGACAAAAACAAGGTGATTAGATATTGGAAGTCTTCCGAATATAAGCCTGGTAAATTTAAACAAGGTTGGATGCCCCCTCACCCAACATTTTTTGTAAAGAGAGAGATATATGAGAAGTATGGCCTTTTCAACCTCAATCTCGGCTCTGCCGCCGATTATGAGTTGATGCTTAGGTTTCTTCTGAAATACAAGGTAACTACCGTCTACATCCCTCAGGTGCTTATCAAAATGCGGACGGGAGGAATAAGCAATGCCAGCTTAAAGAACCGTATCCGGGCGAACAGGATGGACCGGATGGCGTGGGAAGTGAATAGCCTCAAACCCTATCCCTGGACATTATGGATGAAACCTCTGCGAAAGATAGGACAGTATTTCCTGAGGGGATAAGGGGTGGGTTCTGACATCTGCTGAGGCCGGCAAGGCTTCAGAAAGAATCGTCGACATTCTTCTCGGCCGTCCGTATAGGCCTTTTAAGCCTGAGAGGTAAGAGTTCAAAGCTCCCGCCTGTGCTGAAACTCCGGCGGGCAGGCAAAGCTCAAGTCCTTTGAACTTCCTGACTTAATTTTTGAGTCAACTTCAACTAAATAAAAGTCAGCAATTCTCGGTGAGTTCACAAACTATTGAGATTCTTCGCGGAGTTTACCCTGAGCCGAAGGCAGAGATTCTTCACTTCGTTCAGAATGACAGGCGAAGGGCTCAGAATGACAACTGGGGACTTTCGTAATGTCATTCTGAAGAGCCTGTCCTGAGCGTAGTCGAAGGAAGCCCTAGCGACTGAAGAATCTCGCTGTATTTTCACCGAGAATTGCTGAATAAAAGTGTATTAATTTGACAATCTATTATCATCAAGATAACATAAAATATAGAGACTTATTCCATTGATCAATTTCAGGAGGTATTAAAATGCCAAAAAATATAGAGGTCGTATATGAAGGTGGGGTTTTGAAACCTTTATCTCCTTTGAAACTAAAGGAACATGAAAAGGTAAGGATTACTCTTGAGGAAGGAGAAAGCGTTGTCAAAGCCACGAGTGGTATGTTCAGTGGCCTCGATGACAACACCATCAACGAGATTGTCCTTTCTCCAGAATTTCTTCCTGAAGAGGCCTGATCATGTTTCTTTCGGATCTTGAAAAGGGGACTTCGATTTTCATCGACGCCAATATTTTTATCTATCACTTCTCCAAAGAATCCAGATTTAATCAGGCCTGTTCAAGCTTCTTAGAATATATAGAAGCAGGGTCAATGAGTGGTTTTACTTCTATATCCATTATTCAGGAAGTAATACATCGTATGATGATTATAGAAGCTCTAGCACTTCATCCTGAAATAAAAGCAAAGGATGTGGTAAAATACTTAAAAGCCCATCCAGAGGAAGTCAAAAAACTGATTAACCATCAGGGCATTCCTTCAAGGATCGGCTCTTTCAATGTGAAGATCATGTCTTTTGACATCGAAACCATAGAAAGAAGTCAGTTGATGAAAAGGCGTTATGGTTTTCTTTCCAATGATGCCCTTACCCTCCAGATTATGGAAGACTTGAACATCAAGAATCTTGCCTCCAATGACATTGACTTTGAGATGGCAGATTTCATCAATCTTTATCGCCCCTCTGAAAACATTACATTCCCAAAATGAGGAAGTTCTCATCCTTCTAAAAATCATAAAAGATATCAATTCAGGATGTGGGGAATAGCAGGATTTGTAGGTGAATTTATTCCGGGCCTGATGAACCCGGTAATCCCCTTTCAAAAGTTTTTACTCGTGCTGGGGCAAAAAGAATGTTTTCCAGATTTAGTTCTGTTGAAACAAAGGTTTATTGGCTTGTTAAAAAGAACATCCCATTCATTGGCAAATACATCCCCCGTCCTCTCGATTATGCCTTGGGGAGGCTCATGGGTTGGGCCTTATATATTATTGCGGTCAAATAGAGTTATATGTACCCTATAGCAGTGCCACTGGGACTGTGATCCTCGGGTTCTTAATTCGCTCCTTCAGAAATTAGTGTCTTCTGGGGATTTGTAGCTTAATAAAAAACCAGTCCACTCTTATTAACGATTTCATTAACCTGAACGAAACAAACAAAATAAACCAGTGAGTTTGCTAAAGAAAGGGGGTCTTTATTTCAATGGCCCAAGATAAAATATAGAGTGGTCTTAGGGGAATTTTAATTGAGAAATAATTTCATCTAAGACCCGTTCTAAGGAAGGTTTTTCGGATGCAAGGATACTCGAAGAAACATGTTTATGGGAAGGAAAGGTCGGGAGGCTTCTTGCTGCCGGATCATTGGCATTATCATAACGGAAGATGAGACGATCCCTTCGCCGATAGTTATAAGCATATTTAGTCACATAGAGTGTCGGCTCAATGATAAGAAATTCTTTAAAATCGAGTTGTGATCCGTCCGTGAAAGTGACAGCGCTTTTAATGACGCTGGCTGAGGGAGGACGCTCTTCATATGAAAAGGAGATGGCCGTTACAAAAGGCGTTGCTGCGACGAGAGCTTGGAGGGCAGCTACGTAGTCTTTTAAGGGCATATGGTTAGTTTTTCAAGGCTCTCCAGTTGCTCGCGAAGGTGCCGAATGATTTCCAGCTCACCTTCCAGTTCAAGGAGGTCCATATCCTGATCTTCTGGATGCGGAATTTCTCCGGCAAGCAGAAGGGCGGGATTTACCTTGAGTTGGGTGGCCAATTGCTGGATCCTCTCTTGGGTTTGCGCCAGGCTCTGCGATAGGATACGCTTCTGTCGCTCAATAGCATCCCTAAGAATAGGAATTACCTTTTCTGGCTCAGAGGTATTGATCTCAATTTTCTCCATAGGGTCTCCCTTTTTTTCATTATATTTCTTTTTCTTTAATAAAGTCAAGTGTATCCATTTTGTCTCAGTAAGGCCTCAGTTATGGTCGGCTGAAGTTTACCTTAACCTGTAACTCAGCCCTTTAGGGCTGCCGCCGGCCCATGAGGGCCTCCCTCCGGGGCATGAGCCCTTCCGGGGCGGAGCCTGGCCCGGAGGGAAGAATCAGGGCTTCGTCGTGAGCTCAGCCGAACGGCTAAAGCCCTAAGTTACACTCCTTTTAAGGATTTTTTACCCGTAACTGATGACTGGACTTTCGCACTTTTCAGGCTAAGGCTTTTTTGATTTCAGTAATTCAAAATTGAGCAGAGTCATCTCCTCAACAATATCCCAAAGGAATTTATAATTTTCCACATATTCCTCAGCTTCAATTCTCATCTCTTTCCTAAGATACATGATTTTCGTCTTTCTATCAATGTTGACTGAAAAGTAATATTGTGGGTGTTTCTCCCCCCGTGCACATTTGCATCGCGGATTGCCGCAGGTGCTCCCCAGCAGCACGACCGTTCCTCTCATCAGTGGACCAAGGGTAGACAGTTTTTTGTGTAATCTTCTGATCCTTCTTCGTATCTCGGATATTCTTTTCTTTTCCATGGTGTCCTCCCTGTGGTATAATGGTATGCTAATTAGCATACCATTCATCTTCAATCATGTCAAACCCTTGTTGGGAGGAAAAACCTATGGAACATTTATCCGTTCTTTTTCAGGAACTCTTGGCAAACTTCTCATGCGCTTTTGCCTCGACACCCACACGGTACTCCTTGCTTGCCATTACCCTGGGCTGGATTCTCTGTTCCGGAAAACGGACGATGACTGGCATGATTCGTGCCGCAGGGACTCACGCCACCAAGTCCCATGACGCCTATCAGGGATTCTTCTCTAAGGCACACTGGGATATGGAGACCCTCTGGCAGATTCTGGTGGGTATCCTCTGCAATCTCCTGCCAAAAGACAAACCCATTCTCTTGGTCGGCGATGATTCGCTGATCAAACACTATGGAAGGAAAATATGGGGAGCGGGACTATATCGCGATGCGGTGAGATCTTCCAAAAAATATCCTGCCTATGCCTGGGGACTCAACTGGGTCGTGCTGACGATGGTTATTGAACTGCCATTCCTCCATGGGCATCGGGTGGCCATCCCCATTATGGCCCGTCTGAATCCCAAGGCCCCCGCCTCCAAGAAAAAAGGACGGGGAAGTGCAAAGAAGTATACCACCGTCTCCCTGATGAGTGAAATGATCCACTGGATTGCTACTCGGATGCCCGACAGAAAGTTTGTCTTTTGTGGCGATGGCGCTTATGCTTCGGTTGCAAAACACCTTCCAAACAACGTTCAGTTGGTCTCACGAATACGCAAGGATGCCGCTTTATTTGCCCGTCCGGCCCCCAAAAAGACCAACAGGCCAGGACGCCCCAGAAAAAAGGGCAAAAGACTGTCATCCCCAAAAGATATCGCGCCTGCGGATAAAAAGAACTGGCTGGTGCTAAAACTCAATCTCTATGGAAAAATCGTGCGACGGCAGGTCTTTCAATTGCAGGCTCTCTGGTACGAAGTCTCCCCGGACCGCCCTGTCAATATCGTTATTGTCAGAGATCCTCAAAACGCCTGTGCCGACGAGTTCTTCTTTACCACGGACCTCACCGCTTCCCCTGCCGAAATCATCTACATCTATACCGGCAGATGGCCTATCGAGGTTGTTTTCCGTGAATCAAAGCAATATCTGGGGATACAAGACTCTCAAGCGAGAAAGCAACAGGCAGTACTGAGAACGACTCCGTTCTGCCTCTGGTTGAACTCCCTGATCAAAGTGTGGTTTATTCTGGAAAATAAAGACAAGAAGATGGTTGTGCCAAAACATGATCCGTGGTATCCATCTAAGACTACTATTTCGTTTCAAGATATGCTCAATGCATTACGGCGCACATTCTGGAGCAATCTGTTTTTCAGCATGTCGACTTCAGACGATGACTTTGAAAAATTACACCGCTATGTTATAAATTCGTTGTCAAATGTGACTTGAAAGTGCGAAAGTCCAATGATGAGTTACTTGTCTCAATGACATTTTAGATAAGAAGTTCTTAAAGGGTCCGACAAAAAGCGTTAATCTGATATGTGCGGCATAGCAGAATACATTGGCCATTTTATTCCGGGACTTGTCTCTCGGATGAATGCAATTCAGAAACACCGGGGGCCTGATGGGCCAGGCAATCCCCTTTCAAAAGTTTTTACACGTGCTGAGGCAAAAAGAATGTTTTCCAGATTTAGCGCTGTTGAAACCAGGGTCTATTGGCTTGTCAAAAAGAACATCCCATTCATCGGTAAATACATTCCCCGTCCTCTGGATTATGCCTTAGGAAGGCTCATGGGTTGGGCCTTATATATCATTGCTGTTAAATAGAATTTCATATGGCAAAGGAAAAAGAGGAAAACTAATTTTTAGCCTAAGGTTGAAGCAATATAAGCTCAAAAAAATTGACATTGTCATTAAGTCAAAGTAAGTTCAAAGCCACCTTTCAGATAGAACTTTTCATTGAAACGAAGGGTGGTTGTTGAATTTGTAATTTTATTAGGGTATATTAAAAACGGAGGTGAACGTAGATGCAAGTGATCGGGGCTTTATTTGATGGAAGTGAGATTAAACCTATCGAACCTATAAAAACGAAAAAGAAAACCGAGGTCCTTGTGATCTTCCCAGATGAGATAGAAAAATTTGCCTTAGAAGAGGCAAGAAGGCTTTTGAGGGGATCTGGGAAAGGAGAGAGGCTCACCGAAAAATTGTTAAAATCAAGGGCTGAGGATATTAAAATTGAAGGAAGATAAAGAAATCTTTATCCTTGATACTTCTGCTCTTTTGACTTTCATTGAGGATGAAGAAGGATCTGAATATATTGAGAATCTTTTAATCCGAGCAGAAAAAGGCGATGTAGCCATTTATGTTGCCTTTATTAGTCTAATGGAGGTTTTTTATATCACAGCTAAGGGAAAAGATGAATCAGAGGCATTAAAGAGGGTTAAGTTGATTCAATCTCTTGCAGTTAGGGTGGAAGAATCTAATGAGAATCTTAATGTGAGAGCGGGCGCTATAAAAGCAAAAAACCGCATCTCCATAGCTGACGCTTATATAGCGGCTCTGTGTCAGGAGCATAATGGTATACTTGTTCATAAAGACCCTGAATTCGGAAAAATATCACCAACGGTCAAGGAATTTAGATTGCCTTATAAAATCCACTAAAATCATTATCCGCTGAATCTCATCTATTTCTATGCCTTGGATTTCTCAATGTAAGGGGAGGTTTATATTTAAGCTTAAGGGTTTTTCCCCCTGATTAAATTTTTCAGTCAACCTTTCAATTTCAACTAAAAAAACCAAATAAACTAAATAAACTAAATAAACCAGAGAGACCAGAAAAACCAGAAATGTGTGGAATAGCAGGACTTTTTGGAGAATTTGTTTCTGGGTTAATGAACCGGATGAATGCTTTGCAGGCGCATCGTGGGCCTGATGGACAAGGTGTTTTTGAAGCCCCCGAAGTAGGCGCTGCCCTTGTACATGTTCGACTCTTCATCTTGGATTTAACCCCTGCTGCTGCCCAGCCCATGCATTCACCTGACGGCCGATTTGTGTTGGTCTATAATGGCGAAATTTATAACTTTAAGGAATTGCGTGAAGACCTGATTTTGCGTGGCCACCATTTCAAATCTACAGGCGACACTGAAGTATTACTCCACGGACTTTCAAATGGAAAGTTTCTGGTTTAAAGACAAAAAAGATTCTTCGCGATGTCGCCGAAGGGACCGTACCGGATGAAATCATCCATCGCCCCAAGGCCGGGTTTGGGGCGCCATACCGGAAATGGCTGAGATATGATCTGAATGAGATGTGGAATGAGTTGACATCAGAGTCGGCTCTTCGGAGAAGAGGCTGGTTTGATCCTTATGGTGTCAAAGAAATAAGGAGATTGAGCCAAACCGGAAATCTTGATCTCTATATGCTCCAGTGGGCCATTCTAACGATTGAACCCTGGGCAAGACAGTTCATAGATAAAAACCCAGCGGACTTCGGTGACCAGCAATTCTCGGTGAAAATACAGCGAGATTCTTCAGTCGCTAGGGCTCCTTCGACTACGCTCAGGACAGGCTCTTCAGAATGACATTACGAAAGTCCCCAGTTGTCATTCTGAGCCCTTCGCCTGTCATTCTGAACGAAGTGAAGAATCTCTGCCTTCGGCTCAGGGTAAACTCCGCGAAGAATCTCAATAGTTTGTGAACTCACCGAGAATTACTGTTCGGTGACAGAATCTCTTGACATTGTAGCTTCGTGTAGCTACAATAATATTTATGAAAGTCGTTGGCGTTAGAGAATTAAAGAACCGTCTCAGTCAGTATCTCCATATGGCCCGCAAGGGAGAGTACGTATTGGTGACAGATCGGGGCGAGGTTGTGGCCGAGCTTCGGCAAGCCGATTCCATAACCCTTACGAACCAGATGCCTCCAGGCCTGGCAATCCTGGTCAGTCGGGGCGCTGTCTCGCTTGGCACAGAAAATGACGCTAACGTTTATCCCCGGATGAAGAGGATTCCTGAGGTGCCATCGGCGCTTAAGCTTTTAGAGGAAGAACGGGGTGAAGGTTGAGGCTTTACGCCGAATCGAGTGCCGTTCTCGCATGGCTCTTTGGGGAAGATACTGGAGAAATGGTCCGTAAAATTCTGTCCGGGGCAGAGTCCGTGATGTCTTCTGATCTGACCTTGGTTGAATGTGAACGGGTTATCATTAGATCTGAAAAGGTTGGAGGGGTTACCGAAACTCAAGCAGCAGATCGTAGAGCCGTGCTTAATCGGGTAGCGGCCCACTGGCATTTAGTTCATTTACACGATGAAGTTTTAGAAAGAGCACGAAGACCCTTCCCCCAAGAGCCGATCCGCACGTTGGATGCCCTTCATCTGGCAAGCGCACTTTTATTACGTTCAGCTATTTCTGGCCTAACGTTGCTGAGTCTCGATGAACGTATCCGAGCAAATGCAAAAGAACTCGGTTTTGAAGTCCTTCCTGAATAACCTTCCTTTTTCGTGATTTTCAGATGCATCAAGTTATCCAAAACATTCATAACGGTCGTTTAAGTGTAATTAATGTGCCGGAACCTATAACAAAGGCTGGCCATGTGCTTATTGCCGACGTCTTCTCGGTGATCTCAGCGGGAACAGAGAAAATGGCCATGGAACTGGCCAAGAAGTCTCTATTAGGTAAGGCAATGGAGCGCCCCGATCAAGTTCGACGTGTGTTGGAGAAATGGCGAAATGAGGGATTCTTCAACACCCTTGCCCAGGTGCGAGAAAAACTTGACGAGCCTATGACCATGGGGTATTCGTCTTTGGGTGTGGCGCTGGCGTGTGGAGCGGGCGTGCAAGAGTTCAAGCCCGGAGATCGGGTGGCAAGCAATGGGCCCCATGCCGGCGTGGTCTGTGTACCTAAACATCTCTGCGCTCATGTGCCAGATAGTGTACCTTTTGACCACGCTGCTTTTACAGTATTAGGCGCCATTGCGCTCCAGGGAGTTCGCCTCGCCAAGTTAGAGTTAGGTGATACTGCATTCGTCATCGGATTGGGCCTTATTGGACAGTTGACTTTGGCTTTACTTAAGGCACAGGGGTGTCATGTAATTGGTACTGACCTGGATAGTTCGAAATGTGAGCTTGCGCTGCGGATGGGAGCCAATTATGCTAGTCCAGAAATGAAAGTTGAAGGCGTGATGGGATTAACCCGAGGATTGGGCGCTGATGCAGTCCTGATTACAGCTTCCACGAAATCGGATGAACCGGTAGAGGTTGCTGGCGAAACCGTTCGTAAGAAAGGCCGCGTTGTCGCAGTGGGTGCGGTGGGCTTAAACCTCCCCAGAAGGCCTTACTACTTTAAAGAGGCTGAGTTTGTTGTTTCGTGCTCCTATGGGCCCGGACGCTATGATCCTGAATATGAAGAACGAGGACATGACTATCCCCCTGCTTATGTCCGCTGGACAGAACAGCGCAACATGCAGGCCGTGCTGGATTTGATGGCTTTAAAACGACTCGATCCATCTCCCCTCATCTCTCATCACTTTAAAATCGAAGATGCTGAGGCTGCCTATGATCTGATTGAGAAGGGGAAAGAACCCTATTTGGGGATTTTGTTAGAGTACCCAGGAGTTAGTGAATTACCTCCTTCTCGTCGAATTGAAATTAAGCAAGGTTTACCGGTTTCACCTGGTGAAATAGGTGTGAGTGTCCTGGGAGCAGGAGACTTTGCAAGGATGACCCTTCTTCCGACCCTGAATAAGGTTGGAAAATTTCAGCTCCGAATAATCTGTTCTGCAGGTGGAGTCTCTGCAGTTCATAGTGGTGAAAAGTTTGGGTTTCAGGTGGCCACTTCAGATGAAGACGAGGTATTTAATGATCACGAGACCAATGCGATCTTCATCATTACCCGCCACGACCAGCACGCCCGTCAGGTGATCAATGCCCTTAAAGCGGGTAAACACGTCTTCGTCGAAAAACCCCTCTGCATCACCGAACCCCAACTTAAAGAAATAATTTCTACTTACAACGAAATAAACGAAAAAAACCAAATAAACCATAGAAACCAAATTCTGATGGTCGGTTTCAACCGCCGCTTCGCTCCCGCTGCTAAGATTGTCAGCGATTTCTTCTCAACAGTTAACCAGCCGATTACAGTCTCCATACGCTTCAATGCAGGGGAGATTCCTTTAGAGCACTGGACGCAGGATGAAATGGTTGGCGGTGGACGGATCATAGGTGAAGCCTGCCATGCAATTGACCTCGCTACCTACCTGACAGGTTCTCTCCCTGTTCGTGTCTTTGCTGAATCAATCGGAGGGCCTTCTTCACCGAAAATCACTGATGATCAATGTTTTATCACAATACGCCATGCGAATGGTTCCGTTTCAAGTATGGCTTATCTTGCGGGTGGGGATAAGACATTTCCGAAGGAACGTGTTGAAGTAATTGGCGGTGGTCGTATTGCTGTAATAGAGGACTTTCGTGAAGTGACTCTCTGTTCCGAAGGTAGAATAAAGAAGACTCGGATTTCGGGTCGAGATAAGGGCCATCGGGAAGAAGTGGAGGCCTTCGCGAAGTCTCTCTCAAACGGTAAGCCTTCACCGATTCCATGGGAAGATTTGAAGAGGGTTGCATTGGCCTCCATACTTGCCGTGCGAAGCCTCCGGGAAGGCATCCCTTTTGATATAGGTTGAGAATGTAAGATTGGGTTCGTAATGTCTGAAAGATATTTTAAAATTGACATATCGGAGTATGTTGAAATCCATGTATTTATAAAAACAATAAATGGTTTGATTGTCGATTTTATGGTAAAATTGATTTGGCGATTTGAAAACAGTTTTTACGAGGTTGTTAGATTTGATAGTGGTCATGATTGCCCTCATAAAGACATTTTAAATCCCGAAGGAAAAGTGATTCGAAAAATTTGGTATGAGTTTCTTGATAACAAACAGGCGTTAGACCTTGGTATTAAAGACCTAAAAGAGAATTACGAAATTTATATTGAGAGGTTTAAAAAATGGCTAAAAAAATGAGGAAAACTCCGGAAGAAGAAATTCTCGCCATATTGAAAAAAGAAGGGTTTAAGGAAATTCCGCAAAGGGAAATTAAAAAGGAACCTTACAAATCTATATACAACTTACCGGAATGCATGGTGGAACGTAAGCCTGCCAGTCAGAGAAAACGCAAAGTAGCCTAATCATTTCCTGAATTTGGCCCATTCGGTAGTACCAAGCTTCGGCCTTCAAAACCGTCTCAAAAGCAGACACTTAGCCTCGACCATGAGCAAGTTTTGGCTTTCATGCTGGAAAATCTGAGGGTTGCTTATTGGTTCAACTTTACTGGCATACCATCCGTCATCTTCGACCTCGCCAGATTTATCATCAAATTCGTCGTAACCTTCTTCCGCTCAAATTGGTTACAGCCCTTGGTGATAAACCAGATCCACAGAAGTTTGATCTCA
>Ga0210016_1003603_pt1 | contig 13526 bp, 19 predicted proteins | sample CryGeyCG2014_300_FD_185454 | JGI IMG/M metagenome (GOLD analysis project Ga0210016, IMG submission 185454) | Groundwater microbial communities from aquifer - Crystal Geyser CG02_land_8/20/14_3.00 (SPAdes) (version 2) | ecosystem: Environmental > Aquatic > Deep subsurface > Groundwater | place... | reverse complement strand
ATTAATTGCTGGGCATTTTGCGGAGCACTTTCTGGGATTTCTTCCTGAACCTGCCCTGATTCAATATCTTTAATCAAGTCCTCCTGCTCCATAGATAATTTTAATAAGGTATTGTTCTTTTTTAATATTTATGAAAATAATTTACGAGCCAGTAAGTTTTGAATTGAAAAACGAGAAAGCAATTATTGAACTATTGAAAAATGATTTCAGGAATTCTTTCATTGCCGCGACTGCGCAGTACAAGTCATTGCTTGCAGATTTGCCACATAAAAATAAAGGTGTTATTCTGGGTTGCAGGGTTAGCGCTGTTAAGAAATTCAAAGGTGACAGCATTGTTTTCGTCGGCGACGGAGTATTCCACGCGTTAATGCTTAAAAAAGAATTCAGAGACAGGAAAGTATTCATTCTTAACCCTTTTAACCTGAATGTGAAGGAAGTTTTTGAAGAGGATGTGAGAAAGTTTGATTTCAGGGAAGCAGTAAGTCTTGATTATTTGAAAAGGGCTGTGAAAGTGGGAATTATTTTGTCATCAAAGAGCGGGCAGTTCAGTCTGGACAATGCCCTGAGGATTAAGGAAAAACTGGAAAATGATGGCAAGAAGGTTTATTTGTTCCTGTTTGACAACGTCAACCCTGACGAGTTCATGAATTTCAAAGGCATTGACTGCTTAGTTAACACTGCGTGCCCGAGGATAGGAATGGATGATTACAAAAAATTCCCTGTTCCTGTTGTTAATGCAAATATTATCCTATGATGATGTTGTTCAGCACAATTGTTAAAGAGCAAAGAGGAGGTATTACTATGTTGTCATTGAATCCTCCTATTAATTCAACAGGCGCGAGTATTAATGAAGCTATTAATCCTGGGATGAAGCCGTAATAATAATTGACTATCATGAAGCATGAGATGAAGAATGCAGCAGTGCCTTCAAAAGTTTTCTTCCCGTAAATCTTGATTTTTCCGAAATAAAAACCGATAATTGTGGCGACTGCGTCGCTCACGCCGAGAACGAGGACGGAAACAGCAGCAACTTCTTGCTGGAAAAATAATGACGCTATTAATGCGCCGAATAAGAAGTAAAAAGAACCGTCACCCAATTCATTCTTCCTGCCAATGTTTGACAATAATTCCTCAACCACTGGAATCCTGTACTTTCTCTGCAGTAAGTACCTGAGATAATACAAGGCTATTAGTGTTGTTATTGTTACTGACTGGAAAAGTATTGGCGAAGAATTTAGTATGAAATACGCGATTATTACTCCGAACAAGGCATGCCATAACTGCCTTTTCAGTTCTTTCATTAACAAAGTGAATTATTATAATCTTTAAAATATTAATCGACAAATAACGATTATTTTTACCATGTGCTTAATGACAGGAGAAGTGCGCAGCTCGGAGGTATCAGCAGGTTGTCGTCAACAGGGGCGAATAATTCAATTAAAGAAAGCAGTATTGACACTAATACTGCCTGGAATAATGAGGTTTTAACGTAAATAATCAGGAAAGAAGATATGAAGAACGCTGTTGTTCCTTCAAAAGTCTTGTTTATGTACACTTTATTCTTTGAATTCATGCCCATCAGGGTACTCAAGCCGTCGCTCACTCCCAGCACTATCACTCCAAGTGCTGCATATTCTCTCGGGAAGAATAATACTGCAATGAATGCGCCTATAAAGAAATTCATTGCACCCATCCCGATTTCCATTGGGCGGCCGAACTTCCTGAGGAAAGCGTCAAATAATTCAAACCTGTAACCCTTTAATAAAAATAATCTTATGATTAATCCTCCGCATATTATTCCTGTAATGAATGCCAGTAAGTACCTCTTCCTGAAATAAAGTATTAATAACCCCATTAATATCCCAAGAGTCATGTGGAATATTTTCCGCGGGTACTCTTTTTTGTGCTTCATAACAAGTTTTTAAAACGCTCTTATTTTTTATACATTATCATGAAACTAGTTATTCATTACAAGAAGGATTTGGCCATTTTCGTAAAGGATGAGATGAAAATTTTAGCCTCAGATTTTAAGGAACTAGCTCCCGGCACCGGAATAGTTGAGGGTGATTATAAGAATTTGATTGTTAATTCAGGATTGCTTGAAAAAGTCAGCATTTTCATAGGTTACGAGAAAATTGATGCTTTCAAGAAAATTAGTTTTAAGGAATGGATTGACAGTGATGATTCTTTCAAGATTGAATGCAGCAACCGCGAAGTATGCATTGAATTGGGCAGGATAGTGCAGGACAATACTAATACCAAAGTCTTGCTTGAAAATCCTGACAAAGTATTAAAAGCTGAAATGATTAATGACAAAATACTTCTTTGCCTGGAATTATTATCCTCTAATTTAAGCAGCAGGGGTTACAGCATTGCCAACACTGAATTCGTAACTGCTGACGTGGCAAGGGCAATGGTTGACTTTTCAGGGTGGAATAATAAAGGTGTATTACTGGACCCTTTCTGCCATGAGGGGTACATTATTATTGAAGCATGCCTGAAATCCATAGGGGTGGGTGTTGGTTATTTCAAAAGTAAGGACTTGAATTTTAACGTTAAAGAGCCGAGAATTAAGGGATTAAAATCTGAATTAGAATGCTACTCCAATGATATGAAGGATTTGAAATTTGCAAAACAGCATGCTGCTCTTGCTAAAATTTTCAAATACTTGAAATTCGGCTGCCATGATCTGAAGGATTTGGACTACACTATGAAGGAAGACAGCGTTGATTTCGTAATAACTGCGCTTCCGAAGAATACGAGTATGGAGGAATTATTTTTCCAATTAGAGTACATTATGAAAAAGGAGGGAGTAGTGGTGTTGTTAACTGGCCAGGAACTGGATTATCATGAATTATATGATTTTAAATTAATTAATGAAACGAAAATTATGAACAAGTCATTGTTTAAACTGGTGAAGAAATAATGGTTAGTCTCAGCCAGGTTTTTCTTCATAATGAGCAAACCCTTAAAAGGATAGCGGATGCGTGCAGGATTAAGAATGATGATACTGTGTTTGAAATTGGAGGGGGGAAAGGGCAGTTAACCAAGTATTTGCTGAAGAGTGCGCGGAAGGTTTACGTGTGCGAGATTGACAAGAAATTAATGCCTTTCCTCAGGGAATTAAATGCTGAAATCATTAACAAGAATTTCCTGCAGGCAGTCATCCCTGATGATGTGACATTAATAGTGGGCAATATTCCGTACCATTTGAGCGGTAAGATTACAGAAAAAGTGTTGAAGCATAAAGTGAGAAGCGTCATAATGTACCAGAAAGAATTTGCCGAAAGATTAAACGCGCAGCCTGGCAGCAGAAAATATTCAAGGTTAAGCGTGCTAGTGCAGTGTCTGTCAGTTCCGAAAATTTTGTTCGGGATTAACAGGCATGATTTCAAGCCAGTTCCGAAAGTTGATTCATGCCTTGTGGAATTCACTCCAACAAAGAACGATTATGACAAGGGTTTTTTTGATTTTGTGAAAATATTGTTTCAGTTCAAGAATAAAAGCGTTAAGAACGCGCTAGTCAGCGGAAGAAGGCACTGGAGCAAGGTTCAGGACAAGAGGGAATTGAAGGATTTTATCAGCAAATTCACTGACAAAAAAGTGGTAAGTTTAAGCATTCAGGAATTAAAGGAGCAGCACGGATTATTCGCTGTTTGACAAACTTTTTATATTCTAAAATTCTATTTTAACATTATGAGTTTTTTATCCCCTAAAACGTTAGTGGAACGGGAGGAAGAAGATTTTAACACTAAGCGCATGATGAACCGTAAGATTTATCATGAATTAAACATAAGAAGCGGTGACCCTGAATTACTGAGAACGCAGGTTTTGGAATTAGTGGAAGACATGAGTTATGACATTATCATTAACAAGTTCACAAAATTTGAGGATTCAGAATTTAACAGCATTTTCGAGCAGGGGCGCCTGAAGCCTTTAAGGGCAGTATTGAATGCTGAGAAGAGAATCACGACAGGCTCAATGTTCCCGTGGTTATGGAAATTATGTCTGGGTTTAAGCATTGCATGCTTTGTGCTCTATTTTACTCCCCAGAGTTTTTTTGACAATTTCAACATAACAATTGAAAGCAATTATTTCAGCATTGCAGGATTATTACTATTAACTGCTTCATTCTTATTGTGGTATACCAGAAGGATTGACGTTTTAAGCATTTATTTCAAGGCAAGCGGGATTTACAATATTGAAGACAAAACCAGTGATTTTAAAGTCATACTAAGCGCGGAATCAACCTCATCAAAGGATGACGTGATGAAAAAATTGGACGATGAAGTTGCTGAAATTTTTACAGTAATCAGCAAAAAATACGTTAAAGAAACTGAGAAGAAAACTTCAATCCTTGAACTCAGCAAAAAGAACAAAAATCTTGACACTACAGTTATTAAAGGCATTAATGAAGTTGAGGATGATTTGCGCAATCTGGATTCAAGGCTTGCAACCGGTGAAATCAGCGAGGGAACGTACCGGGAAGTCAAAAATGAATTACTGGAAAGGAAGCGCAAGTTAGAGACTATTCTTGATTTAGTATGATGAATAAAAAGTCGCAAATTTATGCTGTCAGGGAAATTTTCCAGTTCGGCTTGGGGATAGTTTTATTGACGAGCGTGTTTTACATATTTTACAACAACATTATACCATTAGTTGCTGATTACGCACTGCAATTGGAGGCTGAAAATATTAACTCGCATATTAATTATCTGGCATCAAGCATTATTAACATTGCAGGAGAGGGAATGGTTAACTCCACCATTGTTTCAGAATACGAACTGCCTTACACTATAAGCGATTACTCTTACAGTTCCTACTTCTCAGGCAATAATTTGTGCACCATTATCAACGAATTAGGAGTCAACCAATGCTTTGAAATGACGAACCAAGATATTAATTATGCAGGAGTGTTTTTCAGCGGCGGAACCCTGACACTAAGATTAGTTAAGGATAATAACCAAATTAACCTTACAATGACTAATTAAAACACTAATCTTACCAGAAGAATTATTGCAAGGATTATAATAATCCACTTTATTAACTTGAATGCAACTTTCCCCAATAAGTAAACAAGAACTAAGCCGATTATTATAGTAATAAGTGTTGTCACGTCAGCGCTTAATACCACATTAAGGTAAGAATCATACCAGTTAGCAGTATTATTAACCATTGAATCATTAGTTTCAGTATTATTCTGCGCAAAAACCAAAGGCAGGAACAATAAACACATTAATAATAATTCTTTCCTCATAATTTTCAGCCAACAAATAATTTATACTTGTCAAGATTGTCCAATTCCATTTTAATCCTCTTGATGATAATTTCTTTAGGATTAGGCATTAATGATATCCTATTGCTTATGTCCTCAAAACTTTCAAAAGGCTTCTCTTCCCTTTGTTCAAGAATTTCCTTCATATGCTTTTTCCCGACTCCCGGCAGTATTTCCAGCTGGTGCAGCCGTATGCTTATTGAACGCGCATTGTTGAAGAAATCAATCCACTTTTTCGGGTTCTCATCGATAATACTCTCCAATACTTTGTCAAAATTTATTTTTGCAGTGCTAGTAAGTTTTGAGTAGTCAATCTTGCCAATAACGTGATGAACCTTATCTCTCTTATCAGGGCCTATGTAAACGTTCTCCATAGGGCTAAGCACCACGTTCCTCTTGGGCACGAGCTCCAATAATACTAAATGCTCTTTTCCTATAACCTGCGCTGTTGGAATCCTCCTCCCTTCAAAAGGATGCCCGTGCTGCAAAAATTCCAGCACAACCGCGTAATCCTCTTTTATGTTTAAAGTATCTCTCATCATTAGTAAACCCACCGCTGAAAATTTTTTTAGCGTTATAAATGATGCGCCGCGCATTCAAATATTTTTTCAATCTCCTCATCAGTGAAAGGAATAACACTCATTTGCAGAATCGTTTTCAAATCGTCTTTGTCAGACGGTAAAATATCAATAATTTTAACAATTAATTCCCCTTTCAGCTTCGTAAAACTTAATGCTTCCAATTCTTTTTTCAAGGATTCAACCTGCGCTGTTTTCAATTTCTTGTAAGAAATTACGTGCTCCTTGGTTAGTTTCTGCTCCATTTCCAAATCCTTCCGGTCCTTAAGAATATTCTTTACTTCTCTCATTGTTACAAAATTTTCCTCAATAACTTCGAAATTCATAATCTTTTCAAGTGCACAGGCAGCACGAACACGTCCTTTTCCTTGTTCAAGTCCTTAACCCTTACCCTGTACGCTTCACCCCTCTTTTCAACCACTATTCCTGACTTTTTCATAAACCTTCTGTGAATAAGATTCTTCTTGAAGCCCGGCTCCACATTAATTAGCACGTTATCCCCGACTTTGAATTCCTGCAAATATTTTACAACACTTATTTTTCCCTTGGTTCCTGTCTTCTTTTTCAGCTTATCCCTGGTATTCTGCTGCGGACCATGGCATCTTGTTACCATAATTATTCACCTAATTTTTTAATCTCTTTTTCAGCTCTTCAAGAGCGTATTCCTCCTGACAAGAACTGCATACCTTAAATAATTTGCTTTTCCTTTTTAAATATGTTCCTTTTATTTTCCCAAGAACCAACTCAGTAATTTCCTTCCCGCACGAATCGCACTTTGCCATGTTTCACATCATCCCTTTCAACTTTTTAAGGTTAAAATTCTTCTCCAAACCCTTCAATTTCCGGGGATTCATCTTCTTGCTTAGCTTGCTTAACTGGTTAAAACTCTTAACCAATTCCCTGACTTCCTCCTCGCTCACCCCAGCACCGAAAGCAATCCTCTGCAAGCGAGTGCCCTTAATCTTCTTAGGATTCCTTAACTCCTCAAAAGTCATGCTCTGCAGTATGTAATCAAAACGCTCCATTTTGCCCTCCTGCAAATCCAGTAACTCCTTGGGCACACCTGCCACTCCGGGAATCATGTTCATTATTTTCCCGAAACTGCCCATTTTCTTAATGCCTTCTAACTGCTTGTGGAAGTCAATAAAGTTAAAATCACCCTTAAAGAATTTGCTGCTCGCTTCCTGCGCCTCCTCAACGCTGAACGCTTCCTGCGCCTTCTGCAATAATGACTTAATGTCGCCTAAACCCAATAACCTGCTGACAAAACTTTCAGGCTCAAACTCCTCCAACTCGTCAACCTTTTCGCCAGTGCCCAAGAATACAACCGGCGACTCTGTCTCATAGCACGCTGTTAACGCGCCTCCGCCTTTCGCTGTGCCGTCCATTTTAGTGATAATCACGTTCTTAATGTTCACTAATTTCCTGAAATTCTGTGCCTGCTCCTTCGCGCTCTGCCCAATATCAGCAGGAATTACTAATATGCTCTCATCCGGCTGAAACTCGCGCTTAATATCCTTAATCTCATCCCTTAACTTGTTGTCCAGCGCGTCCCTTCCCGCACTGTCTGCAATAATCAAATCATAATTGCCAAATTTGCCCTCAAATTCTTTGACAATTTTTTCCGGCTTCTTCGCACTCTCATCAATGAAGTAAGGCACCTGTATCTTTTCCGCCAATTGCTTAACCTGCTTCATTGCAGCAGCGCGGTAAGTGTCCAACCCCAAAAGTGCCACTTTATACCCTCTCTTCTTGTAATATTTAGCTAATTTCGCAGCAGTCGTGGTTTTACCCGAGCCGAACAAGCCCACTAAGAGAATTTTGTAGGGTTTCCCGCTTATTTCCAGTTTCTTGCCAGTGCCGATTATCTTCGTTAACTCGTCATAAATAATATAAATAAACTGCTCTTTCTTCGTGAATTTCAAGCCCTTCTCTTCCCGCACGCGCTTCCTAGCATGCTCAATGAATGAGAATGCTAAATTAGTGTCCACGTCGCTCGTAATCAACGCTTTCTGCATTTCCTTCAACACTTCTTCAAGTATTTTCTCGTCAAAATGCGCAGTCCCCTCTATCTTTCTAAGAATATTCCTCAGCTTATCCTGCAAATCACCCAGCATAACAATACAATAATTGTATGTTCTCTTTTAAATTTGTTATTATTAGATTAACAGAAACGTTTTTAAGCAAAATAATTTAAAAATAAACACGTGAATAATATCAGCCAACCCTATAATGTTGTACAGCAAGAAACCCATCAGAGTAAAATGAAATCAAACCTGCCAACAAATCAAGACTATCTGGGTTTAACTTCTAAAATAACTGGTTTAGAAAATAATGTTAACACATTAAAAAGTGATATAACCCAAAAAGTGGACACTTTAGGAGACAAATATGACAAGTTTGAACACGGATATACGATAGATTCAGATGCAATAGCAACATCTATCAATAAAAATTATGACACAACCCAAAAAATGCATGAAATATTAAAAAGAGGAATAAAAATATGAGTGAAAATAATCATCAAGAATTAAAAGATAAACTTATTGAAAAATTTCCTAAATTGGAGGAGAATTTTGGAAAAGATTTAGTTTATAAATTAATTGATGAATACAAAAGTAAAGGATTTTATGATGATGTTATATTAAGCAGATCATATGAAATATTACAACTTAAATTAAAAACAATGTTGCCTTATGATGATGAACTGACTCCAATACCTTCTGGTAATGCTGATTTGGATTCTATTCTGCAGGAGAATACGCAGTTGAAGGGGGAAAATGTGGAATTGCAGAAAAAATATGATGATTTAAATAAAGAATATACTGAAGAACGTAATAAGAATGAAGAATTGCAGATAGAAATTAATAGTTATAAAATTAAAGAGAATAATTTAAACCAAGAATTGGAAGCTTTTAAAAAATTTAAAGAAACTTATAAAAAATTATACACTGAGCAGATTTCTGTAACTGAGGATTTGGAAGCAAAGATTAACGGACTAAAAAATCAGATTAGCAATTACGAAAGTCATAATTTTATTAAAAATTCAGCTGGAACTTACACTTTTTTTGATTACAAAACTGCTGAAAGTGTTGCCAAGAAAATATTAACCCTTCCTGATAAGTCAATGCCTAAAAATGAAGTTGACAATGTTATTGTAATTTTAGAGCAGTGCAAAGAATTAAACCCGAAATGGGATTATATTAATACTGCTGATTTGAAACAAGATTTAGAGGCAAAAATTAGATGAGTTTAATACAATTGTACGAAACTGCAGATAAAATAGAAACACTTACACTCCAAAATAATTTAAAACAATTATACAACAATTTGGATAACTTAATTATTCCAAATATTCAGGAAAAATTAAAGCAATTATATACAACTTCAAATACTTTAGAAATTTTAACTTTTCAGGATAGGTTAAATTTATTGGATAATGCCGAATTTAATGTTAAAGAATACGAAAGAGCAGCAAATGCGTCCGCGAATCAAGAGCATAATATTATGAAAAATAATATTGATTCTTTGACTGAAATTTTGGAAAATACCCGCTTATTGGTTGAGAATTCTTTTGAGACTAATTTTAATTATGAATTAAATTTTTTATCAAATTACGTTGAAAGTGATAATCTTATTTTCTGCAATAAGAATAATGGTGCAAAAGCAGATTTAAGTGTGAAAGCTGGAAAAGAAGGCATTAAAATTGATACTCTGTATTTCTACAATGAAGGTATTGAATGCTTCAATAAAAAAGTTGATGTTGAATTAAAAGCAAGAAAATCACATACTATAGAAAATTTAGTGCTTAATCCAGTATTGGATGAAGGCAATGTTTGGCTGGAAATTAAATGCGCCAAAAATGTTAACAATTTTGATTACGATAATATTATCCTCCGCACCAAAGACTATTATTTCAAGAAGAGCAATATAAAAGCAAGGAAAGTATGGGAAGTAACCAAGAAGATAGGAAATCTTGTAATAAAGAATAAAGATAAAATGCTAAAAATTTAATCACCACTTATTAGTAGAAACTTTTTTAAACAGATTTTTCCCAATAATTTACTTATGTCTGGATGGTATCACAGGAATAAGGGAAAGTTTTGGACTGCCTTGATTGGAGGGGCAGCCACAGCATTAGCGCTATTGTCTCCTGCAGGCATAATTGCAGGAATTTCTTACATTGGCTCAGCAATAGCGTCCAACACTGCAGGAACAGTTATAAGCGGCAGTATTGGAGCAACAGGGATTGCAGGAATTTACGAATCAAATAAGAACAGGAAAGAAAGACTGGCAAACGCTTACGAATTAATCACATATGATAATAATGGTTCTGTTGAACTGAAAAGGAAGGATTTGGACTATTTTTACATGTTCGAAAATAATAACAATAATACTGGCAAATGTTTGACTAAACAAATGGATTATCCCAGCAGAGGAACTTATTTATTGGAAAAGAAAGGGGATTCTGATTACGTTTTAACCAATAACAAAGGTGATGAAAAGAATATCATTAAAGTATTAGCATCGGATAATGTGAAAAAGTACTGCTCAAAATATTCGCAGAAAAACAATCAAACAAGTGCAAGTGCAACTGCTTCTTCAAAAAAGAATTTAGAAAAAATAATCAGAGAAATAAAAGCAAGAAAAACGCCAAACCCGCAACCCTCACCACCAGCAGCACAGCAACAGAATCAGCAGATATTATCACAACAGACTATGAACGGAGTAACTTATTTTGATTATAAAACTGCTGAAGATGTTGCCAAAAAAATGTTAACTTTGCCTGATAAAACAATGCCTAAAAATGAAGTTAATGCAATTGTTACATTCTTAGAACAGTGTGAAAAATTCAATCCTGACTGGAATTACGCAAGAACTCCTAATTTAAAACAAGATTTAGAGGCAAAAATGCAATGATTTTGGAGCAGGTTTACGAAGTTGCGAGTAAGTTGGGGATTTACACTACTCAAGACAGACTCAAAACAATACACCGACTCTCAATTGAATTAAAATTAGAGGAGAAGGACAGTATACGAAGAAATAATTACCTGGGAATTAAGGATTTATTTAAAAAAGATTTGAAAAATGTATTATATTTTGAACCTAATATTGATTATGTTGATTTGATAATTGATTACCATCTGGAAAATAATAGTTTTGATTTGGGTGATAAAAATTTATTGAATAAGATTAATTCCGATCAATTTAATGATTTGAAAGAAAAAATCACTACCAAAGCAATTAATACGAGTTTATATGCTGAGGATGTTGATGTTAATGAAATTTTTAAATACTTTATCAAGAACAGCAAGCCTTTAAGCAAAGACAGGGAAGTGCTTATGAAATCTTTTTTTAATAGATGGGAAGGGATGAATGGTTATGATTTCAAAAAGAGTTTTCATGCTATTATAATAAGTTACTTGGATGATCCTGATTCTCCTGCTGATTTACCTAAATTTAGCAGTTTAGTTCTTGAAGGGTATACTCTTAAGCAGGATTTTAATAAATTAAAAAAGAATATTGAGGATAATAAGGAAGATTTAGAATGCCAATTACTGGAAACTAAATTATCAGTTGAGTCAAATAGTGCTGAAATTGGTAAAATTATTAATAATCATTTAAAGAAAGAGGTTTAAATATGAGTTCAGCAAATAATAACTCTGAATTATTATTCAAAGGAGTTGATTTAAGCACTTTAATAGTTCCTGACAATGCTAATGAAGTCATACCCATAAGTGGTTATAATTATGAACAGGCAGGTTTCATGCTGGCTTATAATTCTTTGTTAAATAAAGCAGATGAAAAACAAGTTTATAATTTTTTGTTAAAACATCCAGAACATGGTATTAATCAGGCAAAATTATTGTATTTAAGAGTTCTTTTAGATGTAAATGAGGAAGACTTGGAGGATGATGTTTCTGAAGAAGAAGATTTTTCTGATAATAAGGAGGATGAAGAATTGCCTGTTCAGTCTCCTGCAAAGAGAAATTCAGGAAGGAGTTCAAGATTGGTATATTTTGGGCATACTTTCGCAAGCAATCCAAATCAGGAAGGAGTTTACGTTGAAGTCTTCAAAAAAGAAGGCAGAGTAAATAGTGGATTATCATACATTAAGAACAGCAGCAAGAGCGATGACTCCATAAATGAAAACGTGTCAGTAAATTCTCTGGAGAACCTGTTGCTAATTTACAAAACAAAATTAATTGATGAAAATAATAAAAATTCTTACAATTTTGGAATATATGAAGATATTATGAAAATAGAATCCAGTAATCAAAAAATTAACGAATGGGTTGACAGCGTAAATACAACGTTCAATGTTTACAGGTTTTTGCAGGAAATTTTCAGGACGCACGTAAGCGCAAACAAGCAGCAAATAATTTCAAATAAATTTAATTTAGAAGATGTTTATGGTGATTTCCGCGCTTTGTACAGTTTTTATTCTGATATACGAAATTATGAAGACAATGGCAAGAAAATAAAAGTGCAGGATGCTATGCAGTCAGTCAGGAAATTGCTGACACCAAAAAATATTTACGGCAGAAAAGAAAGAAGCGGCAAGAACAGCATTGCTCTGAACAATATTGACGGAATATATGATAAATTTGCAGAGGACAGAATGATTCCAGACATTGAATTTATAATCAATAATGTGCAGGCAACTGCGAATGATTTTTCAAAAATTACTGAATGGATTCAGAATTTTTACAGGCATGACAAGCAGGAAAATGACAAATTTATCAAGGAAAGGTTAAAATTAGTGTTTGAAATGCTTGAATCAACACGCATTGCAGAAAAACATTATAGTAATAAGTTTAATGACATTAACTGGGTAATTCCTACAAACTAAAATAATTTCTTTATTATTTCTTCTTTTTTGAAGTGCTTTAAATTCTCGTATTCCTGCCCGCTGCCGAGGAAAATTATGGGCTTCTTGATTGTGTAGCCCACTGAAAGTATTGCTCCGCCTTTATTGTCAACGTCTGTCTTCGTGAGGATTACGCTGTCAATGCTTATTTCCTCGTTGAATACTCTTGCCTGCTCTACAACGTCATTGCCAGTGATTGCATCAGCAACGAAAATAGTCATGTCAGGATTATTCACTCTCTTAACTTTCTTCAACTCATCCATTAAATTCTTGTTCGAATGCAGGCGTCCTGCTGTGTCAATAATAACAACGTCATTGCTTTTCTTCTCTGCGTGCCTTATTGCGTCAAAAGCCACGCTTGCACTGTCAGTGTCATAATCATTTGCAACAATATCCACTCCTAATTTCTCCGCGTGGTGCTTTAATTGCTCAATACTGGCAGCCCTGAACGTGTCACCAGCAGCCAAAACAATTGACAAGCCCTTCTTCTTGAAATAATAGGCTAATTTGCTGATAGTGGTGGTTTTCCCGCTCCCGTTAACGCCCACAATCATTATAATGAAAGGCTTTTTTGACTTCACTTTTTTCAGGAAATCAGCCTCTTTGGATTCGATTAATACTTCGTCAAATGCTTTCATTAAAGCAGCGCTTATCACTTTCTTGAAATCCCTTTTCACGCTCTTGCCAATTAATTCAGATTCGAGCGATGCTTTTACTTTGTCAGTCACTTCCGCGCTCACGTTGGACTGCAAGAGTGTTAATTCCAGCTCCCAGAATATTTTGTCAAAATCATTCTGCCCTA
>Ga0210016_1003602_pt1 | contig 13528 bp, 8 predicted proteins | sample CryGeyCG2014_300_FD_185454 | JGI IMG/M metagenome (GOLD analysis project Ga0210016, IMG submission 185454) | Groundwater microbial communities from aquifer - Crystal Geyser CG02_land_8/20/14_3.00 (SPAdes) (version 2) | ecosystem: Environmental > Aquatic > Deep subsurface > Groundwater | place... | reverse complement strand
TTCCCTTTTAAAATTCCGGAAAAATATAAAAGAATAGAATGAAAAAGTTAAAAGTTTCGAGTTTTGGAATTTTAAATTTGGTACTCGGAATTTGGTTTTTAGTTTCGGGTTATAAATGCAAATTTTTATTAAGCAGGTTTTATTCCGGAAACGGTAATTTCTATCTGAACACAACTTTTCCTGTGTAAACATTTTCTTTGGTTTTTACTTTTATAAAATACAATCCGTTTATATTTTTTGAATTGTAAATGTAATTAGGATTATTGCCTTTTACAATTATTTCGTCGGTTTTATTGCCAATGCAATTATAAATTTCGATTATTTCGATGGCTTCAGCAGATGTTTGAATTGTTATATTTCCATAAGAAGGATTAGGATAGAATTTTAGAACCTTGTTATTTGAATTTAGTTGAATAAAACTTGAAGAGTCTATAATCGTAATGTATTTATTTTTAACAACTTCATTATTACACCCTGCACCATATCCTTTTAAAGTTACGGTAAATGTATCTGCATAAGTATAAGTATGAGTTGGGTTAACTGCTGAACTAACAGTACTATCTCCAAAATTCCAATAATAATTCATATTTAATGTAGTTGTATTAGTAAAATTTATTGTAGCATTTGGAAAATAAGCAATCGTTGTATCGGCTATAAAATCAACAGAAGAAACTAAATGAGGTACATCGTGATATGGTGTTTCAAAAAGTAAACGTTCTGCCAAGGGCATAGAATCACCAGCAAGTATTGTATTATACATTAAATATTGGTTGTGGTCAACACCAGGAACTTCGCCATATTGCCACTTTAAAGTCGTACCTCTTAAAATTGCATCTGATGTTGAAAATTGATAAAAATTCTGTGCCCGATTATAACGACTGTTTCCTTGCCCACAAGAGCAACCACCTGCAAAAACGCCTCCATCATTTACATTATCAGATGTTCCTATTAATATAGCATAATTTTCATTATAATACTGTATAACATGTTCGTTACAAATAAAATATGCATCATAAACACTTAAAGGTAAAAAATCAGTTGATAAGTCAGGAATGCCTAATCCACAAGGCCATGCCATACATGAACCATTTAAAAAATCAGTACAAAAAGAATAAAATAATGGATTTGAAGAAACTGCCATACGTATAGGAATTGAATCTAAAAATACTTGTCTTAACAACATATATCTTGTTACTGATTGCCCGCCTGCCGAAAAACCAATCATGTAAACCCACATGTTATCTCTATTTTCTCTTGATAATATATGACGATAAACTTCTTTAAATATTGTTGGTCCCCAATATACAACAGTATCGCCCTGTGTTGTATCTATATTTGTAAAACCCCATCCAGGTACTAAATTTGAAGGAGAAACAATTAAAGCATTTCTTCTATCTGCAATGTTTCTTAAATCATTTCTTGGGCTAGTTCCACTTGAATTAGAACCATGAATACCCCACAAAATAGGACTATTTATTGAATCGTAACCCAAAGGTTTATAATAAAATATAGGATATGTTATACCATTAGATGTAGTTATACTGTCATTGGAGTCACCAAAAGGAATTGATTGTGCAAATGAGACAGATATAATTGCAATAAGAAAATAAAATATTGAAAAGAATTTAAACATAAATCTAATTGATTATGATTTTCTTAGTTAATACTTTATTATGATTTTGTACAATAACAAAATAAATACCAACGGGTAAATTTTTTACGCTAACAGATATTTCACTACTATTATTAATAATGTAATTGTTAACTAAAGATTTTACAGACTTCCCAATACTATTATAAATATCAAAATACACAAAATCAGGATTGGCATAATGAATGTAAAGCAACTCTGATTTACTTATAGGATTTGGAAAAATATAAAAAGTTTCTTTTTGACTTATGCTGTTTTCAACTGATTGCACTGGCAAATTATATTTAGCAATGTAATTAACTGAATCGTTACCTGACATTGTAAACCAACCACCTGCATATAATTCATTTTTATAAATAGCCATTGAAAAAACACCATCATTCATTCCACTGCCTAACGGTGACCATCCTTGCTGGTTCAATTTAGCTATGCGGTTAACAGTATCTCCTCCTGCAACTATAAAATGACCGCCATAATATAAATCATTATTTAAAACCAACATACACAATATATTATTATCCATTTCACCACCGTTATTCCATGCTGTAAGATAAGTTTCATCCCAGATTGCTGTATTTGAACCATAACTCATGTATAATTTATTATTATAAATGACCATGGAATAAACAGGGGTACTTAATCCACTTCCAACTGCCGACCAGCTATTTCCATCCCACTTTGCGATATAATATGCAGGTTGTCCTCCGGCTGTTGTAAAATCACCCCCGGCAAATAGTTCTCCATTATATATTTTTAAAACATTGATACCACCATTAAAACCGTAGCCAACAGAAGACCAGTTATTTCCATCCCATTTTGCTATTTTTGAAACAGGATTTCCATTAGCATTATTAAAATTACCAGCAACGTATAATTCATTATTAAATACGACCATTGAAATTACTCGATTATCAACACCCCCCTGTAATGAATCCCAGTAAACTCCATTCCATCTGGCTATATTAGAAACAGTAATTCCATCAGCCCAGTTAAATTCACCTCCTGCATATATATCTCCCTGATATTCAGTAATACATCGGACTACCGTAGGAAATAAACCATAAAATCCTACTGTATTCCAATTAGTTCCATCCCATTTAGCAATAAGTGGAGTATTATAACATCCTACATATAATAAATCATTAATAGTATCATTATATAAAGCCGATATAGGACTATTTATTATAGTTCCCGTTCCAACAGGTGACCATGTTTGTGATTTAAGGAAACATGAAAATGAAATAAAAATAATATTTAACAATATTTTTTTTCTCATACCCTTTAGGTTACTATAATTCAATCATTATGATATTGTAAATTATTTAAAGATTATTTTACTATAAATAATTTTCTTTTTTCATAAACATTTGATGTTTTTAAAATAACAACATATACACCACTTGATAAATTGCTTAATGAAAATACTACAGAATAATCTTCTCCGCTAATTGCATAATTATTGAATAATTCCGCAACCTTTTGCCCCATAAAATTATAAACTGTTAATACAACATCATCATTATCAGGAATAGAAAAATTAATATTTGTTTCATTTTTAGCAGGGTTAGGTTGAATATTAAAATTTATTTCTTTCTCAAAATATTTGTTATTAAACTGCTTTGATTTATTAATATTTTGGCAAGAGCCAATACAATCGCCATGAGCAAGGTGGGCAGGTAGGGCATTATTGCTAATGCAAATAGTGTGTCCATTATGACAAACTAATACTTTATTCATTCCACAAGAAATATCTTCAATACTGATACTGTCGGTTACAGAAGATTCACAACCATTCCTAAATACAGTTAAAGTAACATAGTTAGGTAAATTTGGATTTGTGAAAATTATACCTGTTGGATTTTGATTGGTAGAAATTTGCGGTATTGCATTAACACCAAAATCCCATAAATATGATGTGTTATCAGTCGTAATTCCTGTATAAGTAAAATTATAACTTGATACTGAATTACAAGCATGGTTTGAACTGAATGAAGCAATAGGTGAAGGATATTCATATAAAGTATTTTTTGTAGAATTAGTTATAACAACTTCGTTATTATCAAAATAAACGCCAGCTTTATTATTAATTACAGTACCATCAAGTAAGTTATATTTTGGTTTTATTGAAAAAGTAAAATATCCATTACTTCCTTCCGGGTTAGATAAACTATCTGGTAATTCGATACCTTCAAAGAAAATTATTAAACTACTATCAGGTAAAATTTCAGAATATGTAATAGTATGGCTACTGCCTAAAATCTGAATTGTAGAAAAATCAAGATCCCTGTCTAAATAATCTTTTACCAAAATATTATGGGCAGGACCAGAACCTATATTTTGAAAATGAATTGTATATTTTAAATCCTTATCTTTTTTTATATTACCATTAATGCCACAACCAGAAGGATTTACTAATTTATCATTTGGATCACAAGAACAAGCATCGTTCTGTATAAGTTGGTCAAACACAATACCACCACAATTTGTTGAAATGCAAGATATATCATCTATTCCAAAGTCATTTGAACCTAATGTACCTGTAATGGATCTTAGTTGAAGTGTAACAGGCGAAGTAGATGGTGTAAAACTCGCAGAAAATGGCACCCATATATCTGGTAGCATAGGTAAGTCTACTACATTGCCAGTAGGAGTATTATTAACCAAAAATTGCATTCTTGGATTAACAGAACCATTGTTTTGAAAAGACACATTATTATACCATGCGGTAAAAGTATATTGCTGCCCAATAGTTACAGGCCTTACTTCTCTCCATACGTCCCAATTAGTAACATTAGCACCATCAGCATATAAAAAATTCACACCTGCACCCGGAGTATTGTCTAATCCTCTATGATTCCAATTATTGCAAGGAGGAAGTGGTGCATTAACGCTACCTGGAGAAATTTGATAAAGCCCATCCATCTGACAACCAATGGCATAATCGCTGAAAAAACCACCAACTAATTCAAAATCACCATTAACAATTATATTTGTACCTGGTGGATTTGAAGGTACTGTATATTGTGCTGTTGAAATATAAGGAGAAGGTGCACCTATTGGCACCCATACTCGAATTATTGTATTACAAGTTCCTCCAGGAACTATTTGATTTGTAAATGTTCTTGTAATCGTTGACCCACCAAATGGTGATAAAGGTCCTGCACAACTTAATAATGAAGGACCAGAGAAAATCATCCCTGAAGATAAATTTAACAATAATGTAGTATTCGCTGGGATTGGACTTGTAGAATTTATAGAATTTGAAACAGTATATAAATAATTATGAAAATGTCCGGGACAAGGTGTAATATAAGTTGGTCCATTAAGACAATTATCTATTCCAAAAAATGTAGTATTGACTGTTACAATACAATTACCAAGAGTATCGGTTGTTAGCTTAAGAGAAAAATTATTACCAGATGAAGTAGAATCTTTTAAAATAGAAATATAATATAAACTATCTTGTTGACAAATTTGAAGCGATCTGTTATTATAATCTTGTTTTGCTAAATGTATTGAATAATTGCCAGCTTCAATCCTGAATGTGTAAAATCCATCATCATTAGTAGTAACAAAGTAAGGACCAGGGTCAGCTTGTACCATCCTGTTAGCAATAGGAAAATCAATGCCTGCATCATAAATGCAGTTATTATTTTCATCCTGATATACCTGACCAGTAACATAGCCAACATTACTTGGCGGCAAATCCGGTTTACATTCTTTACCCGCATAAATTGTATTATCACCTTCAGTAATTTCAATATATCTGTCGGGTGTAACATTTGTAAAAATTTGTGTAATGTGTGATGCAGGCCAATAAACTTTTAAAGTATCAATAATTGTAGCATTGCCAAGCCCAAAATGCTGGTTTAATGGGTTTACACCACCCTGCGGAGCAGCATGGTTAGCATTAATTTCGCGCATCTGCCATTTGCTTTGCCCGTTAATAATAGCTTTTACATATATTCTTGCACCTATTGCCGAACGGTTACTTTGAGTACCATTACATTTAATATCAATCCAGTGATTTGCATTTCCATTATTCTGATATGTGTTTATGTAGAAATAATTCGGCGGGTTACCAAAGGCATTTGGCACAAATAAATCCAAATCGCCATCTTTGTCAAAATCGCACCATGTAGCACCATACGATTCGGCAACATTTTCGTTTCCTACAACTTCGTTCATAATTCTTGTAAATGTTCCATTACCATTATTGCTGTACAATTGATTTTTATAAAAATCAGAAACAAAAACATCTAAATCGCCATCGTTATCGTAATCGCCCCATGTTTGACCGCCATTGTTATTAATTACTGTTGTTACCAATGGGTCGTTTTCCAATGCTGTAAAAGTACCATCGCCATTGTTTTTAAGCAATCTGCTGGAATAACCAAAACTACCATGAATAAATAAATCGAGGTTTTGGTCATTATCATAATCAACCCAGCTATTACTCCAATTTACCCAAAACTGAGATGCTATTGTATTTGTAATTGTTGTAAAAGTTCCATCTCCATTATTATGATATAATTTATCTAATGAAGTAAAAATATCTATAAAACCATCGTTATCGTAATCGCCTAAAGCAAAACCTTGGGTTCTTCCATTGTCATTAACAATATCTCCAGTTGTTATTTGATTAAATGAACCTTGCCCATCACTTATATATAAAAAATCGTTCTGATGAATATTACCTCCTCCATCATTGCCCAAAAACAAATCAAGCCAGCCATCGTTGTTTAAGTCTGCCCATGCGTGACCTCTTGTATATGCACTGTCGTTTACTATTGGCAAGTTGGTAATTTGCGTAAATGTTCCATCGCCATTGTTATGATATAAAGAATTGTTTTTGCCCACATCATAACTTGTCATAAAACCTCCGGTATGACTTGTGTATAAATCAATAGCCATCATTGTCATAGTCTATCCAGCTTGCACCGCTTGCCCATGTACCGGCATCATTTAGTATATTACCTGGTATTGCAGTAATTCTGGTAAAATCTCCATTACAATTATTTTGAAACAACCTTCCGTAACCTTGCAGATTATTAACCGATGGCGTCCATACATTAATAAAAATATCTAAGTCCCCGTCATTATCAAAGTCGCCCCATGAAGTTCCGATGGCTTCCATAGGAGCATTTACCGGACTATCAGTTACTTTAACAAAAGTTTGTGCTTTAACTGAAATGTGCCATAAATTCATTATAGCAAACAAAGGGTAAATTAAAGTTTTAATTTTCATATTTTATTAGGTTGATTTTTTACAAGACGAACATTTATTAATAAAGGTTGCTATAATTTTAATTTATTCAAAATAAAATATTTTATCTTTGAGTTTTAAATTTTAATATATTTCACCTTATACCAATGTATTCATTATTAAAACTACAGCGTTTACAAACGCAACCAGAGCATCTGCATAAAAAACCATCATATTTTACAACAAATTTTAAAATTTAAATATATTTTAAAAAAATGTTAAAGTTCATTATAAATATCGCATATATTTTACTTCTCACTTCTAATATATCGTTAAATGCCCAAACCCGTTCCGAACTCGAAAAGAAACATAAAAAAACTCAGGAAGAAATTAAATATACCAACAACTTGCTTAAAAAAACCCAGCGCGACAAAAAAATATCAATGAACCAATTGCTCATTTTAAATAAAAAAATTAATGCCCGGCAGGAACTTGTAAAAACTATTTCGAGCGAAGTAGAAACACTTGATGGAAAAATTAACCAAAATCAGCAAAACATAAATAATCTTGAAAAAAATCTCAAACATTTAAAACAAAATTATGCTAAAATGATTATTTTTGCTTATAAAACCAGAACATCATATGATAAATTAATGTTTATTCTTTCGGCAAAAGACTTTAATAACGCTTATCGCCGCCTAAAGTATTTACAACAATATGCCGATTTTAGAAAAAAACAAATGGAACAAATTGTTAACACAAAGCACGACTTATCAGTAAAAGTTAATGACTTACAAGCTAAAAAAACTGACAAAGAAAATTTACTTAACGAAGAAAAACAAGAAACAAAACAGCTTACCTCCGAAAAAACCGAACAAGCAATAATGTTAAAATCTTTAAAATCGAAAGAAAAAGAATTAGCAAAAAAACTTGCCCAGCAAAAACTTGCCGACCAAAAATTAAAAAATATTATCAGCAATTTAATAGCCGAAGAAATTAAAAAAGCCGAAATTGCCCGTAAAGAAAAAGCTTTGAAAGAAAAAATCAGAAAAGAAAAAGAACTTAAAAATAAAACAAATGTCGAAAAACCTAAAAATATTATTAAACCAAAAGTAAATTCCGTTTTCGATTTAACACCTGCCGAACAAATTGTTTCCGATAAATTTGAGGCAAACAAAGGTAAGTTGCCTTGGCCTATTGAACGTGGAGTAATAACTAGTACGTATGGCGAACACGACCATCCAGTGCTAAAAGGAATAAAAATTAAAAACGATGGCGTGTATATTTCCACTACTCAAGGTTCGGTTGCACGAGCAATTTTTGATGGAGTAATTAGCAAAATTATTTCTATACCTGGTAAAAATAAGACGATAATAATTCGTCACGGCGATTTTTTAACTGTTTATTCAAACCTTAAAGAAGTTAGTGTTAATGTTGGAGAAAAAGTAAAAACAAAACAAAAAATTGGAATTGTATTTTCCGATTCAGAAGACGAAAATAAAACAATTCTTGAATTACAAATATGGCACGGTACAGCAAAACAAAATCCCGAATATTGGTTAAGTGGCTCAAATTAAATGACCACAAACCTGAAAGGGTTGAAGATTAAATTTTTGATTTTTTAACTGAACAGCCATGATGATTTTCTGAATGATTATTTTGTTTCTTAAAATTTAATTACTTTTGAAAAAACAATTTATTATATTAAAAATGAAAACAATTGTTGTAAATGTTCCTGAAAAAAAAGAAAACTATTTTATGAGTTTATTTAAAAAACATCATTTAAAAATGCGTGTTTTAGAGCGGGAAGAAGATGAAGACCTGATGGCAAAATGGATTGATGAAGGAATGGAAAGTGAAGAAATTCCCAAAGAAAAGATTTACGAATACATGAGAAAACATGGAATTAATTGTTAATGGTCAATTTTACAGAGACATTTCTAATTATACCAATCATCATTTGCTTGGGGAGATTAACAAGGCGATGTCCGTTGTAGAAAATTCGCAAAATATTAATCAAATTCAATATCTGAAAAAATTGGCTCAATACAAGATTCATTACAGAATTCAAGTTGCCAATGATTACAGAATAGGCATTATCATTAGAGGCAATACCGTTTGGTTTGCAAGATTCGGACATCGCAATATTTTTTACAAAAAATTATTCCCATAACTTTTAAACTTTGTTATCGTTCAGCATCATGTTCAAAAAAAGAAGAATATCGAATAAAGATTACTCACAATATTTTATTTTAAATGTGTTTGCTGTTACGAAGTACCGAAGCTCCAGTACGGAACAATCGCTTATTTAACGATTTTTAAATAATGAGGGAAAAAAAGAAAACTATGGAAAAGAAAAATGACAAACGAATATAACATATTAATACAAAAACTCGATTTATTTACACGTAAATATTATCGGAACGAACTGTTTAGAGGTATGCTATTGTCTTTTTTAATTTATTTGTCATTTTCATTAATTGCTTTTATATCAGAATATTATGGAAATTTTGATGTTGCAATCCGAACAATTCTTTTTTATTTAATTCTTTCGTCTTATGCTTTTGTTTTTATTAGGTATATTGTTATTCCAATTCTTCGTTTGCTACAAATAGGGAAAATTATTTCTCATAAACAAGCTGCACATATTATTTCATCACATTTTACACAAATTAGTGACAAACTTTTAAACGTGTTAGAACTTGCCGAAATGCCCGATAATAAAGCATATTCGCAACAATTACTAATGGCAAGTATCGAAAATAAAATTTCTACAATAAAAGTTTTGCCTTTCGAAAGGGCTATTAATGTAAAAATGAACAATAAATATCTGTTTTATTTGAGTTTTGTTATAACTTTATTCTTAACCGTTTATTTTATTTGGCCTCAAATTATAAAAGACGGCTCACAGCGACTAATTCACCACAGCATATTTTACGCTCCTGCTCCACCATTTAATTTTATTTTAGAAAACGATTCGCTAACAGTTGAACAGGGAAAAGATTTTAATTTAAACATAAGAGTTGAAGGCAAGTATGTGCCCAAAAATGTTTTTGTTGTAATTGGAAGTAATAAAATTATTTTAGAACATTCTTCAAAATCTAAATTTAGTTATATTCTTAAGAATGTTAATAATTCGTTAGACTTTAAATTTACTGCCGATGATTATTATTCTGGTAGCTATAAATTAAATGTATTGCCACCACCTGTAATTACCGGTTTTAAAGTTGAAATTGACGTGCCTCAATACACCGGCGAAAACGATTTTGTTTTAGAAAATACCGGCGATTTTACTATTCCCTGCGGAAGCAATGTTAAATGGACATTTAATACTGCTAATGTAGATATTGTTAAAATATTAATCAATGACAGTATATATAATAAAGTGCAAAAAGACGCTCAACAATTCTTTTCTTCGTTCAGGTTTTTAAATTCTGCACTTTATTCTATTAATATGCAAAATAGTTTTATTAAAACCAATCAGCCAATAAAATACAATGTAAATGTAATTCCCGATTTATATCCGGCAATAAATTGCGAATTTATTACCGACACTTCACAACTTGGAACTTATTATTTTAAAGGAACTGTTAACGACGATTACGGTTTTAATAAATTGGCATTTGTATATAAAACAACAAACTCTGCCGATTCATTAAAAACAATTTTACTCCCAATAAATAAAGGAATAAAATTTCAGGAATTTTATTTTGCCTTCGATTTTAGTACACTTAAAGATTTAGGCAACGAAATTGAATATTATTTCGAAGTGTTCGATAACGACGGTGTACACGGGAGCAAATCAAGCCGTTCAACAATAAAAACTTATAAAATTCCATCGGCAAACGAACTCGAAAAATATCGCGAAAATGCTAATAAAAATATCGAAGAAAAATTAAAAACCTCATCAAAGCTAAGCGAAGACATAAAACGCGATATTAAAAAATTGCAGGAGAGTTTACTTAACAATAAAAACAACTCGTGGGAGCAAACAAAAAAATTGCAAGATATTGTTAATAAACAAAATCAGCTAGAACAATTAATTAAAGAATTATCGTTTGAAAATAAAAAGAAAGATAACTTTGTAAACACTTTTTCGGAACAGGCTCAACAACTTATCGAAAAACAAAAACAAATTGAAGACCTTCTCGAAAATGTTATGGACGACGAAATGAAAAAATTAATGGAAGAGCTAAAGAAACTTATGGATAATTTCGATAAAAATAAGCTCAACAATTTAGCCGAACAAATGAAAATGAGCTACGAAGACCTTAATAAACAACTTGATAGAAATATGGAAATGCTTAAACGATTGGATATCGAAGAAAAAACCGAAAATATTTCAAAAGAACTTGCTCAATTATCGCAGGAACAGGCTCAATTATCTGAAAAAACTACTGATAAAAAGAATTTGCTCGATACGCTTTTAAACGAACAAAAACAGCAAGAACAAAAGTTCGATGATTTAATGAAGCAGTATGATGAACTTCAGAAAAAAAACGATGAGCTTAAAGAGCCAATGGATTTAAAAGACTTTCAACAGGAAAAAAATGAAATTAATAATGAGTTTAACAACTCGCAGGAAAATTTAAAACAAAACAGCCGTAAAAGTGCTTCGGGAAGTCAAAAAAAGAATGCCAACCAAATGAAAAACATGTCGCAGAAAATGCAGGACATGCTCAATGATAGCGAAATGGAACAGGAAGGCGAAAATGCCGAAAATCTTAAACAAATAATTGATAATTTAGAAAAGTTTTCGTTTGATATCGAAGCTCTAATGGGACACGTTGGTAAAGTAAATTATAACGACCCTTCATATATTAAAAATATCGAAAAGCAAAAAAAACTTAACAGCGACTTTAATATTATAAAAGATTCTTTATCGGCATTAGCAAACCGCTCACCAATGTTAGGTTCCGAAATAAATAGCAAAATAAAGAACATTCAAAAGCTAAATGACAAAACAATTACTAATTTTGACGAAAGAAATACCGGAATGGCAAAAACCAACGAACAATTTATAATGACTAATGCAAACGACCTTGCACTTTTGCTTGGTGAAGTTTTAGACCAAATGCAAAAACAATCACAATCGCAATGTAGCGGAGGTAAATGCAAAAAACCTGGCAGTGGTAAGCCAAATATGTCGCAAATGAAAAATCTACAAAAATCTTTAAAGTCGCAAATGCAATCAATGATTGATGAACTTAAAAAGGGCGACGGGAAAAAAGATGGAAAATCAATGAACGAACAAATTGGAAAAATGATTTCGCTTCAGGATAAATTTAATCAAATGCTTAACCAGCTTATGCAAAATGGTGGCTTAAGCCCCGAAACCACAAAAATGCTTAAAGAAATTAAAACTATGGTTAACGATGTAGAAAAAGATATTGTAAATAAAAATATTACACCTCAAACAATGCTCCGTCAGGAACAAATTTTAACACGATTGTTGGAAGCCGAAAAGTCAGACCACGAAAGAGAAACAGAAAATAAAAGAGAATCTAACGAAGGAAAAAACAATAAAATAAGTAACCCAGAGCAAATTTTTAAGTATAAAGGAGTAAATTCGCACTATAATGAAATGCTCGAAGGAAGTAAAATAAAATTGACAAAGTATTACAACAACAAATATAAAGAATACATGATACACTTAAACGAATAGATGTCATGAAAGAAGAAATAAAATTTCAATCAAAAATCGAAAACATTAATATAGTTGAAAAGCTAGTAGATGAAGTTTCGGCAAAACAAAATTTAAGTTCCGAAATATACGGTAACTTATTGGTTACCATGGTAGAAGCAGTTAACAACGCTATTATTCATGGTAATAAATTAGACGAATCAAAAGAAGTGGTTTTAAACTATGGTATCGAAAAGGGTTTCTTTTGGTTTAATATAAAAGACCAGGGCAAAGGCTTCGACTTCAAAAATTTGCCCGACCCTACCTCACCCGAAAATATAGAAAAACCACACGGTAGGGGAATCTTCCTTATGTCGCACCTTGTTGATGAAATTTCATTTGAAGAAAATGGCACAAAAGTTTGTCTGAAAATTAAAATGTAAACATTAAACAATAGCCACACAATAGTCAAACAATGGTCACTCAATTGTATGCTCACGTATAATAACCATATCACCATGTATGACAACTGAATGACCATGAATGACAACTGAATGACAACTGAATGACCATAAATGACAACTGTATAACCATAAACCCGAAACTTTAAACTTTTTTAAACAGTAAACATTTTTAAACTTTTTTAATTAATGCCCGTTTCAATTTATTTTCTTAAAATTTCTTCAAATATATTAAAAGCAAAAAAACGAAAAACCTATAATTGGCTCAAGCAAACTATCGAAAAAGAAAAAAAAACGAGCGGTAATATTTCAATAATTCTTACCTCAAAAAAAGAACTTCTCAAAATAAACAAAAAGTATTTAAAACACAGCTATCATACTGATATAGTTACCTTTAACTACAACGAAAACAATATTATTTCGGGCGATTTATTTATTAGCTTACCACAAATAAAAGAAAACTCTAAAACATACAATGTAACTTACGAACAAGAACTGCTTCGTGTTATTATTCATGGAGTTTTTCATTTGCTCGGATACAACGATAAAACCGAAAAAGAAAAAATTGTAATGCGAAAAAAAGAAGA
>Ga0210016_1003601_pt1 | contig 13529 bp, 12 predicted proteins | sample CryGeyCG2014_300_FD_185454 | JGI IMG/M metagenome (GOLD analysis project Ga0210016, IMG submission 185454) | Groundwater microbial communities from aquifer - Crystal Geyser CG02_land_8/20/14_3.00 (SPAdes) (version 2) | ecosystem: Environmental > Aquatic > Deep subsurface > Groundwater | place... | reverse complement strand
ATTAGGCAATCATCTGTCTGGGCTTTGACTTTCGTCAAAGCTCATGCGAACCACTTTTCACGAAGGTTTTACATGTCAGCAAAGCCTTCGCTTTGTTCTTGCACCCGATAAGGATTTAGCCGTTTCATCGTAGCCTTTGGCGAAGACCCACCGAAACTTTAGTGAAGGTGGGCTACTCTATAGCTACGTTCGCCCTCCTCTGCATAAAGCTTCGGAGGGCGGTTTAATCCTTTCGGATTAAACCGTCTCTGTTCGCACCTCTAGCATCGCTGCCGACGGCTGTTAGCCGCTATCTATTTTGATCTGTCAAACGACAGAAAAGAGTGTTCGGACTTTCCTCCAAGCACATAATTTATATGCTCGGCGATTGCCTCGCTTACTTGGGCAATCTTATTTTAGCAAAAAGAAAAAAAGTGTCAAGCCACCTAAATTAATTTTTGAGTTCTCTCGAGATTATTTAAAACATCGTTGACTAAACGATCTGCCTCTTTATTTTTCTCACGAGAAATAAATCTGAATTTAACATTTTTAAAATCTAATTTTAAATTCCAGATTGTCAGAAAGAGGGATTGAATTTTAGGTGTTAAAATTTTATACTTTCCATTTAATTGATTGATTAATAATTCCGAATCAGATTTTATTTCAACTTCGCTATTTTGGGCAAGTTTTTTACCAAAAAGACTTTTAAATTTATTTAAAGCGAAAATTACTGCCTGATATTCTGCTTCGTTGTTAGTCAGACCATCTCCTAGATATTGAGAATATTTTTTAAAAATCTCTCCTCTCTCATTACAAAAAACCATCCCGATCGCTGCTGGTCCCGGATTTCCTCTTGAGCCACCATCGGTGTAAATTATAATTTTCTTCATAGAAATTTAATAAGGCATTGCTTGAATTTTTCTAAGTTTTTATTTTTGATTCTAAAACCCGAAGCCGGTGGGTGACCGCCGTAAGTTTCTAAAAATTTTGAACATTTTCCCATTAATTTTACGCTATCTAATCCGGGAGGAACTCTAACTGCTCCCGGACTTTCAAATTCGCCAATTTTAAATAAAAAAGTCGGTTTTTGGTATCTCTGACAAATTCTGGAAGCAACCGCACCCAATAAAGTTAAAGACCAATGAACGCTGCCTTCAAAAATTATTTTTTCCTCAAGCATTTCTTCTACTTTTTCTTCTACTTCATTAACTATTTCTCTAATTCTTATTTGTCGTTCTGCACCTTTCTCTAAAAGTTTTTTAGCCAAGTCTTTAGCTTTTCTTTCGTCATTTTCCGTCAAAAGCAAATAAGTCTCGATGAGGTGGTCAATTTTATCAGCCGCGTTTAAAGAGGAAATAATTTTTTGGCTAATTTCTTTTAAACTCAGAAGGTTTCCATCCTCAGTCAAAGAGAACTTCGTTCTCTTTTCCACCTTCGCTTCCTTCGGAAGCTCGGTAATTGAAAAAAAGGCTTTTAGGCCGGGCCTAAAAGTTCTTCCCAAAGATTCAAGACCCTCATCAATAAAAATTTGATTCTCTTCAAGTTTTGGCATCATATCGGCGATAGTGGCTAGAGCAACCAATTCAAGAAAATTCTCCCTTAAATTTTTTGTTAATTTTTCGCCAAGGAGAAGCTCAGAAAGTTTAAAAGAAATTCCAGCTGCAGCTAATCCTTTAAAAGGATATTTATCCCCTTTTTGCTTTGGGTCAACCAGAATTGAGACTTTGGGAAGTTTATTTAAAATTTCATGGTGGTCGATAATAATTATCTCGAAACCCAATTTTTTGGCTATTTTTACTTCTTTAAAATTTCCTATTCCAAGATCCATAGCAATAAAAAGAGCCGGAGAAAAATGTTTTAGAGTCATTAAACCTGTTTTGGTTATTCCATATCCCTCATTTTCTCTGTCCGGAAAATAAACAGCAGAAATTTTACCATTGAGATTTTTAATTGCTTCTTTTAAAATAATAACCGAGCTCACCCCATCTAAATCAGCATCTCCGTAGAGCAAGATGTTTTCTCCATTTTTGATTGCTTTTTTTATTCTTTTAGCGGCTTTTTCTAAATTTTTTATTTCCATAAGCCTACCAATTATGAATAATTTTAATTAGTCTGAGGGTAATTGCCAAGGATGACACTTCGCAGCCGAGCTCGAGAAAGACTTTGGATTTTCTTTTAAAGTTAGTGAGGCTCGGCGAGAAATAGCAACGGCGGGAAATAACTTTATTTCGCTACTAAAGCCGATTGCGTGTCACCCGAGGCAATGCCCGAAGACTATTTCAGGGCTTCGATCCCTGGTAATTTCTTCCCGGCTAAAAATTCTAACATTGCTCCGCCACCAGTGGAGACATGGTTAAACTTTGATGCCAATTTACATTGATTAATGAATTCCACCGTCTCCCCTCCTCCGATTACCAAAAAGGCACCACTTTCAATAATAGCTTTGGCAATTTCTTTAGTCCCATTTTGAAATTCTTCCTTTTCTATCTGACCCAAAGGGCCATTCCAGAAAATTGTTTTAGCCAGAGCAATTTTTTGTTTAAAAAGAGAAATCGTCATAGGCCCAATATCCTTTCCTTCAATTTCATCGACTGGCTCAACAAGCTTTTGAGGAAATTTGAAAAAAATATTTTTTTCTTTAATTTCCCTTTGGATTAATCCATTAACTAAAATAAAAAGAGCGGATTTCGAAATTTTGTCAATCGCCTTTACTTTATCTTCAACTTTTTTCCCTCCCACGATAGCGACTAGGGGTTTTTGGGGATTTTGAAGTAAATTTTTTAATATTTTAATCTCCTTTTCTAATAAAAGTCCTGTCCCGGAAATTAAGAATTTGGGAATTCCAACAATTGAGGCATGAGCTCTATGAGAAGCCCCGAAGGCCTCATTGATAAAAATATCACCTAATTTTGAGAGTTTTTTTGCAAAATTCTCATCATTGCCTTCCTCTTCTTTGTGAAATCTTAAATTCTCCAATAAAACAATATCTTTTTCTTTCATTTTTTCTATTTCTTTTTCAACTTCCGGGCCAACACAGTCTGGTAAAAATTTCACTGGCTTTCTCAATAATTTCCCTAACCTTAAGGCAACTGGTTTTAAACTATATTTTTCTTCTCTTCCTTCGGGACGACCAAGGTGGCTCATTAAAATTATTTTTGCTCCCTTTTCTATTAAATATTTAATAGTGGGAATTGTTTTCCTGATACGAAAATCATCTAAGACTTCCCCTTTTGGAGAAAGGGGAACATTGAAATCACAGCGAACTAAAACCCGTTTTCCTCTCAGGTTAAAATCCCTAATGGTTTTCATTTTGTTTCTTTAAAGCTTTTTCTAAAACTTCTTTCAGTTCTTTTAAATCAACTTTTTTCTTTTCCATTTTTGGTTTTTCCTCCTGTGGTTTTCTTCCCGAAAAAGGAATGGAGGTAAGTTTGGGTATTTCCTTTAAAGAAACAGAGACTTGTTTTTCTTCCTCAACTTTTTTTAAACAGGACTTGCAATAAACTGGTCTGTTTTTATCCGGGGCAAAAGGTACCTTTGTCCATTTCCCACACAAAGAACATTGAGCATCATATAAAGGAGTGGGGTTTTGAGGAATCGGGTACCCAGCTGCTAGCTTAGTGGATTTTATTGTTTCTATCCAGCGCAAAATTTTCTCTTCAACAATCTCTTTTTTTGTACCGTATCTTTCTTGGGAAGCCCTAATAATTTTTTCCCGATTTGATTTTTCAAGTTCGGGGAAAGGGGGAAGGGTTTCGGCTGAAAATGGTCTCCCGGCTACTCCGTCTACCATTAATTTTAAATAAATATTATATTTGGCTAAATTAACAAAGTCTCCGGCAATAATTTCGGGAGTAAACTCTTCCTCCAAATACTCGGCATCTTCGGCTCCTACTCGAAAAGTAATCAGGGTTCCTACATTTCCGAAAACTGAATCTCTAACCTTGGTGCTTTTTCCCGTTGGAGTCATCTCTTCCAATTGGGCAATGTATTGATTAGCCAAAGTCAGAGACAATCTATATTTCCTGGCCTCGGACAAAATATCAGCAAATGACTCGGTAGCAAAGTTTTGAAATTCATCAACATATAAACAAAAATCCCTCCGCTCGACTTCGGGAATATCAACTCTGGACATAGCCGCTAATTGTAATTTTGTAATCAAAAGGGCTCCTAATAATCTTGAATTATCTTCGCCTATTTTCCCTTTGGAAAGATTGGCAATTAAAATTTTTCCTCCATCCATTATCTCTCGCATATTAATTTTTGATCTGACCTGACCGATAATGTTTCTTATTAAAGGATTGGAAATAAATTGACCAATCTTATTTTGAATAGCCGCCGTTGCCTCTACCTCATATCTTTGGGTATATCTGGCAAATTCATTTACCCAAAATGATTTAACCACTGGATCGGTTATTCTATCCACGATTTTTTTTCGATAATCCGGCTCAGCCAACATTCGATTCACTCCCAAAAGAGTTGAATTAGGATATTCCAAAAGTGCTAATATGGAATTATTCAAAATGTATTCCATTCTGGCCGACCAGACATCTGGCCAAATTTTTTTAAAAACTCCCATTAAACCCGAGGCCACCAAATGCCTACCTTCTAAACTTACATTCTCCATCACATTAAAAGCAATTGGATAATCTATGTCAGCTGGATTAAAATAAACAACGTCATTGATTCTATTTTGGGGAATAAAATCTAAAAGTTCTTCAGCCGCCTCACCGTGGGGATCAATAAAACCAACTCCTCTCCCGGCTAAAATATCCTGAATTGCCATATTTTCTAACAAGACCGTCTTCCCCATACCGGTTTTTCCAACAACATAAATATGCCGTCTTCGGTCATCGGTTTTAATTCCAAATTTTTTCCTCTGATTTCTGAAAGTTGTCAGACCTAAAAATGTAATTTCATTATTCATGGATGTTAGATATTGGATATTGGATGTTGGATGTTTTAGTTTCTCTTTGTTCTGATAAGAGATTTTTCAAGATTGGTTAACATCCGACCACAAATATCATACTCTTTTAAAAAATAATTAAGTTTCTCTTCGCTCATATATTTCTTTTGAAAAGCAATTTTTAAATGATGTAATATCTCTCTTATCTCTCCCTGAGCTCGGCTAATTCCCTCAAGATATATGTTGGTATGCTTGTTATTAAAACCTTCGGCTAAATTTGCGGGGGCAGAATTAGATGACCTTCTTAACTGAGAACCTAATTCATACAACTCAAATTTAGGAAATGTCAAGGTAAGTTCGTGAATTTCTATCGTTAAATCACAGAGTTTCTGATAAATTTTTAAATCTTCAACTTTTTGAATTTTCTTCTCCATAACCTCACATCTAATATCTAATATCTAATATCTAATATCTAATATCTAATATCTAATATCTAATATCTAATATCTAATATCTAATATCTAATATCTATTCAGTTGGCAAACCTGAGGGAGGCCCGGCTTTTTTGGCTTCAACCCTGGCCATAGTAGGAACAGTAATTTTTGGTGGGAAATGAAAGACTGAAGCCAATTCTTCGGCACTAAAAACCATTATTCCCTTTCCCTTTGTCAGTCCTTTTGGATACCTAATCAAATCGAAAACGAAAGGCACGTTTCCATTTAAATTCCAGGGGAAATAGGGAGGGAATCTCTCAACATAATCCCTAAATTGTTTCCTTTTTCTCAAATACAATCTTCTTTTTCTTAACCAATAATGGATTTTTGTTCTGGTCACTCGATTAAATGTGATTGCATTTAAATGTTCGGTTGAAAAATGTTGAAAATAGGTATGAAGGATTGATTTGTTGTTGGCGAAACGGGGTTCATTAATTTTGTAAAGATAAATACCCCTTATCCAAACCTTGAAGTTATATTTTGAAATTTTCCTCTCAACCGCTTGTAAAATTTCTTTTTCCCCGGGGGTCAATCTCAATTCAGGGGCAATTAAACTTTCTTCCTTTTTTTCTTCAGCCGGTGGTCCGCTAATTAAAATTTCTGCCGCCTCCTCCCACATTGGCTTTGGCTTTTTTACTTCCGGTCTTTTAGCTAATCTATTTACCACTTCCTTTCCATGAGTTTTAAAAGGAATATCTCTATCTAAAATTGGATCGGCAACAATTTGAAACCAAAATTGCTCTCCTGATTGAAGTTCAGAAAGGGCTTCCAAAAGAGAATCCAGAGGATCTACTCTTTTCTCTTCCATTATCTTCGTCTCTTCTGCCTCTTTTTCAAAAAACGCTGAATAAGTTTTAATGGGGTAAATATAATCTCGACCTCCTACATATCCATAATCATATCCCTCCATATCCCATTTTTCATTGGGAATATTTTGAGGCACTTTTTTAGTATAATCTTCAACTACTGATATTTCCGTTTCCGGATAATGAGCATAGATTGCCGATTCAAACAGATTCTTCCAGCCATCCAATATCCTTACATAAAAATGGATTTCCCCTCCAAAAGAGGCAATTTCCATTGAGAACCAAAAAGGAGCTGAAGGTAACATTCCCTCACACCAACTCTCTCTCCAAATAGGAGTATCATACACTCCCCAAAGGCTGGTAATTAAATCTTCCATTGCTTTAAATGGTTTTAAAACTTCGGCCGGAGGTTTTATTTCGAGCAAAATCCATTGATTTTTTTTATACCAAATCTCCCATCTGAGCCACCAAAAATAAAAAAATTTAGCCAAAAGAAAAAGCAAAAGCGGAAGGAAAAACCACCACCAACTTTTTAAAATTTGTAAAATTATAAAAGAGATTTCCATATTTTAATTGTGGGCAAAAGATATTTACTAAAAAGCAAAATTAAACCCAAAACAAAAAGCCCCCCTAAAAATACCAAAAAGGTATAAAACATGGTAATAAAAAATCCAATCTGAAAACGCCTTTCAGGATGCTGCGTATCAGCCCATTTTGAAGTAAGAAAAAAGAAAACCAAAGAGAATAAAAATGTGCCGGCTGATAAAATTGTCATTCCCAGATTTAAAATTTCCATTTTAAATAATTTCGGTTTTGGGTCGGTATCTCCCCTGAGAATCCCGGCTGAAATATTTTTTATTACTCAAATTTAATAAAATCGTATTCTCTTTGACCAATCTCTGAGAAAGCACTTTCTCTAAAATCTCTTCTTTTTTCAAAGGTTTTTGAGCTCCTTTTAAAATTTTCAAAATTACCTCTTTGACCTGACCGGGCAGATATCCCCATTCAGCCAAAGCATAAGTTCCCCGGCCCACCAAAACAAATCTCGCATCTTTGATTAATTCATTATGAACTGTTTGGAGATGGCTTCCCTCAATCAATTTGCTAATCTCGGTAAAATGGAGGGGCTTGCCAATTTTTTTGAAAACCAAATAGGCTTTGTCTTTTATTCCCCGGGGATTAATTTCCGGCCAGTCCTTTAAACCGTAAAGACCTTCTGAATTCTTTTGAATTTTTTTGGAAATTTCCAAGAAAGAAAGCAAAATCTCCTTTTCAAAATGGGGTTCGACCCCAGGATTTAATTCATCAAATCTCAAAGGCCGGTGGATTTTCTGAAGTTGCAAAATGAGAGAATCAATGATTTTTCTTGCCAGCAAAAAAAAATCTAAATCAGTTGTCCAGAGAGAATAAAAATCATTATTCTCGAGAAATCTTTGAAAAGGTTTTTGAATGGTCAGGAGAAAATAAACTTCGCCTTTCCAGTTTTTCCCTCCTAATTCAGCCAAAACATTCTCTTCCTTTCTCAAATTGCCAAATTTTTTAAAATATTCTCTAAAATATTGAAAAACTTTTTGATATTGACTCAATTTTGGCTTCATTTTTTCAATCGCCACTTTTTGAATCTGACGAACTCTTTCTCTGGTAATACCAAAATCTTCGCCAATTGATTCCAAAGTCTCCCTTTTCAAACCATTCAAGGCAAAACGGCGAGAGATTACTTCTTTTTCCCTTTCTTTCAAGCCAGAAATTAAATCTGAACAAATTTTTGAATAATTAAATCTCATAGGACCTACGAATTTATTATACTATTTTAACATCCTTAAAATTGATTGTCAACCCCGCTAGAAACCTCTTTTCCTTACCCACTCAACTAAAATTGGACCGGCTAAAAATATTGAAGAATAAACTCCGGTTATAATTCCCAAAATTAAAGCTAAGGCAAAATATTTAAGAGTTTCTCCACCTAAAAAGAAAATAAATATTAAGGGAAACAAGGTTGTTAAAGAAGTATTAATTTGTCGGCTCAAGGTTTGGTTGATGGCTAAATTGGTAATCTCCTCAAATCTTAAATCTAAACCACGATGAGGAGTTTTAAAAAGATTTTCTCTTATTCTATCAAAAACCACCACCACATTATTAATGGCATATCCAACAACAGTTAAAAAAGCAATGGTGACCGGAATAGTTAGTTGAACCCCGGAAAACTTACCCAAAAGCGAAAAGATTGCCAAAGGGAGCAAAACATCGTGAAAAAGAATAAATAAAGTAACTGCTCCACCTTGCCAGGACCTCATGGGCTGAGGAACCCCATTGAAAGCGATGGCTATGTAAGAAAACATAGACAAGAGGGCTAAAATGGTAACGATTTTTATCTTCTGTTTCAGTTCTTGGCCAACGATTGGCCCGATTGATTCAAATTGTTTCTGCTCTAACTCCCATTTTTCATTTAGTTTAAGAAGAATCTCCTGGTGAATATCTTCTGAAATATCTTTCATTTTTATAATTAATCCTTTTTCTCCGGTCGGCTGCAAAATAACTTCGCCTAAATCGAAATTGGATAGTTTTTCTCTAATTTCCTGATTTGAAGGTCTCGAATCTTTAAATTCTAATTCCAAAATACTTCCGCCGGTAAAATCAATTCCTGGTTTTAAACCAAAAATTACTAAAGAAATCAAACTTCCTAAAATTAAAATTCCCGAAAAGATAAAGTAAATTTTTCTATATTTAAGAAAATTTATTTCCATAACCACTTTATTTTTTCAAATCTTGTCCCAATAAAAATATTTAGAAAATTCCGAGTAATAAAAATTGCCGAAAACATTGAAATTAAGATTCCCAAACTCAAGGTTAAAGCAAAACCCTTAACAAAGCTCGTTCCAAATTCAAATAAAATGGCCGCCACAATTAAGGTCGTGAAATTTCCATCTCGAATTGCCGGCCAGGCTCGCCTAAAACCCTCTTCCAAGGCCGCTGAAAAACTTTTCCCGGCTCTTAGTTCTTCTTTCATTCTAGAGAAAATTAAAACATTGGCATCGACCGCCATACCGATAGATAAAATAAAACCACCAATTCCGGCTAAAGTTAGAGTAACGGGAATTATTTTAAATAAAGATAAAACTAAGGCAGTATAAATAGCCAAAGTCAAACTAGCTAAGACTCCGGGTAAGCGATAAAAAAGAATCATAAATAAAATTATTGATATGAATCCAAAAATCCCGGCCTTGAGAGATTGTTCCAAAGAAATTTTGCCCAAAATGGGCCCCACCGTTTGCTGAGAAATTAAGGCAATGGGAGCCGGTAAGGCGCCGGCACTCAGGTTTCTGGCTAACTCTTTGGCCTGTTCAATTGTAAATTGGCCGGTAATTTGAGCCTTACCGCCGGCAATTTTTTCTTGAACAGTCGGAGTAGAAATGGGAATACCGTCAATATAAATAGCTAAAATCTTCCCGACATTTTTGCCGGTTAATTCTTCAAAAATTTTTGCTCCCTCATCATTAAATTCCAAAGAAACGAGGGGTTTTGAGGTAGTCTGGTTAAAATTCAATACGGCGCTTTTTAAATATCTTCCGGTAAGAGGACTGGCTTGGAAAGGATCTTCAAAGACACCTTCATTGGTTTCGGCTACCTTTTTATTTTTTTCTATAATTTCCTGAAAATTTTCCTTTTCTTCTCTGAACTCCAAAAATGGGGTTTTACCAATTTCTTTTACTGCCTGAGCCGGATCAACCTGACCCGATAACTCAATAATTAATCTTTCTCCCTGAACCTGGACCACCGGCTCCCTGACTCCAAAAAGATTAACCCTCCTTTCAATCAAATCTCTTAAGCCATCCATAATTTTACCCTTGTCTTTTTCTAAGATTTCAGATAAATCGGCTTGATAAACTAAATGAACTCCGCCTTGTAAGTCCAATCCCAATTTAAAAGGTTTTTCTGGAAAATGCGGTAATTTTAAAAATTGGGGGTAAATCAAATTCCCAGCTAAAAAAGCTAAGAGAAAAATAATAACAACAATGATATAAGTTTTTTTCTTGGACATTTTTTTATTTTATAATATTTTTCTCCTAAAATCCAGCAAGTAAAGCCGAGACAATTCCAACTAAAAAAATTCCATCAAAAACTCCAGCCCCGCCGATAGAGATGAATCCGCCATATTTTCGAGCCTTTCTGAGATTCAAAAGGTCAGCTCCAATTAAAGTTCCGAAAACTCCGGAAATAAAAGCAGTGGGAGCGGCAAATTTTGGGGCTAAAATTAGAGCAAAAATGGCAGAAAAGATTGGCGGGATAAACCCCGGCAGTAAAACGCCTTTGCCGGGAATCGTTTTAGCTAAAAATTTGGAAATTATGACCATTAAAATTGTGGCAATTAAAATTGGACCAATTTCAAAACCAGATTTCCAGGTAAGAAAGAGGAAATAAAAAGAAAGCAAGATTGGAATAATCGCCCCTCCTAAATTAATGAAAATACCTTGAACTTCAATCTTTGGGGCTTTAAATAAACCAAAGAAATAATGTTTTTCTACATAAAAGAGCTTCTTTTTGGTCAAAGGGATATTAATAAAAGAACCGATGAGAATTAAAAAAAGGATAAAGATTGTAGCTAGAGGAGAAACCCCGAGTTTTTCAAAACCCAGAGCGAGAATATTAAAATAAACCAAAATAAATAAAAAAGGTAAAAGTAAAATAAAAACTAAGAAAAACATTTAAATTAATTTTTTATTTTTGAGAGTGGGAAGAAAACTTAAAATTTTTATATCAACCTCGGTATTTTTTGGCGGACGCAGTAAAAAACTAACTAATTTTTTCAGAGGAACTTTCAAAACCTCAATCTCTTCGGTATCTTCGGTTTTTGGTTTCTTTTTTAATTCAACATCAGGGGCAAAAAAGCAAAATGCTTCATTGGAAATAATTGCCGGGTCCAATGGTCTTTTCAAAATCAAAATAAGTTTTTTTGCCAGATATCCGGTTTCTTCTAAAAGCTCTCTTTTAGCTGCCTCTCTTGGGGTTTCCCCTTTTTTATCAAGAAGGCCAGCCGGTAATTCAATGTCAAAAGAATCAATTGGTAGACGATAGATTCTCTCTAAAATTACTTCTTTTTTCTTTGTTAAAGGAAAAACGACAACGGCATCTTTTCTTTTAACGCATTCCCAGAATTTTTTCTTTCCGGTCTTGGTCAAAAATTCTTTTTTTATCACTTTTAAATATTTTCCTTTATAAACCGTTTTTTTACCAATAATTTTCATAACCCTACGAATTACAAATGTCAGATTTTACACAGGTCTGACCTGTGTCAAGCTATAAATTATTTTTCAAAGAAAAATTGGAAAATTTTTCTATTAATTTTCTAACTCTCCCTTTATACCCTATCCATTCCTCAACCCATTTTCGGCAACCTTTTGGCCCCTTCATTATTTCTAAAACAAATTTTCTTTCTGTTACCGAAGGGAAATTCTTTTTACCTAAATAATCTTGGTAACTCGACCATTTATATTCCTCTAAAAACTTAATCACCTTCTTTGGATTTTTAACTCCTTTCTCTTTCCATTCTGGTTCAACCAAAAGCGTAGGATTAGTGTGAAGATAAACAAAAACTACTCTCAACTGCTCATCCGTTTTAACGTGAATAGCACTAAATCTATCTTGGAAAAAATGTCCTTTAAGCTTGATATTATATTTCTTTTTAAAATAGCCGGCATAACCTGAAGCAATTTTTTGAATGAATTTACTGATTCCTTTCTCTTTTAACTGTCTGACCAGTAAATGAATATGATTTGGCATTAGACAAAAAGCCAAAACTTCTACAAGTTGATCTCTTTCGTCTTTCCAGGATAACATTGTTGGTATCTTCTTCTCTTTTAAGCTGACACAGGTCTGACCTGTGTTAGCCTCAAAGATTTTTTTCAAAGTCTCCTTGAATTTAGTCCGAGCCTTCCGACGCTCTCTAATTTTAATTGGTTTTGTAGTATTACATTCATAAATGTAAAATACTCCTCGATAATAATCATCGATATCTCCAAAAAGTAATTCATTTCCAGCTCTTCTTAATACAATATGATAAATTTCTCTATTAATAAATTGTCTTTGATATTGCGGCATAGTTTTTAACACAGGTCAGACCTGTGTTAGATTGCAGACCTGTGTTAGATTGAATGAGCTTGCGCTTAGCTTTGGCGCAGAGCGTGTACCGAAAATCGCATTCCCGGAGCGGCTAGCCATATTTGGGCCAACAGCACTTCTTATATTTCATTGGTTTGCCAGTTTTTGGATCAATTTTACCACAAGGACAGGGGTCATTTCGACCAACTTTTCGCGCCCCTGATTGGGTAACCTGGCGAACGGTCGGAGCTGGAGTTGGAGCCAATTTAGCATTCATTAAGGTATTACTCACGGCTGATTCCATTTGAGAAAGTAACTTCTTAAACATTTTGTGACCTTCATTTTTGTATTCTATCAAGGGGTCCCTCTGACCATAAGCTCTCAATCTCACCGCTTCTCTTAAATATTCCATATTTTCTAAATGGTCCATCCAGAGGGTGTCTAAAATTCTCAAAAAAATGAATCTTTCAAACTGGGGAAGTTTATCTTTACCAATTTCTTTTTCTTTTTTTTCATAATCTTCTTTAGAAAAGCCGGCTTTTAAGATCAGATTCAAAATTCTTTCTCTTAATTCTTCATTGGTAGCAATTAAAATTTCTTTTCTCTTTCGATAAGTTGTCTCTCGATGAATATTCATCACATCATCGTAATCTAAAAGATACTTTCTCAAATCAAAATTTAATCCTTCAATTTTTGATTGGGATTCCTCAATTGCCTTGGAAACCAAATTTGCTTCAATAGGCATATCTTCCGGAATTTTCAAAACACCCATCAAAGATTTTATTCTCTCTCCGCCAAAAATTCTCATTAAATCATCTTCCAAAGAAACAAAAAATTGCGAAGAACCGGGATCACCCTGCCTTCCTGTCCTTCCTCTTAATTGATTATCAATTCTTCTGGCTTCGTGCCTTTCGGTACCAATGACATGCAGGCCGCCAAACTCACAAACCCTTCGACTCTGCTCAGGGTCTGGGGGGTTGCCTCCCAAGATTATATCCACTCCTCTACCGGCCATATTTGTGGCAATGGTCACTTGACCCTTCTTACCGGCCTGAGCAATAATTTCACCTTCTTTTTGGTCATGTTTGGCATTTAAAATTTGATGAGAAATTCCCTCTCTCTCCAAAAGTTTCCCTAAATATTCATTTTTTTCAACTGACCTGGTACCGACTAAAATTGGCTGACCAATTTTGTGTCTCGTTTTTATCTCTTCAATAACTGCTCTAAATTTTCCAGTTTCAGTTTTATAAA
>Ga0210016_1003598_pt1 | contig 13535 bp, 8 predicted proteins | sample CryGeyCG2014_300_FD_185454 | JGI IMG/M metagenome (GOLD analysis project Ga0210016, IMG submission 185454) | Groundwater microbial communities from aquifer - Crystal Geyser CG02_land_8/20/14_3.00 (SPAdes) (version 2) | ecosystem: Environmental > Aquatic > Deep subsurface > Groundwater | place... | reverse complement strand
CATGTAAGACGGCACAAGTGCATTCATATACCCAAAAGACGTTGGATTATCCGTGATGTTAATAGCCACAACATGCCCCTTCAAAGCTTTTGCCCCCTCAAGGACCTCATGAAGACTCGTCGTCTTCACAGGCTCAAGCTCCCCAGTAAAAACAAACTTACCCTCACTAATCTGCTTCGTAAGCTCACTGTACGCTTCCCTCTTAAACGCCCCGCTAACAACCTCTTCTTCCTTTTTGGTTCCTTCCTTCTTCTCCACTACCTCGCCGCCCAATTTCCGCGGATGCTCCGAAACCCTGTAATCGCGGGGAATCCTAAACTTCTTGAACAAGTCAAGCCTATTCCTCTCTTTCAAGCGATTGTAGATGAGAACCCACGCACAATCGTTCTTCCATCCGCCAACCTCACATTTTCCCTTTGATTGTCCCCCACACGGTCCATTAAGAAGACCTTTAGCACATCTGGTTATTGGACATATGCCCCCGGTTTCGAACAAAATGCAGTCTCCGCACGCTCTACACATTTCATAGAATTTTCCTTCTTTCGTGTCATGCATCCCGATGAACATTGTGTCGTTTGCCGGAATGATTATCTTATTTGGGAACAAGCCTGCAATTGTTTGAACGCCAACTCCACACGCTAGACTAACCACAGCATCATAATCCTCGACCAACGGATGAAGTGAAGAAGCAGCTATCTGCCTATCACACTGACGTAAAATCGAAATGGCCTTAGTTTTAGAGCCGTTTCCGCCCCTAAGTTTTCTGTGCATTTCCAGCAATGTCTTCAAAACCTCAGCTTGCTTTTCACCGCCAGCCTGTACTATGGCAGCACATCCATCGCAGCCAACTATCAGCAACCTTTTGAACTCTTCAGTCATCTCAAAAATTTTTTCAAGCGGCTTCTGTTGAACTATAATCAAGCTAGAGGCCCTCCTTAAAGAAGGTCATATGAGAATGAATCATGGATATAAAAATTGCTGCAGGGAACGTTAAAAGCCTCATGGTTTCACCTTAACCTGCTTTCGTAACGGGTTAGGCCCAAGTTTTTCAAGCTGACTAGTGAAATCTTGTATGATCTCAGCGATCTTTTTCCCCTCCCCCGCCGAAGCCCATTCCAGCCTAAGTCTTTCAGGTTCCATTCCAGCTTCCTTAAGCCATCCCTTCAATTGTTCTACACGTTTTTCAGCTTTTAGATTGCCCGAAATGTAGTGGCAATCGCCTGGGTGACAACCCCCTATGAGGACACCGTCTGCGCCTAGGAGAAATGCTTGAAGTATGTGTCTCTGATCAATTCTACCCGTACACATGACCCGTATGATTCTCACGGACGGGGGATACTGGAATCGACTCACACCAGCCATGTCCGCCCCAGCATAGGCACACCAATTGCAGAAAAACGCCAAAGCTTTTGGCTTTCCTTCAGGCGGCCACGTTTCTAGAGCAGCTTTTATCATGGCTGAAAGTTGGTCGTCTGTAAAATGGTGCATAGTTATAGCTGAAGCTGGGCACTCAACAGCGCAGACACCGCACCCTTTACAGAGAAACGGGTTAACCTCAGCGACTTTATCGACTTTTATGGCCCCATATTCACATACAGCTTCACAGTTCGCACAAGCAATGCACTTGGCGGAGTCCACATCAGCTGTTATTGGCTCATTAACAACTTTTCCCTTCATTAATGGAATGAGCGCTCGTGACGCAGCTCCTAATGCTTGACAGACCGTTTCTGAGAAGCCTTGAGGACTGTGGCATGTTCCGCAAAGATGTATCCCATCAGTAGCGAAATCTAAAGGTCTAAGTTTTGGATGAGCTTCCAAGAAGAAGCCCTGCGTTGTCAGAGACACTTTTAAGGTTGAAGATAACTCTTCATAATCTCTTGCTGGAACCAACGGAGTTGCCAGAACGACTTTGTTTGCCGGTATTGTCAGCTCAGCTCCGGTTATTATGTCTTTGACATTTACGGCTAAATGGTTCCCAACCATGCTGACTTCTGGCGGGTTTTTTTTCTCATATCGTATGAAGGTTATTCCCTTTTCTCTTGCTTCGCGATAATAGACTTCATCTTTCCATGAAACTACTATATCCCGATAGAGAATATAGACTTCTGAGTTTGGATGAGCTTCTTTCACTTTTAACGCTGAATCTATGGCTTCAGAGCAGCAGACAGCCGAACAATATGTTCGTCCCTCCTTTTCACGGGCTCCAGCACACAGAATCATCACAACGTTCTCGCCATCCACCAGTTTCTTTTCCCCAACCATTCGGCGAAATTCTTGTACAGTGAACACGCTATCGTATTGGGCATAACCATAGAGACCTTCTGGTTTCAACTCTTCAGCATCCGTCGCCACAATAATAGTGCCTACTTTCACGATTTTTGGTTGTTCACCCTGAAACAATGTTACGTCAAAGTTTCCTATAGATCCCTTAACCTCTTTCAATTTGGTTGAAAGAAAAACCTCAATGTTCTTGTGATTTTCCACCTGTTTGATGAGTGAGTCAAGCATGTCGCTGACGTCAATGTTTTCCAAGGGAACAAAACTTCGATTAACGTTTCCACCCAGTTTTTCTCTGCTCTCCACCAAGTATGTTTTAAAGCCCTTATCTGCAACGGTTTTTGCAGTTATTAGTCCTGCGACTCCTCCCCCTAGGACCATGGCGGTCTCAGATACGTCTGTTTCAAATCTTTCTAGAGGATGTAGCAGTCTTGCCTTTGCGACAGCCATTCTGACAAGGTCCATGGCTTTTTGTGTAGCCTCTTCTGGTTGGTGTGAATGCACCCAAGAGTCGTGTTCTCGTATGTTAACCATCTCAAATAGGTATGGGTTGAGACCTGCCTCTTCACACGTGGCCCTAAATAGTGGTTCATGAGTTCTCGGTGTGCATGAGGCAACAATAACGCGGTTAAGATCATGCTTTTCTATGGCTTCCTTGATTTTTGCAGCCGCATCCTTGGAACATGCAAAAAGAAGTTCTTCAGCATCGACAACTCCGTTTAAGTCCTTAGCAAACTCTACAATCTTTGGAACGTCTACAACTGCTCCAATGTTAATTCCACAATGACAAACAAAAACTCCTATTCTAGGTTCTTTATCAACGACTCGCTCCTTTACTGTAACACCCTTAAATTCAGCTTTAACAAGTGTAGTGCGGAGCGCTGCCCTAGCCGCAGCTGCACTTGCCTGAGCAACCGAACTTGAAATGTCCTTTGGGCCCTCACAACCCCCGCAAAGATAAATTCCGGGAACATTAGTGTCCACCGGAGCTGGGGCCCCTAGGGATTTTAGGAAGCCGTACTCTGAGATGTCAATGCCTAGAGTTTTGGCTAAATCTGCTGTTCCGCTCTTAGGAATAACTGCTGGACAAAGAACAACCATGTCCACTTCTAGAGTTTTTGTTTTGCCCTCCGCGGTTTCCGCATATGAAATTGCCAGCTTTTTGTTTGCTGGGTTTAAGCTGACTCTGGTAGGTAGACATTTCACGTATCTTATTTTGAACTCTTCAGCTGCTCTGGTTGTCAGTTCTTGATGCCCTTTTCCCGGTGCTCGGACATCATTATGGAAGATGGTTGTGTCGATTTCTGGGCTATGTTCCTTTGTGACAATAGCCTCTTTTGTGGCATACATACAACAGACCTGTGAGCAGTATGGTTTTACGTCTATATTCCTTGAGCCTACACATTGGATAAAGGCTATTCCCTTAGGCTCAACCTTGTCTGACAATCTGACAATCTTTCCACCCCGTAGGGCCAGCAGCGTTCATTAATCTTTCGTATTGAATAGACGCTAGAACGTCTGGAAATCTGCCATATCCAAATTGAGGCAACACTGCTGCGTCAAGAAGATCAAATCCTGTGGCTACAATGATAGCAGCGACTTCTACGTCTGTTTCATGATCCTTCTGTTCAAAGTTTACTGCTTGTGCCGGACAAAACTTTTCACAGATTCTGCATACTCCCTTCTGGAAGTAAAGGCAGTTTTCTTTGTCGATAACTGCTACGGCTGGGACCGCTTGAGGGAAGGGTATGTAAATGGCCTTTCGAACTCCTATTTTTTCGTCAAATTCGCTTGGCACTTTGACTGGACATTTTTCCATACAGACTCGACATCCAGTGCATCTTTCTGCATCTACATAGCGCGATTTACGCCTTATTCTAACCCTGAACGCCTTACCATCAAGTATAGGCTGGATGCTGCTCACCTCTGAATACGCCAGAAGCCTCACGTTTGGATGTCTAGAAGCCTCAACCATTTTAGGAGCCAAAATGCAGATGGAACAATCTAATGTTGGAAACGTCTTGTCAAGTTGAGCCATTCTTCCTCCGATAGAAGGCTCCCTCTCAACTAGATACACTGTATGTCCTTGCTCCGCAAGGTCTAATGCAGCAGTTATGCCAGCAACTCCGCCCCCAATAACCAAAACATTGTTGAAAGCCGATGACTCCTTCATATCGTTCACCATTGCACTCAATTCTAAATGAGAATTTGCTTAAGAAGTGATTGGAACTTAATTAAAGTTTACCCAAGCTGTCGTCACAAGGAGACGTTTATAACTGAGTTGATATTTCTATGGTGTAGGTGCAATGAGATGTGCGAATTTAAGGTCATCCTTGATGAAAAGATTGTTTTCAAAGATGCTATCTATGCGAAGATGGAAAGCAACAACGTTATCGTTAGAGACGTGCTTGGGGAATCTGAGGAGTTCAAGAACTGTAAGATTGTTGAAGTTGACGTTAATTCTACTCGGCTAGTGCTATCGAGTGGCTAGATTGAATTTGACTTGAGATTTTCAAATTCCTTTTCCAGACATGGGAGTAGTGTTCCATAAGACTCGAAGAGATGGCTTTTCTCATGTTCAATATTGCCTTCACTTTTCAGCACTCGACCCAGAGACTCGAGAGCATCACTTCTGAGTCTCAGTAGTTTTTCAATTTCCTCGGAGCTGGAAGTTTTGCCTCTCTTCTCCAGACCCTTCATTAACTCCCTAAAAGTTCTGACACATTCTTTCACAAGCTCCACAGATTCATGCTCTGCTTTCATGTAATCTTCAAATCTAACCTCTAGTTTTCGTATTTCTCTCGAAAGTTCAGACACCATAGGCTATATCCCAACTAATACTTTCTCAACTCTTCTAATAGTAGTATCGGCACGCGCCGAATAAAAGGAGGAAATCTATCCTCGGTAGCCGACTTTTTCTTTTAATCCCTCAACTGACTCTGGATTCATGAGGGTTGTAGTGTCACCGATAGACTCGTTTCTGACTAAGGACTTTAGGATTCTGCGCATGATTTTTCCACTGCGTGTCTTTGGTAGTTCATTTGAGAATATTATCTTGTCAGGTCTTGCCGTTGGTCCAATTGTAGCGTCCACGTGCTTCACAAGCTCTCTCATCAGCTGGTCTGAAGGCTCTACATCAGGTCTTAGAGTTACAAAGGCTACTGGTACTTCACCCTTTATTTCGTGTGGTGCTGCTACAACTGCGCATTCCACAACTGCTTCATGGCTTGTTATGGCGTTTTCTAACTCTGCCGTTGACAGTCTATGACCTGCAACTTTCATTACGTCGTCAACCCTTCCAGTTAACCGAATGTTCCCAAGCTCATCCCATCTCCGTGCTCCATCACTTGTGTAGTAGTACTCTTCGCCGTAAACGCTGAAGTATTCCTTGTATCTCTCTGGTTTTTTCCATACGTTTCTAAGCATTCCCGGCGCGAACGGATTTTTCTGCACCAAGTAACCACCTTCGCCGATGCCCATGGAATTTCCAGACTCGTCTAGAATGTCGTGACTTGTGCCTGGGAAGCTTCTACCAGCAACTGTTGGGATGAACGGGCCTATGCCTGGAAGCGAGTTGATTAGGGTTCCTCCAGTCTCGGTTTGCCACCAAGTGTCAATTACTGGACATCTTCCGCCGCCGATCTTGTTGAAATACCAGAGCCATGCTTCTTCGTTTATTGGTTCACCCACTGTTCCGAGTATTCGAAGACTGTTTAAGTTATGCTTTTTAGGCCATTCTTCACCCCATTGCATGAACATCCTTATTGCTGTCGGAGCCGTGTAAAGGACTGTTACACCATATTTTTCTATTATGCTCCACCATCTGTCTAGTTGGGGAAAGTTTGGAGCACCTTCGTACTCCAGCATGGTTACTCCGCACAAAAGCGGACCATAGCAGCCGTACGTGTGGCCTGTAACCCAGCCGATGTCGGCTGTGCACCAGAAAACGTCTTCGTCATGGAGATCAAAGTCCCATTTTGTCGTCCAATAAGCCTGCACTGCGTATCCGCCCGTGTGATGTTCAACCCCCTTAGGTTTGCCTGTTGTGCCGCTTGTATAGAGAAGGTACAATATGTCCTCGCTGTCCATAACTTCTGGTTCACAGTAATCACTAGCATTTTTCATTAGGTCGTGCCACCAGTAGTCTCTACCCTCAACCATGTCCATGTCCATTCCCATTCGTTTAACAACGACAACCTTCTGTATCGGTGTCCCCTCAACTCCCTTGTCCGCTTCACCCTTCAAGCTTACTTGTTTTCCCCGTCTGTGATATCCGTCCACTGTTACGAGAACTTTGGCTTCTGCATCCAGCATTCTTTCTTGTAGAGATTTGCCGCTGAAAGCGGAAAAGACTACGCTGTGTATGGCTCCGATGCGAGAACAGGCTAGCATGGCTATTTGCACTTCCGGAATCATTGGTAGGTATATTCCAACTCTGTCGCCTTTTCTCACTCCGAGAGTCTTCAGTACATTGGCGAATTTGTTGACTTCTCGGTATAGGTCAAAGTATGTGAGCACTCTTTCCTTTTCGTCAGGTGGTTCTGGCACCCATATTATTGCGGCTTTGTTTCTTCTCCAAGTTTTTATGTGCCTGTCTAAGCAATTGTAGGACATGTTCATTTTTCCATCGATGAACCATTTGTAATACGGCGGTTCCCATCGGTAGTTTTCAATCCATTCCTTGAACCAGTCGATTCCTTCACGAGCAAGCTTAGCCCAGAAAGCCGCCAAGTCTTTATTTGCTTCAGCATAGATTGATTCATCTTTCACCCAAGCCTTCTTCTTAAGTTCCTCAGACGGCCAGAACACGTTATTTTTCTGTGAATCTCGCCTCACCCACATAATAGGTTTAAACGCCATATCAACCACTAATTTTATGCTTGAATTTTGCTGAAAAATGTAAGATTTTGGATATAAACTTTCTCTTTTAAACACGTAAAACGCATCATGAGACGAGTGATGTGCTAATTTGAAAAGAAAAAGGCATGCAGCAGAATGCGTCAGACTGTTACTTGTTCGTTGGACACAAAGGCAAGACCGTTCTTCCATGGGCTTCGTTTAACACTTCTGCCAATGCAGTGTATACAGCGCTTAGCCCGCATATTACTCCTTCAATTCCTAAGATTGTGCTTACCTCTGTTATGCCTGTCAAGTCCCAAGCCATCATCATCTCTTTTGTCGTTAACAAGAAGAACAGCATAGCCAGACTCATGAAAACGAATTGTACAGCTCTGTTAGCCTTTAGCGTGCCAAAGAACATTACGAAAGTGAATAAACCCCACATGAAGAAGTAAGCCGCCATAGCTTCATTTGAAGCCCCTGCAATTTGCGGATAATACATTATTGAATCAGGGAGGATAAGCAAAATCACGAGAGACCACCAGAACAGTCCGTAAGAACTGAATGCAACTGTGCCGAACGTGTTTCCTCTCTTGTACTCCATTATGCCAGCGATCACTTGGGCTAGTCCACCGTATGTTAAGCCCATTGCCAGTATCATACTATCTAACGGATAGAAGCCAGCATTATGCAGGTTTAATAGCACTGTTGTCATCCCAAAACCCATAAGTCCAAGAGGCGCTGGATTCGCCAGTTTTTCACTCATATTTATCCACCATTTCACGCTTGAAAAGCTCTGTTCATAGAGTATATGATATAAGTTTTTCCGCGGAAAATCACGTTCTTCTTCTGCTGGTTACGTATTTGCCTATTTCTATGCTGAAGAACACTATCAGAGTGAAAACAATTGCTACAGTCCAGTCGAATACGTTTGGATACGTCACTTCAAATATGCCGTGAAGTGCCGGGATGTAAAGCACCATCAGCTGTAAACCTAACGAAGAAAGTATTGCAAGCCAAAGGAACTTGTTCTTGAATAAGCCCACCTTAAAAACAGTGTATTTGAGCGAACGCGCGTTTACAGCGTTAGCGAGTTCCATTAAAACGAGTGCGGTAAAAAGCTGTGTTCTAGCCTCTAATAAACCGTGAGTGTCCAGAGTGTAGAAGTATGCGCCTAAGAGAAGCACTGTCATCAACACTGGAACCGCAGATAGGTATACTCTCACATCCCGCGTGAAAATGCTTTCATTTGGATCCCTCGGTTTTCTCTCCATCAGATCTGGGTCGCCTGGGTCTACACCCAAGGCTATGGCTGGCAAGCCATCTGTTGTCAGGTTCACCCAGAGAATCTGTATTGTTGTTAGAGCTATGGCTGATTCTGATGTGTGGCTTAGCATCATGGCGAAAAACAAGACGAGGATTTCCATTATGTTGCAACGAAGCAGATAAGTCAAGTATTTCTTGATGTTGCCGTAAATTTCGCGTCCTTCTCTAACTGCTTTTATTATAGTTGCAAAGTTATCGTCTGCCAAAACCATGTCTGAAGCTTCTTTTGTGACTTCTGTTCCAGTTATTCCCATTGCCACGCCTATGTCAGCCATTTTCAAGGCTGGCGCATCATTCACCCCGTCGCCTGTCATGGCGCAGATGTAACCCTTTTTTCTCAGAGCCTTCACTATTCGAACTTTGTGTTCAGGCGAAACTCTTGCGTAAATCACAATGTTATCAACCATTTTCCCGAACTCTTCGTCACTAAGCTTGTCCAGTTCTGCTCCTGTCAAAACATGGTCTTCTTCACTTTCATTTTCACCAATAAGATTCAACGCTTTAGCTACAGCCACGGCTGTTAGTTTGTGGTCGCCAGTAACCATAACAACTTTGATTCCAGCTTTATTGCACATGTAAATGGCGTCTTTGACTTCTCCCCGTGGGGGGTCAATCATTCCCATTATTCCAAGGAAAACAAAGCCTTCCTCGTCTTCCTCATCTAATGAAGTTTTAGATTCTGGCAGTTCCTTATATGCAAAGCCCAGATTTCTTAACGCTTGTATTGCCATAGCTGCGTTTACTGCCAACATTTGCTTGCGCATTCCATCAGTTAGTTTACGTAATTTTCCGTTCGTGTAAACTTTAGTACATTTTTCTAAGACGATTTCTGGAGCGCCTTTCATGTAAGCTATTTTACTTTTGCCGTATGCTTCGTGCATTGTGGTCATGCGTTTTCTTTCCGAAGAAAACGGGATTTCGTTTATTCTTGGTTCTTCTCTTTCAATTTCTTCTTTCCATAAATCTGCCTTGGCAGCAGCAACAACTAACGCTCCTTCTGTTGGGTCGCCTTTCACGATCCATTGTCCCTCTTCCTTCTCCAGTTTTGCATCGTTGCATAAAGTGGCGGCTTTTAAGAGTATGTAAAGCTCTTTTTCTTTGGTTGGATCAAGTTTTTTGTCTTCAAAGAGGAATTCTCCTTGCGGTTCGTAACCTACGCCCCTTACCTTCAAAGCTTTGTCGTTTACGTAGATTCTTTGCACGGTCATTTCGCCCTTCGTCATCGTTCCGGTTTTATCTGCGCATATGACGCTTGTACAGCCCAGAGTTTCAACCGCTGGAAGCCGTCTGACTATGGCGTTTTCTCTTGCCATTCTGTACATGCCTACCGCAAGCGCGCCTGTTACAACCGCGGGCAACGCTTCTGGAACAGCCGCTACTGCAAGGCTGATTGCCCATAGAACCATGTCAAGAATTTCACGCCCTTTATAAATGCCAAAAATCGCCACAACTGCACAAACAGCTACCGACAAAATTCCAATCCATTTTCCAACATGACCCATTCTCTTCTCAAGCGGCGTCTCTTCCTCCTCGGTTACTTGAACCATTTTAGCGATTTTTCCAAACTCGGTGTTCATACCGGTTGACGTGACAACTGCTTTGCCTCGTCCATAAACAACAACTGTGCCAGTAAATAACGTGTTACGTCTATCAGAAACTATGGTTTCCTCAGGCAAAGGCTTAACATTCTTATTCACAGGGGTGGATTCACCGGTTAATGGAGCCTCATCCGTCTTCATGTTTATAGCTTCGATGAGCCTAGCGTCCGCGGCCACCTTATCTCCAGTGTACAACAAGATAATGTCGCCGGGCACAAGGTCGCGTGTTTCAAGTTCCATTTCTTTGCCGTCGCGTAAAACCGTGGCTGTTGGAGCAGTCATCTTTTTTAGAGCTTCTAAGGCTTTTTCCGCCTTATACTCTTGGGTGAAGCCTAAAACCGCACATGCCATGACTATGGCGATTATGACTATGGCATCGTAGACTTCTCCTATAGCCATTGATAGTGCCGTAGCGATTAATAATATGATTATTAATATGTCTGTGAACTGTTCCAAGAAAAGCCTAACAGGAGATTTTCCCTTTTCCTTCTTCAGCTCGTTGGGTCCAAACTCTTCTAGGCGTTTCTGCACTTCTTCTGAACTCAAGCCATCCATCTTAGCGTTCAGTTCACGCATAGCTTCATCGATTTTCATGCTGTGCCATTGTTTTGACGTTTGCTTCACCCTCTCGTTCAAGACATGAGCTAACTATTAAAAAGGCAAGCTCTTTTATTCTTTTTCATACCATGTTGCTGTTCAATCAATTAAGTTTATAAAAGAGTTCATAAGACATCTACAAGACTCGAAAGAAGAAAAAGCGTAAAAGTGAAAGGAGAAGGATCGAATGGATTTGTTTGAACCATGGTTCATAGCACCAATATCCGCCCTAATCTCAATCTTGGTGGGGCTTTACCTTTACCATTATATAAACAAGCAGGACAGCGGAACAAAAAGAATGAGGGAAATTTCCGCTGCAATAAGAGAAGGAGCCAACGCTTTCCTGAAACGCGAATACACTATCTTAGCGGCTTTCGTCTTAGTAGTAGCGATTCTACTTGGAATTTTCCTCCCAGAACCTATATGGACAAGTAAAAATCTGATACAGAACCTCAGCAGATCCTTAGCATACATGTTCGGCGCTTTCTGTTCAGCCTTAGCTGGATACTTCGGCATGGATGTGGCAACAAGAGCGAACGCGAAAGCAGCCAACGGAGCCAGAGAGGGTCTAAACAAGGCTTTTCCAATCGGTTTCCGAGGAGGAGCGGTTATGGGCTTAGCAGTCGTGGGTTTCTCTTTGCTTGGGCTAAGCATAGTTTACGCCGTCACAGGAGATTCTCAGGTAGTTTTAGCCTTCAGCTTCGGTGCAAGTGCACTTGCACTTTTCGCCAAGGCTGGAGGAGGCATATTTACAAAAACGGCGGACATAAGCGCTGACCTAGTCGGTAAAGTGGAACTTGGCATTCCAGAAGATGACCCTCGAAACCCAGCAGTCATAGCTGACAACGTAGGTGACAACGTGGGCGATGTTGCTGGAATGGGTGCGGACTTGGCTGACTCTTACATAGCAAGTATTGTCGCTGTAATGATACTTGGACAAGTACTGGGACAGGTGGAGGTTCCATTGATCTTCGCTGGCTTGGGGGCCGTCGCTTCCATTATAGGCGTAGCAACTGTGAGAGTGGGAAAAAAAGGTAATCCTGGAAGAGCCCTAAACATGGGAACTTACATGACATGCATACTCTTTGCAGTTCTTACCTACCTGATGATCTCATACCTCGGAGTTGACCTCAGAATATGGGGCGCCACGCTCGTCGGCTTGATAGCTGGAGTTGTCATAGGCATAACGTCAGACTATTTCACGTCCATAGACCGCATGCCCGCTATAAAAACAGCGGAAGCATCCAAGAGCGGAACTGCCCTGAACATCATAACGGGCTTTTCATATGGATTGCACAGTGTTTTCCCGCCGTTGATAGGGATAGGCATCGCAGCTGCCGTTGCATATTTCCTATGTGACCCCATAGGAGAGGGCTATGCCGTTTTCGGGGTAGGAATGGCTGCTTTGGGAATGCTATCAATTGTTGGAATGATAGTTGCCAGTGATGCATATGGACCTGTGGTTGACAACGCCAGAGGTGTAGCTGAACAGGCCGGCCTTGGAGAGGAAGTAATAGCTGTAACAGATAGGCTTGACGCCGCAGGAAACACAGCTAAAGCCATAACGAAGGGCTTCGCGATAGGTGCCGCAGGATTGACAGTGCTCGCCTTGCTCGCTGCGTACAGAGAAATAGCTCAGAACGTTCTCAACAAACCTGTTGATTTCAGTCTTATGAACCCAATGGTCTTGCTTGGCTGTTTCATCGGTATTGCTATTCCACCAGTTTTCTCGGCAATGGTTATGCTGGGTGTCGGGAAAAACGCTGACAGGATGATTACGGAAATTAGACGGCAGTTCAGAGAGATTCCAGGGTTGAAAGAGGGAAAAGAGGGGGTGAAACCTGATTATGCACGATGTGTTGATATAGCGACTGTTGGAGCCTTGAAAGAGCTCTTGCCAGCAAGTACCGTTGCAATAGTTGCCACGCTGGCTGTGGGATTTCTCGGAGGCATAGAAGCTTTGGGCGGATACTTGGCAGGCAGCATATTCTCAGGTTTGCTCTTTGCTTTGTTAATGTCTAATGCTGGGGGTCTCTGGGATAATGCTAAAAAGTACATTGAGGCAGGTGCTTTGGGTGGTAAGGGTTCTGATGCGCATAAGGCTGCGGTTGTTGGAGACACTGTTGGCGACCCGTTTAAGGATACGGCTGGGCCTTCACTCAACACTTTAATCTGTGTGATGTCTCTGGTTGCATCTCTCTTCGCTGCTCTAATCGCACAAAACAATCTGTTGACCCTATTAGGTCTATAACCCATCACTTTTTATCAATCAACGTCTGATTGTCATAGTTCACAGCTTACTTAAGCCCGTTGAAATCTTCTGTCGCGCGCTGTGTTCTTGATTGAACTATATAATAGCTAGTGGAAGCTTTTAAAGTGAGATACTCGAATCTGTTCTTTGGGTGTAAATAATTGGTTCAGCCAGCTAAGATTTTCGAGATAAAAGGAAAGCTGATCTCGGATTGATAGTTTGGAAACTTAAGGATTTCCGTGAAGAGGAGCGTCACCAAACTGAGAAGGGAGAAACTATAGATCTAGTGACGGAAATCTTGGACCTTAAGTCAAAGGATGACTCGATATCAGGAGTTTTCAGCAAAGATGTCATACACAAACGTTTTTACAGACGCAAGTTAGTTGAAGCCCCCGTCACAGAGGAAGCCCCTTTTTGGATTAGACCTTTCAAAGACAGGATTTTCATGATAGTGCTAGCGCCGTCTGTGGCTCGAGGAGTAAAGAAGCTGTTAACAAACTACGTAGCAAACAAGCTCAGCAAAGTTCTTTTCATCGAACCCCAAGCGATTGTTGAGGTAAAGATCTCTCACAAAACTCTCAAAGAGCTTCATGAGTCGAACCCTCAAGCGACGAAGCTGATATGGTTTGATGAAGTTGACATACCGG
>Ga0210016_1003574_pt1 | contig 13575 bp, 12 predicted proteins | sample CryGeyCG2014_300_FD_185454 | JGI IMG/M metagenome (GOLD analysis project Ga0210016, IMG submission 185454) | Groundwater microbial communities from aquifer - Crystal Geyser CG02_land_8/20/14_3.00 (SPAdes) (version 2) | ecosystem: Environmental > Aquatic > Deep subsurface > Groundwater | place... | reverse complement strand
GAGCGTTATACCGCAATCCTCAGGAACATCATGTAGCAGAGCCGCCGCTATGGTATCGGCATCAAGTCGCAGGTCGGCCAACGCCATAGCTGTGCGTAAAGGGTGCTCCAAAAAAAGCTGCCCCGACTTACGCCTTTGTCCTCGGTGTGCTTGGGCGGCAAATTCGTAAGCCCTTTCTACCAGATTTACCTCATCGGGCAAATATTCTCTGACTTTTCCTATAAGCGAGCTTGCCATAGAAATAACAAACTGGTCCTGAAACAAGTTCAGGATTGTACTAAACATTTTAGATGTAATTTAAGGTTATTTCAACTTTCTTCTGTCATTGAGAAAGGAATTCCTGTAAAATGTGTTATGAAAAAGAGAGGGTGGGAGTATTTCTATGTATAAAGCGCCCCGCGGTACATCAGATATTTTGCCAGCAGAGCAGGCCTACTGGAAATATGTAGAAGAAAAGGCTATTTCTTTGTGCCAGCTTTATGGTTACCAGCCTTTGAGTACGCCACTACTGGAAGATTCCCAGCTTTTCACCCGCACTAGCGCTTCAGGAACAGACATCGTTGATAAGGAAATGTATATCTTCAAGGATAGAGGAGGTCATGAACTGGCTTTAAGGCCAGAGGGGACAGCACCAGTTTGTCGAGCTTATTTACAGCATGGATTATTTAGCTTACCACAACCGGTAAGGCTTTATTACATTGGTGCCACTTTTAGATATGAGCGACCTCAAGCTGGACGCTATCGTCAGCATCAGCAATTTGGCTTTGAAGCTATTGGCGATGCTGACTCTGCTCTTGATGCTGAAGTAATAGTGATGGCGCGGAATTTTCTCCTTTCCCTTGGCTTGATTCAATTCACTATTCAACTTAACAGCATTGGCTGTAAGCTTTGCCAACCACGATATAGGGAAATACTAAAGAAGCATTACACCGCCCTGAACTCGATTCAGGGTCATCTTTGCTCTGATTGTCAGACGAGATTGGAGAGAAATCCCCTGCGCTTGCTCGACTGCAAAAATGCGTCGTGCCAGGAAATGGCTGATACAGCTCCGAAAACGGTTGATTTTCTCTGTCCAGAATGCCGGGCTCATTTCCAAAGCCTTCAAGAGTATCTGAGCATACTGGGCATTTCCTTTCAATTCAATCATAGATTAGTGCGCGGCCTGGATTATTATACTAGAACTGTATTTGAGATTCAGCCCGGTAAAGGAACAACACAACAAGGTGCCCTTGGAGGAGGAGGTCGCTATGACAACCTCATCGAGGAATTGGGGGGAGAGTTTACTCCAGCAGTCGGTTTTGCCGCCGGTATGGAAAGATTAATATTGAAATTAAAGGAAGAAAAAATAAGCATTCCTCCTTTGCCTGAACCTGTTGTCTTTATTGCTTATCTGGGAAGCGAAGCTAAGAATGAAGCGATAAAACTTGCTTTCCAGCTGCGGCAGGTAGGTATTGCTACTATAGTGGCCGTGGGTGATAAAAGCTTGAAGGCACAATTGAAGCAGGCTGATGCCCGCGGCACCAGCTACGCAATTATTATAGGGAAAGAGGAAATAGAAAGCCAATCCGCGATATTGCGAGATATGAAAAGCGGGGAACAGAAAATTATTCCTTTAGCCAAAGTAGCAGAAACGCTAATCTCAAGGTAGGATGGCGTAGATTGCCACGCCTTCGGCTCGCAACTTTGGCTCAGGGCTTCGGCTCACTGCAATGACAGAGGAAAATTTGTGCAACGATCTAAAACTAGTCAAGAGTCTTTAGTAGTTGCCCAATTTATTGGGCAATTGTGCCTGATGAATCAGACAACTACTGACTGATGACTAATGACTCAAGACTAATTTTGAAGGAGGGAAGCCATTATGAATAGGTACAAGGTAACTTTTTTACCCGACCAAAAAGAGATCGAGGTAGATGAAGGTGCTACTCTGTTTGAGGCAGCAGAAAAAGCCGGAGTGTACCTCAACAGCTTATGTGGTGGAGAAGGTGTTTGTGGTAAATGTCGTGTTCAAGTAAGTAAAGAAAATGTTAAGGCAGACAAGCACTCAATTGCTTTTTTCTCCAAAGAAGAGCTACAAAATGGTTACGTTCTCGCTTGCCAGACTCGAGTGAAACATAACCTGGAAGTGGTTATCCCGCCAGAGTCTCGTCTAGAGGAGGAGCAAATTCTGACAGAGTCGCACTTAAAGGAACAGCAGACCTGGGGGGAAACATGTCCCATCACCTACAGTAAACCTGATTGGCTCTCCCTGCATAAGAGACCTTATGACCCGGCATCTCTCTTTGACCCATTGGTGAGCAAAGTATATCTGGAGCTTCCCGAGCCAACCACTGACGATAATATCCCTGATACCGGGCGTATTGTTAGGGAACTCAGGAAGAAGCTCAAATATCCTTCCTACGAAATACCTTTAATTTGCCTACAAGACCTGTCCATGAAGCTTCGCCGCCATAGGTGGAAAGTCACCGCCACTATAGCCAGGCACAATGACGTAGGTCGGATACTGCAAATAGATGCGGGGGATACTACGGGTAAAAACTATGGTGTAGCTCTCGATGTAGGTACCACCACTGTGGTAACTCAGCTAGTCTATCTTAAAACAGGCCAGGTTATGGGAGTAGAAGGCAGCCACAACTTACAAGCCCGCTACGGGGAGGATGTTCTCTCGCGAATTGCCTTTGTCTGTGGCAAAGGCTCTCTAGATGTTCTCCAGAAGGCAGTAGCAGAAAACATCAATACTTTGGTCCAAACGTTAGCCCAAAGGAAAAGCGTTGATATCAAAGATATTACCTGCATTGTTGCTGCGGGAAATACTACCATGAGCCACCTTCTTTTAGGTTTGGTGCCCTGCTCTATTAGAGACGATCCCTATGTCCCTACGGTTGATCTTTACCCTCAGGTAGCAGCCAGAGAAGTAGGCATTAACATAAATCCGCAAGGGGTGCTGCAAGTGATGCCCAGTGTGGCTAGCTATGTTGGTGGTGACACCGTGGCTGGCATACTAGCCTGTGGCTTGGCAGATAGACCCGAGACGACATGTCTTATTGATGTCGGTACTAACGGAGAAATTGTCATTGGCAACAATGAATGGATGCTCTCCTGCTCCGCTTCTGCCGGTCCCGCCTTTGAAGGTGGAGACACAAAATGCGGCATGCGAGCGACACGGGGAGCAATACAGAGGGTGGAAATAAGCAGCAGAGTAGTCTATGAAACTATTGGTAAGGCCAAACCAAGGGGAATTTGTGGCTCCGGTCTAATTGATTTAATTCATGAATTGGCCAGGAACAAGATAGTTGATATAGATGCCAAATTTCACCCTTCCCTCCAGGACAAACGACTTATCAAAGAAAATGGTGAGCTGGAATATATAGTGGCTTTCCCCGAGGAGACAGAAACAGGGCAGGCTTTAGTCATAGGTCAGACAGATATAAACAACATTATGAGGTCCAAAGCAGCAATATTTGCCGCAATTAAGTCCCTAATGGACTACGCTGGACTTACCTTCAACCAGCTTAACCAGATTTATGTTGCCGGTGGTTTTGGAAACTATCTAAATGTTGATAAGGCTATCAGCATAGGCTTATTACCAGATATACCGAGAGAAAAGATAGAGTTCATTGGCAACAGCTCGCTTATGGGTGCCCGAATGACTCTTGTCTCTTCTTATGCCTTTGAGAAAGCTATCAATATTTCCCAAGGAATAACCAACATCGAGCTTTCTCATTATGCCCCCTTTGCCAACGAGTATATAGCCGCTCTCTACCTGCCTCACATAGATCGGGAGCTTCTCTTCCCCTCGGTAAATTATTAAGCGAGGCAGTTCAGTTTTTTTATATTTAGAAATTCTCTGGCAACTTCAGGCGTGTGCCAGCATTGTTGGGGAAGAAAATGTCACCAAATTCTTCAGCTAGCCTTACTGAGGCCGGGAAGCCAGTGCAATGAGAAGTTCCCAACCTTTGTATGCCAAGTCCTTTTAGTTCGGCAATGGTTAATTCAACTTCCCTGAACTTGATTCAGGGACGGATTAGATGTGTGCCACCGACAACAGTATCAATAGCTTCAACTCTGGTCAGTTTCTGGGCATGACGCATGGTGTTAACGATGCCACGGTGAGCACAGCCAGCAACTATTACTAAGCCCTGGCTAGTCTTAACTACCAGTGCCATATCGTCTTTGAGGAGATCGGGACAAAAAACACCTTCCCTTTTAACATAGAGGTTAGCATCGATTTTCTCATAATCAGTGAGCATGGGAATCTCACCTGTAGTTACGATACGATCGCTGATCCATACCGGCTCACTAGTCAAAGTAAAAGATGCTCCCAGACTTTCCAATTCCTCTTTCTGGAATGGTATGCCAATATAACTATGGACCGTCTCCCCGGGACGCTGCACATACTTGGCATCCCAGATATCAGGGTGGGCGATTATCTCCACCTCCTTTCTCATCGCCATAAGCAGTTGGCGCAGACCCCCTGTGTGGTCAAAATGACCATGGCTGACGATAATCTTATCTGTAGTGGATAGATCTATTCCTAAAACAGAGGCATTATGCACCACAGAAGCACTTTGCCCGGTATCAAGCAAAACCTTTAAACCGCCAACTTCCACAAGGATACTCAATCCCCATTCAGCAATTACGCCCACTCTACTCGCAGTGTTCTCTACTAAAGTAACGATATCCATGCTTCTTCTCAGCAATTCAAATTGTTTTGCTCAGCTCGTTTTTGCTCCGAAGTTGTGAATTCCACTTTTTCGCCATACATTATGAACCTATGACAATAATTCGTAAAATCATGACGCCACTACCTTTTTAAGCCATACCTATTGATAATCGCCCCCCCGGGCTATAATATTTCAGCATACGGAGAATACTTACCACGAAGGAGGCCATACAGAGATGAAAGCGATAAGATATGTCAGGGGATTAAACAAAGGATTATTCTGGTTCCTATTGCTGGCCTTGCTGCTAGCATTAGTCCTGCCCGTCGGTAATGCCTGCGTGGTCCGGGCACAGCCCGGCGCGATTACGATTACCTATTCCTTTCGCAGATGAGACCAGAATTGCTTCCAAGGAAAATGTTGCTGTTAATCTCTATAACCTTAGCAATTTGTCCCATCTACACCTCGGGCATGCTTAGCTCCAGCAACCTATTGTCGGGGCAAACCGTTGGCAGCATAGAAAGCTTCGGCTACGAGGCTTCCATTCCTTCTGGGACGAGCTTGAAAGTTCAATTCTCCCGGGACAATACAAATTGGTATAACTCTGCGGGAACTTTAGATGGCTGGGATACTCTATCTGCAGGCTCAAATTCCATTGATTTATCCTCTCTAAACTGGTCTGGAGCCAACTTCTATTACAGAATGGAGTTTACCTCCGATGGGAGCGGATACCCCAGTCCCTGGATGAAATAAGTGTTACTGCCTCAGTTCCCCAGTGGGTAAAGTTGCTTGTTTTAGCGCCCTGGATTGCCCTGGCTGCAGCGATTATAGCTGGAGCAACCATAGCTATAAGGCACAGAACCCACGGATAGACTGGGAAGATTGCGGAGCCTATTCCGAGAGGTGCGATTCTTCGCTTCGCTCTCTTTCATTTATTCACCTTTGCTCTCGTGTAGACTCGGTAAATTTTCTCATCTCTTTCTTGGAAACATTTAGTGCATTGCTCAACTTCCTCGGGCTTAACATCCTCAAGACTGACCTCAAAACCAAGCTCTTCATACATCTCCACTATCCTATTGAGATGTGTTTCACCATCAATGGCAACTTCCCGCCATCCCGCTTTTACCGTTTCCTCGCTCATTTCGCCACCTCACTAACTGAAGCTGTTTGCTTGATGCCCTGTAAAAGCCTGAGAAAGGCCTTGTGGCACCCAGCCATCCCTTCTATTAAAGGAATTCCTTTGAAATAGACCAAGGCATTTTTTATCCACCAGTCATCTGAGAAGAGTTTAGCATATCACTACTCTCTTGGGATGTATTGAAAGTTTCGGGGTAGAGAGGGCCTCCATTTTCATTACCACCACCCCTTATTTGGTAAGGGAACAATTGACATTTCTATGATATTGTCGCATAATCTTCCACACGACAATGCGATGAGGTGACTTAATGAGAAAGATGACTGTAGTTTTTGATGACGATGCCCTTTACACTACGGTGAAGGTAGAGGCAGCTAGGCGTAACCAACCAGTGAAGAAGCTTGTCAGTCAGGCGCTAAGGGAGTGGCTAGAGGCTCAAGAAGATGCTAAGCTTCTTCCTGAAATAGAGAAGACTCGGGCTGAGTGGCAAGAGAAGGGAGGCATCGAGGCCAACGAATTTTTCGCTAAGCTAAAAGCTGAGGCCAAAACAGATGCCCCATAGAATAGAGATTTCACCATCTGCAGGAAAAGACCTCAAACGCCTGCCTCTTCAGGTTTGCGAAAGGCTAGAAGCGGATATACTTGCTTTAGCTGATGATCCTTACCCTAAGGGAGTGCACAAGATTCAAGGAACACAAAGAGCCTATCGTATCAGGATAGGAAGCTACCGAATCGTTTACGAGGTCTATAAAGAGCAACAAGTGGTGGTTATCCTGCGAGTGGCTCGACGTAGTAAAAGCACCTACAAAGGAATCTAGCCCAAAACCATTCATTTAATCTGGCATCTGGAGCTCTGATGAATGCGCTCCTTCTCGAAATTTGCCAAAGCCCAGACATGGAGGTATATTTATCTCGACACACCCGCAACAGGATGAGAAAATTCAGGATTTCTCCTGAACAAGTAAAACCCAAGTTCTACAGTTTATCGCAAAAAAAGCTTTTTTGAACGAGAAGTGGATATGTCTAATGCCTTGACACCACATTTGGGACAAGTCGCACTGATGGATGTGTTGAAAGTTTCGGGGAAGGGAGGCGATAGTAAAGATTTATAATAATGGGCTCACCTTGGCATAAAAGCCAATGAAGGAGGTGTGAGCCCATGCAGGTAGAATGCCTGGCAACTACTGATCTAGTTCAGATAGATGGGTGACACTTTATATGCTTGTGAAATTGGGTAATAACTCCCATGTCATTGCGAGCCGAAGGCGTGGCAATCTCATCCCTATTTCTGAGATTGCTTCGGCTGACTTGGTCAGCCTCGCAATGACATTTACGTGATTATTTTTGCAATTGACTATAATTGTGCTTTGCTCAAAGACAAAATTGTTAAGATCTTAATAATAATTTCGTGGCGCAAACGCCTTCCCCTTATTGCCAAGTTGATGCCCCATAGTATAAAATACCGAAGCTTACAAAGAGACAAGGAGGAACAATGAACTCAACGGTTAAGGAAATTCCGGCAGTATGGTTACAGGCTGCCAGCTGTACCGGATGCTCAGTCTCCCTTTTGAATACTGTAAATCCCTCTATTAAAAACCTCCTAATTGATGAGGTGCTCCCTGGCAAACATATAAATTTGAGGTTTCATCCTACTGTGATGGCGGGAGCAGGTAAGGTGGTAATTGGACTTATGGAGGACGAAGTATATTGAATATCACTATTACTCTTAATGGCTCTGAAGTAATTGGTCGGCCCGGGATGACTATTCTTGAACTTACTCAGGAGAGCGGGGTTTACATTCCCACTTTGTGCCATGATTCTCATCTTATTCCAACAGGCTCCTGTGGGGTCTGTTTAGTTGAAGATGAGAGCAATGGTAATTTGCTCACTGCTTGTAATAGCCCAATCCAATCAGGCATGAGGATTAGAACTGATTCCCCACGTGTGATCGAGGAAAGAAGAATCGTTGTTGAGCGCATATTGGCCAACCACCCTGATGCTTGCCTAATTTGCGAGAAAGGCAATCGATGTGCCCTCAGAAAGATAGCTAGCGAATTGGGCATTGGCCGAATAAGGTTTGACCAAAACAGAAGCTATATTCCTTTGCAAGACGATAATCCCTTTATTATCAGGGACCTAAGTAAGTGTATTCATTGTGATATGTGCATCCGGGCCTGCCAAGAACTACAAGGTGCTAGAGCGTATGATCAGTCCAACTTTGATAAGCCCATGAAGGAGACACTGTGCGAATTTTGCGGGCTGTGTGTCTCTTTATGTCCTGTAGGAGCTTTATCAGAGAAGATAGGGAAGTATAGAGATTGGGCAATAAAGGAGGTTAGGACAGTCTGTCCTTATTGTGGCTGTGGCTGCAGTATATGTCTTCATGTGCGGGATAACCAGATCCTTGGAATTAGTGCTGCTGAGGATAACTCAGTTAATGGAGGTCTCCTGTGCGTCAAGGGCCACTACGGACTTGATTTTGTTAATCATAAAGATAGATTGTTGCAACCTTTAATTAGAAGGAACGAAAAATTAGAAGAGGCAAGTTGGGAAGCGGCTCTAAACTTGGTAGCCGAAAGGTTGAAGCAGATTAAACAAGATTATGGAAGCGACAGCATTGCCCTTATGAGCTCAGCTAAGTGCACTAATGAGGAGAATTATTTGTTCCAGAAATTTGCCCGGACTGTTATTGGCACAAATAACATCGATCACTGTGCCCGTCTTTGTCATGCCTCCACCCTGGTCGGTTTGGTAGCTTGCTTTGGTGCTGGTGCCATGACAAATTCCATTGGCGAAATTGAGAATGCTGAGGTGATAGTTGTTATTGGCAGCAATACTAGTGAGACACATCCAATTATTGCCATGAAAATAAGACGAGCAGTGCGGCAAAAAGGCGCCAGGCTGATTGTAATTGACCCTAGAGGAATCCCTATGACTAGGTATGCCACTATTTGGCTCCGCCAAAAGCCAGGGACAGATGTCGCATTGCTTAACGGTCTTATGCACGTCATAATCAAAGAAAACCTTTGGGCTAAGGATTATGTTGAAAAAAGAACCGAGGGTTTTGAAGAACTGAAGAGGGTAGTAGAGAAATATCCCCCTAGCATAGTAGAAGAGATTACTGGCATACCTCAAGATAAACTGACTGAGGCTGCCCGAATGTATGCCACTGCCAAGACAGCTATGATTTTCTTTACTATGGGCATTACCCAGCATAGTACAGGAACAGATAATGTTAAGTCAGTAGCTAATCTAGCTATGCTATGCGGCAAGGTAGGCATTGAGAGTGGTGGGGTAAACCCACTGCGGGGTCAGAACAATGTGCAGGGAGCTTGCGATATGGGAGCATTGCCGGATTTTCTCCCTGGCTATCGATCTGTTGCTGACAGCGAAGTAGTTGGGAGGTTCGAAAAGGCTTGGGGAGCTAAACTACCTACCAATCCGGGCTTGACGGTAGTGGAAATGATGAAGGCTGCTGGAGAGGGGAGAATTAAAGCAATGTATATTATGGGAGAAAATCCCATGCTCAGTGATCCTGACATTGCTCATGTAAGCGAAGGATTAAAGAATCTTAAATTTTTGGTGGTTCAAGATATTTTCCTTACCGAGACAGCCCGATTAGCTGATGTGGTATTTCCCGCGGTAACATTTGCTGAAAAAGATGGGACTTTCACCAATACTGAGAGGAGGGTTCAACTGGTAAGGAAAGCTATTGAGCCATTAGGTGAGGCTAAACCAGATTGGGAAATTATCACTCAATTATCCTCAAGAATGGGCTATCCTTTAAAGTATTCCCATCCGGCTGAAATCATGGAGGAAATTGCCCGATTGACCTCTTCCTATGCTGGCATTGATTATAAGAGATTGGAAAAGGGAGGATTGCAGTGGCCTTGTTTGGATAAGGCCCATCCCGGCACCAGATACCTCCACAGGGAACGGTTTACTCGTGGTCTAGGACTATTCCAGCCAGTGGAGTATTTGCCGCCAGCGGAAATGCCTGACGAAGAATATCCCTTTGTTCTTTCTACAGGAAGGGTGCTTTATCATTTTCATACTGGCTCAATGAGTCGTCGGGCGCAAGGGCTGGCTGAGATTTACCCTGAAAGCGAAGTAGAAATAAATCCCTTGGATGCCCAAAAGCTAGACATCACTGAAGGGGCAATAGTAAAATTGACGTCCCGCCGTGGGCAAATCAGAGTCAGGGCTGCCAAGACAGAAAGGGTTCCTCAGGGAATGATATTCCTTAATTTCCATTTTGCTGAGGCTGCCGTAAATAAACTAACCAATCCAGCTCTAGATCCGATAGCAAAAATTCCTGAATATAAGGTCTGCGCTGTTAAAGTCGAAAGGGAGGCTAAGAAATGAAAACGATTACGGAACAGAAGCCACTTGAAGAGATTCAAGCCCTTCTTGAGAAAAAGAACAAAATATATCTCATTGGCTGTGGCACTTGTGCGACTCTGTGTCATACTGGAGGAAACAAAGAGGTTCTCGAAATGAAGGAGAAGTTGATAGAACTCGGTAAGGAGGTCACTGAGTCAGTAGTGATTCCAACTGCTTGTGATAACCTAGTTGGTGAACTACTTAAAGAATTTCGTTGGCATGCTGACAGATGCGATGCTATTTTAGTAATGGCTTGTGCTCTTGGTGTGCAAAATGTAGTTCGTCATAATCCGGGTAAGCTGGTTTATCCCGCCTTGAATACCCTCTTTATCGGCGTCGAGGAAGAACCAGGACGCTTTACTGAAGTCTGTAGCCAATGCGGAGACTGTATTCTGGGTAGAACGGTTGGCGTGTGCCCTGTAACCGCCTGTGCTAAGGGATTGCTAAATGGTCCTTGCGGAGGCTCGCAAAATGGTAAGTGTGAAGTATCCCCTGAGAGGGATTGTGCTTGGGCTAAAATAGTAGAGAAGCTAGAGGAATTAGGTGAGCTTGACAAGTTGGAGGAGATCGCGGAACCAAAAGACTGGAGCAAAATGGAAAGACCGCGTAGCGCTATCATAGCTTCAGTTTGATAATTACCTATGGATTTTCATTACTGGCTAAAGAGGTGAGAAACAATGAAGACGAAAAGTAACTTAGAACGGGTGTTAGAATCCAAAAACTTTGCTGCCACAGGCGAATTAGGGCCACCTCAAAGCGCCGACCCTGAAGTGATCAGGAGAAAAGCCAGGATACTCAAGGACCATGTTGATGCTTTTAATGTTACTGACGGTCAAACTGCCGTGGTGCGAATGTCAAGTTGGGCGGCTTGCCTCATAGGTAAGGAACAAGGTTTAGAACCTATCGTGCAAATGACTTGTCGGGATCGAAATCGCATTGCTCTTCAGATGGATGTGTTAGGTGTAGCAGCCCTGGGCATAAATAACATCTTATGCCTCACAGGCGACCACCAGAAATTTGGTAATCATCCTACGGCTAAGGGTGTTTATGATATTGATTCTATTCAATTTGTTAAGATGGTGAAGGATATGCGCGACGAGAAAAAATTTCAGTGTGGAGAAGAGATGCCAGTTGAGCCTCGCCTCTTCATTGGAGCTGCTGCCAATCCCTTTGCTGACCCTTTTGAGTTTCGGGTAATTCGCCTTGCTAAAAAAGTTGCCGCTGGAGCAGATTTCATCCAAACTCAGATTGTCTACAATGTGGACAAGTTTGCCGAGTGGATGAAGATGGTGTGTGATAAGGGATTACACGAAAAGGTGAAAATCCTTGCCGGAGTTGCTCCGATAAAATCAGTCGGTGCCGCGAGGTATATGAAGACTAAAGTCCCCGGAATGGATGTGCCTGACAGTGTTATCGAGCGGCTGCGAGGTGTAACTAAGGAGCAAGTACCCAAGGAGGGGATTAAGCTCTGCGTAGATATAATCAATCAAGTGCGCCAAATTGAAGGTGTAGCCGGCATTCACCTCATGGCTATTGAATGGGAGGAAGCTGTGCCTGAGATAATGGAAGCCGCAGGACTTCTACCTCGCCCTTAAAGCTGACCGTGGCTTTACCATCTCTCCCAAGATAACATGAGCATAAGCGAGGTTTTAAAGCACTCATTGCGCTTTTTTCATCGGCGCACCTCTGCCATTATTTTTGTAGATGGGCTAATCATTTGTTTCACTTTTTCGTTCTATTATTAAGAACGGTATGGCAGAGCATGTAGAAAGGATCTTAGAAATGAACATGAAGTTATTGATCAGTTTATTAGTTTTAGGTGTCATAATACTAGCTGTGGGCTTGGTGATAATGTTTGTGGGATTGCCCTAGCCAAGACGCAATTGGCCTTATCCTCCGAAGTAACATTTAGTAATTTTTCTCCTCTAGAAATGTTAATGAGGCTGTGAGAGAGACGGTTTTTCGTTATACTAATTGTGACGAATGATATTTTGTTGGTGGACAAGCCTAAAGGAATCACTTCATCTCGAGTAGTAGAGCTGGTAAAAAGAAAGTCCAAGGTGAAGGCTGGTCATACCGGGACACTGGACCCGATAGCTACAGGGCTGATGATTGTTCTCACGGGCAAACGCACTAAGGAAGCTTCCTCGTTTCTCGGGCTGGATAAATCTTATGAAGTCAAATCTATCCTGGGTATAGAGACTGATAGTTTTGATTCTCAAGGCGAGGTTTTACAGCAGAGCAACAAGGGAGTAAGCAAAGAAGAGCTGGAGAAGGTATTAGAGGAGTTCCGTGGCGATATCTGGCAAGTGCCGCCTCCTTTCTCCGCTAAGAAAATAAAAGGTCGAAAAGCTTATGAGCTAGCCAGGAAAGGTGTAAATGTGGATATACCACCAAAGAAAGTAAGCATCTATCGCCTGGAACTCAAAGAGTTCCAATTTCCTTATTTTACCTTGACTTGCGACGTGTCCTCGGGGTTTTATGTTAGAAGTCTGGTTCATGATATTGGGAAGAAACTAGGGGTTGGTGCCAGCGTAGTGGAACTTCGCCGCACCAGAATCGGCCCTTACCAGGTAGAGGAAGCTAAAAACTTAAGGGAAATTCTGGAGTAGCTTGCTTGATAGTAGAAGGTAACCTAATCCTTTCTATCTCATTTTCGTTATAGTATTTAGGGTAATGGTTCAACCATTCTCATGTCACCCTGAGCCGAACCCTGAACGTTATCAGATTCTTCGCGGAGTTTACCCTGTGAGATTCCGAAACAAGTTCGGAATGACATTACAGGGCTCAGAATGACAGTAAGTGAAGGGCTCAGAATGACAGTAAGTGAACGGTTAGTGTTTAGAAAAGAGCAAAATGAAGCAAATATTTAGAGTTCTGCTACTAGCTATTTGTCTTAGCCTGGTTACTATGTCCTTAGCGCCGGTGGCTTTGGCGGACAGAGGCATGGTGCCCATAAGCGATGTCACGGTTTACGGACCGGGGCAGAAGGCAATCATCGCCTGGAACGGTGAAGAAGAGATATTGATTCTGTCTACTGACGTCAGGGCTGATGGCAACACCAAGGTGCTGGAAATTTTGCCCTTGCCTTCTCAGCCCAAAATAAAAAAGGGAGATTTTGCCTCCTTTGAGCAAGTGGACAGGCTGATCAAGGAGCATTCCCCCACCAGTTTGATAGACCGTTATAAGGGAGAGGGCCCTGTCTCTCCTGGCATGGAGATAGTCTTTCATGAGAAGATTGGTGCTCATGATATTACTGTGGTCAAGGCTGATGATCCTGCTGAACTGCTTAAGTGGGCGGAGGAATTTCTTAAAAGTGCCGGGATTGAACATAGTATATCTTCACCCAGGCTTGAGTCCCTGGCGGAGGAGTATATAGCAAGAGGCATCAAATTCTTC
>Ga0210016_1003573_pt1 | contig 13578 bp, 11 predicted proteins | sample CryGeyCG2014_300_FD_185454 | JGI IMG/M metagenome (GOLD analysis project Ga0210016, IMG submission 185454) | Groundwater microbial communities from aquifer - Crystal Geyser CG02_land_8/20/14_3.00 (SPAdes) (version 2) | ecosystem: Environmental > Aquatic > Deep subsurface > Groundwater | place... | reverse complement strand
GTTGGCTGATGAAGGCAGCATCTATGTGCATTGTGATTGGCGGGTAAATGCGTACATCCGTATTGCCATGGATGAAGTGTTTGGACGCGACAATTTTCTGAACCACATCGTCTGGAAGAGAACGCCGTTCGCTGGCAGCAGTAAAGCCCGTGCTTCCAAGTATCCGACGAATCACGACAGCATCTTTTACTTCTCGCGCAGTGAGCGCTATGTGTTTGAGCAACAGTTTGCGCCGCACTCAGCGGAGTATCTGGAGCGCTTCAAAAATCCGGACAATGACCCAGACGGTCCTTGGCAAAGCGTATCGCTGAAAACGTATTCGCAAGAGACGTTTGATCGTCTAAAAAGCGAAGGCAAGCTGATAGCACCGGTCCGCGAGGGCGCGGGTTGGCGTTACAAGTGGTATCGCGATGAGACAAAGGGCAAGCAGGTTGAGGATATTTGGACGGACATCAACCTGACGAATCCCATGGCTGAGGAGCGAGTTGGCTACCCCACCCAAAAACCCGAAGCCCTGCTCGAACGCATCATCAAAGCCAGCAGCAACGAAGGCGATCTCGTCGCCGATTTCTTCTGCGGCTCCGGCACCACGGCGGCAGTCGCCGAAAAGTTGAACCGCAAATGGATCGCCACCGATCTCGGCAAGTTCGGCATCCACACCACCCGCAAGCGCCTGATCGGCGTGCAGCGCGAATTGAAAGCGGCGGACAAACCCTTCCGCGCTTTCGAGGTGTTGAATCTGGGCCGTTACGAGCGCCAGGCCTATCTCAATGTAGGCGGGCGGCTCAATGCCACGCAGCGCGAGCAGGCGCTGGCGCGCAAGGAATCCGAATTCCGCGAACTGATTCTGCGCGCCTACAAGGCCGAGCCGCTGGCCAACGACGCCTTCTTCCACGGCAAGAACGGCGCACGACTGGTGGTGATCGGTCCGATCAACCTGCCGGTGGGGCGGTTGTTCGTCGAAGAAGTCATCACCGAGTGCCGCAAGCGCGGCGCTACCCGCACCGACATACTCGCCTTCGAGTTCGAGATGGGTCTGTTTCCGGCGGTGCTGGAAGAGGCCAGGAGCAAGGGCATCGATCTGACGCCCAAGTACATCCCGGCCGAAGTCTTCGACAAGCGCGCGGTGGACAAAGGCCAGGTGGTATTCCACGACATCAGCTTCGTCGAGGCCACGCCGCGCTATGCCAAGGGCAAATCGGCGCGCGACAAGCTGACCGTGCAGATCGAGCTGACCGATTTCTCCGTCTACTACAATTAGGGCGCCGCCGAGGCCGCCATCGCTGCCATCAGGGAAGGCAAGGGCGACGTGATTTGCGACCAGGGCCAGCTGGTCAAGGTCAGCAAGAGCAAGGATGGCGTGGTCCAGCGCACCGTACTGACAAAACTCTGGACCGATTGGGTGGACTACTGGGCGGTGGACTTCGATTACATGAGCCGCAAGGAAATCATCAAGGTGCCGGTCGGCACCGGCATTGGCGGCGTTCTTCCAGGATTTGAAGGCCCGCAGGGCGACCTACCCATGGAGTTCGAGGAACGCTGGACCGGTGGCTATATCTTCGAAAACGAATGGCAGAGTTTCCGCACCCGCAAGGATCGCGATCTCGAACTCAAGACCGCCGAACACACCTATGACCGCCCGGGCCGTTACACCGTGGCGATCAAGGTAATCGACATCTTTGGAAACGACACGATGACCCTGTTGCCGGTCAACGTCGGCTGAATGCCCTACGGCCATCTGCGGTAGTTGCCGCGTGCCGCTGGCAAGCAGTTGGGCATCGCTGCGCTCAGCCCAACCTATTCACTCGGCGCCCGACCGCTGCCGCCACCATAGAAATGAATCCTCAGCCCAAATGTAATGTGTACTTGACATTGCTCGAATGGAATGTAATGTGCACAGTACATTTCGTCTGACAAAGGAGACATCATGAACTCACGTACTTTGGCCGCATCCGTTCTCGCCGCACTGACCCTGTTGGCTTTGTGGCTGTGGTTTGCCGCACCCGACCAGGTATTGGGTGTCGATAGCGCCCGAGTCGGGTCGGCCTTGCTGGTCGGCGTCGTCTGGGTTGTGTTGTTTCGGCTCAGCCGCTTGCCACGAGGTGAGTTGGGCAAGGCCATTTCACCCGGCGAGTGGCAGGTTCACCCGGCGAGTGGCAGGCTTGGATCGGCAGCCTATTCATGTTGATGCTGAGCGGCTACCTGTTGCTGAAGTCACCGGTGTTCGCTGGAGCATCGCTGTTGCAAAATCCGCATGCTAGCGCCGTCGGGCGCAACGTGGTGCTGCTGATCCTCGCCTGGATGGTGATCGCTCAACTACTGCGCCACCACTGGCAGGGCCAAGTGCAGGAAGACGAACGCGACCGCGAAATCAGTCGCGTGGCAAGCCGTTGGCGCAGCGATGCCTTGACCTTCATCATCATTGGCTTTGCGGTCACGCTGGGCTTGTCACCGATCGAGCAATTGACTTGGGCCAAACCGCCGATGGTCGCGCACCTGCTGATTTTTTCGCTGCTGTGGGCAGGACTGGTCGAAAATGTGGTGGCGACGATCCAATACTGGCGGGACCGGCATTGAGCCCAGGCCGATGAGCAGCCCACCGATCAGCAATCAAATTCGCCGCCTGCGTTTCGATCACGCCGAGATGACGCAGGAAGCACTGGCCCGGCTTTGTGGCGTAACCCGGCAGACCATCATTTCGTTGGAGGCCGGCAAATACACGCCTTCACTCGAGCTTGCGTTCCGAATCGCGCGCGCCTTTGGTGTCGGTGTGCAAGAGGTCTTCCACTGGGTGGAGTGAATAAGGCGTTGCGCAGAAATAACTTGCGCAGATTGCGCAGGACTTTCGTTCGCCTGCAAGGCGCACAAAGGGGAGCGTAGTCGGACTATGTGACGCTTTGTGCAACGACGCAGGCGGGCGATAAGGACCAGCAAGATGGGCAAGTTATTTCTGCGCGACGCCTAAGGCCCGCTCAATTCGTTTCTGGCGGCGCGTGGCCTGCCTGCAATCGGCGCAGATTATTACTGGCCTTGAGGTAATCCGGCTGCCAGCGCAGAGCTTCTCGATAGGCACGTTCCGCTTCGGCACGGCGACCGGCCTCGGCATAGGCGTAACCGAGATTGTTCAGCACCCGCGCTTTGTGCGGCGATTTGGCGGCGGTGTCCTGCCAGAGCGCGATCTCGGATTGATAAATCCGATTGCGGGCGCTGGTGGTGAGCGTCATGGCAACGGCCAAGGCGATGGCAACGGCGTTAAACCACCGGCGCGGCAGACGCAACCGCAGCTCGGTGACGATGGCAAAGATCAGCGCCCAGTCACCCCAGTACAACAGGCGCTCGTTGGCGATGTCGGTGCGCGGCAACAGCGCGTTGAACAGCAGCAAATGCAGGATTGCCCAGGCCACGCCGAAACTGACCCAGGGTCGCTCACGTCGCCATCGCCACGCCAGCCAGACCAGCAATGCCAAGCCCAACCACTGTGGCCACACCGCAGCCAGATCGGTAATCACCGGCAAGTCGGGATCGATATTGAGGGCGGCTGGCCAGAGCAATTGGCCGATCAAATAGGTGGCGGCAAGCAACTGCGTGCATCCGGCGGCCAGTGAATCATGCAACCGCCAACTGTTGCCGATCAGCGAGCGATAAGCGGGATGCGCCAGCAACGCCAACACCGCCAACACTGCGAGCAACCACCATGGCCATTGTCGACGCACGATGCTGCGCGGCGAACTGCCGGCCAGCCCCTCCCACAGCAGCAGGGTGAATGGCAACAACATCGCGCTTTCTTTCACCAATACCGCGGCGACAAAACCGCAGAGCGCGCACCAGCGCCAGCCGCGCGTATAGGCGTACAAAGCGCCGAGATAGCCCATCGTCATCAACGAAGTGGCTCGACCGCTGACGTAGGTAATCGCCTCGGTGTGCACCGGGTGCAAGCCAAACCACAGCGCCGTGACCCACGCCACCGATCGCCAATCCAACGACGGTGCGTGGATTTCGCCGAAGCGGCGCACCAGCAAATACACCAGCGCGGTTGTCGTCAAATGCACGAGCAAGTTGAACAGATGAAAGCCCAGCGGTTGCGGATCAATCGACCAGTTCAGCAGATAGCTCAGTTTCAGCAGGGGCCGCAGCCCACTCCCGAGCCCGGCGACCCAAGCCTGCCATGAATGCACCGGATCGGCAGCGACGATGACGTTGTAGTCATCAAACTGAAAGTCACCGTGCCACGCCGTGGCGTAGGCAAGCAGCACCGCCAAACCTATTCCCAGCGCGGGCCAGGTGCGCTCAAGACGCATCGGTGGCGACCGCAAACGCGCGATCAAAAACATCGCTCGCCGACCACCAGCGATCCGGCGCGTTGAGCAACACCAGCAACACCCGCTGACCGTCGCGCTCAGCCAAGGCGACCAGACACTTGCCGCCCTGCGGGGTATAGCCGGTCTTGACGCCGATCACCCCCGGATAGCGACCAATCAACGCATTCGACGTCTGCAAAACAATTTTTCTTCCGCTATTGACCACGGCAATCGTCAGCGTCGGCAACGCCACCAGTCGGGCAAACTCGGTGTGCGTCAACGCCTGCTCGGTGAGCGCTGCCAGATCACGGGCGCTGGCGTAGTGGCCAACCGCGTCGTGGCCGCAAGCATTGGCGAAATGGGTATCGGCAAGACCCAAGGCGAGCGCACGCTGATTCATCTGCTGCACAAAAGCCTGCTCGTTGCCCGCGACCTGATCGGCCAAGGCATGGCAGGCATCATTGGCCGAGGCGATCAAACTGGCCGCCAACAAATCGGCGACGCTGAGCCGATCTTTGAACCGCAAGCCCACGCGCGTGCCAGTCTCGGCGATGGCGGCCGAACCGACCACGGCGACCTGATCCAAGCCACCCCGTTCCAGCACCAACAAGGCGGTCATGATCTTGGTGAGACTGGCCGGAGGCAAGCGACGATCCGCCGATTGTTGCCAGCGGGTCAGGCCATTTTGTTGCACCAGATAGGCCGTGGCGATATCGGCGAACGGGTCAACGGCATCCGACGATTCAGCCACAGCCAGGCCCGATGCGAGCAGCCAAAGCACAAAGAGTGTAGGTCGGGTCAAGCGCCACCGGCGCGGACCCGACATTGCCCTACCGCGACTCAAGGCACGATCCAAACCAAGACATCCCGAAACGTGGAAAGTATCGGTCAAAACAAATGTCGGCTCCGCCGCTGCGCGGCTTGAGCCGACCTACGTTCACTGCCTTCATTACCGCCTACGGTCGGCACAACGCCGCGTAGGGATTGGCGGCATCGGCGGTGTAGCCGCGACCGAAACCTCCGCAATGCTGCGCTCGCGCGGCCTTGGCTTCAACCGGGCACTGGCTCTTCAGAAACCCATATTTTTTGGCAGAAAATGCTTTGGGGCATAGCTGTGCGCGGCTGCTCGCCAGCTGGATACCGCAGGCTGCCGCTACCCAGCCCTTGCTCTTGGCATAGACCGAATAGCCATCGAAGCTGGCTGCCAACGCGCGCGCCTTCTCGCATACCACGGGTTTATCAGCAGCGCACTTACCGGAAGCAGCGAATTCCGACGGCATTTTGGGTTCATGGCCACCGCTCTTAATCATCATGTCGCCAAGCTGGACACAGGCCGCCTTCTGGGCGGCGTCTCCCTTGGCCTTGGCATCGGCCACCATCACATCGATTTTTTTCTTTTCGGCCACGGCACTGCAGGTACCGACCCGGCGGCCGGTCATCACCATGGTCATCGCCATGCCTTGCATCTGCATCTTCATATTGCCTTTGAGGGCATCGGGCGTGCGCAGCATCTCGCCCTCGCCCGCCATCGCGTTTTCGCCGGTACAACGCATCTTCCAGAACGACTTGTTGCCGACCACCCGCACATCGCTCATCGTGCAGTTCTTCTCCATCGCACCGCGCGCCGGATCATAGGCCGGCGTGGCCGGCTGACAAATCAGCGACTTCGAGCCCGGCATCGCCATGCCCTGCATCTGCATTTGCACCGACATTTCCCATTGTTCGTCGGGCCCGCTGGCGGCAGCCACCACCGACGTCAACAACGCACCCAGCATCGTCAACAACACGCCCCATCCACCGTTTCGAATCTGCATTTGCTCGCTCCCGTCATGGTCATCAATGCGCTTCACAGCAAGCGCCAAGTGTAGGCCCGCGCCTACTCTCGTGTGGATACGCAAAGCGCTGACCAAAACCTTCATCGGATCGGTTTCAAAGGCGCCGCACGCGCAATTTCAGATTCTTGATGCGGGCGGTGCCCAAACTTCTCAGCGCGGCATCGGCATGGTCGCGGGCCACCGCCACGTAGGAACGCGTCGGAAAAATATCGATCTTGCCGACACCATCGCCCGGGAGACCGGCGCTACCGGTGAGCGCACCAAGAATGTCGCCGGCACGCAGCTTGTCGCTGCGACCACCATCGATTTGCAGGGTGACAAAAGCCGGCGCTGGCAGTGGCGCCGGTTTCGGCGAAGGCAGCTTGGATGCCAAAGCACCCTCGCCAATGGGTCCGGCAAAAAGCACGGCCCGAGCGTTTTCGTGGGGCATCACCAAGCTCAGCGCCAACCCTTTGCGACCAGCCCGACCGGTGCGACCGATGCGATGCAGATGCGCGTCGGCATCACTGGCGAGATCGTAGTTGATGACCAGGTCGAGATGCTGGATGTCCAGCCCGCGCGCCGCCAGATCGGTGGCCACCAGCACGGTCGCGCTGCGGTTGGCAAAACGCACCAGCACCTCGTCGCGTTCGCGCTGGTCCAGATCGCCATGCAGGGCCAAGGCCACCACGCCCTGCTTGCGCAGCTGATCGGCGACCGCGCGGGCGTCCACGCGTTGCGCACAGAACACCGCAACCGAGCCAGCTTCATGCTGATTGAGCAGGCGCATCAGTGCCGTAAATTTCTGCTCCGCCGCTACTTCGTAAAAACGTTGCTCAATGTCGTCTTCCGTCAAGGTCGATGACACCGTTACTTCCATCGGATCACGCTGAATGTCACGACTGAGACGGCGCACCGCATCGGGATAGGTGGCAGAAAACAGCAGGGTCTGCCGGGTCGCCGGCAAGTGTTTGAGAATGGCACGAACTTCGTCGGCAAAGCCCATGTCGAGTAGCCGATCGGCTTCGTCCAGCACCAGCGTTTGCAGCTTGTCGAGCGGCAGCGCTGCGGCCTCGATCAGCTCCAGAATCCGCCCGGGCGTGCCGACCACCACCTGTGGCAGGTGCTTGAGCGATTGCAAGTGCGGCCGCAGTGACACGCCGCCGCAAAGTGTCAACACTTTGACGTTGGGCAAGGCAGCGGCCAGCTTGCGAACCTCGTTGCTGACCTGGGTCGCCAATTCACGGGTCGGACTCAAGATCAGCGCCTGCACCGAGACCAGCGCGGGATCCAGGCGATTGAGCAGACCGAGCGCGAACGCGGCGGTCTTGCCGCTACCGGTCTTGGCCTGACCGATCACATCCCGTCCGGCCAGGATCGGCGGCAGGCTGGCCGCCTGAATCGGTGTCATCGTCAGGTAGTTCGCCTGCGCGACCGCGACTTTCAGCGGCGCAATCAGTTCCAAAATATCAAAGTTATTCATGCGCGCATGATGACTCATTATTGTCTTGCCGAAGCGTCGTGCTGGTTGAACGCTGCGGCGAACGGCGGATGCGCGGTACTTATCCGCCCTACAAAACGCACTATTCGACTAGCCGCGTTGTCCGGGTGCATCGGCGCGCAGTCGATCCAGCACCGAGGCCAACTCAGGCGCCAGCGGCGCCTGGAACAAGTAGGCCTCGGCCACCGTCGGCAGCACAAACCGAAACTGCAGCGCGTGCAGGAACAGCCGCTTCAGCCCCAGCGGACGCGCCAGGCGATTGGCCTCGGCATCGCCATATTTCTCGTCGCCCAATACCGGATGGCCGATGTGCTGCGCGTGCACACGAATCTGGTGGGTGCGACCGGTGTCGAGTTCGACCTCGCACAGGGTGGCATTGGCAAATTTCTCCAATACCCGGAACACGCTGCGCGAGGGCTTGCCGTCGGCATCGACGCGGACCACGCGTTCACCGCCTTGACGCGTGTTTTTTTCCAGCGGCACGTTGACATCGAAACGGGCGCGCGCCAGCACGCCATGCAACAAGGCCAGATAGCGTTTGTCGGTCTGACCGTTGCGGATGAGTTCCTGCACGCCGGTCAGTGCCGAACGCTTTTTGGCGAATACCAACACGCCGCTGGTATCGCGATCCAGCCGATGCACCAGTTCCAGCGACTGCTGCGGCCGCCACTGGCGCAACAATTCGATCGCACCGAATTGAATACCACTGCCGCCATGGCTGGCAACCCCACTCGGCTTGCTGATGACGACATAGTTGCGGTCTTCGAACACCACCCAACTGTCGATTCGGTTGAGCAGGCCCGCTGGTGCCAGTTCCGGCACACCCGGCTCGGCCATCCGTACCGGCGGTACCCGCACCAGATCGCCATCGACCAACCGCGTTTCGGGTTTGGCGCGCTTGCCGTTGATTCGCACCTGACCCGAACGCAGCAATCGATAGACATGCGAACGCGGCACGCCCTTGAACAGGCCAAGCAGAAAGTTGTCGATCCGCTGCCCGGCGTGTTCGGCGTCAATCGGCAGCTGGCGAACCGTCGCCGTGGATTGAGAATCGGGGTTGGCGCTCAATTCAATTTGCTACCTGGTCGGGTGATGAGACCTGGATCCAGCCGGATGGTTGAACCCAGCAGAATCGGCAAGTTTGCCGAGTTGGCGCTACTGGCGCTACACTCGCGCCGCGATTTGCGTCGAAAGCCGCGTGCGATCAAGAACTTGAACGCCCAACTTCGGCTGTCGCGCCCGCTGCGGCGGACTGCGGTTCGAGCACTGGCGGCGATTTCAAGCCTCCCTGGTGCCGCGCATCCTAGCTTCTTCGGTGGGCCTTTGCGGCGAATCCACAACCGTGGATTCGCTTCGGCGAGACGCACGCCGACCGGCATGGATTGGGCCGGCATCATTTAATCCGCAATGCAAGTAAGCGTTCCTGAAAGTCGTACCGCCGCATCGTTCAACTAGGTTGGCAGCTTGTCCAAGGCCTTACCGCCGCAAGCGCCGCTGGCTGGAATGACCGCTGAAGCGGGCGCCCACAGGAGCGTCAGGAAAATCACAATGAAACGTATGTTGATCAACGCAACTCAGCGTGAAGAGTTGCGCGTGGCTATCGTCGATGGCCAAACCCTGTTCGATCTGGATATTGAAACGCCGTCCCACGAACAGAAAAAGTCGAACATCTACAAAGCCCGGGTGACCCGGGTCGAGCCCAGCCTGGAAGCCTGCTTCGTCGAGTACGGCGCCGAACGCCATGGTTTTCTGCCGCTGAAAGAAATCAGCAAGGAATACTTCACCGCCGGCCTCGACCACCACAAAGCCGGCATCCGCGAATTGCTCAAAGAAGGCCAAGAACTGGTCGTCCAGGTCGAGAAAGAGGAGCGCGGCAACAAGGGCGCAGCGCTGACTACATTCATCAGTCTGGCCGGTCGCTATCTGGTGTTGATGCCCAACAACCCGCGCGCCGGTGGCGTGTCGCGACGCATCGAAGGCGATGACCGACAGAACCTGAAAGACACCCTCGATGACCTGAAAATGCCCGACGAAATGGGCGTCATCATTCGTACCGCCGGGCTCGGCCGCGATGCCGAAGAACTGCAATGGGACCTCGATTATCTGATCAAGGTCTGGGAGTCGATCACCGAAGCGGCGAAAACCCGCAAGGCGCCATTCCTGATCTATCAGGAATCCAAGTTGATCATCCGCGCCCTGCGCGACTATCTGCGCAACGATGTCGGCGAGATTCTGGTTGACCACGAAGAACTGTTCAATGATGCCAGCGAGTTCATGCAGCAGGTGATGCCGCAAAACCTGAAGAAGCTCAAGCTGTATCAGGAAACCGTGCCGCTGTTCTCGCGTTTTCAGATTGAAACCCAGATCGAAAATGCGTTCGAGCGCACCGTCCGCCTGCCCTCGGGCGGGGCGATCGTCATCGACCATACCGAAGCGCTGACCGCGATCGACATCAACTCGGCCAAAGCGACCAAGGGCAGCGATATCGAAGACACCGCATTCAATACCAACATTGAAGCGGCCGTCGAAATTTCCCGGCAACTGCGGATCCGCGATCTGGGTGGCCTGGTGGTGATCGATTTCATCGATATGGAATCGACCAAGCACCAGCGCGATGTGGAAGACCAGTTGCGCGACTCCATGAAAGTGGACCGCGCCCGCGTCCAGCTCGGCCGTATTTCGCGCTTTGGATTGCTTGAACTCTCGCGCCAGCGCCTGCGGCCGTCCTTGGGGGAAGCGTCGCAAAATACCTGCCCACGCTGCGAGGGCCACGGCAGCATCCGTGGCGTCGAATCGCTGTCGCTGTCGATCCTGCGCATCGCCGAAGAAGACGCGATGAAAGAGAACACCGGACAGGTGTTGATCCAGGTACCGACGGCGGTCGCCAATTTCCTGCTCAACGAAAAGCGTCATGCCGTCGCCGAAATCGAGAAACGCCAGAACGCCATCATGGTGATTGTGGCCGACGAGAAGTTGCAAACGCCGCATTACGAAATTCGCCGCATTAAACGCAGCGACATCGCGCTCGAGACCCAGCCCAGCTACGAACGGCTCACGGTGGCGGTGCCGGCGGCATTGCCGACCTCCACCCAACCGCTGGCCGAATCCGAAAAACCGGCGGTGACCCGTATTACCCCGAATGGTCCCGCGCCGGTGCGCGAGATGGTCGAGCCCGATGCAACGCTCGCTCCCATCGGGTCGGCCCAAGCCGCGCGACCCAGCCTGATGGCGCGGTTGATCGCCTGGTATCGCCGCCTCGGCGCGGCAACGGCTGGCACCGCCGCAGCCGCCAGTGCCAGCAACGCTCAAGCTGCGCGCACGCCCAGTGCGGGTCAGTCGGAGCGCGGATCGGCTGATCGCCATCGCGACCGTGGCAAGGATCGCCAAGGTCGGCAACGTGGTGATCGCAATGACCGCCATGATAGAAAACGCGGCGACAAGCGCGAACCCCGCGAGGACCAAGCCGCTGCCGGCCAGGGCGTGCCGCCCGCACGCAGCGAGAGCGGCAACCGCAAACCGACACCATCGGCGCGGCCCAATCAAGCCGCTCGCGGCGAACAAAAATCGGCACGCAACGAAGCGAACACCCAGCTCAATGCGGTCGCATCAGTCAGCGTGCCTGCGGTCAGCAAGCCCGCGATTCCCGCCAGCGCCGATCCGGTGGTGGATCAGGACGCACTAAGACTTGCCACCGGCGAAGACATCACCAGCAGCCCGGCAGCCGGTTTGCCGAAGCCCGACGCGACGGCCAACGCATCGGAACTCAGCACCGCCGTCGATAGCGAAGGCAAACGGCGTCGCGGCCGTCGCGGTGGTCGGCGGCGGCGGCGTGGCGCCCCTGGCGAGACCGGTGCCACCGGCGAAAGCAGTTTGGATCTGCCACTGAACGAGCAGGACGACGAAGGCGAAGCGACCGGAGCGGTGACGGCTGCGTCAAACACGACGACTGCGGCGGTAGCGGCTGCGGTGTCGTCGGCGGCGAGCGTCCCCGACCAAAACTTCACAGTCACCGAGGCGGCGGTCACGTCGTCTGCCACCGCAACCGCAGACAGCAATTTGGCGTCCGCGCCAAGCCCCACGTTGGCACCCGCGACCAGCGCGCTCGAGCTGACCGAGCCGCCATCCGCACCAGCGATGGCTGCACCGAAGCCGCTGCTGCCGAGCATTGCCGAAGCGCCAGCAGAAGCGCCACCCGCCACGCCAACGATCCCCCACCCGGCCGAAATCGTCACCACCGAATCTGCCCAAGCCAGTGCGCCCCGACCCGCCTCACCGATACGGCGGCCGGTCACGGAAGTGCCAAGACAACCGGAAGGACCGAGACACAACCCCCTGTCGGTCGCGGTCGCCATGGCCACCTACGCACCGCTGTTTCAACCACCCGCCGCAGCGGTCGAAGTGGAAGCGCCAGCGACGGTAGCCGCGCCGGAAGCGACGACTGCGGCCAGTGCAGCGCCCCCGGCAGCGGTGCTGGCCGAAGTCGAATTGACCCGTGTGAAGATTACGCCAAGCGACCCAAGCGACCTGCCCACCGCGGCAAGCATTGCCGTAGCGGCGCCGGTGGTCGTGGTGGAAAAACCGCCAGTAGCCAGCGTTACCTCAACGCCACCCGAGGCCTGACGTCCCCCAGCAGCAAGCGGCTGATCGGCCACCGGCAATTCGGTGGCCGCTTCAGTACCCACTCCCACGGCGCGTTGCAACGTTCGCTAAGGCGTTGCGCAGAAATAACTTGCGCAGATTGCGCAGGACTTTCGTTCGCCTGCAAGGCGCACAAAGTGGAGCATAGTCGGACTATGTGACGCTTTGTGCAACGACGCAGGCGGGCGAAAGAACCAGCAAGATGGGTAAGTTATTTCTGCGCGACGCCTAAGCTGGTCGTCCCGCTACCTTAGGACCTGTGATGAGTCTGCGCCGCGACCTCGCCGAACACGGCTTTGAATCCAACGACGACTACGAGTTTCAAGTCCGCTCGCTATTGGCCGCGCAAGTGGAACATTTGCGCTGTTTGCAGATTGCTGGCGATTCTGGCCGACGCAAAACCGCGCTGGCCAATGCCTTGGCCCACGCGCTGAAGTATCCCCGCATTTTGTATCTGGATTTCACCCAGCCGGAACCGGCACTACCGGTGATCGCGCTAAGCGCCGAGGAAAGCAGCACCGGCGCCAACGAAAATCCAATGAGCGCGTTCGAACGCATCGTGATCGAAGCTTGTGCTTTCTCCGAGGCAGAACCTACCGTGCTGATTCTCGACCAACTGCAGGCGGCCGACTTCCGCGAACAAATTCGCCTGTTCCATTTCGTGCAAAGCGGCGACTGGCATGCCAGCAGTGGTTCGGTACGCGCCCACCAACGCCAGTTGCTGATCGTGCTGATTTCGGAGCAAGCGCTGTACCACTCTTTGGCACACCTCGCCTACCGGGTCTGGGCCGACCCGTCGAGCGGCCGCTTCGAGCATCGTCCTGAAGATTTTGGCCGCGGCCTCGACGCCCGCGAAATGTTCGCGGCGTTTGCCCAGTTGTTCGAACAACTCCATGCCACCCCCACGCCCAGCGAGTTTCAGCGCCTACTCGATGACGCCGAACGCTATGTGCGCACGCCGGAGCAATTGCGCCACTCGATTTTTGGCTGGATGGAACGCATTGATCGTGCCCAATTATTTTCGCCAGCGCTCACCAGCCCGATCGAGCAGTGCGTGCATGCGATCAACAACTACGTCGGCGTCGATGAAATCGAGCTGGGTGATTAGCTCCCCCATTACCGCGCCGCGCCGCCAATATTGGCCTGCCTGCGCCTGCAATTAGTCTTTTCCAATACAGGTATGAGCCTGGACGAAGCCGGTAAGGGCAGTACGCAGTGGGTCGATCGGTGGTTGGGGAAGTGAGTGTATTGCAGCTTTGGATGTTGGGGATATTTATCCCATGATGAAGGGCTGTGGGTATGTGGTCGAAGCTGGCAAGCGGTGGGC
>Ga0210016_1003572_pt1 | contig 13583 bp, 13 predicted proteins | sample CryGeyCG2014_300_FD_185454 | JGI IMG/M metagenome (GOLD analysis project Ga0210016, IMG submission 185454) | Groundwater microbial communities from aquifer - Crystal Geyser CG02_land_8/20/14_3.00 (SPAdes) (version 2) | ecosystem: Environmental > Aquatic > Deep subsurface > Groundwater | place... | reverse complement strand
ACCGCTTTTTGCGGGAAGAAAGTTTTGCCGAGCAAGTAAAAGAGAATTGTCAAAAAGTTTCTTTGCCAGATGTTTGGCGGGAAAGATATTTGAATAAGTTGAAAGTGTGGGAAAATGAAAACCGCCAAACATCAAACCTTTTCGCTCAAAATCTCAAAAAAGATATTTCCGCCATTAAAACAAAACTGGAAAGATTAACGGACGCTTATCTCGCGGAAGCATTAGAACTGGCGGAATATCAGCAAACAAAAAACGCCTTAATGGCGGAAAAGAAAACAAAAGAGGAAAAATTGAGTGATTTTGAGCGAAAAGGCAATCATTGGCTTGAACTCACCAGAAATTGGATAATTGAAGCCAACCAAGCCAAAAATCTCGCTTTGCAAGATAATTTTTCGGAGATGAAAAATTATCTCAAAAAAATCGGCTCGAACCGCCGCCTTGCGGCGGGACGGCTGGAAATTGATTTCAAAAAGCCCTTTGATTTGCTCGCAAAACTGCCAGCCGAAGCGAGGGGCGAAGCCCCGAGCGAGGCGGCTAATTCAATATGGTGGACCCTGGGAGATTCGAACTCCCCACCTCCTCATTGTCCCGATATGTTTTGGTGGACCCTGGGAGATTCGAACTCCCCACCTCCTCATTGCAAATGAGGCGTTCTACCGAATGAACTAAGGGCCCACCAAAACATATCGAGGATCCACGATTTTATTGCGATAAAATCGGGACAAATGAGGCGCGACTAAATATTACTCATTTTTTTAATTAACCTCTCTATGGCTTTTCTGCTTTTCCATGATTTCATCTTCCCCTCCCTAACCGTAGCATCCTTACGGGTATCAAAATTTTCTCTATAAACAATCTTCCACGGAATAGCTTTTTTCGTTGACTTCACAAAGCCATTATTGTGCTGAAGCAATCTTTTTTCAACGTCATTACAGCTACCAATATAGTAACTGCCCGAAGCTAACGATTACAAAACGTATGTATGAAACATTTTCTAATTTCTGATTTTCTTTCCTCATCTTAGCAGATTTGCCCTATAAATCAAACATGGCAAAAGCTCTCTGGACTGAAAAAAGCCGGGAGTGCTTATTTTTCTACATTGACGCCGACGTTTAAAAAAATACAATAAACTCAGGTTCCTTAACTTTATGCTTTAATATTAACATCCCTATCAGAGAGAGAAAGATTATGCTTTTCGGGGATGAATTTATTTCTTTATTTTCAATAAATTACATTCTTCGTTTTATAGCTTCCTCAATAACAGATTTATCTGTATCAGAAGATGTGATATTTGCCCTTTTGATTATCTCTTTTACCAATTTTTCCGCCTCATCGTGGGTTAACTTAGGAGTCATATCTTCAAATCCTCGTCTATACCAATCTTTTAAGCTGGTTAATTTCAACCCGGCCTGATTGATTTTTTCTCTCCAACCGTCATCTGGCAATATTTCCCGTTCTCCCGTTTTTTCATAATATATTTTAGAAGAATCGGGCATCCAAGACGACATCGTATCTGAATTATAACGTAATCCTTTAACATCTACTTCCTCATATCCTATTTCTTTTAAACGAGTCAAAAAAGACAAATCGGATACGCCGGCAATATAAGGATGAATAATTGGAAAGGTCTGGATATTTTTTTGCTTTGCCCGTTCTAATAAATTAATCCTATCGTCCGTCTTAGTCTTTTCTAATCTATCTAAACCTGTGACGGAAACCACAAGACGAAAATTGGATAATTCAGCTAACCTATCCAATATTTCATCGGATGGGTTAAATTTAGTCACACATGCAATTAATTTTGCAACCGGTGCCACTTTTTCAAGAAAAAATTCTAATTCCTTTCTGTACTTTGGCCAAAAAGGATCAGAGATTGCGTTGAACCCAACAAAATCCCCGCGTAACAGCTCAATTGGAAAATCATAAAACTCATGCATAGCTTGCTCGTTTTTTAAATCTGGCGGGGCATTAAGGATTGTAACGGCCTTATTTAATCCAAGAATGGTTTTTTTGTTCCATAACTCTCTACGAGAATCAACCTTGGTAACCACGCAATATTCACAACCGACCGGACAGCCGTGACCTTGAACGCCAAATTGTTCTTTCCCTTCCCTCATAATCATTTTTTATTTTTTGCGAACATACGGTCGACTAATTCTGACGGAGGAAATCCGACATCCGTATTTTTTTTTGTTTCATTATAATATTCGCTTACAATACAATATTTACAACCAAAACACTTTTCAATATTTCTGGATAACGGCCACCAGCTATTTAAAGCTTGTGCATTGTCAATTTCTGGATAATCAGGGAATGTGATTTTACCAATTTCTTTACTACCATCATCATTTCGTCCTGGTTGCATAGCCATCATGCCGGTCGTAAATCTGATAAAAGCCAAGTCTCCTAAATTCACATTGCCCCTAACCAATAAGTGGGGAATATTGCTGGAAAAATAACAAGTCGTGCAACAAGAGGGACATCTCAATCTGTCTTCCCCGCTTACACCACACGCTTTTCCATTGGCAGAAGGAACAAATTCCACATCAAACCCTAATCGTTTTATAAGTTCAAGCGATCCTTCTTTCGGCTCGGAAAGCGGAGCGCAAGTGTCCTGTATCGGACAATTTAATTCCGTGCATTTAACTAAATTAGGACTATTGTAGTATGGATTATAGGTTCTTTCTCCTCCAGTGGCAGCAGAAACAGCGCAAGCGGTTCGAGTAAATAACTGGATGTTATTTGCTTCGGCATATTTTTTGATTCTTTTAAAAATTTCTCCGGGCATTACCTTTACCCGCATAGCCCATTGCACTCTTTCGTCGGGAGAAAGTCTTTCCACTAAAGCTTCGTCGCCACGAAAACCAGATGCAACTGCGGAAGTGCAACCGGCCTCTTTTAACTGTGAAAAAATTTTGCCAATCACCTCCTCAGAAGTATTAAAGGGGGGCATCATCGGACGAATATAAGCAATAGCTGGTACGCCGGCCTCGGTTAACATACGGATATTTTCATAACGATGCGCAGAATCAGTTCCTTCTAACTCTGTTAATTCAGAAATAGAAATTAAAATTACTAAATTTAATCCCTTCTCTTTTTTTTCTTTAAGTTCCGCTACTTTCCTCTCGTCAAGCTTCCCCTTCATAATAATCCCAATTGGACCAGTATGACGACTTTTTTCTAAATTTCCTAATTTTTCAATTGTGTTTTCCCACTGTATAACAGGATCACCGTAAAAGTTATTTACTGCAACCGGAATCTTGCGAAGGATTTGCCTCTACCTCTCTTTTTTTTCTTCGGTTATTTCCTTTTCACATTTTTTGTCTTCGGTAGACATATACTTATGATCCTCGCGTTGCAGTACAGCTGGTGTTTCGCTAAACATTTGTGATTTTTTATTATTCATATATTTAATTATTTTGAGTAACGCAATTTATTGCTTGAATAAATCTTTTTACATCATTTCTTGAGTTGCAAAGCGCAAAAGATGCCCGAATAATTCCTGGTATAAGCGAGGTATCGCCATGATTAACGGCCTCAATTATTTTCTGCTCGTCCTCTATTCCCAAAAGATTTCTTACCACGTCATACACGCAAAAACTTCCAGCGCGAACGCCTATTCCAAATTCTTTATTTAAGCGTTCGGCAACTATCTGTGAATCCTGCCCTTCTATGATAAAAGGTATTACTGTACTTAAGTGATTACTCTTTACAAGCAGACGAACCTTTTCGTTTTTTTTCAAAACGTCAAATGCTTCTCTCGCTAAATTTGATTCATATGATTCAATTTTTTCGATTCCGATTTTTTTCAATTGATTAAGCGCGATAGCCATAGAGACAGCGCCAACGGCGTTTGGTGTACCGGGATCATGCGCTAATTGATTTTTATAGCGCAAGAACACACCCTCCCTTGTAATGTAGGGCAAGTTGCCACCGCCAATCTGATACGGCAAAAATTCATCCAAAAAGTTTTTTGGCCCAATAAGAAAACCACCACCATAAGGCGCGTAAAATTTGTGTCCGAAAACGGCCAGAAAGTCTATTCCCATTTCCATCATATCAACTTTGTGGTGTTGCAAAAATTGGCAAGCATCGATAATATAGTATGCTCCATATTTATGAACAAGTTCGCCAATTTTTTTAATATCTGGACGATAACCAGTCAGATTTGACGAGGCAGTCAAAATAAACGCCTTAATTTTATTATTTTTTTAGCATTTCTTCAATGCCAGCGAGGTCAAACTCACCTTCGCTATTGAGTGGATACCTCAAAACCATTTCACGACCCGCTTCTTGTATTTTTTCTTGTGTTTCATGCACATGTGCAAAATCAACGCGATTTGCTCCCAACGATCTTTCACCTTCAGCTTTAATCCATGGCAACCAAGATGAGCTATGCTCTATTTCCGATACCGCCACCTTTCCATCAAGAAATGAGAAAAAATAGGCTACATTATTCATGGCTCCAGTTGTGTTTCCGGAAAAAAGAACATAAAAATTTTCCGGAGCCCCAACAAAATTTTTAATGACTTGCCGTGTTTGTTCGTAAATATCAGTAGATATTTTTGATTTAGTACCAGCTCCACGATGAACTGAACCATAAGTCTTTAAATAATCATTAACGCCATTTTGCACCGATATAAAAGGCGGAGTTGTAGCGGCGTTATCTATGTTTACATAGGATACTTTGCCCAGCCGATCTGTTTCCACTTGATAGCATGATGATTCTTTGGAGAATAATTTTTCCGGGTCAATTTCAAATTGTTGATCTTTGCCGATTAGAAAATTTTGTTCATCCTTTTTATTGACAACTTTATTAATAACACTGATGACCATCTGCGGAGTAAGCAATGATCTCGAACCATCAGTATTTATTGGCGCTCCACCATACTGAATACTGCCAGCCCAACCCATCTCTAATTTATTTAATTCGAAAAGTATCGATCCTTCTTCGGTTTCTGGGCCGACCGGAAAATCATCCGTTTTTTCTGTTTTTTTGCCAATAATATATTCAAATGTACCGTCCACACCCAATTGATTCACCAAAACCACTCTCTCGTACCCTTCTTTGTACAATATATCAAAAAGATTATCATCTTGGGTTTCAACCAATACCCAATTACTACCATGGTAAATTATATTATCTTCCTTTCGAGTTTTCATAGAGTTCAAAAATATTCTAAATATTGTTCTTATTTTTCTATTTTACCTCCTCATTGACACATTTACAACTTGAAAGCTCTCTGGGCTGAATAGTCCTCTGGACTGAAAAAAGCCGGGGGTGCTTTCGTAACAGAGATTGTTCTTCTTGCGAAGAACTGGAAAGAGATATCCCCGTCGCGAAAGCGCTTCCGACTTCTTTCTTTAAACCCCCGTCCCGCTTTCAGCGGGACCGGAGCATTTCTAAATTCGTAATTTTTTAATAATGTAATTCCGAACTTAGAAATATAGGGGCAGAGGACAATTATTGTCGTGCTCCCTTAAACACCTATCCCGTGAAGGCGCACGGGAATTTTTCGTCCTTGAAAATGCAGCTCTCTGCATCTTCAAATCTAGAAAAATCATTGAAATCCTCCTGACTAAGAAGGAACTTCTTTAGCTCTTCCATGGATGAGAAAATCTCCTGCAATCGCCTACGTTCGGCGGTACGGGCGTCCCCCTTGTGAACGAAAGATAATACACCTCTCCGTACTTTCCCCTGAGCACTTTTTCGTATGTCTGCTCAGGATTAACTCTCATGATGTAAGTATAGCATACTATATAAATCTTGTCAAGTATTTCAAACAAAAAACCGCCTTAAAACAAAACTCCGTTCCCCCTGCCGAATAACGGCAAGAGAGCGAGGTGAAAGAGTGCGCGAGCGTGGACTCGAACCACGGACCTCGTCATTATCAGTGACGCGCTCTAACCAACTGAGCTACACGCGCATATTAAAATTATCTACAATATTTTTAGAAGTAAATCCTACGTAAATCTTACCATTTTTAATGCTTTTCAAAAAATACACACAGAACATATCCAAAGGTGACGCGCTCTAACCTCAGCCAAAGGCTGATCGTCCTCTGGACGAGGCCGAAGCTACACACGCATATTATTATATTTTCAAACGCATATTATTTTACGATATCTAAAATAAAAATTCTTTTGGCGACCGGGGAAATCGGCAACGAAATCCTTTTCTCAAAAACAACTTTCAGCCCCAATCCCTTAAAAATCCCCTGCCATTCTTTCTCCCCCTTAAAAAAATATTCCGGATTTTCCCGCTTTTTGCCGACAAATCCCTGAAAGAAAATATCAAAGCTTAATCCATGGAAACGGCAGAATAATTTTGAAAAAAATCCGTCAGCCATATCTTCGTAAATAACAATCCTTTCCTTCCCCACCCTCCTCGCTTCTTTTAAAACGGCGATGGGGTCTTCGGCGTGGTGAAGAACATAACATATCAGAACTGCGTCAAACGAATTATCATCAAAGGGAAGATTTTTCCCGTCTATTTTTTTAAAGGGAAGATCAACCACCCTATTATTTTTTACATCCACCCCAAAAACCTCGGCCTTAAAAAATTTTTTAAAATAATCTCCGGCTATTCCCGAACCGCAACCTAAATCAAGAATTTTCGCCCCATTCTTTATAAAATCCTTGCAGTCCAGGCACATGCTCCGAGCCGCTCTTTTGTATATATAAGAAAAAATTTTATAAAAAATCATTTGGGTTGATTATGAAAAGTGATTTTAATTTTAGCAAATTAAACCCAAAAAACAAGGCCTGCCTTGTTTTTTGTAGTTCTTCAGTATCTTTGAGTTGTTCCGAAGGTCGATTTTTTCAGGAATTCGACCAACCCCGCAAAGTTGAGAAAAGAATTCTCATTTCTCAACCACGGTCGACAAACAATTAAAAATTATTGATCTATGCGCAGGTTCCCCTACGCATGCCTTGTTACGACTTCATTCTTGTTACCGATCTTAGCTTATGCCCCGCGAACGGGGATTTCGGCTATTATCGACTTCCCTAATGTGACGGGCGGTGAGTACAAGATTCAGGGACGTATTCATCGCCACATAGCTGATTGGCGATTACTAGCGATTCCGGCTTCATGAGGTCGAGTTGCAGACCTCAATCCGAATTGGGGGACAGTTTGATAAGATTAACTCCAGCTTGCGCTTTGGTTACCCATTGTCTGTCCCATTGTATCACGTGTGCAGCCCAGGACGTCAAAGGGCCATGCTGATTTGGCGTCATCCTCGCCTTCCTCCCGGTTGTCCCGGGCAGTCCCCTATGACATTTAAAACATAGGGCAAGGGTTGCGTTCGTTACCGCACTTAAGCGTACGTCTCAAGACACGAACTGACGACAACCATGCAGCACCTGTGCTAATGTCCTTGTGGGAAGTTCGCATTTCTGCAGAACGTCATTAGCATTTCAAGTCCTGGTAAGGTTCCTCGTTTACCGTCGAATTAAGCCACATGATCCACCGCTTGTGTGAATCCCCGTCTATTCCTTTGAGTTTTAGCCTTGCGGCCGTACTCCCCAGGCGGGATACTTAACGCGTTAGCTTCGCCACCTAAAGGGTCGACACTTCAGATAGCTAGTATCCATAATTTACAGCGTGGACTACAAGGGTATCTAATCCTTTTTGATCCCCACGCTTTCGTCCCTCAGCGTCAGGGTCGCCCCAGTTGAATGCCTTCGCATTTGGTATTCCGATCGATATCAACGGATTTCACCCCTACACCGATCGTTCTATCAACCTCTAGCGCCCTCTAGTTCAGCAGTATTTGATATGTTTCCCGGGTTAAGCCTGGGATATTTGACATCAAACTTACTAAACCGCCTACGGACCCTTTACGCCCAATAAATCCGGATAACGCTTGGGGGCTCTGTCTTACCGAGGCTTCTGGCACAGAGTTAGCCCCCCCTTATTCCTCTATTACACTCATTCCGCATTGCTACAAAATTGTTCACAGAGAAAAGCTCTTTACACCCCGAAGGGCTTCATCGAGCACGCGACGTTGCTCCATCAGGCTTTCGCCCATTGTGGAAGATTATCGACTGCTGCCTCCCGTAGGAGTAAGGCCCGTATCTCAGTGCCTTTGTTGGGGAATATGCTCTCACATCCCCTACCCGTCGTAGCCTTGGTGAGCCATTACCTCACCAACTAGCTGATAGGACGCAGACCGCTCCCAAAGCGATAAATCTTTATTCCGCAAAAAGCGGAAACCATCTCGAATTGTCCCCGCTTTCACGGGGTTATGCGAGACTTTGGGGCACGTATCTACGTGTTACTAACCCGTTCGCCATGTCCCGCAAAAATGCGGGACATTCGACTTGCATGCCTTTTCCACGTCGCCAGCGTTCATCCTGAGCCAGGATCAAACTCTCAAAAAAAACTTGGAATCTTTTGAGAAATTCCAAAAATATTCGGAACAACTCAAAAAAACTGACTTAGAACTATTACTGTATTTAATTTTCAACGTCCTTTCCATTTCTTCTTTTATTTTTTTCATTTCTCCGTTCATCCATATTAGCTTTTCCAAAATTACATGTCAACACCCTGAGCCAGAAGGGGGATTCGGACCCGCCGACCTACTGTTTACAAAACAGTTGCTCTACCGCTGAGCTATTCTGGCGGAAATTATTTCTTGAAGGATTTTCTGATCTCATCCCAATAATTATCTTTCTTCTTCTCCTTCTTTGTTCTTTTCTGCAAATTTTTAATCCACTCCGAAGCCTTAACCTCTGTTATTGATTTCATTGACCTCACTGATTTCATCCCGGATACGGCTGTTTTGATTATTTTTTCCTGATGCTTTTTTCCCGAAGCGATAATTGATTCTGACCAATGGCTTTTAGCCGAGCCTGCCTCTGCTACCTCCGGCAAACTCGCGAGTGCCGGAATTTTCTTAAAAAAAATAATGCTCGCCCCGAGAAAACCGGCCCCCATCGCAATTAAAGCGATTATTGTTTCATAACTCATATCTTGTAAATTTTTCAATGACGATTTTTTCGCCGATTTTAGAAATATACTCATTGACCAAATCTTCAACTTTCTTGTCCGGCTCCTTTATCCACGGCTGAAGAAGCAGGCAATTTTGCTCCTCGTATTTTCTTAGCTTGCCTTCTGTGATTTGCTCAAGAATCTGTTGGGACTTGCCGGAGTCCTTCATTTGTTCTTTGTAAATTTCCTTTTCTTTCTCCAATACTTCAGCAGAGATATCTTCTCTTCTGACGAACATCGGATTTGAAGCCGCCACCTGAAGACATATTTCATGGCTTAAATTCTTGAAGTTATCAGACATGGCCACAAAATCTGATTCGCAACGAATGCTCAATAAAACCCCTATTTTTTTATTAGGGTGAATGTAGCTCTCAATTAAACCTTGGCCGGCTGTTCTTTCCGCCCCTTTTTTCTTGGCGACTTCCTTACCCCATGTTCTCAAAATATCCCTTGCCTTCTCAATATCATCGCCTGATTTTTCAAGAGCCTTCCGGCATTCCATCAAAGAAATTCCTGTTTCTTCGCGGAGTTTTTTTATTTCCTCAATACTTGCCATAATTATTTTTTGTCAGCCAGAGGCTGACTGGCCTTTGGCTGGGGTTTGGCTTCTAAAATTGCTTTCTTCACTCTGTCCAGAATATAATTTAACGAAGAAATAGCGTCGTCGTTAGCGGGAATGAAATGATCCGCCAACGCCGGGTTAACATTAGTGTCAGCGATAACAATCACTATTATCCCCTTCTCTCTGGCCTCCTTTACAACCAGGATGTTTTCTTTCATATCTGTAACGAATACAGCTGTCGGAAGTTTTTCCAAATTTTTAATGCCTCCGAATTTCTTCCTCAACCCCTCTATTTCTCTGTCAATCTTAAGTCTTTCTTTCTTTACGTATTTTTGGAGCTCGCCTGAAGCCTTCTGCATTTCCAAACTCCTGAAATATTCCAATCTCTTTTTGATTGTTTCGAAATTAGTGAATGTTCCTCCGAGCCATCTTTGATTGACGTAAGGAAGATGGCATTCTTCAGCCACCTCTTTTATTTTATCTTTTACCTGAATCTTGGTGCCGACAAAAAGAATTTCTTTCCCTTGAGAAACCAGATCGCCGATAAAATCAAGAACTTCTTTTAATTTTTCCGCTGTTTTCGCCAAATCAATAATATGAATTCTATTCCTTGACGATTCAATGTATTGCTTCATCTTAGGATGAGTGCTTGAAGTTTTGTGGCCAAAATACAAACCGGCCTTAACTAATTCTTCAAAGTCAAGTCCTTCCTTTGCTTCGTCTGCTGTTTTTATTTTATTCTTCTTTTTATCTTCGGTCATTTTTTAAAAATTATAATTAAAAATCTTAACAAATCATACTTCAATATTTATCACATATCATGTTTTAACGCAAGTATTGCTTTTAATTTAGGGATTTGTTATTATACTCAATATGAAAGAAGATATTCATCCAAAATATTATCCCGAGACCAAGGTCAAATGCGCCTGCGGACATACTTTTACCGTCGGTTCAACTAAGGAATACATTGAGACTGAAATCTGCTCTCAATGCCATCCTTTTTATACCGGAAAAGAAAAAGATACCGACGCTATGGCTAAGGTGGAAAAATTCAGAAAGAGAATGTCTCATAAGACTGATGCCAAAAGTAAGAAAGAAAAAAGAAGAAAACGGACAGCCGAAAAGACATCAAAGAAGGATTAATCGCTCAATCAGGAAATGGATAACCTAAGCGATATTCAGCGGGAATATAAAGAAATTTTAAATCAGCTCAGCAACCCTGAGCTGATTTCTGATTGGCCCGCCAGCAACGCTTCGCGTAGCGATGCGGGCTGGAAAAAATTTGAAGAACTATCTAAAAGGAAAAGCTATCTTGAAAAAATAATTGAGAAAGAAAAAGAAATAAAAGAAATTGACGACAGAATTGAAGAAAACAGGGCGATCCTGAATGGGAAAGAAGGCCCCGAATTATCCTCCTTGGCTGAAATTGAGATTACTCAATTCAGGGAAAGAAAGGAGGTCTTGGAAAAAGAATTAAAAAAATTAATCAAAGGCCAGAAAGAAAGCTCTGAACCGCAAGACATAATCGTTGAAATCAGGGCCGGCGCAGGGGGAGACGAAGCAGCTTTATTCGTCGGAGATTTATTCAAGATGTATTCAAGGTTCGCGGAACAGCAAGGTTGGAGGCAAAAAATCCTTAATTCCAGCCCTACTGAAACTGGCGGATTTAAAGAAATCGTATTTCAGCTGGAATCCATCCGCAACGCTTCGCATAGCGATGCGGACGGGAACGGCGATATTTTCTCTAAAATGAAAAACGAGTCCGGGGTCCATAGAGTCCAGAGAATTCCCGAAACGGAAAAAAGCGGAAGAATACACACTTCCACCGTTTCAGTGGCCATTCTTCCGAAACCGAAAAATACTCAATTGGAAATTAAACCTGATGAATTAAAAATTGAATATTGCCGTTCGTCAGGACCGGGCGGGCAAAACGTCAATAAAAGAGAGACGGCTGTAAGAATAGTCCATATCCCGACAGGATTGGTCGTTGAATCCCAGACCGAAAGAAACCAGCTCCAAAATAAAGAAAACGCCTTGAGCGTTCTATCAGCTCGCCTCCTTGAAATAAGAGAGGAGGAAGAGGCTCAAAAATTAGGCGGGGACAGAAAAGGACAAATAGGAAGGGCCAAAAGAGCGGAGAAAAACAGAACCTACAATTTTCCTCAAGACAGAGTAACCGACCACCGAATTAAAAAATCTTTCCACGGCATTAAAGAGATAATGGAAGGAAGACTTGACCCCATTATAGAAGCCATGGAATCAGCCGAAGAGCAGGAAGAATAATTTATTTAACGGTGTCGAGGTCGGCGATGTCGGACAAATACTGCTTAGTAATTGAAACAACTGAATCGCCATAAAAACGGTATTTCACGTTAGTGCCTCCGGAAAAATAAATCATCGCCGCTTTCCATTCCGCATCCGCTGTCTGCTTTTTCGCCCCATAATCGCTTAAATAAAAACCGGCGGCAAAAAAAGCGTCCCGGATGTTCCAAGGATCAGCCGCTTTTCCTGTGGCGGCCTTTATTCTATCTTTATAAGATTGCCAAGTGGAAGGAATAAATTGAGCCGGACCCATAGCCCCCCCATAACCATAGCTCATAGGGCAAGAAACCAAAGTATTAAAAGGATCCCTGCCTAATTCTTTTGTAATTTCTATAAATGGAGCCGTATCTCTTTTCGGACTCATAACATTGGAGATGCTCTTGTTGCTACTGGCAACAACCCCGGCTCCTGTTTTAGCGTCTTTCAGAAAACATTGTCCTACGTTCTTGCCGATATTTGACTCTTGGGTAAGAACAGCCAAAAGAAAGGCTGGCCTGATTCCGGTTGAAGCGGAAACTGTTTTTGCCATTTCCAGCGCCTCGCCGAAGGTGGGAGCATCCGGAACACCGATTAATTCAAAAATCCTTGACCTGATTCCAGCCACTTTCTTTTCTATTTCTTTTTTTTCACTAAGAGATTTTTGATACTGCGCTTCGGTTAATTTTAAATATTTATCTTTCCCCTTTTGGTTTTTTAAACTTTCTTCCTTTTGGAGCGTTCGAATTTTAACCGTTGTTTCTAATTCCGTCTTTTCTCCGTCCAAAGAAGTTTTTTGGCTTTCCAGATACGCTTTCAGTTTCTTTATTTCTTCCAGCATATCCTGATTTTTGGAATTCAAAACCTCTAAAGCCATTATATCGTCAAAAAAATCAGACATCTCTTTCTCGGAAAGTAATATCTCAATCAAAGACTTTCTGTCATTTTCATACATAACCTGAAGAATATCTCCTAATTGCCTCTGAACGTCAGCGACCTTAACCATCGTTTCCGAGATGGACGACTCTGTGTCTTTTATTTGGCCGGTGAGGTCTTTTATAACAAGATTACTCTGCTTTATTTGAAGATCCAATTTGCTGATTTTATTTTTTAAAATGGATATCTGATTTTGAAGAGTCTTTTTTTCTTCGGCGGTCTTGCTGATGTCTTTCTCATATTTATCTATCTGGATTTCCAATTCCGCCAATTCTTTTTCCAAAGCAGTTCTTTCAACAGTCGCTGCCTCCTGCTCTCCTTCAGCTGACGCAAAAGGAATCTTGCCGACAAAAGGAAAAGCGAAAAAAATCGGCAAAATAAAAACCGCTATCAATATCATTGATGAAATCAATATAGATGGTTTTATTTTTTGTAGAGCAAAGATAGACATAAATATAATGCCAAATATCAAAGCTCAAATGTCAAATCAAATTCAAAACCCAAATATCAAAAATGTTTTAGATTTTGGACTTTAATTATTGATTTGGAATTTGTAATTTGAAATTTGTAATTTGAGTTTCTTATTTATGTTCTTTCTTCTCTCCTCCTTTCTCTTCCTTTTCTTTCTTTTCCTCCACCTCTGCCACTTCTTCCTCCTTCTTCTTCTCTACCTTCTCAACATCTTCCACTTTTTCTTCAATAGGAGCTTTCAATTCCGCTTCTATATCTTCAGGAGGCAAAACCAAAGCTACATTTTCTTCAGGGCTCTTCAAAACCTCCACATTGGCGGGA
>Ga0210016_1003562_pt1 | contig 13617 bp, 11 predicted proteins | sample CryGeyCG2014_300_FD_185454 | JGI IMG/M metagenome (GOLD analysis project Ga0210016, IMG submission 185454) | Groundwater microbial communities from aquifer - Crystal Geyser CG02_land_8/20/14_3.00 (SPAdes) (version 2) | ecosystem: Environmental > Aquatic > Deep subsurface > Groundwater | place... | reverse complement strand
GTGAAATAAGAAAAAATTTGATTTCTTTGAAGTAAAATTTTTTTGCCTTGAGATATTTTTTAAACAATTTCCTTTCCTAAAAAATTTTTTGGACTCCAAAATGGGTATGTATATTTTTTAGCAAAAATTCATAGACTCATTGATGAGCTTCTATATATAACTAACAATCGTTGCTAAAGCAAGACCCTGATTTCAGCAGGGCTAATAGTTAACAACTAACAGTTTCTCTGTTTATGAACTACCATTTCCTCTGCATGCAATGTACACTAATTGCGTCAGATTGCTTTGTCGCTATGCTTCTCGCAATGACGACGCATTCTCTTGAGGATGAATCGGACTATCGCTGTAGCCAGAATAAGGTATTTTATCCGATCTCACTCCACGTTCATGTAGAGTCAGAATTCTCATACCTTTTCTGATACCCGATAGATGTATTGAATGAGTCGTGCTTCGATTTGAATGAAGCCGTATCGGGGGAATATTTGATATAAAACGGTACTGATGAAGCCATAGATCATAACAAAGGGAACGATGGGAAGGACAAGAAGGTTCCCAATGACTCCCAAAAGGTTTATTTTGCCCATAAAGAATATCATCGTCGGTAGTATGCCCAAAGTTGCTCAGACACTCGGACTCAAATAATTTTTCCATACATAAGTTCAGGCTTCCCTTGTGGCTTTTATTGCTTTTGAACGGATAGAGTCGCGGGCCTGTCACTCTGAACACAGTAAAGAGTCTAGATCCTTCGCTTTCGCTCAGGATGACTGTACAGACTCTTTTGTATTCGAATCCAAATTTATTTTTCAGAAGTAGATCAATCCGATGATGGCAGAGAAGGAAAATAGGAAACCGACATCGTAGACTAAATAGTATGGATTATAGAGCAACATACCTATGAATGCGAGCGATAATGAGCGTCGAATATCTATCTGCCTGCCCCGGAATAAGGCGATCATTCATAGTCATCACATGATGACCGCACGGAAAACGCTGGAATCCATTCCGCAGAGAAATCCATAGATGACGATGCAGAGGAGAATAACAAAATTTCTGAAATAAAAAGGAAGTCGGAGAAGGATGAATCACAAGAAAACTACAATCATAATAATATTTCATCAGCTGACGGCAATCAGATGAACTAAGCCGGAATCGATGAAAGATTGGTAGTCGGACTTGGGAATTTGCGATTTGTCGCCAATTAACATCCCGAGAACTAATCACGCGGTCTTTCCATTTCCATAGGAATTCTGGACCATGGATTGCAATCAATTTCTCAATGAGTCGATGAATCAGATTTTGAAATTGGAATTGAGAAGAGGAATGGAATTTTGTTCAAAAATCGTCCCCTGAATTCACTTCATTTTGAGTCGTTTGTCGTAATTGAACTCATAATGGAACAAATTAGTGAACAGTGACCAACTAACAACTAACAGTTCCTTGGCATCAGACACTCGACTGTTAACTGTTAACTGTCTACTGTTAACTTGTTTGAGGTTGCCAACGATTCGAATTTGATCGCCAATCTGGTAGTCGTTTTCACTGACGAGGAGGTAGGAAAGATTTCAGTCCTTAATTATGTATTTGCCCTGTCATTGTCTGGTCGTAATCTGTCCAGTTCACATAAAGACAGTCGTTAGTCCATAGTCTTTAGTCGATAGTCACTGTCATGAATTGTAGCGAAGATTGTACATTCGAATGGAGCCAATGGCTAGCAAAAAAGCAAGAATACAGAGTCGGATGAATTTACGTCTTCTGATGGCAAATAAGGCAAGAATACACACCACGAATCATACTGAAACGATGAAAATATTCTCAAAAACGGTGAACAAAAAAATGAATGCAGCAAAAAATAAGACGAACATCTTGGTTCATAAAGTTATAAAGTTTATAAGGTGTTTTAGGCGTCAATCATCTTGTGGACCTTCTCTGCTTTGGCGATGGATTGGAAGGGTTTATTGAAAAACTTGAGCGGCAAGAGGAAGTGTAATCTGCTTCCGATACCGGCTTCGGTATGTAGGAACAATTGAATGGTCTGCTGTAATGAATATTTTGTCCAGTCATACATCTCAATCTCTGGAATAGCTGACTTGACCGTATCAAAACAATGATAGTCATCATCCATATCACATGGGAAATAGATGATTTTATGATCGGGACGTTCTTGGCAGAAGAGTTGGATCTTGTGGATATTGTCAGACGTACATGTCGCAGTATTGATGTTTACAAGCATGTAGTGCTGAATTCTAAATTCTAAATTCTGGATTCTAGATTGGCAAGATCTTAATACTTCTAAGCTAAAGTCCTCATAAAGTTTCGTCTTTGTACTAGGCACTTTGTACTCGGCACTTTGTACTACGCGAAGCGAAATTTGATCTCTGATGACTAGTTCTTTCGCTCTATGGAGCAGGTCTTTGTAGAGAAGTCTGCTTCTCCGTTTCTTTGGCGTGCCTATTCAGCCAATGAGTATAAATTCTCATCTTCTGACGGTCCAGTTGAAGAGCAATGGGATATTCCGGCCATCATGAGGGAATGGTCTTTCGTCTGAGAGGACCTCTCCCCCACCGAAAAATTTGAACATGTGCTTATATTTTCCTAGGCCGATAAGGTTCATGACATGGGTCAATCGTCTGTATCTGTGCTGTTTGATCTCTACAAACTCAACTTTGTCTCGTAATTCTAAATTCTGAATTCTAGATTCTAAATTTATATGCACCCATTTTTCTATCCACTTCTTATTCCCTACTTCTACAATCAACTTTTCTAATTTGTATGTTGTGATGAGATATTCGATTATTCAAAAAAGGAGTAATTCGTCGCCGAAGTTTTGGTAGCCATAATATCATCTCAAATAGGCTGTATTCATGAATATCTTTTGAACTAAACTTGTGTGATTATATAGTACGAATACTTATCACGTGGCCCATAAAGTCGAAAGTCTATAAAGTCTGTAAAGTCAGTTGAACGACCTGATGGACTTTATGACTTTACGACCTTCAGACGATTTTTGTATTCCTCCACAAATGAAACATACCGTTCCAAAATCTGTGGAATTTCTATCTGTATGTGTTGTACGGAAGGCAATGTATATTTCAACGCTAATTGTTCTTTGAGGTCATATACATCCACCCAGGAATTCCCGATGAGGATTTTTTGCTGACCATTTTTGAGTCATTTTTTCGCTTCCTGGAAGATGGAGACATACTCCCCTAGTTTCGTATTTTGTAATAAAAGCTTCCAATCCTTATCCAAATATCATTCGATCAAAGTGATGTAATTTTTGTATAATTTATTCTCATTTTTGAGCTTGATTGATGTTTTTCCGGCAGGAATTTTTCTGCAGATAAGTGACTCGTCCATGTACACTACACATAGACTGTCGTTAATCTGGCGTAAACTGACCTGTCAGAGGAGTGCCGAATCTGAATTTGACAAGTCCTCTAAAACCTGCTTTCCTTCGCCTATCAGCTCGTTCTCTTGTGGCAAGTCATAGCAAAGTCTGTCAAAAATCCTGTCAGCATGTCCAATAGCGATGCATGCCGCCTTGTTGGGGATGGCGAACTTTCATGTGAGAATTGTTGCCTCATTGAGAGCTATCGAACCGGTGAGCTTTTTTTTATTATCATTGATTAAAAGGTACCATCAATCTGATAAATTGATGACGTTTGGAATCGTAATTCAGCTTTCTGCCTTGCTTTTCACGTAAAAAATCAAGGTCAGATATTCACGTCATTCGTCCTTTCCCTTAGGATTGGGAAGGATATTTTTGATGGTAACTCCCAGTCCTGAATAGATGTTTCACGTCAAAGTGTCAATAGATATCTCTTCTCCGGAAAGGGTAGTCTGAGAACATAATTTTGCATCTCGTATCCCCAATTTATTCGTTTTTGCGGACGTTTGTGCCAACAAAAAATCATTACGGAACTGATAGTCAGTGTTATAAATATATTCTTTCGCATATCCTTGAGCGAGCATTTTTTGGTTAATCATTTCCCCATTTAGATACACATAACCAAGAATTCTGTCATAACTATCTAGTGGTCATTGGGTGGTGTCGAGTTTCAAATAAATGGTTTTTTCTTTTACCAAATCAGTGAGATATTTTTTCGCCTGAGTTCATCGGCATTCAATTTTTCCGTATCTGGTTTTGTTGCTCTCCGGAGCATCGATTCATATGAGTCTGATCGACTTCGTCGAGTTGTTATATTTGATTCTGATAGTATCTCCATCTAGCACGGAAGTGACGTAATAGTTTCCTGGCTGGATTTTTTCTGGATTGTAAACATAGGTATCAAACACATAGTCTTGCCAAACTAATGATATGATAATGTCCTGTCCACTTTTACTGGAGTTGGGGAATCCAAAACTTCCTTTGAAGATCTGTTCCAGTCCTTTGGTCAGGGTTCCTGAAAGATAACGATTTGTAGTTCATATTTTTAGCTTGAGATCCTTGAGATTCACTTCATCTCCCGAGAGCAAAAGGAGACCAATTTTTTCATTCCCCGCATCAGTGCCGTAGGGGTTGTAGTCAATGCTCGTGATCCTGATGATGTAATCTTTTAATAAATTGTTGCTTCCAGATTGCCCTAAAGGACCAAGCCACGCTCCACTCGCAATGACGTGAAGCGTTTCTCCACTGTTAATTGTTAGTTGTTCGCTGTTAGTCAAATTACCATAGCAGAATGTATCCAAAATCTCTGTCCCAAATAATAACTGGATGCAATTGGCAGCTGTCGGAAAACGTCGATTTCCGGTAAATTGTTTATTTTCTCCCGGGGCGATGATTCCATAAAGGACATTGTTGGTGGACCTATTGGTTGAATGAAGACGATACACGGAGGAAGAAGAGAATGCAACAGAGGTCTGAAGAGAGGATTGTATGGTGATGGTTTGGTAGGAAGGATTACTGACCAAATCCAGGGTTAAGATTTTTAGTCCCTGGTTACTTTCAGACCCCGAAGTGTCGAGGGCGACAGGAAGTGGAGGATTAGTGGTGTCTGAATTTGTATTTGAACAGATTGAACACACAGGACAGCTTCATATTGATTGCCACGCTCCACTTCCCGCTAAAGACGGGACAGGCTCCATGACAGTGGATTGGTTTGATGAATTTGACCCTGAAAAGTAGAACAAAAATCTTTCATCGAAGCCGGGGGAGAAATTTTCCCCCTCCTGAATGAAATGTTGACAACCGTCCCCCTGACCCCCATAGAATATATTTTTGGTCCCTAGGGGTGGTATTTGGACACTGTCCAAAACCTGTCCACCTTGTCCACCCAAAATGAGGCTTCAGCCAGAAGAATACAGTAACAAAGCGGATTCTGAGATTTGATCAGATCCCGCTAACAATCAGTTAGCCCCCCTGCTGATGACCAAATACCCAGATTGTGTAATATTTACATCAATTGTAAATGACAATCCCAAAAGGGTACCCGATAGTGTCACTAGACCATGAAAATCTGATAGCCCTTGAAGCTCTATAAATGGATCGTGATTTTCATCCCCGAAGTAGATTTCTGAGATTCTGAGTTGATTAATATCTGTAATGCAAACAATATTGCTCCCAGATTGCCACGCTCCGCTCGCAATGACAGGAAGCGTTCCTGTCTCAATTTCTCAAGTACTCGTCACTCATCACTCTGTACTCGGGACTGTGTAAACACCTGGACTAGCGATATATCCTGAGCTTACGTTCCATGAATCTGTAGCCGAAGACACTGATACTGGTCAGAATTTTTCTCTTTTGCTGAAGGAAGTGGTCGTATCATTTACTTGTACAGTTTGATAATCGACTATAAATTGGTCCAAAACGGTGCCCTGATATCAAAGGCTGATATTCCTACCTGTGGCAGAGAGGACGAGTTTGCTATTTATGGCCTCGATAACCCCGATATTTTGGAAGTAATCATAGCTGCTAAGCCCATATCTGGCAATTACTGTAGCCTGTCCGCCGGTGATGATAAGATTGTCTACATCAAAGCATTCTGGTATTGTCCCGATGGTAGTGGCGCCAGATAAAGTGATAGTTCCGGTGAATATTTCATCGCCGATATTGGAGATTTCTAGCCGGTCTGCATTGCCTTTGAGATAGACTTCGCTAAGCACCAAATCTCGAGTCCCATGAACGGATCATCGAAGACAAAGCAAGGATAAAATGAATGTAATGATGTATTTCATGAATATTTTGTGAAGCGAATAAATGATAAAATGGTTCGTGTCATTACGAGCGAAGCGTGGTAATCTGAACCAAATTGTTTCTAGATTGCTTCGCACCTCGCAATGACGGGTCGCCATAATCCTAATCTTCTATTTTTCTTCAGTTTCTTCCTCTTCTACCTTCTTTTCGTTAGCATTTTTCTTGAGTGTCCGAGATATTTTATTGAAGATAGCGGCCAGTTCTTTGGCCTCTGTAAAAAGCGCCTCTAATTCAGCTTTCTTGTCTTTGGAAGTTTCTGTGATGAGTTCGAGCCGATAACTAGCTGCATTGAGTTGTTGTTTGCACATATTGATCTTGAAAGTGAAGGCTTTCTTGGTGGTAGCGGCGCCAGCTTGAACATATTCAGAACCAGCATTGGTGCCTGATTCGACGCATTTTTCGACGCTATTACGGTTGATAGTAGAGAGTGTTAATCATTGAGCAGCGGTCACAAGGTTCTTGCTAAATTGCATAAGTCTTTTGGTAAGTTCAGCTTTCATGAGAATAATTGGTAAATAATAAAAATAGCATTCCCCGAAAGGTCGAGGTGCTAGAAAGCGTCACGTAGAGATGTGAATTGGGGAGTAATTACGCTTCTACAATTGCTTTCGCAATCTTATCCTTGACCTGGCAGACAAGGATAAGGCGTTTTTTCCCTTTGCAGGACTGTGGTGTTTTTTGTTGTTTCCTAAATCAGACATGATTTTTGAATGCCTGAAGAAGGCGCGTTTCAAAATCCGGCAACTTCTGATCGATCAAGAGGTCATGGAATTGAGACACATAATATTTTGCATTATCGTATTGATCGTGGGTCCAAGCGATAGGCACCATAAAGAGTTTCATATCATACAGTTTTTGTTCAGCCAGAGAAGTGGTGCCTGCACGGGTAAGTCCGATATCTGCCCTGTAACATAAGGCTCCCATCTCTTTTTGAGAGAAGAATTCTTGTGCGAATACATTAGAAAAACGTTCAAATTCCGGCTTGAGATCGCTATTTAAAATTCATAGAGACAAGATGAAGACGAAGTTGGACATAGCCATTGGATTCTGGTCCAAGATGTTTATTAAGGATTTGTAAATCCTATACGAACCTTGTGACCCTCCGATAACCAGAACTATGGTCTTTTTCTTGGGTATTTTGGCCAAAATTTCACTGATTTTAGCATCTTTTATGGCGTTGGTATCGTCGCCAAATGCAATATCGTCGGAAAGTATCTGTCCGACCGTCTCTGATCTAGGCAATACGTTGTCAAACCCAGTAAATACCTTGTCGGCGAAACGCGCCGCTATTTTGTTGACTAACCCAGAATGCGTATCAGACTCATGCACTATGATCTTTTTTCTCAATATTCTTGTTGCTATGATTACTGGTAGTGCGACGTATCCACCTTTGCAGAATACCACATCAATCTTGTATTCCCGCAATCGAAATATCGACTGTACCAGGCCCAATAAAAAAGAGAAAAAATCTCTTATGTTCATGATATGCGCCATCAACGGCGTTTCTCTACGGTATTTCCCAGAAAAGATAGTCACGAAATGGTTGGTGTATCATTTGGCCGATAATTTGTCGCTTGTCTTTTTCTCCAAGCTGTTTCTACCCCCGAATCGATAGATATTTTGGATATGTTTGCTGAATGTATCATGATTGTAGATGTGCTCGATCATGCTTTTGATAGGGAAAACATGGCCGCCTGTGCCTCATCATGTCACACATATATTTAAAGTCTTTAAAGTCATAAGATCTGTAAAGTCATAAAGTTCTGATTGTTTTTTTGCACCACCGCCATTGCGGGGCATGCTTTGTACTCGGTACTAGGCACTCGTCACTACCCTGTCTATATATGTCCAATTGCTTTTCAATGGAAAAAGTAGGAAAAACATAGGACGAAATGCGAAAATGCTAGTTGTGGACTAGTCTAATGCTGGTATTTTAGAAGTTATGAAAGATATGTTCTTTGTCCGTAGAGCGGGTTTTTCTTTTGATTTCGCTTATTTTTCTCTGATCCATGGCCATTTTTGCCTTGTGGAAGTCATATTGATTTTGCATGTGAATCCGCTTTCCCTCTGGATCTCCGAAGGCTGTGCCTAATAAAATATCTCGCTGGATGGTGATATTTCTTTTGCCATTGATGAGCTCATTGAGTTCGCTGATTTTTTTTCCCAAGATTGCAGAAAATTGCTTCTGGTTCCGACCCTTAGCTTTGATTTCTTGGAGAAGATGTCGTCCTGGATGAATTAAATTATCTGTCATTTCGTACGATTAACGGTAAATGGTGAACGGTGAACGTGGTACATTATCCGTTTACCGTTTCACATATGTAGTGAATGTAGACAAGAAATCAACTGAATTAGTGAACTCTGCTAAAGCAGGGCAGGTTTTCTACTTCTGTCTACTTCTGATTCACTGTTTCATTGATTCCACGAATCTGTGAATCCTGCTGAAGCCGGACATGCTTTCACTACTCCAATGAATTATATATTTTTTATTCTCTTATTCACCCTTTTACTGAAAGAGCGAATTATTCACTTTACCCCCCTTAATCCCCCCTGCAAGGGGGGAAATATTCATTGTTTAGGTGAATTATTTTTTAAATATAACAAAAAATTTTACCCCGACGCTTCGGGGTAAAATTTTTTTCATGCTTTGCTTCTATTCTATTTTACCATCTCAAATCCTACCGACCATAAATGTAAATGTTCGTTAGGTTCATTTCCCCCATACAATGGATCGCCAATGACGGGAAATCCGATGCTTGCCAGATGGACACGAATTTGATGGCGGATTCATTTGTGGATTTTCACCAGTAGGGTGGAAATATTGGATTTTTTGTCATATTCCAATGTTTGGATGAATGTTTGAACCTGATGTTCTTTGCCCCTGCCAAAACGGCAGGCAAGTCTTCCTTTTTGATCTTTGAGAGCAATCATTCTTTTTGAACTACGATGCATGATTGGAAAGTCGATGACAAATCCCCCCACCCCCCCTTTGTCAATGGGGGCAATATTTCAAGAAACTTGGGCGATGTAGTGTTTTTCTATCTGATTCTGTGCTTGGAGCTGTCTATATTGATCGAAAATCGGAAAGTCTTTCTCAAAGTAAAGGAATCCTGCGGTATCGTTGTCTAGCCTATTCAAAAGTCAGTATTCTTGGTCTTTGGAGAAGGCCTGTATTTGATGTTTTATTACTTCTTCAACATTTTTGACTGGTTTCAATGAAGGATCGAAGTATTTTTGGAAAGGCTTATAGGTACATAGGTCGATAGGTGCATAGGCTTTGGAATCCGTTTCTACTTTGTACTTTGTACCACCGCCGTTGCGGGGCATGCTTTCTACTAGGTACTCTAGAAAACATTTCTCTTTGCCGAAAGTGCTTGGAAGGCCGTGTGGTTTCCAAAACAAGTAATAATCTTTGTTTTCGTAGACTATGAACATGACAGGAATATATGTATGTGTGGAGAATTTTCAATGATTAAAAAAACCCTGCTATACTTGTGGCAGGGTTCTTTGGAAATATTTTTTAGTCTTTTAGCTCTAACATCGCTTTTCTTTCTTCCTTGTATTTGCCTAGCAGGATATATGCTAATGGGCCATTGATGAAAATGGATGAATATGATCCTGCGATAGTTCCGATACCGATAGTAAATGCGAAGTCCTTGATAACACCTGAACCTAAGATGAACATGAAGGCAATCACGAGCAACAAGCACAACACGGTTCCGATTGATCTTCTCATAGTTTGTCGGAGACTGTCTTCAAATATCTGTCCGAGCAGTACTCCCTTATGATGACCTCTTAATTGCATATTTTCTCTTACTCTATCAAAGATGATAATAGTATCATTGATGCTATACCCCATATTGGTCAAAATGGCGATGATAAATATCGTATCTACCGTGACTGTCGGATTGATCATCATGAGGAATCCATAAGCACCAGCAGGAATAGATATATCAAATATCATCGATATGACAGTAACTACCGCCAACACGCTTGGAGATACTTCTTTTCTGATGGTAGCAAAAGCAAACATCATATAAATCGCCATAAGAATCAGGCCGATTATCAATGCTTTGATTGCTGTGCTTTTCATATAACTTCCTACGCTTGGCCCGGTGATGGATTGTTGCAAAATCTGTTCTGGTCCTGTTATATATTTTCCTTCTACAAGCAATTGTTGTACGTCTTTGGATAATTCAGCAACTTTTTCATCGGTCTTTATAGAAGTCACGATAGAAATAGTTGTTTCTGTTGTTGCCTTTTCCAAAGAAATCCTGTTATCTGTGAATCATTGTCCTTCCAGGTATGTATTTATAGAATCGCTTACTTTAGCCTCATCTAGGACTCCTGCTACGGTGATTTTGACTCCCCCAGTAAATTCTTCTGAAAATCTTGCATTCATAAAAAAGAGAATCCAAGCTCCTACCAACAATACTGCTCATACAAATAACCGCAGATAAGATTTTTTGATGATATGAAATCTTTTAATCATTGACACCTATTACAATTTAAAGCGTGTTTTGGTTTACTTATTTTCGACTACATTTCAAGAACAGATTTGTTCTTTTCGTCAGATAAAAATTATTGAAACTTGATAAAAATGGATAAAAAATGTTCCTACAAATTTTATCGATTTTTAACGATTTTGATCAACTTTTATCGTCATTGAATTCAAGGCGTTCATACATAGTAATCCTAATGTTAATTAGCTAGTCATTTGTTGATAGTAGTTTTTTGCCGATTCTTCTTGCGCTTTTTTCTTATTTGGGCCGAAGCCTTCTGATTTTTTTTCATCCAATACATAAATGTCTGACCTATACTCGATTACGTTGTTTTTGTCATCAAGCTGATGTTCGATATCTTTATATTTCGGCAGCACCTTATATTTTTTCTGTACTATTTCCTGGATCATGGTTTTGTAACTTTTGACCGACTCTTTCTGGATGTTCTCTATTTTGGAATACACATATTTTTCTATGAATTCTTCTGTCGCTTCTATACCCAAATCAATATACATATAGCCAAGAAGGCTTTCCAAGCAGTCTGAGATGATGACGTCTTTTTTTCTTCCATCGTTTTTTTCTTCTCCCTTACTGAGAAAAATCATCTGGCCAAGTCAGATATCTCTGGCAACTAATGCTAAATTTTCTTCTCTGACGAGTGCTATTTTGTATAAGGTTAATTCCGATTCCGGCATCTCTGGATGTTTGAGAAAGAGGAATTTATTTATAATCGCACCTAGTATTCCATCGCCCAAGAATTCTAATCTTTCATTGTGAACATATATATTTTTATAGTCTGCAGAAAAAGATTTGTGGATAAATACCTGCAAGAGCAGGTTCTTGTCTTTTATCTGGTCAACAGGGAATCATAAACCTTTTACGTAATTTATAATTTTGTCCTGGTTGTCGATAACGATTTGTGGGAGCATGGCTTTACAAGTTTTAAGTTTTAAATTTTAAGTTTTAAGTAGCTTAGCTTTGTATTTAACATTTAGCACTTAACATTTAACATTTTTATTTGTAGTAACTAAATTGTCATGCTGCGGTTCTGTCTAGGTAGCTATTGCCTAACACCAACACTAATTCGGCTCCTGTCGTCATAGTAATAAATTCGCCCGTTCCTAATTCCGGCTCAATCACATTGTCGATTGGTACAAAATTTCTAAGCGTTTCTATTGTTTTCTGATATTCTCCTGTTCCTATAATAAATACGGTCGTACCTGTCAGAATTTTTTTCGCCCAGCTTTGCTGGACTGAAGTGTTTTCGACATTAATGACATTGAAGGCATATTTTTTGAGTTTGGAAGCAATAGCGGCTGCATGTCCATCAGGTTTTCTTTTCATCTGATTCGCATATTTTTTATCTATCCCATTTTGGATGACTATGCTGGCATCTTCGATAAGATAGTCCTGATTGTGTAAAACATAAAAGGCAAATTTGTGAATATAATCATAGAATCATTCATCGTTGCTCGGACCCACCGGAATCATGATTGCCATACCACCAAATTGTTCTCTAGGTGGATTTATGAGAAAGCAAGCAGGATAAGAACGTTGTCGTGCTGCATTTGAACAATCTGTTGTAAGGCCGAATGAGAATATATGATCCAAATCGTAAGCATATCTCGACATGCCGATCATTTCATCAGATGAAATATCTGTTTTCACCATCGCTGTGTAGTTATTGTAGAGGTTTTTTATCTTGGACGGACTCAAAAGAATATCTTTGGATGTTATCTGTTTGATGATGGCCTTTACGATAACTTGTTGTCTCAATGATCTGTCAAAATCTGATGTCGTATGTCTTGATCTCGCGTACATCAATGCAGTTTTTCCATCAAGATGTTGCCACCCGGATCACAATTGGAAAATCATGATATTTGTCTCACTACTAGGATATGTAGGGTCATAAATCGGATCTTGCACAAACACATCTATTCATCATAAGCTATCAACGACGCCCTCGAATCCATCGAAATCTATCAGGACATAATAGGGGATTTCTATGCCCATGATCTCTTGAAGCTGCTGACTCATATATCTTGCTCAGGTTTCAAATTCCTGTTTTCTTCACATACCTACTGCAAAAACTTCGTTGATCCTTCATTTGATGTGTGTCCCTGTGGTATTTACATACAAATCTCTTGGCACAGAAAGCATGGTCACTGCGCCTAATTTGTGATTCCATGACGCCACCATGATAGAATCAGCTAAGCTATTTCATGCATGTCCCTTTCACCCATATCAAAGAATCATGATATTCACATTTCCCATGGCATCTTTCTTCATTTCAGTCCCTAGGCTTTCGCTGACGATAGTTACGGCTCATTTCCCTATCTGGTCGCCGATGACCTGTGCTCATCTGATGATATATTTCCCAAAAAATCATACCACCACGATGCAGAATACAACAACAAAAATCCTGAACAGATTCCCGCTTTTGCTTGTAGACGCGATAATGTCTTTGTATGAGTCATATTTTTGCATTTCTCCGATTTTTCTACTGGAAATGGTTTTTCTCCCAAACATGTTTTTTGATAAACAATCTAAATGGCGTTTTGGGTTGTAGTTAAAAATAGTAAATTTTCAAGGAGAATGAACATTGTATCTATAAGCTTTTTGAGTTTTTTTTATCGCCTCGCCGGCTGGGTCCTACTTTTTTACTTCCAGGTTAAAAAAGTAGGCAAGAACGCCTCCCCGCACTTCTGCGGGGTAAACTCTGATTGTGGTCTTGGATATTGTAAGATATCGATATTGATAGCATGTATGTTCTCTGGATAGACATTACAATCGACCCAATAAAAGATTTTCTTAGTTTAGACTATCCCCACCATGTAAACTTCGTAAACATAATGGGGTATTTCAGCCTAAACTACCCATAAATGGTACGAAAATCTAAAGTGGAATTCTCTGTTCTCGTCA
>Ga0210016_1003560_pt1 | contig 13618 bp, 10 predicted proteins | sample CryGeyCG2014_300_FD_185454 | JGI IMG/M metagenome (GOLD analysis project Ga0210016, IMG submission 185454) | Groundwater microbial communities from aquifer - Crystal Geyser CG02_land_8/20/14_3.00 (SPAdes) (version 2) | ecosystem: Environmental > Aquatic > Deep subsurface > Groundwater | place... | reverse complement strand
GCAGATAAATTTTCTTCTTCGTCGGTTTCTTTGTGGAATGTTGACTGGCTGGATTTTGCAGCATAGAAGTTAGATTTGACGTCTTAAAATTCTACCGCCAGATCTTGTCAGAAACGCTTTACGGACTACCGTTTTCGATCAGATAACCTGTCAGGCACAAATCACCCGTTTCATCAATATAGGCAACGTTTACACCTGCCGAATCCTTGACGATAAAAGCCGTGCCTGAGGTAAAGTTGCAATTGGCGCTCAAGTCAGCGCAAGTTCCGGTTTCCACGCACAAGTTACCGTTGGAATCAACATAGCCCACTGTTTCTCCGGTAGCGTTCTGCACGATAAACGAGTTTGCCGGAGCCGTACAAGCGCTCCCGGCGCTGCAGGTACCTTTCAAAACCATGGTGCCCAAAGCGTTGATCGAGGCGACATCAACACCGCTGCTATTTTTTACTGCCCATTCCGGTGTGCCGGCTTCAGCATAATAGACTCCGGACTTTTCCACCAAACAACTGCCGTAGACAATATTAAGGTAACCATCTCCTTTCCAGCCCCAATCGTTTCCCCAACTGTTTTTCACGATCCAATATCCATCAAATCCATGGTTATCATTATATCCCGTTATCACCACGGCATGATTGGCAGTTAGCCCTTCATCGGAAGAACCGCAGTAATAAACGATATGTTCATGAGTCTCATCATAATACCAATAAATGCCATAAGGATCGCCGGCTTCGGTCGCATCAAAAGCAATCGAAAGTGGTCCTTTTTCCAAAAGGTATTTTTTCATTGCCGCGCGATCGGCCGTCTCACCATTGTCCGCGATTGTACCGACAGATTTTATGGTGGTCAAACGGCTGGCCCAGTCACTACAACGGTTGGAACAGGTCTTATCGCTGCAGTTGGTTGTATAATAATTGCAGGTGGCACTGCAGGGCCCGTTGCCAACATTACAACATTCGTTTCCGCCTACGCCTCCGTCACAACTGCAACCTGAATTATCGACAAAGGGCAAACAACTATCGTCCGGAATGCCGTGGTCGCGGATTTCCTCCAAAGCCACATTATTCCAACCTCCGCAACAGCCGGCGCATCCCGGGGGACTATCGCAGCCGGCCACGTGATATTGCTCGGAAAGGTTAAGGTCGTAGGCGGGATTTTTGGCGGCAATATTGTAAGCCGCCTCGGCAACCCCGACTGCTGAAAATGACCAGCAGGCTCCGCAGCCGCCCTGGTCCTTAACCGGCGTTGTCCAGTTACCGCTTTTATAATTTCTCCAGTCAAAAGAAGTGGGAACGGCTTGGAACCCGCCCAGGATTTCGGACTGAGAGGTGTTTTTTTCCGCTGGCAAACGGGGAGGCGTGTCGGACAGTGTGGCGATTTCGCTTCCAACGGGAACTTTTTGGGTTTTTACTTGATTTTGAGAAGGTTGCTTTACCTTAATTGATTTTTCTACTAGGCCAGTAAGGTCGGTTACGGAGCCGACGATTTTCCCGTCCTCTTTTGAAACACAGACCGCGTAATTTAAAGACAGGGGGTCTTTCCCATTCTTGACAGTTTTGATGTCATAGCCTTCTTTGGCGCAGAAAGAAAAATTCGGTTCACACTTTCCTGCCAAAAAATCCCAGGCCGGACAACTTGCTCTATCAGGGAAAATGCAGATTCCATGCTGACTGCCGTCAACTTCGGTAATAACCTGATGCTGATAACCCATCGTCTGACAATAAACCGCCGCCGGGTCAGCCATGCCGACTTGAACGTCTTTTATATCAGGCTTTGACTGTAACGGCTTGTCCGGCTGTGCTTTGATTTTAATAAATATGAAGCTTGATAGACTTAAAATACAAAAGAATAAAACTGAAGATAAGAAGAAAATCCCACGTTGGGAAAACTTAATTTTAAAAAATTGGCTTCCTCGATTTTGAAACATTTTACTGTAAGAAACCGTTTTATGAAATTACGGATTCCCGCTTTGAGTTAGGGTTCCGGTGAGACACAGGTCGCCGGTTTGATCGATATAGATTTTGGCAACATCAGAGCTGTCTTTGATAATAAAAGCACTGCCGTTGGGAAAATTGCAGTTGGCGCTTCCACCCGAACAGTCCCCGATTTCGATGCATAAATTCCCGGAAGAATCAACATAGCCCACTGTTTCTCCGCTGCTGTTTTGAATGATAAAAGAAGAGGTTGGGGCGCTGCAATTCGCGCTTTGACTGCAGGTTCCCTTTAAAATGATATTGCCAGAATCGCTCAAGGTTGCTACATTGGCGCCCGCACCGTCTTTAATGATAAGCTTCTTTTCAGTGGTAGTAATATCTGCATAAAATATTCCCGACTCTTCCATAACACACTCCCCATAACCAAGTTTAAAATATCCATCTGTATTCCAAGAGGCCCCCCAGCTGTTTTTAATAATCCAATAACTAGTGCTTACAGAACCTGTATCATAATAACCAACAAGTGTGACCGCATGATCAGCCCAGGTTGCACCAGAACAACGCATTACATCTCCATCCCAATAAGCAGCACCGACTTCAAACGCAACAGTTAAAGGTCCTTTTTCAGAAAGATATTGTTTAACGGTTTCTCTATCAGCTTCCACACCGATTGCTGCAACAGTCCCCTTAGCATTAATTGTGACTAGGCGGCTGGCATAATCGGCACAGCGGTCAGAACAGGTGGCATCGCTGCAGTTTTCTCCAGTTCGATAGGTACAATTTGTATCACAAGTTCCTCCTCCACAAGTGCAGGTACTCCCATCAACATAAGTCATACAGGCTTCATCTGGAATTCCATAATCTTTAATATAATCCAGAGCTTGATCTTCCCACCCACCACAGCAGTTCCAGGAAGTATAGCAATTAGAGACGAGGTATTCTTCAGACAAATCTAAATCATAAGTAGAATCACCTAAGGCTACGTTGTAATCGGCCTCGGTGACTCCAACCGCCGAAAAAGCCCAACAACTTCCACAGTTTCCCTGATCCTTAACTAAAGTTACCCAATTTTGACCGTTGTAGTCTCTCCAGTCGAAAGAAGTGACACCATGAATTTTTCTTGCAGTTTCAGTTGATTTAAGGGTAGATTGAGATTGATTTTTATTGCTCTCTATCTTTTCTTTTGACGGATGCTTTACTTTGACAGATTTTTCAATAAGATCTGTAAGTTCAGTAATTGAACCAATTTCCCGTCCGTCTTCCCTGGAAATACAGACAGCATATTCGGGAGAGATGGGGTTTTCCCCATCCTTTAGTGTTTTAATATCATAACCGTTTTGGGCGCAGAAAGAGTGGCTTTGTCCGCATTTACCGATCAAAAAATCCCAGGCTTTGCAGCTTTCTCCGTTCTCGAAAGAACAGACCCCGTCTTGACCTTGCGGTGTATCAACAATCTGAAAATCATAACCCAGGCCAGTACAATAGACTGCGGCCGGGTCAGCCATGCCGACTTGAACGTCTTTTATATCAGGCTTTGACTGTAACGGCTTGTCCGGCTGTGCTTTGATTTTAATAAAATTGATTAACAAAAATAACCCTAAAATTATGAGGATTGCTGCTTTAAACCTATATTTTGAAACTTGTCTATTTAATTTTAAATTAAACATATCTCAATGGCCTCAGGTTTAATTGCCTAATTTAACAATCACGTTTCCGTTGGAATCACCCCTGATCACTCCTCCGACTTTAACGTCGCCGTTAACATCCAATTTGACGTTTGTGGCCGGAGAAGTTGTTCCGATGCCGACGTTACCGGTTTCATTGACATATAACCCCGGCCCACCGTTTTGCCCACGCAGATGAACCGTGCCGCCTACGTCAAGCAAAAAGTCCGGAGAAGTTATTCCGATCCCCACGTTGCCATAACTGTCCATGGTAAATTTTTCCGTAATCACTCCTCCGACTGCAGAGGCTGTCCCAATGTTGAACTTGTTGCGGTAGCCAAAATATCCCTGACCGCTTGACGCCCCTCCAAAAAAATACATGCTGGCTGAAGTTGGTCCACCGCCGGTTTGTTCAACTACAAAAATGGGCGTGGTTGATCCGCCGACCGCCAGGTGTAAACCTGTCACTCCCGTGGCTCCCGCCAGAGGACTGACTGTCCCGATGCCCACATTACCACCGCTGTCAATGGTAAATTTTTCGGTGATGACTCCTCCGACGGCGGAGGCTGTCCCGATGTGAAATTTGTTGCGGTAACCAAAATATCCCTGACCACTACTGGAGCCTCCAAAAAAATACATGCTGGCTGAGGTGGCACCACCGCCGGTTTGTTCAACTACAAAAACAGGGGTGGTTGATCCACTGGCAGTAAGGTGCAAGCCTTTAACACCGGTCACTCCCGGCAGGGGACTGGCTGTGCCTATGCCAACATTGCCTGAAAAATTACTATAGATACTGTCACCGACTCCAATCCAATAGTCAGCCGCCAAAACCGGAGCACTGAAAAACGTTGCAGCCAGGCCAAAGAAAGCTAACACAAAGGGTAAAAAAAGGGCCTTCAAAAATGAGGGTTTGCTTTCTCGTAGGTTTAAAAATTGACTAAAAACGCGCATCTTAACGCTCCTTTCTTTTGAAAAACTTTAGGATTGAAAGTTAAAACATCAAGAATATCTGATATTAAGTATACCCTTTCCTGACAATTTCTGAAAGCGTCTATAGAAATTGGGCGCTATTCCGGTTATGCTCTTCTAAGGTTTTGGCGTAATGCATCTTTCCATCTTGGCCGGAAAGATAATACCACCAGTCCGATTCCTGAAAATTGACCACCGCCTCCAAAGAAGAAAATGACGGGCTGCAAATCGGGGTTGGGGGAAGTCCCTTATATTTGCGGGTATTATAAGGAGAGTCTGTTTCCAAATCTTCCTGCGTTAACTCTTCTGCCCACCACTCACATCCCAATTCTTCTCCTTTACATGTCCTTTCGGCCTTCGCATATTGAACAGTAGCATCGGCTTCCAAAGGCCAATCATTTTTCAACCTCTTCACCAAAATGCCGGCCACCAGCGTTCGGTCTTCTGCATTTTTGGTTTCCCGCTCAACAATCGAAGCTAAAATCACGACTTCATCCATAGTCATGTCTTTTTGAGCCGCTTGATCCCGTAATTCCAGGGAAAACTGCACCCAAAAATTTTCTTGCATAAAACCGATTAAATCTGAAAGACTGCTTTTTTTCGGTAAAGTATAGGTGTCCGGAAAAAGATAGCCTTCCTGGGTTTGACTCAAAAAATTCTCAAGCCAGGTTTCTTTTTCGGCTTGAGTCATGTCAGAGGTCACAATCTCCGGTAAATTCCTATTTGCCAAAATTTCTTCTGCTATCTGCTCTCTACGCCAACCCTCCAAAAAAGTAATCCGGGCGTCAGAAATGCCATGGGTTAAGGCTTGGGCCAAATCCGGCAGGGGAACATTTTTGGAAAATGAATATTCGCCGGCCTGCAAACTCAATTTTTCTTTTTTAACCCACCAACTGAAGAAAAGATCACTGCGGATAAATCCTTGCCGATACAGATTAGTGGCGATTATTTTGGCGCTTTCACCTTCATCAATCATAAAAACATAGGACTTTGAATCGGTGCCGGGAGCCGAAAGATAAAAGAAGTAGAGCTTTTGTGCGGCAAGAATTAATCCCGCAGCTAAGATGACACAAAACATCACGACTAACCACGGTGTTGCGCTTCTTTTCTTGATAATTTGTTTTGACTGAAATTTAGCTAAATCCTGGTCTTCCATTTTGCTTTCTGTCTAAAAAACTTTGTAAAATAACTGCCGCCGCAAAATCATCATCTTGACAACGTCTGGATTGTCTTTGTTGAGACTCAATTAATTTATTTTTGGCGGTTTGCGTGGTATAAACTTCCGGCTCGAAAAAAACCTCAAGTTTAGTTCTAGCTTGAAGGTGCCGCGCCAAAACGTTGATTTTGCTAATCAAAGGTTGGGTGGCAACGCTTTTCTCCGGCAGACCGAAAACCACTCTTTTGACTCCCTGCGTCTGGCAAAAACTCGAAAGCTTATCCTGCAATTCTGAAAGGGTCCGGTAGCGCCAAACATCCAAAGGTGAGGCTAGCTCGCCTTCACTCTGCGCCAAACCGATTTTCTTCAAACCGAAATCAATCCCCAGTATTCTCATTTTTTTCGCTCACTTCTATTGACAATCTCTCCAGAAAGTTGGGTAAGCTTTGTAAAAATCTCGGCAGGGTAGGCCACAACTCAATTTTGTAGCCGACAATTTTGGCCTCTCCTTCCAGAATTTCTTCGGCTTCCCAGGGCCTTTTACCGATAAGTTTATTTTTAATCTGTTCAGTGTCAATTTCGGGTAAAATCGAGCCTGCCCCCAAGGCTTCTATTTTAAGGCCGTCTGTTTGGGGGTCAATGCTTTCAAGAGTTAAATTCATATTTTCCTCTTTAAGTTTAAAACCTTCCGGAACATTTTGGTTTAAATAGTAGAGGACGAGGGTTTTCACCTGCGACTCGGAAAAGACCATCATACTTGTTTCGGTGGTTAAACTAAGAGACAAATCCTGCGCTTCACTTCTCGCTTCCTGGTTAAAAGTCTGGCTGACAATTTTATGCTGTATCCCTTCTTCGCTGTATTTTTGATCGCCGATTACCTGGCTTAATAAATCATTTTTGCCTTTGGCATACAGTTCACCGGAAAGGTCGGCCAACAGTCTTGTGCGATCAGCTTCAGAAACGATGGTGACCTCCCGGCTTGTCCCGCCGGTTAAGGCCGCGTTGGTAACAACTTTGAAATCAGCCAGATCCTCCTCCCCGATACTTAAAGTGATGGCAGATTTCAGGTTATAGTCGGCTCCAACCTGGGTAGCGGTGACGACAGCGGTAACTTTACCGAATTTAACTTCGTAACCTTCCGGGATTACATTAAAAGTGCGGGCAGGAATCGCGGCTTCACTATCGAGAGTAAAAGTTAACCCTGCCCCATTTTCTCCCTGAATTACGGTCAGGATTGCTCCAGCCGGGAAGGTTTTGGCGTTTTCGGTCCAATTTTGCAAAGTAATGTTTCCCTTGGCTTTTTCTCCGACGGTTTTTTCGCCGGTAGCTTTGGCGGTTTTTTGTCCTTTCTCCTCCACCTTCAAAGGAATAGCCGGAATGGTTTTGTCAGTGGTACTGACCGCCAAAATGCTGGACTTGGCCACAACTTCTAATCTCTGTTCTAAACTTTCCCCCTGAACGTAAAGTTGCACCTGAGCTTTCGGCAGATAATAGAGCATAAATCCCGTTGTTCCCAAAATCAAAAATACAAAAAACATTATCAACCAAAAAGAAAATTTTTGATAGATTTTGGGTCTTTTGCGGCCGATTGCGGGCTTTTCTAATTTCAACGGTTTTTCTTCAACCTGCAGTTTTTCAATTTTAAAAGGTGCGGGAGGGGTTGCAATTTCTTCCTTTTCGGCCTGATTTCCTTTTTGGTCTTTTAAAACTTCGGCGATATCCTGATTATAAAGAAAGCCGAAATTATCAGTTCGGGAAGCTTCTGCTTTTTCAGGAGGCTTTTCTTCATCTGGTTTTTCCTCCTGATTTTTAAAATGGGCTTCCTCTAAGCTGCGCGCGACCTGAAGTCCGGCGCTTTTAACCATAAATTCACCAGCCTCAGACGGAGTAACAATAATTATCTTCTTCCCCAGAGTTTGAGCGTTGTCGCTGATAAGTTCGAAATTGAGTCGGCTTTGCCACAGAATTGAATCCGGCGGAATGATGACATAAAGTTTATCGTCTAAAGACGATCTTATTTTTTCGACGGCCCTGGAAAGGTTGTCTTCGCAATCAAGATAAATGTTTTCAGCCATAGGATTTGAGTTTTAATCGGTACTTCTCCATGCCCCCGCCTTTGGCGGGGTTAGTCGAAGAATAAAAACTTACTGTTCGATCCGCCAACCGGCAGGCGGGATGGCACTAGTACCTCGTTTCATTAATTCCCATGTCATCCTGGAGCCCGCCGTTTAAGCGGAGCGATAGGATCTAGTCCCGATGTAATCTGGACGTTTTGAAAACGCTTTGCTGGATGCTATCTCCGCCAACTGGCGGATCCAGCATGACAAATGGTATGTTTTTCAATGATTTGACATTTGCGCTTTGAGTTTTGAGATGTTTTTAAATCCCCATCTTGTGGGCGGTTTTGACAAGCATCCGGCTTACCACGTCCTCCTCTTTTTCTAAATCCAGGGCAACTTTACACAAGCTCATGGGAGTAACCCTTCTGTGATCTGTAAAAAACCCCGTTTGGTCAAAAACTGTCAAAACGTTATCCGGAACAATAAAATCAATTTTGGGAAACTGGGAAAAGGGTAATTTTTTGCTCCACGGATGGGCAAGGAGCGCCGTTTTGATTTCGGGCAAAGAGGCCCCGCCTCCGCAGATTAAAAATTGGGCCGGCAATACCTCTTCCGTAAAATTTTTAATCGCTCTCTCAACTCCCCCGATCCATAAATCTACCTCTTGGCTGACCACCTCTTTGATTTTTCTTTTTAAAGTTGGCTCAATCTCGTTTTGCGAGTATTGTATTTTCTTGCTTTCCGCTTCTTCAAAGGGCAGCGACAGTAAATCGGCGATTCTTTGGGAAATCATTCTTCCTCCCAACGGCAAGACTTTGGTGCCCAAAATTCTTCCCTGTTTGACTAAAATAACATCGGTGACTGTTCCTCCAAGATCGAGAATAACGCCCGCCAAAGATTCCCTCTCCGCCGGCAAAATCCCACTGACTAAAGAAAACGGTTCAGCCGAAATAGAGTAAATCAGCAAACCCAACTCGTCTGCCAATGACTCTAAGGTTTCCAGTTGTACCGTTGAAGTATAGGCGCTAAAAAAACCGATTTCGATTTCCTTGCCTTTAAAGTTTAGGGGAGTAGGAACTTCAAAATTATCAATTTTAACTGAGATCACCGAGGAATTGGTTAACTTAAGATTGAGGTTGTCACTGCCGGTTTCATACTTTTCTTCCTCCACCGCCGACTCAAACGAAGCTTCCTGCACCCGGTTTATGATTTCCTGAAATTCGGCCGGCGTAATTTTGGTTTCAGGGTCTGTTCTTTCAAAACGGAAAAAAGTGGAAAAACCTTTGATGGTGGGCCCAGCCAAACCGATGATCACTCGTTCTGGTGAAACTCCAGCCTGCAGTGATGCTTGGGAGATGGCCACCTCGCAATTTTCGCAAACTCCGGGAAGGTTGGCAATTGTTCCGCCGCGCATCTGGGTTAACCCTTGTTTTTGCTCTCCAAAACCCTTGACCACCGCCCTTTCTTCATCCAAAGTAAAGATCAAAGCTTTAACGCTCTCTGTCCCTATGTCTAGGGCTAAAAACGGTTCATCCTTTTTTTCTGGGCGTTTAAAAAGTTTTAAGGCCATCTTAGGTTTTACGCTTTCTCCATCAACGCTTGATATAATTGAAAGGCAGCTAGAAAACCCATATCTTTTATCTCATGCCTCTTTATCATATCAGTTATTTGTCCTGTTGTCTTATAAACTTCTCCGGACTGAAAGCCCAGAGTTTTCTTTGCCAAGTTTTCATGAGTTGGCAGAAAAGATAACCGTCAATACCCAGATCCCAAAGAAGTTTGAAATCGTATGGCATTTATCTCCGCCAAAAAAGGCGGAGTTTTCTGCCAACGATTATAACCATTCGAGAAGACTACGGTCTGCCAGCTGGCGGAGAGGGATCCCTTCGGTTGCCCTCATTCCCCATTCTACCAAAGAACTCTGTAGCGGCAACCTTTAGGTTTCCATTTTCTCGGATCATGGCAACCTGAAGGTTGCCGCTACGAAGTCTTCTCCCCCATTCCCACGGGATCCCGCATCCAGTGTGAGATGACACTGCTTTTTACTTTTACTTTTGACGTTTAACTTTTAACTCGACTTTATGCTTTAATCTTTAAACTATTCCAAAACGGCTCTGATTCTTCTTATGCCTTTGCCGATGTTTTCCTGTTTGAGAATTCTGAATTTTCCCAGCTCGCCGGTTTTGACCACGTGCGGGCCGCCGCAGACCTCAATTGAATAAGCTTGTCCTGATCCGCCAGCTGGAAGAGAAGGATCGACGATTTTATAAACTTTTACTTTCTCGCCGTATTTTTGACCAAACAACGCCAAGGCTCCTTGTTTTTTGGCCTTATCCAAAGACATTGTTTCTTGCACAACCAACAGGTTTTTTTGGACTATCTCATTGACCAGTTTGGCGATTTTCTGCAATTCCTCTTCGCTTAATTTATCTTGATGGGTAAAATCAAACCTCAGTCTTTCGGGTGTAATGTTTGAACCGGCCTGTTTCACCTGCGGACCCAAAACCCGCCGCAAAGCCTCGTGCAAAAGATGGGTGGCGGTATGCAGTCTGGTGGTCTTTTCCGAATGATCCAAAAGTCCGCCGGCAAATTTTTGTTGGGCCCCGCGACGAGATAATTCCTGATGCTCTCTCTTTGCCTTTTCAAATCCGGCTAGATCAACCTCCATTCCCTTTTCCTTGGCAATCTCGATGGTCATTTCAATGGGAAAACCATAGGTTTGATATAAATCAAAAGCCACTTTCCCTGAAAATTTTTTCCGTAAATCCTCATTTGCTTGTGCTACTTTAACTTTTACTTGTACGTCAATTTTTACTTGTTCTGCGAGTGCAATTTTCAATCCCCGGCCTAAGGTTTTTCTGAATTTTTCTTCCTCGTCATGAAAGGCCTGAACAATATTCTTTTCATTCTGTTTTACGTTCGCATAATCATTTTGATACATATCAGCGACTACGGGAACTAAATCCGACAGAAAATTTTTTTCGATTCCGAGAGTTTTAGCGTATCGAATTGACCGACGCAGAAGCCTGCGCGAAAAATAGCCCTGATCTTTGTTGGACGGAAAAACGCCGTCTGCGGCCAACATCACGGCTGCCCGCACATGATCTGCAATCACCCTGAACGGTTTTTTGTCTTCTTCATTCCCTTGATATTTTTTACCGCTTATTTCTTCCAAATGACAAATCAGCGGCCTGAAAAGATCGATGGTGAAAATATCCGGATTGCCGTTAACCGACGCCAAAATTCTCTCCAGGCCGCCGCCGAAGTCAACGTTCTTTTTGGGCAAAGGAGCAAAACCAGATGGAGTTTTTTGATAGGCCATAAAAACGCTGTTGCCGATTTCCAAAAAGCGGCCGCAGTTACAGTTGGGATGGCATGGCTGATTTTGATATGAAGAGTGCTCGTGGATCTTTAGCTCTGCTCCGAAGTCATAAAAAACTTCGGAGTCCGGCCCGCCCGGCTCGCCGACAGGCATGGCCCGGGGAGTAGCTGCCCGCGACCACCAATTCTTGCTTTCATCATAATAAAATATGCGCCCGCCCTGCATGCCATTGATATCTGCTTTGTCAACCGCTTTGGCCTCGATCCCCTGTTCCCCAAAAAGCTTCTGCCAAATTCCGACTGATTCGTCGTCACGCGGAATAGAAAGCTTTTGATTACCAGCAAAAACGCTGACATAGAGCCGCTGCGGATCAAGCCCCAGCTCCCGGGTCAAAAACTCAAAAAACCAGGCAAGCTGTTCCTCTTTATAATAATCACCCAAAGACCAATTGCCCAGCATCTCAAAATAGGTGGTATGGCGATTGTCGCCCACTTCTTCGATATCCTGCGAGCGGAAGCATTTTTGCGAATCGGCAATGCGCGTTCCCAAAGGATGTTTTTGACCTAAAAGATAGGGTAGCATCGGCTGCATGCCCGAACCGGTAAAAAGAGTCGTGGGATCGTTTTCCGGCACCAGCGAAGCAGAAGGCATAATTGCATGCCCTTTATTTTTGAAAAAGGCAAGGTATTTTTGTCTGAGTTCGGAAGCTTTCATGGCTTCAATTGTAAAATAATCTTGATCAAAAGACAACGGAAAAGAAACAAATAGGATGAATTCAGTAAAAATTGCTACTAAAAAATATGAAACAATGCAAGAGTTACTGACGAAGGAATAAAATTTCTGCTTAAAAAAATGTGGCTTTCCCCAAGGAATTAGAGGAAGGTTCTGCAAACCTTACAAGATTTAGAGAATTTTATAGCTGGAGATGATATTGTAATTTATAATCATTTGAGAAGACCACTTACTTTACCCGTGCCCGCCTGCCGGCGAGGCAGGCCCGCCTGCCGGCGAGGCAGGGATTCGGCGGGGAGGATACCACGGCACAAGAAGTGGTAGTTCATTTCTCGGAAATCAAAATCAAAGCTTTGATTTCACGAAGATTGGTGGTACAAGCTTTCTAAATACGTCAACAAATGGGCAGTCACTGAAGACTTAAAAACAATCTTTGGCAGCGTATCCAAGGAAGAAGCCCTGGACAAAGCGAAAAAGGTTGTGAAAAAGTGGTGCCTTACGAACCCAAGGCTATGGAATCCCTACGTTTCAATCTGGGGCACTGTTTTACTTACTTTGCATTTCCTCAAACTGAATGGAGGAAAATCCGTACTACCAATATTCTTGATCGGGAGTTTCGAGAACTGCGCCGGAGAATGAAAGTCTTTGGCAATACGTTCCAGAACCAAGAATCGGGAGAACGACATGCTATGATCAGCTATTTGAACGATAACTACCTGCTAAAAGGAGTATTAAATTGAACCTTAACCGTGTTTCCATATACTGCCGGGTTTTATTGGAGGAGCTTTGACAGCCGCATTGACAAGATCAAGAAGAAGTCCATCATTCGCCTCTCCAGCCTCTGGCATAAATTCTTGTACTCTTTTATCAGCTGTCCTCGCTTCTGTTCTGTCTACATGTTCAGACTGAATATAGGATTCCCTTCCTACTTGCACAACTTTTACCCGCTGATTACCAAAACGTATGCCGCTACCACCGATTCTGACAGCTTGATCTAAAATTCCCACAGCATCTGCTATAGCCGCCAATCTTTCACTAGAACACTCATCGCCAGTGATCTCATCTATAACGTGAGCTATCTCTGGATCTTCTTGTAGATAGGGCAGTCTGGAGATAGCTAAACCGGCAGCCACCATTCCCACATCATCACTTCTTAAACACAGCTCCGCCACCTCGCCCACGCTTCCAGTAATAATTTCGCGAGCATCCGTTTTTAAAGTCTCGCGTAGCGCCCCGTCACTAAGTTTTCTTAAATCTTCTTTATGCCGATATCCCAACATTCTATCTAAACTCTCGGTTGCGGTCGCCTGTAAGCGTGCCAACACTCCCTCCATGCCACACATGATGGCAAAGTGTGTTCTTAGCGCTTTTTCTCTTGCCCTTTCCTTGGGCAGTTTTTGAATTTCTGGGATCCCCGCCCCATCTAAAAAAGTTTGGGCTGATTCCTCTCTCATTAATTCTTCTCTGATTCTTTCCATCAGTTCTGTCTGATTCACAGTCTCGGCCGTGACCACCGTCTCGGCTGGCGTGACAGCTGGCGCTGCTGCACTGGCTTCTGCTGCCGCCTTGGCACGCCGGGCTGCTAACTTTTGAGCCAACCGTGTCGCTGTTGGATCTTCTTCTCCTTGGTGTACTATTTCAGCTGCCGCAAGAGCGGCAGGTGTTTGCGCCTCTGTCATCTAAAATACTCCCTTCTCTTTTTAAAATTCTGTCTGGCTAATTAATTAACAATTTTACTCTTATAGAGTTGATTTTGTCAAAAACTATATATATGAAGTACAAAA
>Ga0210016_1003559_pt1 | contig 13620 bp, 8 predicted proteins | sample CryGeyCG2014_300_FD_185454 | JGI IMG/M metagenome (GOLD analysis project Ga0210016, IMG submission 185454) | Groundwater microbial communities from aquifer - Crystal Geyser CG02_land_8/20/14_3.00 (SPAdes) (version 2) | ecosystem: Environmental > Aquatic > Deep subsurface > Groundwater | place... | reverse complement strand
ACTTTTTGACAATATCCATTCTCATCCGCAATGAAGTCCCATAATTCTTTTCCAATCAATGTGGAATCGGGGTAACCGATTAAAGTAGTTTGAATTTGTGAATTTATTTGTTTGCGTGTGCCATAAGTCATTCCCAACATTGGAATATTTTTGATTTTATCTTTTATATTTTGAATGTGCGAATTTAGTTGCCTGACTTGTTCTATGGACATTGTATTTGGACTTGATTTAATTTGAAACTGATAGTTGATATTTTTCTTTTTTATTTTCATATCAAATCCACCAAGTGCCGGTTTTTCTGCTCCGCTACATAGCAATAAACCCTCAACTGTAAAACCCCAAGAGGTAACGATAGAGCGGGTTATCTTTTGATAAAAATAAAAAGTTACAACTTCTTTATGGTCATCAAAGCCAAATGCTTTTACTAAAAAAGGATTGATTAAAAGATTTTCTAAAGTTGTATTTTTAAGTTCAGAGATGCTGTTTTTAACAAAGTCCTTAATCAAAACCGTAATCCAAAAACCATCCACGGATTTTGATTTGTCAAATAAATATTCGTCAATAATATTTTGGATTTCAGCAATTTGTTCTTTCGAAAGTTTTGATTTGCCTTTTGAATTTTTAAACTGCAAAAGTTTTTTTGAATCAAAGAAATTTTTAATAGAACAATCATAAAAATCAGCAATAGCAACAGCGGTCGTTTCGCCAATTTTATTAACCTTCTTACACAAGTAAGTAATTAGTTTTTCTTCGCTGTATTCCATTTTTTATTTTTTATGTGCGTATTTGGTTTGTGGTTCAAATAAAACAAGTTCTTTTTCAGTTTCTATTTGTGATTTAATCAACTCACAATATTCAGGTAAAATCTCAATGCCAATTGAATTACGATGTATGCGTTTTGCGACAACTAATGTAGTTCCGGAACCCGCAAACGGGTCAAGCACTGTATCATCTTGTTTTGTAAAAAGTTTAATAAACCATTCGGGTAATTCTTCGGGAAAAGGAGCGCTGTGATTTTTATTGTTACAGACCGTTGCAAAATGCAAAACATTAGTGGGATATACTTTATCCCTGTTCAACCAATTTGAAATGTTCTTTCCAAAACCACTCCCGCTTTTTGAATTGTCTCTTATTTTGTCTGTCTCACTTAAATTTTTTAATCTGCCATTTGCCCAATCACCAACTGGAAGCATAACCTCTTCCTGAAACATATTAAATTTTTTTGTTTTATTAAATTGAATACACCTTTCCCAAGCATCTTGAAAACGATTAGGCCATTTCCCAGGATATGAATTTTTTTTATGCCAAATATATTCTTCTGTCCATAACCAACCTTGTTTTCTTAATGCTAAAATTAATTCAATCACATAAGTATGACGCTCTCCTTCTTCAGCTTTTTCTTTAATATTTAAAATAAAAGTTCCTGTCGGTTTTAAAACTCGTAATAATTCATTTGAAATTGGTAAAAACCATTCTACATAATTCTCTGGCTTAATACCGCCGTATGTATTTTTTCGACTATCAGCATAAGGTGGTGACGTAACTATCAAATCAATTGAATTTTCTTTAATATCTTTTAAAACTTCTTTGCTGTCTCCTTGAATTATTTTTGTAGTGATTTCTTTCATGTTGTTTCTATTTCAATGCATTCAAAGGTTTCATTTAAGGTACATTCCATATTTTCAATTTCAAATTTTTCTTTTTGCCTGTCAACATCCGTAGAAATATCCTGAATGTTGCCTGTGTAAAATTCACAAACCCGTTTAGCTTCACCTGATGTTTCAGCGTTAACTGTTATAACGTAATTTTTTGATAGAACTACTTGATATGTTTTCATGATTTTTTCTTTTTAAATTCATCAGTGTGGCTGTCAAGAAAATATTCTACAAGTTGCGGAATGTATTTTCCCTTGTAAGGATGAAGTCTATGAACGTGTTTTGTTGTGTCTGATTCCTTCAGATAGTCAAATGAAAGATGCCAGTTTAAATCGCTGCCCAATTGCTCTTTCCAGTCTATTTCTCTTTTGCCATAAAACGATTCGTAGTATTTCAGCAGGTCGTTTTTTTTAATTAGAGAACTGCCGTTGTCGCAGATTTTCCGTATTTTTCCATAGGAAATCAAATAGGAAATGTTGGAAGTTGTAACATCTTTTTTGAGAAATTCCGATGCCCAAACACTTGCTTCTTTTATTGTCAAAAGGTCATTCATTTTTTGTCTTTTTCAATGCCACATTTGATTCAGGAAATCACTTCCTGAATAATTTCTGTTATGTCTTTTATCTTTATGGCTTCACTATCTTTCCGTGATAATAAGCTATCTTCAAAATTAGCGATGCAATAAGGACAAGAAGTAACCAACACTTTAGCTCCGGTTGCAACTGCCTGTTCTAACCTAAGGTCAGATAATCTTTCACCTTTTGGTGTATCCATCCAAATTCTGCCTCCACCGCCACCACAGCAAAGCGAATTTTCCCTCGAATCAACCATCTCGGTAAGTTCTATACCAGATATTTTCTGTAAAATCTTTCGGGGTTCATCGTATATTCCATTATGCCGGCCCAAATAACACGGATCGTGATAGGTAATTTTTTTCTCATACTCCTTGTTAAATACAAGCCGTCCCTCATTAATAAGCCCGAATAAATATTGTGTGATATGAACAACTTCAAAGTTTACCATAAATTCAGGATATTCGTTTTTAAAAGTATGGTAGCAATGAGGTGAAGAAACAAGAATTTTTTTCACACCATGAGCAATAAAGGTTTTGATATTTTCTTTTGCTAATTTTCTAAATAATTCCTCGTCGCCAGTTTTGCGGATACTTTCTCCACAGCAATTCTCCTTAATTCCCAGTATTCCGAAATTTACTCCTGCTTTATTAAGGATACTGGCTGTAGCTTTGGCTACTTTTTTTAATCGCGGGTCATAACTAAGGTAACACCCGGGAAAATATAAAATTTCCATGCCCTCTGTGAATGTATTTACAGAAAGACCTTCTGCCCAGTCCGCCCTTTTTTTTCGCTCTTCAGAAAAAGGGTTACCTTCGCTACTAAGACCTGATCTTATGGAACGTATAGGATTGGCAGAAGCCGGATATACACCATATTCAGTTGCAATCCTGCGCAAAGCTACGCTGGATTCTACCTGTTTTACGTCTCTTGGACACTGTTTGGCGCATTTTCCGCAAGTAGTACAACGCCATATATCTTCACCTTCTATCTCCGACATCCCGAAAGTAGCCTGCCGGACTATTTTGCGCATACTGAAATTTATCAGTTGGTTCCACGGACAAACAGTATCGCATTTTCCACACTGGTAGCATAATTTAAAAGCATCTCCACCTTTTGCTTTTATAATGTCAGCAATCTCTTTGTAGTCGGCTATATTTTCCATCTTCTTTATTTCAGATTTCAAATTATTTATTTGTACTTAATTCCTTTAATACCTGAAGTATTCAAATACGCCATAAAACCATTTAAGTTTTACTGATTTCTTCTGCTAAAGTAAAAGAAGATTCAAATTCCTCTTGTGAAATATGCTTTCGGTCAATAGCCCTATATAGTTGAGAGCGAACCTCTCCGCAAGAACCTTTTGCTATGCTGAGAAATTGTTTGAATTCGCCTTTGCCATCACGTTCAAATCCTTCAGCAATATTATCCATCACTGAACCGCTTGAGTCATTAATCTGGTCTCTTAGTTTATAATCACGGGCAAATGAACCTTTTAAAGTAAGAGGATAAATTAAGTTACAAAGCTGACGTGCTTTTTGCCAAATTTCAAGGTCTTCAAATCTTTTTATTGTTACCATAATTACATTGTGATTTACAATTTGTGTTATACTATCTGCAATCTGCGATATGAAATTTGAAATCTGAAATCTGAAATTGAAAAAAATGTAGGGTTTTATTTCGTTTCATTATTAACCTTTCTTAGACACAGCCATTCTTGTAACCATATCCATTATATTATGCAATCCATATTTATTTGCCAATGATTCCAATCCTATCTCCAACTCTTCCTGCTTCACTTCTTCTTCTATTTCTTCTTCTCTTTCTTCGTAGAGCAGGGCTTCATTTAAGCACCACTGCACACACAAGGGCTTTTCCTGCGGCGGCTCACTTTCACACATATCGCATTTTAGAGGAAGACCCGAATCAGGTTCTTTAAACACGTCTCTTGATGGGCAGGAAGCACGGCAGAAATCACATTCGTTGTATTCCTTTCCGTCAATCGTATATTTGTTTCTGCCGGCACATTCGGCTACAGTGTAATCACCCGCGAATACAGGAAGATATACGTCTTTCAATGGTTCACGAATCACGTGAATACGAGACCTGGCCGGGTTATTGCTGCTGTACTTTGGTGTGGCGTGAAAAGCGGAGCAGATTACTTCACATGCCCTGCAACCATTACATTTATCAGCATCAATTTTTATTGTTTTAATTATTTTCTTTTTCTTTTCACCATTCATGGTTCACATCCTCCATTTTATTTTTAGAGTAGGCAGGAGGCAGTTAATTCTTCGGTAAAAACTTTTCAGGATTATTTGCCATACTTCCAAGTATTCTGCTAACTTCTTCATATTCATTTCAAAAATTTCCATTGCCAACTTGTATGCAAGCTGATACGCTTTCAAATCTTTATATCCTTGTTCCATATTGTATTTCTGACCGCCTCCTGCTATTGTCTTCTGCTTACTACCTTTCATCTTTCAGGATTCCCCTCTGCTGTAAGTCTTCGCTAACGTAATCCATACCTAATTTGTGTAAAGACTCTTTAGTAGGAATACCATCATTATTCCACCCCTTAAATTTGTAATATGCATCTAAGAGTTGAGTTTCGAGTTCGGGAAATCTTTTTTTCCAATGGTCATCAGGTGGCTTCTCATCAGTTCTCCTCAAGCCTCTTCTTACATTAACGGCTCTAATCAGAGTTCGGTTCCTGGTGGTTATTTCCCATAGTTTAGCTTCATCGATATTGAGCCCTGTAGCTGATGAGATAAAAGCGGGGTAATTATGTATATGATAGGGGGGCTTCAGGGGAAATGACGACAAACCGGCGCACATCCCGAGGGTGTCATCAATGTAATGCATTTTCTCTTGCCAGTCAACAATTTCACAGGACATTTCAACAGTCGGGTAATACGGATTTGAGTGTTCTCCCCGTGGTTCCCAGTCAAGAAGATACTTCTTAAACTTTTCATCAGGAACCTGTATCCAATCTTTTACAAAATCTTCTCTTTCCTTCATCGTAAGAAAAGGCGCCTGGGGAAACTGCCCTTCAATTTGGGTAATGTTTATCTTCTCACCGGTACAATACATAAGGAAATAAACGGGATTCAGCATTGACAACTTGAGAGGCAGTTGCTCATGTTTCTTAATATTATTATGAGCATATACTTCTGCGCCCTTGCCTATCTGCCGGGCCGCCCAATAAGTGCCATTTGCCAGAACATCTCCTATCCCTTCCCTCCGGACAATTCTGTCAAGCAGCCAATAAAATCTCCCTTCCTTGTCGGACGGTATTCCTGCCATGTCATGGTCAGTTAAAATGCCGGCTTCATAAAGTTCAATGCCGAATGCCATAACTTGCGGGGTTGAGAATCCATCAACTCCATACTCAGTAGAACGCTGAGCGATTCTAAAACCAAAATCCAGGTCCGAAAAGGCCGCCATTGCATAAGTAAGTTTCGAGAAACATTTCATCATATATGTTGAAATTCCTGGAACGGAAATGGTTGCGGCACATTTCATCGGACAGTTATAGCAACTTATCAACCGTGTCCGCATATTTTCCATAGACTCTTTCCACTTCTTTTCGATTTCTTCGTTCCAGTAGTTCTTGATCCGCTGACGCGCATTGCCCCATGAAAAATTCTCGGTGTGCCACTTCTCATCGTGGACTGCCATCTCCTTCGGCGATCCAAGCCCTGCCAAAATGGGCATTACCCCTGGAACTGGATTTTTATCACGGACTTGTATATATTTCAGCACTTCGTTGCAAAGCTCCATAAATTCAGTTGGGCGGGCAATATTAATGTCCTTTGTTCCACGAACGGCTATCGCCTTTAACCCTTTATCTCCCATAACGGCTCCTATTCCGAGTCGGCTGGCACTGGACCTGCCCTGCTCGATGGAAGCCATATAGACCCTGTTTTCACCGGCCAATCCGATAGCAGCCACCTGGGCATTCGGCTCATTCAATTCCTGTCGAATAAGTTCTGCAGTTTCACCTGCGCCTTTACCACGGAGATGACTGGCATCACGTATTTCTACTTTGTCATTGTTTATCCACACATAAATTAAATTCGGGGACTTCCCGCGAAAAATTACTTTGTCATAACCGGCATACTTCAATTCCGGAGCCCAAAATCCCCCCATCATTGAATATGCCATTAACTTAGTTTGAGGAGAAATGGTAGAAACAATGGTACGATTAGCACCAGTAGCAGGTGTGCCACATAAAAGACCAGTGCTGAATATGAGGAGATTATCAGAAGAAAAAGGTTCGGTTTCAGGAGGAACCCTGTCCCATAATATCTTGGCATTAGTACCTAGCCCCCCCAGATAAAGCTCGGTTTCTCCCGGGTCCGTTGCAACCCTCTCAATGCTTCCACGGGTTAAATCTATTTCTAAATTAAATCCTGTTTCTGCGTACCTCATTTTTTTTCCTTTCTATTATTACCTGAATCCATATCTTGAATTCAGGTGCCATTAAGTCTTTACTTTACTGTGTTCTTTGTTTATCAAGTAATTGCTGCGAAACAGCAACTTTCATGCTTTTGCATAATAAGGTTTGTTCTTATCCCAACTCCTGAATTTAGTAAACATTTAAACTCCTTGTCTTTTTATAAATAAACTTTTTGATAAATTTTTGAGCAAAAATATATAAATATTTCATACAAAAAAATTTTTTATTATTTTTAAATTTATTTGCTGTAATATTGATACATTGTTAATTACTTATCAGGTAAAATAATCAGGAAACATAGCCACTGATTATTACCTTAATCCGTGAAAAAAATACTATCATAACAAAAAATGTAACTTCTTCATATCCGCAGGTAAAAGTGATTTCTGATTTTTATAAAATGTTATTAATCCGCATATTATGATTTTGAAATTTGGAATTTACCTGCAAGTATGGAGAAGTTACCAAGAAATGTAGTAACTTCATGACATAATAAAGATAAAAATATTCTTAAAGAACCCGTCTATAATACGAAACCCTTTAAAATAGAGCTAACCGACGAGGTAATAGCAAGCGATAGTGGAATAGCAATGACAAGGCTCATGCCTGTAAGTCTTGAATTTACTGAAGCTTTAAAGCCGGTTAGTAAAACAGTTCCGCATAAAGATTACAAAAATGTAGGTTTTAAGTTCTGTTGAGATAAAAAATGTTTTTTTGGTTTACTGAAAAATATTTTACCTTTGTTTTTAATTCATGTATATTCACGTTAAATATAAAATTTACAAAAGCCAAAAAAATGAATTTTTAGAACCCGCCTAAAAATAATTGAAATAAATCATTAAAAAAGCAACCTTTTCTTTTTTCTTTTGTCTTAATAAAACTAAAATATTACAATTATGAAAAAGCTTAACGTCTTTTTATTGTTAAATATAGTTTCTGTTGGTATTTATGGGCAGTTGACTGTTCAAAATGGTTTTACAGCCCAGCAATTAGGAAACACGCTTGCAGGTTCTAACTTGTCGGTTACAAATGCTACTGTTGGCGGTTCTCCTGTTCAATCGGGAACATTTCAGTTTACAGGAAGTGGATTTCCCTTATCTTCAGGAGTAATATTATCAACCGGAAGTATTTTTGATGCTCACGGTCCAAATGCAAGTGGCGGAACAAGCACAGATAATGGATATCCGGGAAATCCGCTTTTAGATGCTATTGCCGGAGTTACTACTTATGATGCTGTTCAGTTTAAATTCGACTTTACTGTACAATCCAACTCTGTTGAATTTAAATATATTTTTGCATCAGAAGAATATAACGAATTTGTCGGTTCATCTTATAATGATGTGTTTGCTTTTTTTATTTCCGGTCCTGGTATTACAGGTGAAGAAAATATTGCTTTAATACCGGGAACAACAACACCGGTGGCTATCAACAATGTGAATCTCGGTAGCTATTGGCAATACTATAACGATAACGAATCGGGTACAACCAACATAGAGTTTGATGGTTTTACTACTGTTTTTACTGCAAAAAAAATGAACCTGATACCTTGTCAAACATATACTCTTAAACTTATAATTGCTGATGCAGGTGACGGAGTATATGACTCGGGTGTTTTTCTTCAGGCAAACTCATTGGTACAAGGCAATGTTTCTGCATCAACAAACACATTTAGTGCAAATAATATTGCTTTAGAGGGTTGTATTGATGCAAGTTTTACTTTTCAATTAGATTCTGTTCAACCAACCAACACATTTATCCAGTACGGGATTGGTGGAACTGCTTTAAACGGGGTTGACTATAGTCAAATTGACTCTATAATTGTAATTCCTGCCGGTCAGACTTCTGCAACAATTATTATTGATGCTTTATCTGACGGACTTAACGAAGGTCAGGAAAGCGTTGAATTATATTTTTCTCCAGGACCTTGCCAACCATTGGATACAGTAACATTGCTAATAAATGATTATCAAAATTTACAATTCGAAACTACTCATTCTGATTTAAGTTGTTTTGAAAGTGGTGACGGACAGATTGATTTTACAATAACCGGCGGAACTCCACCTTTTACTGTTATGCTCACTGATACTACAACCGGCATAACAAATACATATACATCTTATCCAATAACAGGACTGCCTGTAGGTACGTATCATATTTCAATTATTGATGGTTATGGTTGTTCAGCCGAAGATATTGTATCGGGTGGTATTTACAATGCAGGGACTACTTTTCTTCCTGACGGAGAACCCGGGGTTTCTTATTCAACATCAATAAATATTTCTGGTTTTACTCCCGGACAAACTCTTACAAATATCAGCCAGTTTCAATCGGTTTGTTTAACAATGGAGCATTCATTTATTGGTAACATTGATATTTTTCTTGAAGCTCCAAATGGAACTCAAATTGAATTAAAGCAACAACCCGGAGGTTCAGAAACAAATTTTGGTGAACCGGTAGCATCAGGACCAAATGACACTCAGGGTTACGACACTACTCCCGGCATAGGATACACGTATTGTTTTACATCTTCACCTACATACGGAACAATGGTAAGTGAATCGAATAATTATACTTACACCTATACTTCCCAAATTGGTACTGTACTTTCAGATAAATATCTTCCCGCCGGTTCTTACGTTTCAAATGAACCCCTAACAAATTTAATTGGTGTTCCTTTAAATGGAACGTGGACAATTATTGTTACTGATCATATTCCAAATAACAATGGTTACATTTTTGACTGGAGCATTAGTTTATCGGCTGATGTTCCCGATTCTATTGTAACAATTATACAACCCGTTTCTCCAACTATCACTAACACTGTAGTAAATCCATCCTGCGGATTAAATAATGGAGCAATAGATATTACAGTTACCGGGGCTAACAATCCTTTTACATATTTATGGAATACAAGTGCAACAACACAAGATATTAGTAATGTTACTGCCGAAAACTACTCTGTAACTATTACTGATGCTTTAAATTGTAATTATGTTTATACATTCAGTCTTTCTAACAGCAGTGCTGCAGTATTAACAGCAAACGTTATTAACGAATCCTGTTATCTTTCAAATAATGGCAGTATTGATTTAACAGTTACAGGTGGAACATTTCCTTATACTTATCTTTGGTCAAACAGTGCTGTTACACAGGATATATCTTCACTCATACCCGGTAATTATAGTGTTCAGGTAACTGATGCCGGTAATTGTATCAGTTCAGCAAATTATACTATACTTTCTGCTTCTTTAATAAATATTACCGGTAATATAACAAATGAAACCTGCAGCAGTGCCGATGGCATTATTAATGTTAGCGTTGTTGGTGGCACAGGACCTTATTCTTATTACTGGAATACAGGTTCTACTGCTCAAACTATTGACCATCTTATACAAGGTACTTATTTACTTACTGTTACCGATGCTCATAATTGTACAAAAACTGCTACTTATAATGTAATAAATCTGGTAGGAAATTGTATTCCCAATTGTAATCTTTCCATACAAAATTCTGTTGTAAATAATGAAATATGTGGAAATTCAAATGGTTCAATTAATTTAACACTTTATACTACAAATCTGCCCTATACAACTTCGTGGAGTAATGGTTCGGTTACCGAAGACCAAACCGCTTTAACTGCAGGAACTTACACTGTTTCTGTTACCGATAATGCAGGTTGTACAGTAAATCAGGCATATACAGTAACAAATCAAACGGGTACACTAACAATATCATCGAACAACCTTACTAATGAGAATTGCGGTAATGGGCAAGGAGCCATTGATATAACACCATCCGGAGGTGTTTTGCCTTATATTTATAATTGGTCGAACAATGCTACTACTCAAGATATTTCTGGACTTTCGGCAGGTATTTATTCAGTTACAATAACTGATGCTAACAACTGTAATTATTCCCAAACTTTTACTGTTAATAATATTGCCGGAACTATGACTCAAACTTATGGGAATGTAATGGATGCTGTTTGCGGTCAATCAAACGGTTCAATTGATATTACAATAACAGGTGGGGTGTTTCCATATAGTTATTTATGGTCAAACTTTGTTACTAATGAAGATTTAATTAACATTGGAGCAGGAACTTATTCGTGCACAGTTACAGATGGAACTGGATGTCAATATTATACTCCTGTATATACTGTATTAAATAATTCGGGAACGCTGGCGCTTTCATTTGCTGATGTTAACGATGAGATATGTGATAATAATTCGGGTAATATTTTAATTCAGATTACCGGTGGAACCGTACCCTATACATATCATTGGTCAAATGGTGCAATTACTCAAAATGTAAATAATCTTTCAGAAGGAACTTATTCTTGTACCATTACAGATAATTCAGGTTGTTCAATAACAACTGCCGATTACACAATATTTAACAGTCCCGGGACCCTTGCTTTTGATGGAACTACTTCACAAAATGAAATATGTTCTAATCATCTTGGTTCTGTAATTTTGAGTGTAAGTGGCGGAACAGTTCCGTATTTATTCAATTGGAGTAATGGCTCAACATCTCAAAATATTTATAATCTTTCGGCAGGTACTTATTACTGCACAGTTACTGATGCGGCTGGGTGTTCTTTTTCGGTTAATGCAAATGTGCAAAATGAGTCTGGTACACTTCAAATTGCTAACCTTGTTGTAACTGATGAAAATTGTGGCAATGGGGCTGGAAATATAAATTTAATTATTGCCGGTGGTACTGAACCAATAGATTATTTATGGTCGAATAGTGCAACTACTCAAGATATCAGCGGACTTCATGCCGGAACTTATACAGTCCAATTAACAGATGCTACAGGGTGCACTACAAATGGAAGTACTGTGGTTAACAACATAACTAATGGCTTATCTGTTAATATTCTTTCAGTTTCAAATGAAGTTTGTGGTGCCGGAAACGGAGCAATTGATATTAATGTTTCGGGTGGAGTTTTACCTTATGTTTATTTGTGGAGTAATAGTGCCGTTACACAAGATATTACAAATATTTCTGAAGGCACTTATGCTTGTACTATTACTGATAATTCAGGTTGTAATGTTAGTACTGTCCCAATTACAATTAACAACAGTTCTGGTTCATTAACCGTTTCATCTGCTATAATAACAGATGCTGTATGTACAAATGCAAATGGTGCTATAAATATAACTATGAGTGGTGGAACAATGCCTTACAGTTTTGCATGGTCTAACAGTGCCACAACTGAATATATTTCAAATCTTAATTCCGGCACTTATACAGTTACTGTAACTGATTTATCAGGATGTAATTATATCCATTCTTATACTGTATTACAATCATCGGGGACATTACAACTTAATAGTTTTAGTTCAGTTGACGAGCAATGCGGAAATAACAGCGGCTCTGTTGATATTACCATTTCCGGAGGGACTTCACCAATATCATACATCTGGAGTAATAGCGCCACTACTCAGGATATATCAGGTCTTTCAGCAAATAATTACTTTGTTACAATTACCGATGCTGTGGGGTGTCAGGTTGTTGGCGGACCTATTTTAATTAATAATAATCCCGGTAATTTTTCGCTGTTATCTATTAGCGCTTCCGATGAATCATGCGGAGATAGTACAGGTGCAATTAATGTTACTTTATCAAACGGAATTAATCCAATAAGTTACATCTGGAGTAATGGTAATTTTTTACAGGATATAACCGGACTTACTTCAGGAACTTATTACTGTACTGCTACTGATAATATCGGTTGCGCTTTAATATATTTTGCCACTGTTAATAACGATGCCGGTAATATGTCGGTTTCAGGTTCTGTTACCAATGCTCTTTGTAATATCGCAAATGGAGCTATCGATGTTAGTGTAAGCGGCGGAAATGCCCCATTTACTTTTATGTGGAATAATGATTCAACAACCGAAGATTTGAATAATCTTGATGCAGGAAGTTATACTGTTTTAGTTACTGATGCAATAGGATGTTCAATATATCAGACCTTCAATATTATTTCTTCACCAGGTATTAGTATTGCTTCTGTCAATGTAACAGATGAAGTGTGTGGTAACTCACAGGGAAGTGTTGTGGTAAATACTACAGGAGGTAATTCTCCTTTTACTTATACATGGACACAACAAGGCGGTTCACCCTGCTGTAACTATATTTTGGAAATGTTCGACAGTTATGGAGATGGCTGGAATGGTGCTTATCTTGATGTTCGTGTCAACAGCATTTCAATTGGTACATACACTGCTTACAATTTTGGAACAACTGTAAATATTCCTGTTTGTACCGGTGATATTTTGAGCCTCGTTTATTATCCCGGTTCTTGGGAATCTGAAGTTACTTATGATCTGCGCAATCCTGGTGGTAGTGTTATTTTTTCTGATGGTCCTGACCCTGCTGTAGGTGCTGTATTTAGTACTACAAGTTCTTGTACATTCAATCCGCCAAATTCAAACACTCTTACTAATATTAGTGCTGGTGTTTATAATGTTACAATCACTGATATTAACGGATGCTCAACCTCTGCCTCTGCTACTATTTTGAATACCAGCGGTACGTTACTTATAAATAGTATTTCTGAAACTGACGATAATTGCGGAAATGCAACGGGAGCAATAGATTTGACTGTCAGCGGGGGCAATCCTCCTATAAATTATATCTGGAGTAATGGAACCACAACTCAGGACCTGACAGGTTTGTACAGTGGAATTTATACCGTTAGTATTACAGATGCTAATAATTGCAGTATCGTTCAAAATATTACTGTAAATAATTTATCCGGTACACTTACATTTGGTGCCCCGATAATAACCGATACGTATTGTGGAAATAGCAATGGTTCAATTGATGTTACAATTACCGGCGGAACACTTCCATATAACTATCTTTGGAGCAATGGTGCAATTACCGAAGATATTACTAATGTTATTGCAGGAAACTA
>Ga0210016_1003558_pt1 | contig 13621 bp, 10 predicted proteins | sample CryGeyCG2014_300_FD_185454 | JGI IMG/M metagenome (GOLD analysis project Ga0210016, IMG submission 185454) | Groundwater microbial communities from aquifer - Crystal Geyser CG02_land_8/20/14_3.00 (SPAdes) (version 2) | ecosystem: Environmental > Aquatic > Deep subsurface > Groundwater | place... | reverse complement strand
AAAGTTAATAATGGCCCAGCATTTTCGTATAGAACAATGCCAGGATTAATTTTTAAAAGAACATGCAAATCGTTAGGTATTGAAGTAATTCGAAAAAAATTTAGTTCGCCAGAGCAATCGCAATTATATTTAGACGATTGTCTAAAAAATGGTCAGCCAGTTGGATGCCAGGTTGGTGTTTATTTTTTAACGTATTTCCCAAAAGAATATCGTTTTCATTTTAATGCACATAATATTGTTGTTTTTGGTAAAGAAGGCGATAATTATTTAATAAGCGACCCTGTAATGGAAGAGCCTACAATATTATCGTCATACGAATTACAAAGGGTACGATTTGCAAAAGGAGCATTAGCACCTAAAGGACAATTGTACTATCCAAAAATTAAAACTGAAATTACCGACAATCAAATTCGTTTTGCTATAACAAAAGGGATTAAACGAAATGTTAGAGATATGTTACATATTCCAGGTGGAATTGCTGGTGTTAGTGGAATAAAATATACTGCACGAAAAATTGTAAAATGGCGAGAGAAATTAGGCGTTAAAACAGCGGGATTATATTTAGCTCAATTAGTTAGAATGCAGGAAGAAATTGGAACTGGTGGCGGTGGCTTTAGATTTATTTATGCAGCATTTTTACAGCAAGCTTATCAATTTCATCAAAAAGAAGAGCTTTTAAAAATTTCGGAACAATTTACAAAATCGGGTGATTTATGGCGTTCGGCTGCAGTTCAAGCCGCAGGAATTTTTAAAGGTCGTATTACGTCTATTATAGATTTTCAGGATATGGGAAATTATTTATTGGAAGTTGCTGATGTTGAAAAAAACGCTTTTAAATCTTTGTCAAAAATTAATTGGAAAAATTAAAAATGTTAGCTTTAGAAATTAATAATTTGAATTTCAGATATAAAGGACAAGCAAATTTGTGTCTTTCAAATATTAATTTACAAATAAACGAAGGCGAAAGGTTTGGTTTATTCGGACCAAACGGTGCTGGAAAAACAACCTTAATATATTTAATGACAGGATTACTACAACCTATTTCTGGTGAGTCTATGGTTTTTGGCAGAAAAATAAAACAACGTAATGGTGTAAAGCGATTATTCGGATTTGTTCCTCAGGATTTTGCATTTTACGAAGAATTATCGCTCGAACATAATTTAGAATACTTCGGAGCATGGTCGGGTATAGATAAAAACGAAATAAAACAAAGAACTGATGAACTTCTCGAAATTCTTGGATTAACAGAATACAGAAAAATTGCTATTAAAAAATTCTCGGGTGGAATGAAACGTAGAGTTAATCTTGCAATTGGAGTAATTCACAAACCTCGTATTCTGTTTCTCGATGAACCTACTGTTGGCGTTGACGTGCAAACCCGTCATGCAATTATTAATTATCTTAAACAATTAAATTCCGAGGGAACTACATTAATTTACACTTCACATCTTTTAAAAGAAGCCGAAGATTTGTGCGAACATATTGCCTTAATTGATGAAGGACAAGTTATTGCAAATAATTCACTTGTGAATTTATTAAAAGAGTATAATGAATCGGGACTTGAAGGATTATTTTTAAAATTAACAGGAAAAGCATACAGAGACTAATGTTTAAATTTTGGGCGTCAATATTAAAAGAATTTCGATTACTGATTCGCGATAAAGTTGGATTAGCACTAATGTTTATTATGCCAATAACATTAGTTATAATAATTACAAATATTCAAAATAACGCTTTCGATTTTATTAAAAATAAGGGAGTTAATGTAATTGTTTGTAATAATGATTCGGGTAATGTGTCAAAAGATTTTATTTCTTCGTTGCAAAAAACCGAAATGTTTAATGTTATTAATATTAAGAAAAGAGTTTGTAATACTGAAATAAAAAAATATAATGCACTTGTAGCAATTGAGATTCCTCAAAATTATTCGAGACAGATTAAAAACAAAATTAAGAAAATCAGTAACAAAGCATTGATTAATTTTGGGTTAAATAATGATTCTACTATTGCAAATGAAAATATTTTAGCAGATTCTATCGCAATAACATTTAACAGAACTTTGCAGAATAACTATCGTTATGCAATTAATAGTGCGTTGCAAAGTGCTATGTTTATTACCGAAAACAGATTATTAATAAAAGAGTTGTATTTTGAAATTAACGGTAAAGAAATTTCCGAATCGTTTGAAAAAGAAATAATTAACGATGGAAATGTTTTTAAAGAAAAGTTTACAATAAAAGACAAAAATAAAATACCTAATGCTACTCAACACAACATTCCAGCTTGGACAGTTTTCGCTATGTTTTTTATGATTATTTCACTTGGAGGAAATATTGTAAGAGAAAAATTGAGTGGAAATTTTATAAGAATAAAAATTTTGCCTGCAAGTTATTTTGTTAGTTTAATTTCAAAACAAATTATTTATTTATTGGTTGTAGTAGTTCTTGTAATCACAATCTTTTCAATAGGAATTTGGATTTTTCCTTTAATCAATTTGCCTGCTTTAAATATGCCAAATAATATTTTAGGATTGTTTTTAGTTTCTACTGTTTGCGGATTAACTGCTATTAGCTATGCCTTATGTATCGGCGTTTTTGCAAATACTCAAGAACAGTCGAGTGGTTTTGGAGCAGTGTCTATTGTTATTTTAGCTGTGATTGGTGGCGTTTTTGTTCCGCCTTTTGCAATGCCCGATTCGTTCCATTTAATTACTAAATTTTCGCCTTTTTATTGGAGTTTGCAAGCATACTACGATTTATTTTTAGAAAACAGTAAATTTATTGATGTTTTAATAAATATTTTACCTTTGCTGATAAATATTGTAATTTTTCAACTTATTGCATTTATTGGCTTAAAACGAAAAAATTTAATCTAATGGAAAGAGAAGAATTAAAACTTCAATTAAAACAACATATCATCAAGTATTTGAATTTGCTTGAAATGACTCCTGATGACATAAAAGATGACCAGCCTTTGTTCGGCGAAGGTTTGGGTTTAGATTCAATCGATTCTTTAGAGCTAATTGTTTTATTGGAAAGAGAATACGGAATTAAAATTCAAGACCCCAAAGAAGGAAGAAAAGTGTTAGTTGATATTAACACTATGCTCGATTATATCCAAGAATATAGAACTAAATAATTTCATGAATCTAATTGTTTTAATTGGAATTGGTACAATTATATTGAGTGAAATCAGGTTTGTAAAAAAATATTTTAACGAACAGGAGAAGAGAATCGGAGAATCAGGGAATCGAAAAATCGGAGTTAATTCTCCGTTTCTCCCTTTCTCCGTTTCATTCCTTCTCCGTTTCAATATTTTTTTCGCAAACTCAATCCGTTTAAGTATATGAGTCGAATAGTTGTAACTGGTATAGGTGCAATTAGTTCGCTCGGAAATAATATTTCCGAAAATCATACTTCACTTATTAATTCAAAATGTGGCTTATCTTCGTTAGATAATTTTAAAACAAATTATTCTGATACCTTAAAATTTGGAGAAATTAAACTTGAAAACATCAAATTAAAAGAAATTTTAAATATTAAAGACGAGAGTGTTACTCGAACATCACTTTTAGGATTAAATGTAATTAAGGAAGCTATTGAAGATAGTAGTTTATCGAAAAATGAAATTAGCAGTTACGACACAGCCCTAATTGTTGGAAATACGGTTGGAGGAATGTGTTTAACTGATGAATTATACAGTGATGCAAATTCTGTATCAAATCCCTCCCCTTACCTTTCGTCTTATGATTGTGGTTCGGTAACATTATTTTTACAAAAACAATATGCAATAAAAGGAGTTTGTAACACAATAAATACTGCTTGTTCGTCATCGGCAAATGCAATAATATATGGCGCAAGATTAATTAAAAATGGTTTTGCAAAGCGTGTAATTGTTGGTGGTATTGATAGTTTGGCGAAATTTACAATAAACGGATTTAATTCGTTAGGCATTTTAGCCCCTCAAAATTGCAAACCATTTGATAAAGACAGAAATGGATTAAATTTAGGCGAGGGAGCTGGCTTTTTAGTTTTAGAAAAAGAAAGTGATGCAATAAACAAAAAACATTATGCAGTATTATCTGGATATTGCAATGCCAATGATGCATTTCATGCTTCTGCTTTATCCGAAAATGGCGAAGGTCCTTTTTTAGCTATGAATGGAGCTTTAAATCTTGCTCATTTGTTACCGCAACAAATTGGTTATATAAATTGTCATGGCACAGGAACTGAAAATAATGATGAAGTTGAAAGTAAAGCTTTGCTCAGAGTTTTTAAAAATGTACCGCCTTTTGCTTCAACAAAATCAAAAACAGGACATACATTAGGTGCTTCTGCTGCAATTGAAGCAGTATATAGTGTTTTAGCACTTTATAATCAGGAAATTTATCCGAGTTTAAATTTTTGTACCCCAATTGAAAGTACAATGTTAATTCCAAATCTCGAATATCAAAAAAAATCATTTGAACATGTTTTAACAAACTCTTTTGGGTTTGGTGGAAATTGTAGTTCATTAATTTTTTCAAAATTTTAGTAATTAATGTTTTTTAATTGTTCAAAATTTTTGTACTTTTGATTAAAATTTATAACTCATAATTGTATGAAAACTAATATGAAATTAACTGCTGTATTTGTACCCGATGAAGAAGGTGGTTTTATTGCATATATCGAAGAAATTCCTGGAGTTAACACTCAAGGCGAAACACTCGACGAAGCAAAAGCAAATATTCTTGATGCGCTTAATTTAGTTATGGAAACCCGACGTGCTTTAGCAAAGAAAGAATTAAAAAAGAATCCTTTACTAAAAAGAAAATATATAAGAGAAGAAATTGTTTTTGCTTAATGAAAATAGTTGATTTTATAAGACATCTAAAAGTAAACTGATGCGAATTATATAGAGAAGGCGGTAATCATAGTATTTATATAAATGTTGTAAACAATAAAATTTCTGTAGTTCCACATCATAAAGAAATAAAAAATAATTTGTGTAAAAAAATATGCAAAGATTTGGAAATTCCTTAACCATTTTAAGTTGAATTATAATTGTAACATTTTACATTTTTTTTCAAAATTATAACAATAGACATCTTTCCAAATAAATTGTTGCAAAATTAATATGTATATTGCCATGACCTTTAGGTTGAAAATAATCTATATATTGCCACGACCTTTAGGTCGTGGAATATTAAAATAAATAATCTGGCTTTAGCCAAAACAATATTATGCCATACATCAAAGAAAATATTTATGAAGGAATATAATGAGATTTTGAAATTACACGGATTTAGTAAAAATATTTTGGCTAAAGCCGCTTCTCCTCTTCACAATTCAACCCACGACCTGAAGGTCGTGGCAATAAATGGTCATGGCAATTAAAAATTTAATTGGAAAGATGTCTAATGTACATTCATCAAACAACGTGTATATCGCCACAACAAACATTTTCTGATATTAATTTAGAAAAACTTAATGTTTCTGTTAATAATGTGTTAAATGTTATTGAACCAAAATACGAAGATATTCCATTAAATATTCTTCGCAGAATGGGAAAAGCTGTAAGAATGGGAATTGGTGCTGCTTTGCCAATTTGTAAAACTAATAAAATTGATGGAATTATTATTGGTACTGCAAATGGCGGAATGGAAGATTGCATTAAATTTCTTAATCAGATTAAAACTTTTGACGAAGGAAAACTTACGCCTACCAATTTTGTTCAGGGAACACCCAACGCTATTGCTTCGCAATTAGGGTTGCTCACTAAAAATAATGGATATAACATTACACACGTCCATCGTGGACTTGCATTCGAAAATGCACTAATTGATGCACAAATGTATCTTTCCGAAAACCCTAATAAAAACATACTTGTTGGTGGAATTGACGAAATATCTACTTATAATTATAACATCGAAAAACTTGGCGGTTGGTATAAAAACGAAATAATTAAAAATTCAGAATTGTACAATAACAATACAAAAGGAACTATTGCTGGCGAAAGTGTTTCAATGTTTTTATTAAACAATAATGAAGATAACGCAATTGCCAAAATAGAATTAATTAAAACAATAAACACAAATGATGAAATTGAAGTTGCTGCTCAATTAAAATTAATTTTAAAAAACAAAAATATTGATGTTTTAATAACCGGTGAAAATAGCGATAACAGATTACAGAAATATTTTGAAGTTTGCGAAAATATTGTAAATGCAAACACATTAATTGTCCGATATAAACATTTTTGCGGAGAGTTTCCAACCGCTTCGGCTATTTCGTTATGGTTGGCTTGCGAATTTATAAAAAATCAAAATACCCCTGCTCATTTTATAAAACGTAAATCTACAATAACAAGTTACAATAATATATTAATTTACAATAATTATAAGGGGGAGCAACATAGTTTTATATTGGTAACTGATGTTACGCAACGGTATTAATCCCGAAGGGATTCAGTTATTATAAGTGAATAGCTTGCCCCAAAAAAAAGTGGGGGTAATAATTTAATTTTTTATTTTTTTATATTGAACTTAAAATATCTATTTATTAACCCAATAAATAACATTTGGTTTTTAATTTAATTATTTTTTATAAATTTACGATTCATAAAAAAAGAAAAATGTATAATAATATTACATATATATTTCTAATATGGAGTTTATTTATTTCATTTTTTTTAAATAATAAAGCTAATTCACAAAACATTCAATTAGCTGATAGCATTAAAAATCAGTTAACTATTGCAAAAGAAGACAGCACAATAATTACACTTTTTATTAAACTTGGAGATGTGTTTGAAGTTGATAATCCCGATTCAGCAGAACATTGTTACAAATTTGCTTTAAAAGCAGCAATTAAAAATTCTAACTCAAAATTTATCACTATTTGTTATAATAAAGTAGGATTATTTTACAGCAATAATGGCAATTACAAAGCTGCAATTAAGGCATATCAAACATTATTAAATGTTATGATAATTCAAAAAAACGAACCTGAAGTGGCATATTGTTATTTGAATATTGGCGAGGTATATATGTATCAGGGGAATTATCTAAAAGCACTTGATTTATACCAAAAAGCATTAAAAATCTTTGAAAAATATAGTAAATCAAACAATTTGACTGTTTCATTATCGTGTAAAAAAGGTATGGTAAGAAGTTATAATGATATTGGAACTATTCATGCCGAAAACCAAGCTTTACCCCTTTCGCTTGAATATTTTAAAAAAGCATTATCAACAGAAGAACAAATTGGCGATAAGCGTGTTATATCAGGTTGTTATAACAATATAGGAATTATCTATTATATGCAATCTGATTATCCGCAGGCTATTGAATATTACAAAAAATCTCTAAAAACTGCAGAAGAAATAAATGACAAGCCCGGAATGTCCGAAAGATATAATAATTTAGGGTTGGTATATGCTGATAAAGGAAATAATAATTTGGCAATAAACTATTATTTAAAATCTTTTAAAATTGATGAAGAACTTGGCGATAAAAAGGGAATGGCAATAGTTTTAGGTAATATTTCATTGTTAAATAATCAAATAAAAAAATATAGAGAAGCCATTAAATATGCCGAAAGAAGTTTGGAAATAGCAAAAAACATTGGTTCGCTAGACGAACAAAAATGTGCTTATAATTATCTTTCAACTGCTTACGATAGTCTTAAAAATTATAAAAAAACCAGTCAATATTTAAAGTTATTTAAGTTACTGAACGACAGTATTTACAACATAGAATCTGGAAAACAGATAAAAGAGATGGAGGCAATTTATCAAACCGAAAAAAAACAAAAAGAAATAGAATTGTTAAATAAAGATAAGGAGCTTCAAAATGCTAAAATAAGCAAACAAGAAACCCAGAAAATTGGTCTTATTGCTGGTATTATTTTGATGCTCGTCTTATTAGTTGTGATATTTGTTAGTTATAATCAAAAAAAGAAAGCAAATAAACTTCTTGTATTTCAAAAACATCAAATAGAAGAAAAAAACGAAGAATTAAACCAGCAAAACGAAGAAATAGCTTCTCAGCGTGATGAAATAGAATCACAACGCGACTTGCTAATTAATCAAAAAGAACATATCGAAGAAATTCATAAAGAAGTAACCGATAGTATTAACTATGCAAAACGAATACAGGAAGCTGTTTTACCTGTGAGCGCTCCTGCAAGAGCAGTTTTGGGCGAACATTTTATTTTATTTAAACCAAAGGACATTGTTTCGGGCGACTTTTACTGGACAACGAAGATAGTAGGCAATAGACAGTCAGCAGTAAATAGTCCACAGTCAGCAGTCAACAGTCCACAAACTGCCGACTGCAAACTGCCGACTGCCGACTTACTAATTGTTGTTGTCGCTGATTGCACCGGACACGGTGTTCCCGGAGCTTTTATGAGTATGCTCGGCATAAGCTTCCTTAATGAAATAGTACGAAAGCAAGAGATTACACAAGCAAATCATATATTAAACGAACTTAGAAAGGAAATTGTTAACGCATTGCAACAAAAGGGACAAGTTGATGAACAAAAAGACGGAATGGATATTTCGTTGCTCGTTGTTAATACAGAAACCAACGAATGTCAGTGGGCTGGAGCAAATAATCCGCTTTATATTGTGAGGGGTGGGCAAAACCCTCAAGGTTTAACCAAGCCTGAGCTATTGCAAAACCTTGAGGGTTTAGAAGAAATTAAAGGCGATAAAATGCCCATTGCTATTTATCTCGTAATGAATGAGTTCACAAATCATAATTTTAATGTTGAAAAAGGTGATTGTTTATACCTTTTTAGTGATGGCTTCTCTGACCAATATGGTGGTTCTAACAAAAGAAAATTTATGTCGGGCAATTTTAAAAAATTATTACAAAATATTAGTAGCAAATCCATGAAAGAACAAAAAAAGATTTTAAGCGAAACTATTGATTCGTGGATGAATTATTCTGGAAAAACTTATGAACAAACTGACGATATTACAGTTTTAGGAATAAAAATTTAAATATATTAAATTATGTCAAACCCGCAACGCTCCTAGTTTTACTCAGCTATCGCTCGCATCCTGCGAGTGCTAGTTCCTTTGGCATCTTGCCCAATACAACAAAATACATTTATTGTAAATTATGAATGAAAATAGATTAAAAATACCAGAGGTAAATAAAATACTCACTCGCAGGATGCGAGCGAGTGCAGAGAAAGCAGAAATTGCTCAAGGAATATTGTAAATTCAAAATTTAATAATTAAATTTGTATAAAATATTATTTTATGTCAGAAACTCAATTGTTCTTAAAAATTAATTCTTTACCTGAAACTATGAAACAGGAACTGCTGGATTTTCTCGAATTTTTACTTTCAAAAAAAGGCAGTAAAAAAAGTACATCTAAAAAAATGTCTTCTTACAAAAAGAACATTCTTTCGGTGTCTGTATGGACAGACAAAGATATTAAGGATATGGAAACCAATCTTAAAAATTTTGGTACATGGCAAATCGAAAAATGGTAGTTGATACAAGTATCTTTATTGAGCATCTGAGGGCAAAAGATAAAACAAAAACAACATTATTTTCCATTCCTGAAAATCAGAAAATATTAATATCGGCAATCACGCTTTTTGAATTATTTATCGGTGCAACAACAGCCGAAAAATGGAACGATATTCAAAAACTAACCAATGGGATTGAAATTATTCCTCTTTCGCCCGAAATAGCAGAAGAATCAGCTAAAATTTTTCAGGAATTAAAAATAAAAAATCAGGTTATTGAGTTCCGGGATATTTTTATTGCTGCAACAGCAATAATTTGCAAACTGCCCATTAAGACTTTAAATACAAAACATTTTATCAGAATACCTGATTTATAAAATTATTATAGTGTTGTTCATACAAGTCTGTGGTAAAAAATAAATATTTATGGGGTGATTAGTTAAAGTTTTTTTTAATTTTGAAAATTAAATTTTATAAAATATGTCAAATTTTGGAAAAACATGGTGGGGGCAGCAATGGCTCAATTCGTTAAATAATATTGATTACAGCAATCGTCTTCCTCGTGGAATTAGTTATGCTAACAAAGGTGCAGTAAAACAAATAACAATAAAGGATAATCGTATTAGTGCCAAAGTTGCTGGTAGCCGTCCAACGCCTTACAAAGTTGATATTATTTTACCTCCTTTTTTTGACCCTGAATTAAGAGAATTTATACTCAAATTAGCACAAAGACCTGTAATTATTTCAAAGTTATTAAATCGTGAACTCGACCCCGAAGTTCTTAATATTGCTGAAACTATGGGGTTAAAAGTTTTTCCAAAACAATGGACTGATTTTAAAATGCAATGCTCTTGTCCCGATTGGGCTGTACCATGCAAACATTTAGCTTCTGTAATTTATAAATTAAGTACCGAAATTGATAATAACCCGTTTCTTGTATTTAATCTGCATAATGTTAATTTAATTACCGAACTCAATAAATTAGGTATTAAAGTAAACAAAGAAAATACCAAAATTCCTAAAATAATTGATTTATATTTTGATGACAAACAAAACAAGAAAAAAGAGTATAATACAGAAAATGCTTATCAAAAGCTTGTTTTTTCAAAACTTACTCCTATTCACGAACCATTAATAGCTTTACTTTCCGATTTTCCACCTTTTTATACAGGTAGCGGAAATTTTAAAGAAAAATACAGCATCATGCTGAATAAAGTAGTTAAAAATGCTCAGAAAGTTGTGCAGGGAAAAATAAGTTTAGAAAATCTTTTTATAAATGCAAAAATTAACGAATTAGACATTAATCACAGAACATCTCAAAGAATTACCATTAATGAAGAATTTTATTCGCGAGTGCTTATTAACGATAACGGATTTTTGTTATTTGATTTTCTTTATCAGTTATCACAAATTCCTTCGTCAAAAATTCTTGATTATCAGCCATCAACAGCTTCTTTGCATACTGTTTTGCACTTTGCTGTTCATTTATTGGCTAACGGAGCCGTTGTTCCGCAAATTGTTCAGTTAAAAAATAAAGAATATTCTATTCGGTGGGTACCTGCTTTGTTATGTAAAGAAGTTAAACAATTGGTCGAAAAGTTAAATAATATTTTGCCACCCGAAATTTTCTTATGGGAAACACAAAATAAATACAAAGAAATTAATAACAATACGGCTTTTAACTTGCTTTCGCTCTTTGTTACCGAATTAATAAATATATTCGGAGAATTTAAAAATGAAGATTTGTTTCTGAATTTATTTTTCCGAAAAATAAATTATCCATTTATAAAACCAGGTGAAGATGCACTTAGCGGAGGAATTTTGGTTTGGACAAATAAATATTTTATAACACAAGGCAAATATAAACCTGCAATTGCAGTAAAAGAATTACCTAATGAAAAATTTCTTGTAACAATTAACATCGAAAACACTATACAAAAATTTGATTTACCTGTTTCACTCTTTGATATTTTGAATTTGAAAAAATATGAACTTGAGCGATACGAAATTTTACAGTCGCTAACCCAGTTAAGCAATTTTATTCCGGGACTTGATACATATATAAACACCAACGGAAATAAAATAATTGAACTGGATATTGAAACTTTTGCACCTTTTTTAATTCAGATGATTCCTGCAATTCAGTTACTTGATATTTCTATACTTCTGCCAAAATCGCTGCAATATATTCTTAAACCAAAAGCAAGTATAAAAATAAAAAGCAAAGATAAAAATGGAAAATCGTTTCTCCGACTTGACCAGTTGCTCGATTTTGACTGGCAAGTGGCAATTGGCGATACTTTGATGGATGAAAATGAATTTAAAAAGCTACTTCAAAAATCGGATGGTTTAATAAAATTTAAAACTAATTACATTTATGTTAAAAAAGAGGAATTGGAAAAATTGTATAAACATTTTACCGAAACCAAAGAACTCAGCGCATTTCAAATACTTCGTTCGGCTTTAAGCGGTGAATATTTTGGAGCTAAAATTGAGTTAACAGATGAGGTAAATAAATTGATTAAAGAATTAACTGATTTTAGCGATATTCCTTTGCCAAATGGAATTAATGCACAACTTCGTCCTTATCAAAAGAGAGGTTATTCGTGGATGTATCGTAATGCTAAAATTGGTTTTGGCAGTGTAATTGCCGATGATATGGGATTAGGCAAAACTATTCAGGTAATTGCTACTTTGCAAAAATATAAAGAAGAAGGGTTACTCGAAAACGAAAAAGCTTTAGTGGTTGTACCTACCGGACTTTTAAGCAACTGGGAAGCCGAAATTCAAAAATTTGCACCTTTGTTAAAAACAAAAATTTTTCATGGAACAAATCGTAAAATTGAAAATAATGACGAATACGATGTTTTAATTACCTCGTATGGTGTTATGAGAAGCGATGCAAAAAATTTAAGAAAGAAAAACTGGCATACTTTAATTATTGATGAAGCACAAAACATTAAAAATATTAACACCGAGCAAACCAAAGCAATAAAAAGTATTCCTGCTAATAATTTTATAGCAATGAGCGGAACTCCTGTTGAAAACAGGTTGAGCGAACTATGGAGTATTGTTGACTATAGTAATCGTGGGTTTTTAGGTAGCTTGAAAGAATTTAATGATACTTATGGTAACCCCATTCAACAATATAATGATATTGAAGTTGCCGAAAAACTTAAAAAAGTTACTTCGCCTTTTCTTATGAGAAGGTTAAAATCGGATAAATCTATTATTTCCGATTTGCCTGATAAAATTGAGATGGACTGTTTTGCAACTTTAGCCAAAGAGCAAGCTTCGTTGTACGAAAACACTCTGCAAAATGCTCTTAACGAAATTGAAGGAATTACAGCAACTGACCATAAATCTTTATTTGTAAGGCAAGGATTGGTTTTACAAATGATTCTGGCATTAAAACAAATTTGTAATCACCCTACCCAATTTCTTAAAAACAATGTGCTTGATGCTTCGCTTAGCGGTAAATTAGATTTGCTTTTCGATAAACTCGACAGCATAACAGAGAGCAACGAAAAAGTTCTTGTTTTTACACAATTTACCGAAATGGGAAAACTTTTAAAACATTTTATTACCGAAAGATATAAAGATGAACCAATGTTTTATCATGGTGGCTGTAACATTAAACAACGTAACGAAATGGTAAACAATTTTCAAACTAACCGTGCCGAAAAAATATTTATCCTTTCACTTAAAGCCGCAGGTACTGGCTTAAACCTTACCGCAGCCAATCATGTAATTCATTACGACCTTTGGTGGAACCCTGCAGTTGAAACACAAGCCACAGACAGAGCATATAGAATCGGGCAAAAAAGTAATGTAATGGTTCACAGGTTTATAACTAAAAATACTTTTGAAGAACGAATTAATGATATGATTCAGAGTAAAAAGCATCTTGCCGAAATTACGGTAGCTACAGGCGAAAATTGGATAGGTAATTTAAGTAATAGAGAATTAAGGAATATTTTTGAACTTGGAAAATAAACAGAAATACATTGAAATAAATATAAACAAATAGTTTGAAGTTTCAGGTTTCTGGTTTTAGGTTTTCAAAACAATAAACTAAAAACTCTAAACCAAAAACATATAACAATAAACATAAAAAGATAGTTTGAAGTTTTAGGTTTCTGGTTTTAGGTTT
>Ga0210016_1003554_pt1 | contig 13637 bp, 15 predicted proteins | sample CryGeyCG2014_300_FD_185454 | JGI IMG/M metagenome (GOLD analysis project Ga0210016, IMG submission 185454) | Groundwater microbial communities from aquifer - Crystal Geyser CG02_land_8/20/14_3.00 (SPAdes) (version 2) | ecosystem: Environmental > Aquatic > Deep subsurface > Groundwater | place... | reverse complement strand
CTTAACGCAGAAAAAAGGTTGTAATGATTACCATACCCTAAACTTTTTTCGAAAGCTTTTTCCATATAAAACGCCTTCAGAGTAGATATGAGCATAGGAAAAGTAAATGTTGAGAACATTGTTGCCTCTGCATCGCTTGCGAAAACTCTGGATTTGAAAAAAATAGTAAAGGTACTGAAGGATGCCAGATATGCGCCGTCAGAATTTCCAGGGCTTGTTTACAAACTGAAAGAGCCAAAGACCGCGATGCTGATATTCAGATCTGGTAAAATTGTCTGCACAGGTGCAAAAAATATGGTGGATGTTAGATTGGCTATAAATACTGTGACAAAAAACCTTGAAAAAGCAAAAATTCCGGTGTACAAAAATCCAAAGATAGATATCCAGAACATTGTTGCAGTCTATAACATAGGGTTTGAGTTGAATCTGAATTCAATCGCAATTACCCTTGGCTTGGAGAATGTGGAATATGAACCTGAGCAGTTCCCGGGACTGGTTTACCGGATTGCTGAACCAAAGGTTGTAATGTTGCTGTTCGGTTCAGGCAGTGTTGTCTGTACAGGCGCAAGGGATGTGAAAGAGATTGAGATTGGTGTAAAAAAACTTACCAGTGAACTGAAAAAATCAGGACTCATACCATAACCTCAGTCCTGTTAAAAGTGGATGTATCCTTTGCAGTGATAACAACATATTTTGACACCAATTCAAATTGGTTTGACACCAAAGTTAAATAGTGTGATGACTATGCATATTAGTAGTCAGGGGTCAGTAATCAGGGATTAGGAAGAAAATCAAAACAGTCCCCCTAACCCCTATCTTACGGAAAAGTCAAAAGACTTTTCCTAAGATCCGACGGAAAAATCGAAGATTTTTCCTAGAATCTTACGGAATTTTTGGAAAATTCCTAAGATGTTAGGAAAAATGCAAGCATTTTTCCGTAACATGTTAGGAATTCCTGTTGGAATTCCGTAGCATGTTAGGAATTTGCAGGAGCAAATTCCGTAACATCTACTATCTACTAACTACTTGCGTGGGTGATAACGTGAAGGTAAACATGGATGATGTAAGATACATCACGGAAACAGCCCTTACAATCAGAGGCTCAAGAAGGAGAACTACTGTACCAAAGGCAATTGTTGAGGACCTTAAACTAAAAAATGGAGATAAAATAAGGTGGATACTTTTTAGGGATAATGCCGTGAGTGTTGCAAAGGTTAAAAATGAAAAACAGAAAAGAAAGAATAAGGAGTGAATGCAAATGATAGAACTGGTTTTGGCATTAATCATTATGGCATTCATCATGGAAATCATTGACTCAAGCCTTGGGATGATGTATGGTACACTACTAAGCCCCATACTAATCGGGTACGGTTTCAGTCCCCTAATAGTTGTACCTGCAATCTTGGTATCACAGGCAGCTGGCGGTATTGGCGGCACAATATCCCATCATAGGTTTGAGAACGCAGATTTCAAGGGTTTGACAAGGGACACAAAAATAATGCTCGCAATGGCAATACCAGGGCTGCTGGTTGTGTTGCTTGGTGTATTTGCTGCTGTAAATCTACCAAAACTGTGGGTAGAAATCTACATAGGTGTATTGGTTGTTGTTATGAGTGTGTTGTGTTTATCCCCCATCAGGTACAGGTTTGCTTGGTGGAAACATTATACTGTAGGCATACTCGCAGCGTTTAACAAAGCACTTACTGGTGGCGGTTTTGGTCCAGTGACAAGCACAGGAGGAATAATTGGCGGGCTGGAATCAAAGGTTTCAATTGCTACCACAACCTATGCTGAGGTGATTATTTGTCTATCAGCTTTTATTGCATACCTGTTTTTTTATAGCAGTATTAACATGGTTTTTGTATGTTCACTGTGTATTGGAGCAGCTCTTGGTGGTCTTATTGGCCCGTACATTAGCAGCAGAATAAATCATAAAGTATTACGAATACTTGTAGGTGTTCTGGGTATGGTGTCCGGCATATGGCTATTTCTCAAAGTGATAAATATTTAAAGACTGCATAACCATTCACTGCTGTGAAGGTTTACATAACACCATGCGGTATCGGTCTGGGGCATTCTGGCAGGATGCTTTCTGTTGCGGAACAACTTAAAAAAAAGAACGTAGAAATATTTTTTTCAACATACGGTCCTGCATACAATTTTGTGAAAAAAAACGGATACAAAGTTTTTGATGCCCCAGACATTATGTGGGGTGAAACAGACGGTGTTGTGGATGTTGGAAAGACAGTTGCAAAGGCACCAGTTACTGCAAAAAAGATTTTAGAACATTATTTGCTTGAATGCAAGAGGATAAAAAAATTAAAACCCGATATTATCCTCTCAGATTCAAGGTACACACCGCTGCTTGCAGCATCAAAACATAAAACTCCTGTTGTTTATGTTGCAAACCAGATAAAATTTGTTTTCCCAGAAATGATTTTCAAAAAGAAAATTGAAAACATTGCATCAAAAGTGAATTACAGATTTCTAAAAAACGCTGATGAAATTATAGCACCTGACCTGCCACCACCGTATACCCTTGCAAAGGAAAACCTTGACGTGCCATTAAATATTCATTTCTCAGGTTTTATCCTCAGAACAAGGCCTGAAAATCTACCATCACAAAAGGAATTAAAGGAAAAACTTGGAATAAACAATCTTCTAGTTTATGCGTCTTTAAGTGGTCCTGGGAAATCAAAGGAAAAACTGGTTGACGCATTAATAAAGGCAGCACCTGATTTGAATGCAACGGTTGTGATTGTCAGGGGTATCCCAGGCTCGGCAAATGAAAAAAGGGATGGAAATATTATAACAATGAAATGGGTCGAAAAAAGGGAGGAGATGCTGAAAGCATCGGATATCGTAATATCAAGATGCGGACATATTATAACATCAGAAAACATCACATACGGCAAACCAACTATTTATATTCCCCAGCCAAATCAGACAGAACAGTATGTGAATGCAGGAGGCGTTCAAAGATTGAATGTTGGCAGAACAATGCGGGAAGGGGAGATAAACGCAAAAAACCTGAAAAAGTCAATCCTAAATATTATTGATGACAGGGAAATAAAAAATAATCTGAAAAAGATGCAGGAAATAGGGGAAAGGCATATTGGGGAAGAATATGTTGCTGAAAGGGTTATGAGGATTTCAGAATAATTTTTAACTTATCAATAACCTCTTACGGAATTTGCTTTGCAAATTCCTAAGATTTTACGGAATTCACAGAGTGAATTCCTAAAATGCTAGGAAAACCGTTTTACGGTTTTCCGTAGCATGTTAGGAAAAGTGCTTCGCACTTTTCCGTAACATCCTTGGGGTTTTTTCCTGTTATCCTAATCATTGCCTCCTTACCAAAACCTCCTTTGTCATAAATAATATCAGGAACATATCCCATTTTTTTTATAACATTCTTTGTGCCCCATTCCATTGTTGAAACATTCTCCGGCTCATGTTTTCTGTCAAAAAAGCCAATACTCAATTTTTTTCTTTTTGCTTTTTTAACAGTATTCTCTGAATATCTGATGTTCATAGCAGATCTCATACCAGGATCAAAACTCATTGCTGTTAAAACAATTCTTGCAACATGCCTTGATTTGCCAAAATCAACATCCCCAATCCTTTTTACTTTTCCTCCAATTTTTACAATTCTTCCATCTATGCCGCAGACATCATCAAAGCCTTCTGCACCAGGTAAAGCGTACGCCATGTTTATCCCAACCTCAGGAACAAAATCAGGTTTAAGGTTAGACTCAAACCACAAAACAGCATTTTCCACCTCTTTCAAAACCCTGTATTTCTCATTCATAGCCGCATATTGATTAACAACATCTGTGCTCCCAATATTGTAGCCAGATTCTATCATTCCGCTTATCATTTCCTTCGCAGTCCCAACCGCATTTTCAACCCTGTATCCTTTTGCAACCAGACCAGCAACAAGTGCTGAATACGTGCATCCTGAGCCGTGCGCCTTTCTATCCATCTTTTTATTAGAATAAAACAAAAATTTTTTTCCATCATACAAAACATCAACACAGTTTTTTCTCAAATGCCCTCCTTTCACAAGAACAAACCTGGCGCCCATTTTATGAATAACCCTGCAGGCTTTCTTCATATCATCAATGTTTTTCACTTTAAAACCTGCAATCATTCCTGCCTCATAAAGATTCGGCATAACAATCATTGAGACTGGAATCAAATATTTTTTCAATGCATCAATATAACCTTTTTCTATCAGTTTCTTACCAGTTGTGGAGCTCATCACAGGGTCAGCAATCCCCTTCAGTTTATAGTCATGAATTTTTTTTGAAACACTTTTCACAATAGCACCGTTGTAGAGCATTCCTGTTTTCACAACCCTTATTTTTAAATCCTTGACAACAGCATCAATCTGTGATTCAACAACCTCCAATGGCAAAGGATAAATATACTCAACATTTTTTGTGGACTGCGCGGTAACACATGTAACAGCACAGCACCCGTGAACCCCTAAAACCGTGAATGTTTTCATGTCTGCCTGAACACCTGCGCCTCCAGAAGAATCAGAGCCAGCAATTGTGAGCACCGGAATCATATAAAACAATAATGGGTTTATGGTAATTTATAGTCTGCTGTGCCTTTGCCCTTGTAATGGTGCGGCTATCGCATTTTTATACCTCATCCAAATTCTTCATCCAATAGAGCATATTTCAGTTTTTCCTTTTCTTTTTTTCAAATCCAAATTCTATGTGTAGTGTACTCCGCCTTATGTTTTTTTAGTATTTTTTCAAATTCTTCTGCTTTCTCCGGAGACAGAATTATAGCACCAGGGGCTAAAGCCCAACCTATCCCGGCCTTCTCAGAAATGTATTCTTTTTTTTCTATAATCTTTTTTGTTGTGTACCCATGGGCAATTTGTGAAATTCTTGACGCAGCACTTTTTTTCAGTTTTTTAGTGGTGTATATGATGAGGTTCATTGGTTTAAGCACGGACGAGGCTTCAACTACCAGTTTCCCAAACACAACCCTCCCTTCACGTAAAACATTTTTCAAAAATTCATGGTTGGCATCTCTCAAGTTTGTGAGAACTGGTTTTATGTCGCGTGCTGAGGGTGTTTCTATAGCTACTTTGGTTACTTCCCCTGTGTATTTCTCAGGTTTTGGGTCGTTGATCACAACCATGACATCAATGTCTGATGTGTCACCAGGTTTTCCTCTAGCCACAGACCCATATACGATGACTGCCTCCACAGGCAGTACCTCTGAAAGCGTTAAAGCGAAACGTTTTGCTGCTATGATATCATTTTCTTCAATCATATTTTTATATCACACACCTTTTTGATTTCATCCAGAATACTCAACGCCTCGACCGCTGCCTCACCGTTTGTCTTCCCGCCATACCATCGTCCAGTTCGCAGTGTATCCAGTTTCAAAAACTTTTCTGCTAACATGTTTTCCCCAACGCTTTTCAAATAAGATATTATGCCTTTATGTGTATCCCTGTGATCCCTGTGTTTACTCTCACAGTAATACGCAATGTACTGTATGGTGATATTGTAAACGCCTTCTATAATTAGCGACCAGTCTGTTTCGGAATCCAGTTTAACAATGCTTTTCTCTATCTCCACAGCTTTGCTTAAATGATCTTCTTTCTTCATCACAAACCGCCTTTTTCCTTAAATTAGTTAAACGATTTCCAGATATTTATGGTTTTCGTTAAACCTGTTTATGGTTTTAGGATGTCCATGCCAAGGTAAGAATTTGAACTCGGTTAAAAATAGAAAATCATGGCATTAAATTGTCTTATTTCCTGTAAACACAAAAATATCTTGTCAGAGACCTGTGGACCCTTACAGGATGCGCCTCAAGAAGGTTAAGATATTTTTTTCCAAGTTCCATGAATCTTTTGTCAGGGAGCGCAATCACAAGATACCTCTCTTTTTTAAGTGTTTTCCTGAAAACCTCAAAAGCTCTTTCATAAAGTTTTCCTACGTTTTCCTTTTTTGTTGATGCTGACCTGCCATACGGTGGGTCAGTAACAATAGCATCGCATTTTATGTTGACATCACCAACATCTGACTGAAAAAGAGCATAATTTTTTATTCCAAAATATTCAAGGTTTTCTCTGCATCCTTTAACCATTTTTTCATCTATGTCAGAGCCAACGGTTTTTGCGCCAACCAGCCCTGCTTCAATCAGTATTCCCCCTGTTCCGCAGAAAGGGTCAAACAATACCTGATCCTTTTTTATCCTTGAAAGATTAACAATAGTTCTTGCCAGCCTCGGATGCAGTGATATTGGTGAAAAGAATGGTCTGAACTGTGGTTTTCTTTTATCAAACTGTTTCCTGTCAATTTTCAGTATTTTTTTTCCAGCAAAGCATCTGTCTGAAACAATTATTCTGATTTCATTCTCTGGATTTTTTAAATCAACCTTCCCATGGATTAAGCCACCCATTTTTCTTTCAATATTAGATGTTTTCTTTCCAGCAACATGCTTCACATTGACTTTGAATGTTCCATCAACCTTTATCGTTTTTGCATAATCAAACAATTTCTCAATATTGCTGGAAAACAAAAACTCATCAACATAATGTGATAATGACAGACGTCCAAGTCTATTTACATCATTTTTTACATCAACAACAATAACCCTTTCCCCTTCATCAATAATTCTAAACTTATTAAACTCTGACTCTAAACACGCTATTGCCTCCGCCCTTGGTAAAGTAGGGTGCTCACCTGAGAGTTCAAGGATTAATTTCATATCTGTTTTAGTCTCTCCTCAAAAACAGTCCTTGGTGGGAAACCCATTGATGATGCAATCGTGTTAAACTCAAGAATGTTTTTCCCATTTTTTCTTGCCTCATCCTGGAGTTTCTTTAAACTCATGCCTGCAATGGAGTAGCATGGTGCATATCCAGGGTTTTCCTGAAAAATGAATATCTGGTTAAAAACCATTTTTTTACTCAGACCAGTGTGAGTATGCGCCCAATCAACAAAATCTGCAATAGAGGATTTTCCTGTGTTTATTCTCACATCACCAACAGCTCTTAGGAACCTTATGATTCTCCATTTCATGACAACAAACTCAACCTCCTTCAGGAATGTTTCAAATTCACCAAAGGATTTTATGTAACCTATGAGTTCTTTTTCTTCGTTACTCAAATCCTTTTTTGACGCGAGTTGTTTTAAAAGATTCAACGATTCGGTCTCCCTGTGAAATGATATGCCTTCAGAGATTGGGTAATGAAACGTTGTGTTTATTCTTTCCAGCAACGATGGTTTGTATGCAAAGCACAGAGCGGAGTTTGTGAAGTTCACGCAGTGACCAAACTCCTCATGCACGAGTGTCTGGACAATATCTGGTGAGCCTGCTGGCGGCGAAAATTTTTCATTTGTTGTTGTGAAATAAATATTGAAAGGTTTTTCTGTTAGTGTGTCATACGCGCTCATTGCTGCTGATGGAATAAAAGCAAGAAGATAATCAGGTGTTTCTATAACCTTTGTATTATATTTTGGTGTGATTCTTACAAGATTTTTTTCCATGACCTTCCTCAGTTTTTCCCTTAAACTTAATATGAAGGAAACAATGTTTCTTCTCTCAATTTTTCTACTTTTTGTCATTTCCTCAGAGACCTTTTCAGCGCTTGGTTCTATATTGTAAATCTTTGCCAGCTCATTTGTAATTTCTTTTAGTTTAGGCATCTCTTTTTCAAGCCATCCAAGCGCCTTCTTTTCTATCTCCTCCGGTGTTTCAGGGTAGTCATACAGGTTTTTTAGAAGTTCAGGATAAATCTCAGCCCTGTCCATCCCCTTCCCTTTTTCCTTTAATATTGGATATATTTCTGAAAAATCGCATTTATCCAGACCGGGAACAAAAAAGTTTTTCATGTAATCCTTTACCTTTAATTCAAGTTCCCTGATACCTTTTTTTAGTTTCTCATCCTTTGTCTGTTTTTCAACATTTTCCAGTATCCCAATAAGCCCTTTGCATCCCCTGTAAGTAAGAATCTTTATCTCTATAGCCCAGTCGTATCCCATTTTATTGTACGCATCAATGAGTTTGATGCTGTTTTCAGATAACATAATTAAATGCCCAGGGTTTATTCCTTCCTTTGATATATGCGCAAAAAATGTCCACAGTATAATGCTTGGGCATTCCGGTGGCTCCTCAAACATGAGAGACGTTTCCAAATAATCCAGAAACCTGCTTTCAATCTCATCTGCCTTATTTCTAAGCTTCCCTATTTTTTGCAGAATCCTTTTTTTATTCCCCTTTGTCGGTATGAAAAGTTTTCCAGCATGCTCATCCAATCCCTGAGAAAAGGCTGATGAAGGATTAATATTTTTCCAGATTTCAAATATCTCGTTCTCAATCATGCTTGGTAATATGGAATGATAAGTATTAAGTTTTTGGTTAAGCATTCATATATGATGAGAATCAGTCGTCATCCAATCCTGTCTTTTGACAGAGGTAAAAAAGTAACATTTCTGTTCAATGGAAAAAAAATTGATGCACATGAAAATGAGACTGTGGCATCCGCCCTTATTGCTGCAGGGATAAATGTTCTAAGCAGAAGCATTAAATACAACAGGCCAAGAGGATTCTTCTGCGGGATAGGGAAATGCTCATCCTGCCTTATGACAGTTGACGGTGTCCCAAATGTCAAAACCTGCGTTACCCCTGTAAAAAACGGCATGGTTGTTGAGTCGCAGGATGGAAAAGGAAATCTGCCTGAAAATAAGGAATTAAAAAGCAAAAAAGAAACGCTCCATGCTGATGTTGCGGTTGTTGGTGCAGGTCCTGCTGGCTTATCAGCTGCGCTTGTTGCATCAAAATACAATGCAGATGTTTTACTCATAGATGAAAACCAGGTTGCAGGTGGTCAGCTTATAAAGCAGACGCACAAATTCTTTGGTTCAAAAACTCATAAAGCTGGTGTCAGGGGTATAGAAATAGCGAAGCTGCTGCTGAATGAGATTGAAAATTCAAATGTTAATCTGCTGCTAAACTCCAGTGTTATTGGATACTATAAGGAAAATGGTCATATGCTTGCTGTTGTTCAGGGCAGCAAACTCATAAAGGTTTATCCTAAAAAAATTATAGTTGCAACAGGCGCCTCTGAGAATATGCTTGCATTCCCAGGGAATGACATGCCTGGTGTTGTCGGTGCAGGCGGTGTGCAGACACTCATGAATGTCTACGGCGTCAGACCAGGAAGCAATGTCCTCATGGTTGGGGCAGGGAATGTTGGGTTGATTGTTAGTTATCAGCTGATGCAGGCAGGAATAAATGTGAAAGCTGTTGTTGAGGCAATGCCAAAAATTGGTGGATACATTGTGCATGCTGCAAAACTGCGCAGACTCGGCGTTCCCATATTAACATCCTATACAATCAAGTATGCTTATGGTAATGGAAAGGTGGAGGGTGCAAGAGTTGTGAAACTTGAAAACTGGAAAGAGGTTGAAGGTTCTGAATTTGATATTCCTGCTGACCTGATTTGCCTTGCAGTTGGTCTTACGCCGACCTGTGAACTTCTATTTCAGGCAGGGTGTGAAGCAAAATATGTGCCTGAGCTTGGTGGTTGGGTGGCAGTGCATAATAGAAATCTTGAGACAACTGTTGAGGGTGTTTACGTTGCAGGCGACGCTTCAGGAATAGAGGAAGCATCCACTGCAATGATGGAGGGTAGAATTGCTGGTGTGGATGCCGCAGAAAAACTCGGATTTAAAATAGATGAAAAAGAAAAAAAGGATGCTTTTGAGAATCTGAAAACGTTAAGAAGCGGTCCTTTTGGTGAAAAACCAAAAATTGGTAAGGAAAAACTATGGGGGTTAAGATAAGAAAGGAGGTTCTATGGAAAAACGTTTTTTCTCCAAGGCAAGTTTTATATTGGTATATAACATTTTATATTGTTGGTGAAAAATATGAGGAAAATGAGTAAAATTGTAATAATGGTTTGTATAACTGCAATGATACTGATAAATTTGCCAAATTATGAGGTAGGAGCAGAGATATCAGGAACAGTACCGTCTGAAGCAGGTGACACGCTGATTGGAAATGTAACCGTATGGAAGGATGAGGTAATAACATTGAATGGCAATCTCACAGTAAATGAAACAGGAAACCTTACATTAGATAATGTTACACTACTCATGAACTGCACCAAAAACGGCTCATATCACATAGAAGTCCAAGCCGGCGGGGAAATGTATATACTCAACAACTTAAACATCAGATCAGCAAACGAATATCGTTATCTTTTCTGGGTGAAGAATGATTCAAACTTTGAGATGAGGGATAGCGAGTTAAGCGGATGCGGTTTTGATTCAGACTATTATAACCAGGGTTTGGTCATAGAAGCAAGTAACGTAGTCATAGAAAACTCTGCATTTTCAAACAATTACAATGGCATCATTTTGTCTTCATCAAACAATAGCATCACAAACTGCATGTTTTACAACAACCACTATGGCATCTACCTTCACAACTCCTCAGGAAACATAGTTAAAAACTGTGTCTTCTCAAATAACAATGAAGGCATCCATCTTTTTTCTTCTTCTAATAATGAGATATCAAACTGCTACGTTTCCAAAAATCCTATAGGAATTCATCTTTCATCTTCAGACAACAATAAAATAGCAGATTGTGTGTTTGATAAGAACGATTATTATGGTATTATTCTTTTCTCCTCACATAATAACAATATAACAGGCTGTGTATTTTGCAAAAACAACTATGCCTCTATTTACCTTAGCTATTCCTCAAAGAACACAATCAGTAGTTGCACCTCCTTAAAAAGCGTAACAGGTATTCATTTTTCTTATTATTCAAATAACAACATAGTAAAAGGATGCAATATTTCAGATAATGTTAATGGAATCAACATTACATCTTCCTCAAACAGCAATTTTATTTATAATAATACCCTGGACAATGTAAACAATGCATATGATGAATGCACCAATTATTGGAACAGTTCCTCGAATGGTAACTATTGGAGTGACTACAATGGTACCGATGAGTATTCTATTCCTGGTGGTAACAACAAGGATAGTTACCCATCTGGTATTTTTAAAAAGGAAACAAAAATAGAAGAAGGGATGCCCATAATGTATCCTGTCATAATTTGCATAGCCATAATCCTAGTTTGCATAATGCTCTACGGAGTTATTGAAACAAAAACCATTATAATCAGATGCCCGGCTTGTGGTAAAACAATTAGGGTTAAGAAAAAGGTGCGTCCATTCAATCTTGAATGCAAACATTGTGGTAGGAAAGGCGTTCTGAGATGAGTTATGAGTCAACAGGTGTGATAACTTTAAAGGATATTCAATTACCATCAAAGGAAAGACTTGAGAAAGGTCCTGTTGCAGTAATTGAATGTCCACAAAGCATTCCCTGCGATCCATGTGTTGAGGCTTGCCCATTCTGTGCCATATCAATGAATGACATTAATGATCTGCCCAAAATTGATTTTGAAAAATGCACAGGATGCGGTGCCTGCATAGGCAAATGTCCTGGTCTTGCGGTTTTTGTTGTTGACATGACGTATTCAGATAATGAGGCGCTTATTAAAATACCATACGAATTTAACATTCCAAAAATTGGTGATACAGTAAAAGCGCTGGACAGGAAAGGTGATGTGAAAGGTGATGCAAAGGTTATCCGGGTGGTGAAGGAAAAGGATAAAACAGCGGTTGTTTCAATAGCAGTTAAAAAAAATTTGGCAATGGAGGTAAGGAACATCAGGTGTTAAAATGGATGATGAAACAGTTATATGCAGATGCGAGGACATATTATATAAAGAGATTGTGGATGCAGTTGAAGAAGGGTATACAACACTTGATGAAATTAAAAGGAAGCTTAGATGCGGCATGGGTCCCTGTCAGGGAAGAACATGCATGAGGCTTATTGCCAGGGTAATAAAAGAGAAGACAGGCAGGCGTTTAGATGAAATATTGATGCCGACATCAAGACCGCCGGAAAAACCAATACCGCTCGGCATTTTCGGAGGTGAAGATGACTAATGTAGCAATCATTGGCGGTGGAGTAAATGGATGCGCATTGACATACGAGTTTGCAAAAAAAGGTGTGTCCTCTACTGTTTTTGAGAAAGGCTATCTTGGCTCAGGTGCAACAGGAAGATGCGGAGGAGGAATACGCCAGCAGTTTGATACGGAAGACAACATAAGACTTGCTATGGAGAGCGTGAAAATTTTTGAAAAAATGGAAAAAGAACTTGGATACGACATAGAATATGACCAGGGAGGCTATCTTGTTCTTGCGCATTCTGATGAGGAGGCTGAAAGGTTTAAGAAAAATGTTGAACTTCAAAGAGGCATGGGTCTGGATGTAAAGTTTTTGGAAAAGGAAGAGATAAAGGACGTATGCCCTATTTTGGATGTAAATGGAGCAAAAGCAGTTGGTGCAACATTCTGCCAGACAGACGGTTATGCAAACCCATTCAGGGTTACTGAGGCGTATGCAAAAAATGCTGAAAAACTGGGAGCAAAAATCAGAACATTCACAGAGGTTAAAGGAATAAAAAAAGGAAAAACATTTGAGATTATCACGGAAAAAGAAAAAATAAAAGCAGACGTTGTTGTAAATGCCGCAGGATGTTATTCCAAGCAGATAGCGGAAATGGTCGGAGTAAAACTTCCGAACAAGCCGTACAGACACGAGATACTTGCAACGGAATCTCTGAAACCTGTTCTGAAACCAATGATTATCTCATTCAAGGATGGAATATATTTCTGCCAGCATAAAACAGGTCAGATTGTTGGCGGGATAGGAAACCCTGATGAGCCATCCGGAATAAATACTTCTTCATCGTTTTGGTTTCTTGAATTTATGGCAAAAACAATCACAAGATATATTCCCGCATTCAAAAATCTGAATGTTCTGCGCCAGTGGGCAGGAATGTATGACGTAACACCTGATGCGCGCCCAATACTTGGAAAAACAAATGTCAAAAATTTTTTTGTTGTGTGCGGATTCTCTGGTCATGGTTTCATGGTTGCGCCAATAACAGCAAAACTCATGTCAGAACTAATCGTAGATGGTAAAAGCTCCATACCGATTGATAGTTTATCAATTGAAAGATTTAAAAAAGGAATAATCAGAAGAGAGGGGGCGGTTGTAGGATGAAGGATGTTTTCGGGAAAGCATTAATGAATTACCATAATAGTGATAAAACAAAAATCAGGATTAGGAGGGATGATAATTATTTGGATGAAGAAGATGCAGGCATGTATTTTTCAGGTTATGACGATTTCCCAGGATATGAAAAAAAGATATTAAAATATGCTGATGGAAAAATACTGGATATAGGATGCGGTGCGGGCAGACATTCTTTGTTCCTGCAAAAGAAAGGATGCTCTGTTGTTGGCATGGATTTCTCCAAATTAGCAATCAAGGTTTCAAAAATAAGAGGATTAAAAAACTGTGTGCTGGCATCAGCCTTTTCTTTGCCTTTTAAGAAAAATTCATTTGATTCTGTTCTCCTTATGGGAAACAATTTTGGTATCTGCGGAAACAATTCTGAAAATTTTCTGAGAAAAGTATATGACGTTACTTCTGAAAATGGAAAAATCATTGCAGTATCCACAAATCCTGAGGATACAAAAAAACAAGAGCATCTAAAATAT
>Ga0210016_1003552_pt1 | contig 13645 bp, 12 predicted proteins | sample CryGeyCG2014_300_FD_185454 | JGI IMG/M metagenome (GOLD analysis project Ga0210016, IMG submission 185454) | Groundwater microbial communities from aquifer - Crystal Geyser CG02_land_8/20/14_3.00 (SPAdes) (version 2) | ecosystem: Environmental > Aquatic > Deep subsurface > Groundwater | place... | reverse complement strand
TAGCCGAATTTCGTCAGATTTATTTAGAAGACCAAGGCGCTAAAAAATTAATTGATTTTGCCAAAAAATTAGAAGGATGCGCCCGACACGCTTCAACCCATGCCTGCGGCGTGGTTATTTCTGAAGAACCTTTAGATAATATCTGCCCGCTACAACACCCAACCCAAGATGAAAAAACGATTGTTACTCAGTATGAAATGCATGCAATTGAAAGCTTGGGATTGTTAAAAATGGATTTTTTGGGCTTGAAAAATCTGACCATTATTGAAGATACCCTGTCCCGGATTTATGTCGTTCAAAATAAAAAGATTGACATTGAAAATCTGCCTCTTGACGATAAGGCTACTTTCAAACTTTTACAAAATGGCGAAACAATTGGTGTCTTCCAATTGGAATCAGACGGTATGCGCAGATATTTAAAACAACTGAAACCCACGGAACTTGAAGACATCATTGCCATGGTTGCTCTGTATCGGCCAGGACCGATGCAATTGATACCAGATTATATTGCCGGGAAACATAAAAAAAAGAGGGTGGAATATTTACATCCCAAACTAAAACCAATTTTAGAATCAACCTATGGGATAGCAGTTTACCAGGAGCAAATTATGGAAATCGCCAAAGAACTGGCCGGCTTTACGCTTCCCGAAGCTGATGTTTTAAGGAAAGCTATCGGAAAGAAAATCAGAAAATTGCTTCTTTCTCAAAAAGAAAAATTCATTGAAGGGGCGAGAAAAAACGGCATTGAACAAAATATCGCCCTAAAAATCTGGTACTGGATTGAACCCTTTGCCAGCTATTCTTTTAATCGTTCCCACGCCGCAGCTTACGCCACTATTGCCTATCAAACAGCTTATTTAAAAGCCCGTTTCCCGGTTGAGTTTATGGCTTCCCTTTTGACTTCTGAAAAAGCGGATGTGGAACGAATTGGTTTTTTGATTGCTGAGTGCAAAAAAATGGGAATTGATGTTCTGCCTCCCGATATTAATGAAAGCTTGGAAAATTTTACAGTCGTTCCCGGCCAAAATAAAATTCGTTTTGGTTTGACGGCCATAAAAAACGTTGGCTGGAATGTCGTAGAAGAAATTGTCAAAGAAAGGAAAGGGAGCTACCAATATCAGTCAATTGCCGATTTTGTTTCAAGAATAAATTCAAAAGTTCTGAATAAAAAATCAATGGAAAGTTTAATTAAAGCCGGAGTTTTTGACAAATTAGCCGAAAGAAATCATCTTTTATTTAATTTGGAAAAACTCCTGGAGCATGCCAGAGACACCCAAAAGAACAAAGCTAACGGTCAAAAAGGACTTTTTGAAGGAATGAAATCTAATAATAATTTTTCATTCTCGGTAACAACTGCTGCTTCCAAATCAGAGAAGTTAACCTGGGAAAAAGAATTATTGGGACTCTTCATCACCTCTCATCCCTTAGAAGGTTTCGGTAAAATTTTTGAGAAAAAAACAATTCCAATAGCTAAAATTCCCAATATTCCGGTTTCACGAAAAGTAAAAGTTGGAGGCATTATTTCTGCAATTAAAAAAGTTATTACTAAAGTCGGTAAACCCATGCTTTTTCTAAAATTAGAGGATCTGACTGACAAAATTGAGGTGATTGCCTTTCCCGGCGTTATTGAAAAAAATCCGACAGTTTTTCAGGAAAATAAAATTGTTTTTGTCTGGGGCCGCGTTGATAACCGGGACGGTGTTCCCAAAATAATTTGTGAAGAAATCGAAGAAATTACAGAAGAAACATAAAATTTCTTCTCCACGCTTCGCTCATCAAGCGAGCGATAGCGAGTGCAGATAAAGATGAAGATTTATCTTCATCGCTCATCAAGCGAGCGATAGCGAGTGCAGATAAAGATGAAGATTTATCTTCATCGCTCATCAAGCGAGCGATAGCGAGTGCAGATAAAGATGAAGATTTATCTTCATCGCTCATCAAGCGAGCGATAGCGAGTGCAGATAAAGATGAAGATTTATCTTCATCGCTCGGCTTTGCCTCGCTCGCGTAATTGAAGAAGTAATGGAAATATAAACTATTATGAAAACCGCTATCGTTGCCGATTCTACTATTTGCCCAACCAAAGAACAACAGGAAAAATATCAGTTTGAAATAGTGCCGCTTAATGTGCAAATGGAAGGAAAGGTTTTTAGAGATGGGGTTGATTTATCTGCGGCTCAGGCTTATCAGTTTTTAGATAAAAATCCGGAAGATTGGGCTACCTCTGCTCCTTCCCCAGGCGATTTTTTATCAGCTTTCAAAAGAACGGCAGGCAAAGGAGCAAAAGGAATCATCTGTCTGACGTTATCTCAGAAAATCAGCGCTACCTGGAACTCAGCGAGAATGGCCAAAGAATCAGCCAAAAATGAATTACCAGGTACTAAAATAGAAGTGATTGACACAGAAACCGCAGCTGGCGGAGAAAACCTGCTTTGTCAATTCGCCGCCAGAGAAGTTGAAAAAGGCAATAAGATTACAGAGTTGGTTCCTTTATTAGAAAAGCTCAAGAAAAATATTAACCTTTTCATGATCTTGGAAACCATCCGTTATATTTATCGTTCAGGGAGAATTCCAGAAGTCGCTTCAAAAATTGGCGCTATCCTGCCTTTAAAACCGACTCTAACAATCTCTGCAGGTTCTGTTCATTTTGCTGGTGCTACCACCTCCAAAACAAAAAGTATTGATAAAGTTTTAAAAATTTTAAAAGAAAGCTGGGATGAAATCTTGCCCGACATCTGTTTAATGCACGCTGATTGCCTTTCTGAAGCCGAAAAGCTAAAACAAAAAGTCCAAAATCTTCTTCCTTCGGCTCAGATTTTTATAACTGAATTTTCGCCGATAATGGGATACGCCACGGGCCGAGGCAGCCTGTTAATTGCTTTTTTCGGCAAATAGAATATAATTTTGAGAGGTTCAAATTATGCCAAAAATTGAGACCATCCGCCATTCTTTATCGCATATTATGGCCAGCGCGGTTCAAGAATTATATCCCGGAACCAAATTTGGCATAGGCCCGGCGATTACCAACGGTTTTTACTATGATTTTGACTTGTCCGCCGTAGCTTCAGACAAAAGCGGAATTACTCCTGACGACTTGCCAAAAATTGAGAAGAGAATGAAAGAATTAGTCAGCCAGAATATTAAGTTTGAAAAGAAAGATATTTCAAAAGAAAAGGCCAGAGAGATTTTTAAAGACCAGCCTTATAAATTAGAACTCGTCGAAGAGTTGCCGGGGAAAACCGTTTCAATCTATGAAAGCGGAAAATTCATTGATCTCTGCCGGGGTCCTCACGTCAGATCTGCCAAAGAAATAACGCAAGATGCGTTTCGATTAACGAAAATTGCCGGTGCTTATTGGCGAGGCTCGGAAAAAAACCCTATGCTCACCAGAATCTATGGACTTGCTTTTCAGACTAAGAAAGAATTAGAAAATTATTTCAAGGTTCAAGAGGAGGCGAAAAAAAGAGACCACCGAATTTTAGGCCAAAAATTAAAATTATTTATGATAGATGAGGAAGTCGGAGCCGGACTGCCTTTATGGATGCCCAATGGATTTGTCTTGCGAAAAATAATTGAAAATTATTTGTATGACGAGCTTAAAAAAGAGGGGTATCAATGGCTGGCCACTCCTCATATTGGAAGATTAAAGCTTTGGCAGACTTCTGGCCACTGGGAACTTTTCCGGGAAAATATGTACTCCCCTATTAAAATAGATGAGGAAGAATTTTTAATAAAACCGATGAACTGTCCATTTCATATCAAAATTTTCCAGTCTAAAATCCGCTCTTACAAAGAATTACCAATAAAGTATGCGGAGCTGGGGACAGTTTATCGCTATGAAAAATCAGGCGTGTTGCACGGCCTAACCAGAGTCCGTGGCTTTACCCAAGATGATGCTCATTTGTGGTGCTCTCCTGAGCAACTATCAAGTGAAATAGTGAAACTTTTGAAATACGGTTTAAAAATTCTTAAAACTTTTGGATTCAAAGAATATGAAATTTATCTCTCAACCCGGCCGGAAAAATACGCTGGAACGGAAAAAAGCTGGGAGAAAGCGACCAATTCTTTAAAATACGTGTTGGAAAAATTAAAATTAAAATACCAGATTGACCCGGGTGGCGGAGTTTTCTACGGCCCAAAGATTGACATAAAGATAAAAGATTCTTTAGGCAGGCCATGGCAATGCACCACCATTCAGGTTGACTTCAATCTGCCGGAAAGATTTGATATTACTTACATTAACCAAAAAGGTAAAAAAGAAAGGCCAATTATGATTCACAGGGCACTACTCGGTTCTCTTGAACGATTTATTGGCGTTTTGATTGAAAATTTTTCAGGCGCTTTCCCCTTATGGCTGTCTCCGGAGCAAATTTGGATAATTCCGATTGGCAACCGCCACGAAAAATACGCCAATCAGCTCAAAAACGAGCTAAGCTCCTTTAGGGTGGAGGTGAAAGATGAAAACGAAACTGTCTCCAAAAAAATCAGGGAAGGAGAAATTCAGAAAATCCCCTATCTGCTGGTGGTCGGAGACAAAGAAATGAAAAGTAATTCGGTTCGGATCAGACAAAGAAACAAGGGAGATATCGGCATGATAAAATTTAATAAGTTTTTAGAAAAAATTACCAAAGAAAAAAATGCAAAAGAGTAAACCCAGTTAGAAACATAGTGTTTCTAAACAGGGTAAATTATATGAATCAGATCAGCGAAAAAACTCAAAAACTAATTAAGCAATATCAAATCTGGTATCAAGCGTTACAGCCTAAAAAGGACGAATCAGCTATTCATGTTGACGAAGTGGCAAGCGCCGTAGCTTCTTTCTATGAAAAAATCAGAGGGGTTGTTGAATGGCGAGAAGAACATCTTTTGAGAAGGGCGGCCATTGAAAGAATTTTAAAAAGAAGGTTATTTTTGCAAACCACGGCTGACGGAATGGCCGAGTCCTTTGTTTTTGAACTAATCCGCGGCGGCCATTTCCCAAATGATCGCATTCCCGAAACGAAAATTGAAGAGGTGAAAAAGGCACTCAATAAGTATCTTTTTATTCTGGAAAACAGTCCTCACCCGCCAAGAGAAAAAATGAAAGTTCATCTTTATAATTGGTTATTAGATATCGCGGCTTGCGAAATAGAAGAAATCCTTTCTTCGCCCATTAAGGAAAGAGCACTGATTGAATATATGACGGAACTGATGAAAGAGAAAATTAAAGTCGTTGAAGGAATCGTAGTTTATCAAGGAATATTAAAAGAAGAAAAAGAAACTCAAGTTTATATTGCCTGCCAGAGAGCACTTTTTAAACTTGACTCGTCTATTATCAGCTATCATCTTTTAAGAAAAAGGTACGTTGACTGGCAAAAAGTCGATGAGCCTTGCTCATCTCCACGCTTCGCTAACGCTCGCGTACTTGAAGAGACGCAGTTAAAAAAAATCGCCGCTGACATTTATTCGATTTGGGATAGCATTGAAAAAGACTTAAAACATCCTCTGACAGAAAAATTCTATAAAATCTGTGAACAATATGACACCCCTTATCTGATTTTAGGAGATATTCTTTCACAAAATCCAACCGAACCTCACAAATCCCTGTCTCAACCCGAAACCTTAGAAGGTTTAATCAAACAAGCTTATCAAACAAGATTCAAGAGACTTAAAGTCAGAATGAGACGGGCCGCCATTTTCATTACCATCTCAATATTTGTCACCAAGATGCTGTTGGCCTTTGCGATTGAGATTCCTTTTGACAAATATATTTTGGGAGGATTTAATTATGAAGTTCTGGCAATTAACATTTTAATTCCGCCCTTTTTGATGTTTCTTTTGGTTTTAACCATCAGACCTCCCAGGAAAGAAAATCTAAATATAGTCATAATGGAAACAATGAAAATTGTTTATGAAAAAGACACAATGGATGTTTGTGAAATAAAATCTCCCAGAAAAAAGGGGTTTATTTTAAATTTTGTAATTAATCTCTTTTATCTTTTTACCTTCCTTGTCTCGTTCGGTATAATTATTTGGGGATTAAATAAATTAAACTTTGGCGTATTGTCAATCATAATATTTCTGATGTTTTTTTCTTTAATTGCTTTCGCCGGAGTGAAAATAAGAGAAAGAGCCAAAGAACTTCAGGTTCTCCCGGAAAAAACAGGATTTTTAACTTTTTTAACCGATTCTCTCTCTTTGCCTTTCTTAAGGCTGGGACGATGGTTATCCCATCAGTGGCTTAAATATAATATTGTTTTAATCTTCATTACTGCCTTGATTGATATGCCTTTCCAAGTATTCGTTGAATTTTTAGAGCAATGGAGAACGTTTCTGACAGAAAAAAAAGAAGAAATTCATTAAAATAACAAAATTCCAGACAAAAAACGGCCTTGACCCCGTAGAGAAATTTCGACAGAGTTTTCTAAAAGAAAACCTAATTCACGAAGTGAGTCGAAATTCTTCTACAGGGTTGAAATGGTCGTTTTTTTGTTCTAAAATAAGCATTATGAAATACTGGATTATTACCTTCGGATGTCAAATGAACAAATCGGATAGTGAACGAATTATTTCGGTTTTGGAAAAACGCGGATATCGGCCGGCCTCAAAAGAAAACGAGGCTGATTTAATTGTGATTAACGTTTGTTCAATTAGACAGTCGGCTGTAAATAGAGTCTACGCCAAAGTTAACAAATACTTTAAAAAGAAAAGGATTATTTTAACCGGTTGTATCTTGAAAGAAGATAAAAAAGAATTAAAAGATAAGGTGGCTGAATTTTGGCATCCGGATAAATATTTTGCATGCTTGCCGAAATATCAAAGCAAGATTTCTGCTTTTGTGCCGATTATGACAGGCTGCAATAATTTTTGCGCTTATTGCGTTGTCCCCTACACCCGTGGCAGAGAAAAATCTCGGCCGGCAAAAAAAATTATTAAAGAAGTAAAGTCTTTGATTGGAAAAGGATGCAAAGAAATTGTGTTGCTGGGGCAAAATGTCAATTCATATACCCGAGCCGCAGCGAAATCAAAGAGCGCTTCGCTCTCTTTTCCACCTTCGTCCCGTAAACGGGACTCGGTGGCTGAAGAAGAGGATTTATCCTCTTTGACTAAAGACAGAAGTATAAATTTCCCGAAATTATTAAAAAAAATCAACGATGTTGAAGGTAATTTTCGGTTCAACTTTGTTACCTCACATCCCAAAGATATGTCAGATGAATTGATAGAAACAATGGCAGAATGCCAAAAATTAATCAAAGAAATACATCTTCCGGTGCAAAGCGGAGATAATGAAATTCTAAAAAAAATGAATCGCCATTATACGACCGCTCAATATAAAAATTTAATTAAAAAAATCCGAGAAAAAATTCCCGGAATAAAAATATCAACCGATATTATTGTCGGCTTTCCGGGTGAAACAAAAAAACAATTCCAAAATACGGTAAAACTCGCCAAAGAAATTAAATTTGAAAAGGCTTATATTGCTAAATATTCACCAAGACAGGGAACTTTGGCTTTTAAATTAAAGAATAATGTCTCACCTCAAGAGAAAAAAACCCGCTGGCAGATTCTTGAAAAGCTAATCAATAAATAGCATTATGCCAAGACAAAATAAAAAACTAAAACTTGTTGTGATCCTTGGCCCAACGGCTTCGGGTAAATCGGAATTAGCTGTTAAATTGGCAAAAAAATTTAGTGGAGAAATAATTTCAGCTGATTCAAGGCAGGTGTACAAAGGGATGGATATTGGCACTGCTAAAGCAGTGCCCGCGAAACTGACGCAAAACAAAAACGCGAAACAGACGCAAAATATAATTCAAGGTGTTCCTCATCACTTAATTAATGTTGTTTTTCCAAATCAAGAATTCAATGTGGCGATTTATAAGAAATTGGCGATTAAGGCTATAAAGGATATTCAGAAACGCGGGAAATTACCTTTTTTGGTTGGGGGAACCGGGCTTTATATAAAAGCAGTAGTTGATAATATTGAATTTCCAAAAGTTCCGCCTCAAAAACAATTAAGAGAAGATTTAGAGAAAAAATCAGCCAAAGAGCTTTTTCAAATTTACAAAAAATTAGATCAAGAAGGAACAAAACTTATTGAAAAAAATAATAAAAGAAGATTAATTCGGGCAATTGAGGTGTGCAAAGTAACCGGTCAATCATTTTGGCAACAGAGAAAAAAAGGAGCTAAGCTCCTTTTTGATGTATTGCAAGTTGGAATAAAATTAGGGAAAAAGAAATTAAGAAAAGAAGCTACAAAAAGGGTCCAGGGAATGTTTAAATTGGGATTAGAAAATGAAGTAAAAAAATTAGTCAAAAAATATGGCTGGATTCCTTCTTTACAAACGATTGGCTATCAGGAATGGAAAGATTATTTTTACCCCTCACCCTTGAAAAAAGGTGGCGGGGCTGATGGAAAAATCAACAAAAATGAAGTTAAAAATTTAATCATCCAGCACACCCTTCAATTTGCCCGTCGTCAAATGACATGGTTTAAACGCGATAAAAGAATTCACTGGATAAAAAATTATCAAGAAGCAGAGAAATTTACGAAAAAATTTCTATTAAAATAGAAAAGCGAGGGCTATCAAATGATAATTCTCCCTCGCTTTTTTTTATTTCCTTCCTCCTTTTATGGCCGGGGCCAGATTTCAAGGTAATCTCCTTTCCCAGCAATCATCACCTTCTTACCGAAATAGAAAGAAATAGATCCTCGCAAGGCCTCGGGAATGCTAATTCTCCTTAACCCACCGCTACTTACTCTTAGTTTTACCGGAAATATCGAGGAAAGGTCTTCCTCTTCAGCAGGGAGGAGTAATGATTCATAAATTTGAATACACCCATTATTGTTTCCTTCTTTAAGAAAAACATGGCTTCCAACTCCTTTAATTGTTATCGGAATAACTAGTCGCCACTTTTCATCAACGCTGCTATCCCATTTCCCCAAAAACATATTTTTACCTCCTTTCATCTGTTATTGGTAATCTAACAATAAAGGTGGTTAGATTTAGAGATTTATCATTTTCCACCTTTATCTCCCCGTCATAGGCACTAACTGTGGCGTTAGTAATTGCTAATCCTAAGCCAGTACCCCCAGGTTTTGTCGTAAAAAAGGGGTTAAATATCTCACGGATAATTTCCTCGTCAATACAGCCTCCAGTGTTTGTAACAGAGACCTTAATCTCATTTTCTTCTTTTCTACTCTTAACAAAAATTCTTCCACTTTCTTTTATTGCCTCAACTGCATTTCTCAAGATATCTGAGAACACATCTTTAATTTCTTCGGGATTGACAAGAATCAACGGTAGAGAATCTAATTGGCAATCAATGCTGATGTTTTTCTCGCCAATCAATCCGAAAGCAATTTCTTCAGTTTTTTTAATAATCTCGTTAATATCGGTTTTTGCAAGATTGTTCCTTTTAGGTCGCGAAAATTTCAATAATAGATTTACTACTTCCTCTAACTTATCAACACTTTCAACAATAGCTTGAGCATCCTTTTGAACCGGAGAATTTTCTAATTTTTTAACCAATACACGAGCAAAACCACCAATTATAACTAAAGGGTTTCTTATCCTGTGAGCTGCTTCAGCTGCTGCCTGTCCTAAAATTACCAAGGTTTCTTTTTCTTCTCTTTCTTTATGGGTTAAATCTCGTTCCAAAAGCAAACTGGCTTGATTGGCCAAAGTGCGGCAGAAATATATTTCTTCTTCGCTAAAGCCCTTTTTGTCTTTGGTGGCATCAATCGAAATGATACCTACCACTTCTCCCCGTATCAGCAACGGGATAAGAAAAATCGCATTGATATCCTTATCATATATCAATTCACGTGTCGGCTCGGTTCGTTTGTCGTCCCGGGGATCATTACTTACAACGCAGGATTTACTCTCCACTACGTCTTTCAGTAGCGGTAGTGAAAATTTCATCCCTACGCCGTGCTCACTCCTAGGTTCTCCGGCCATCAGATAAGCGGTTTCGTCAGGAAGAATCCTGAAAACGGCGCATCTTTTAACGCCTAAAATTCGAATAATCTGACTAACCAAAAACTCCAACATTTCCCCAAATTCCAGCTTGTCAATTTTCGCTTGGATCTCTACCAACGCCTCCAACATTTCTCTGCTTAATTGCTTTTCCATTTCTTTTACCTCCTTTCAAACAATCTTATTCGTTTAATCTTTTTATTTTTTCTTTCCTTTTTTATTTGGAAAAGAACCTTTTAAATTTTTATATAAAATAACTCTTTATTGGGCCTTTGTCAAGGTTTCTTTTAAAATCTTATAAATGATTGAAAATTTTTTAAAAGAATTATTTGAGTAAAAAATTACCAGGAGACGAAAAAATTAGCAGTCAAAGAGATAAATCTCTTACCGAGCTTCCGAAGGATCAAAGAGGTAAACCTCTTTTCCACCTCAGCTGACGCTTCGGTAAGCGAAGGTGAAGAAGAGAGTAAATCTCTCTTCGCCTTTCCACCTTTCGCTCTGCTCGGGTAAAATAATTTTTTGAAAAATAAAAGAGAGAGAAGGCTTGGGCGGAAAACACCTGCCCAATTTTCTTCTCCCTCGCCTGAGGATTAAATTACTTCTCAGGTTTGTCAGGTTTGAAAATTACCTGCTTTTTATCGAGGTCAAAAATGAATCCGATATGGTTGGAAGAAACATTTTTGAGATCGTCCTCCGACATAGGATCTGGCGCCCCCATCACATATCCCTCCTTTATAAGACGGACCAAATGCTCTTTTTGTACATGATCAAGAAACTCTTTTCCATGTTTTTTTGCGATAACGGGAATCATCATTTTCTGCCCCCTTTCAAAAAATATTTTAAATGAACCTAGCCTTATTATACTATACTATTTTATTTTTGTCAAGGCTAGATTTAAAATCCTACTGACGATTTCAGGACTGGCTTTTCCTTCTGTGGCAACCATTACCTGGCCGATTAAATACTGAAAGGCGTTTTCTTTTCCTTTTTTATAATCTTCAATTACTTTCCGGTTTCTGGCAATAACTTCTTTGACGATTTTTTCAATTTCGGTTTCATCCGTTATCTGCGTCAATCCTTTTTCTTCAATAATATGGGAAGGGTCGGCGCCGGTTTTAAACATTTCCTCTAACACCATTTTGGCAATCTTGCTGGAAATTTTTCCTTCATAAATTAGGGTGATAAATTCAGCGAAATTCTCCGGAGTAATGAGAAAGTCCTTGCCGGAAATGCCGGCTCCCTTTAATAGTCCTTGTAAATCAGTAATCAAATAGTTAGAACTGAGTTTTATTAACCTTAAAAGGTCTTCCCTCGCCAGATTCGGCGGTAACTCAGAAATTACTTTTTCAAAATATTCTCCTAAATCTTTGTTAAAGACAAAAATTTCAATAGCTTTCTCGTCTAATTGATATTCTTTGACAAACCTTTCTCTTCTTTGCTGGGGCAATTCGGGAATTTCGGCCCGAATTTCATTGATTGCCAAGCTCCATGAAGTGGAACGAGGCGGAAGATGAGGCGAATCCTCAGCGACCTCATTTTCCGTGAAATGGAGAGGCGGCAAATCTGGTTCCGGGAAATAGCGATAATCATGTGCTTCCTCTTTTTCTCTCTGGCTTACAGTTATCCCTTTGATATCATCCCACCCTCTTGTTTCCTGGATAATTTTCTTCCCAGACTTTAAAATTTTTGTCTGCCTTTCAACTTCATACTCAGCTGCGCGTTCTACTGACTTAAATGAATTCAAGTTTTTAATTTCTACCTTTGTGCCCAGCTCTCCCTCTTTTTTACCGAGAGAAATGTTTACTTCCACTCTCATCTGACCCTTTTCCATATCAGCGTCGGAAACATTAAGATAATGCATAATTAAATGAAGAGTTGCCGCAAATTCCCGCGCTTCTTTGGCAGAGCGCAAGTCCGGCTCGGTCGCCAGTTCCATCAAAGGGATTCCAGCGCGGTTGAAATCAATCAAAGAATAGTCCTTTTCGTGAACCAGTCTACCAGTATCTTCTTCCAGGTGGACTTCCCGAATTCTAATCTTCCTGTCTTCAATTTTTAAATAGCCGTTTTTACAGAAAGGCATATAAAGCTGGGAGATTTGGTACCCTTTGGGAAGGTCGGGATAAAAATAATTTTTTCTGTCAAATTTTGAATATTCCGGGATTTGACAATTTAGAGCTAAACCAGTTTTTATTGTTTTTCTCACTGCTTCTTTATTGATAACCGGAAGGGTACCCGGGTGTCCCAGGCACGTTGGACATATTAGAACGTTGGGGTGATGTTCATCGGGATCATTTCTACAATTACAAAACATTTTACTTTTTGTATTCAATTCAATGTGCACCTCCAAGCCAATTTTTGGTTGATAATTCATAGGTTTAACGTCTGGCTTTAAACGTCGTCAATTCCTTCTATAACTATTAACTTTCCGGAATATTTTTCCATTATGTATTTATACCATTTCCCTAAAAAATAAAAAAGCCGAGTGGCGGAAATTCACCACCCGGCCCTATAAAAATCCTTTTCGTTCATATCAGAAAACCATCACGACTTCCTGGCCTAATAGTAGCTTTCTTCTCTCGGCTCTCTGCTCTCCTCTCCTTTTATACCTGCCTTCTAATCCACCGTGGGCACCTTTAATCTTAACGTGATAATAACCAGCGTCTTCTCTACTATCAAGATAACATTCTTCGTTGCAATCTCTGCATAAAAACGCTATTTTTTCTGAAAGGATGTCTTTGGGTGATAAAGCCAGGTCCCAGCTCTCGCAATGAGGACACCAGTATTTTTCAATTCCTGCCAGTTTTAACTTCGCCACGGTTATGTTTTCAACTTGACGGTTGGTTAAGGTTTGGAAAATCTTTTCAGGTGCGTTCTGTCTGACTGGCCGACAGCGCGAATATACTTCTCTTCACACGACGATATTGTTTCAGGAAAAAAACTCGAGATTTTTCCCCACCCCAAAACCTTTTTCCCTCCAATACTTTTAATGGGGTGAATAAAGTTGTCTGACGAATCATCTACAAAATGACTTTCAAATATAACGTCCGCTTCCGAACCAATTCCATCTTTAATTAATTTCTGAAATTTCTCGCTATTGCTATCAACCCTGATAATCATCTTACACCTCCTTTCTTTTTTCTCCTTTCTAAAAATTCTTTCAACTTAAGGTAAGAAATCATAACTCTGGCGATACAAATAACGCCTACCCACATTAAATATGTCCTACAATCATCCTTCACAAACCACTTCATCCTGCAGTAAAAATCATCCACAATTTCAACTATTCTCACCGTTCCATCGCCTCCCCTGTTTTGGAATTCTTACTAACATAATTTACCCCTGATTATCTCCATCGCGGCCTCTATGGAAGAAATGACCGCATCAACCTCTTTCTGGTTTGGTTCATTATTTAGCCAAACGTTTTTTACGATTGAACCTTGCCGTCTTAAAGTTCTGGCATCCGAATCAAATTCATACGGGGCAGGAACAACAATTACTTTTTTCACCGCTTCTTCCAATGTCCTATCCTCCTTTCTTTTTCTCGGCATATCAAGTATCTTCAACTTTCATCACCTCCCTTATTAAATTTTTAAAGAATCTGTCTCTCCGTTTTTTAATCTCTTTTTAATCTCAATTATTGAAAAAGTCAATCCTTGGTACAACGGGGTTTGTTAAACTTGCTTTTC
>Ga0210016_1003551_pt1 | contig 13648 bp, 10 predicted proteins | sample CryGeyCG2014_300_FD_185454 | JGI IMG/M metagenome (GOLD analysis project Ga0210016, IMG submission 185454) | Groundwater microbial communities from aquifer - Crystal Geyser CG02_land_8/20/14_3.00 (SPAdes) (version 2) | ecosystem: Environmental > Aquatic > Deep subsurface > Groundwater | place... | reverse complement strand
GGCCGCCAACACATGTGCCCGCCAGAAATCCGTCCCCATCTTCATGCTCACCCCTTTTGTGTTGAATGGTGCACAGCATGCGGAAATTCAAATCAGGCAACAAGATTGGGGTTTATGGGGCGCTTACGTTATCAGCGTATGACCTGTCAGATTGTTTCGGACAGCTTCGATATGAGGCAAGAGTATCGCTAAAGCAGATTATTTGTATGAGGCACTAACTGCTTTTGTGGGCGGAAAATCTGCAAAAACATCTTGAACTCGTTTGGATTGAGACAAGTAATAAATCCCCACGATGTCAAGCAGCAACACCGACTAGCTTCGGAACGAATGAAAAACTGAAGTCGTTGTGCAATCAGGGAATCTATTACTCCGAAATTCTTTTCAGGTAACCATCCGGCGCAACGGTAATGAGCAGCTTTTGGTGAATGCTTTTGTCAATCACAAACTCGGGATGAGTTTTGAGATATTCATGCAGTGCAGTTTTTGGATTATTTCCCGGCCCCCAGGGACGATCCGGAAAAAATCCTTCCGGCATGTCTTCAATGATCGTGTCGAACACCACGCAATAACTGCCGATGCTCGTAAGGGGAGCGTAAGCCTCTAGTTCGGCAAGAGCGTGGGCATGGGTGTGATTGGAGTCTAGGCAAACCAGAATGCGGTTCTTGCCTTTTGCCTTATCGTGGATCTGTGCGATCACTTCCGGTGCGATGCTGGAGCCCTCGATCATGCTGATGCGCTTGTACATGGGGTGCGCTTCGATGGCCTTGCGGTTGTGCGGGCGGATATCGATATCCACCCCAAGCACTTCGCCCTCGCTTCCAGTGCAGCTAGCCACCAGCTCCAGCATAGAGGCGGAAAATATAAGCGAGCCGCCGTGGGCGATGCCAGTTTCGATAATCAGGTCGGGCTTAATTTCCCAGATGAGTTCCTGCATGGCAACGATGTCTTGCGGGTACTGAATAATGGGGCGGCCAAGCCAATTGAAGTTGTAGGAATATTTTTTCTCGGCTGATTTAACCAGCCATTCGTTGCTCAAGGGGTCCAGTTTTTCCATAATGTTTTTTACTTTCTCAGGATGAATAATTTGATGGGACTAAAATCACCTATCTGCGGTAATGACACACTAAATTCGTGGATGGGATGTCCGTAATCGGGTTCTATTCCATCTACTTGGCAAAGTTTCGAATAAATAACTCGTGTCGCAAGATAATAGGCGCTGCTAAAGTCAATTTTCCGAACCCCACCAAAATGTTTCTGCGCTTCCTCAATAAATGAGTTTTCTTCAAAAAACTTATTATGCCAACGTATGGGAATAGGGGGTAACTCAAAATTTTTCCGGAGTTCGTTTAGCCTTTCATTTCCCTCAACAAAGTTCTCGATAGCAAGGTAATGGCCACCGGGCCTTACTAAATTCGCGATATTGCCTATGGCTTCCAATTGTTCAATAGACTTTTCAAGGTTAATCAAGGATCGGTCGGTCAGCACAAAATCAAACTGCTGCCCTGCCAGTTGCTGCTTGATTTTTCTGATGTCCCCAGTGACAAAGGTCAATTCTAGCCTGGATTTCAGCTTGGAAGACCGCTCATCGGCAAGCTGAACCATTGCGTGGCTGAAGTCTAGGCCAGTCCCTTTGCAGCCAAACTTCGCACATAAAGTTTCAATGGTTTTTCCATCCCCGCATCCCAAGTCAAGAACGGAAGATTCCGGGCTGCATCCCAATTTCTGCAGCTCGTCAATAAGGGTTTGCCGTTCAAGTACGCGCAGGTAGATGTCGTTGGTTGTTGCATTCACGGTATCGGAGGCGGCGCGCTGATTCCAGTAATTTTTGATTTCCATATTCAAGATGCTCTTGGTTAAGATAATAGTTTTTTCACGCAGGCAATAACACGATCTTGATCGGCATTCGTCAAATCATGGTAGCTGGGCAGGTTTACAGCACGTGTCGGGATATCGTAACTATGTCTGTTTGCTGGAATCGGCGAAAACATGGGCAACGAACTTAATGGATGAAAGAACACCCGGCCATCAATGTTTTCAACTTTGAATAATTCCAGTAACCGTTCGCGCGTTACGCCAGTTCCTGGTGCAAAAACCACGGTGGGCATCCAATAACTGTTGGTTGTGCCAGGGTATTCCGGATTCATGCTTACTCCGTCCAGAGCGCTTAACTGCTTATGATAGTACGCAAATATTTCTCTCTTGCGTCCAACAAGCTCGCCAATCCGATCCATCTGGCCGCAGCCGATGGCCGCCTGAATGTTGGACATCTTGTACTTGAAGCCAACCATGTCTGGCCAGAATTGTTTGGTTTGTCCAGCGGCGCGGCCATGATTGCTTAAGGTCAGTACCTTTTCATATAAAGCGCGATCCTGGGTGATGAACATGCCACCTTCACCAGTTGTCACCGTTTTGGTCCCGTGGAAGGAAAAAGCTCCAAATGCACCCACCGTGCCGACATGATGGTCGCGCCAGTATGAGCCTATCGCCTCAGCAGAATCTTCGATAACCGGGATGCCGTATTTCGCACCAATCTCGAGCAGGCGATCCATTGCGCAAAGATTGCCATACAGATGAACTGCAATAATTGCTTTCGTCTTGGGGGTGATTGCGGCCTCGGTCAAATCAGGATCAATGCACCAGCTACCCTGCAGGATGTCCACAAATACCGGCTTGGCTCCGAGATAGGTAATAGGCGCAGCCGAGGCGATCCAATTTGTATCCGCCAGAATAACCTCGTCACCCTGCCCTACGCCCAACGCCGCCAACCCCAGGTGCATTGCTCCAGTACAGCTTGACGTGGCAATCGCATAGTGTGCGCCGGTAAACCCACGAAATTTTTCTTCAAATCGGGTTATGTAGTCATAGCAACGCTCTCCCCATCCAGTCCGCACCGCGTCGGTGGCATATTCTACTTCCTTGTCGGTAATGGAAGGCTTGGTATAGAAAATGCGCGGATTCATTTGATCTCCAAGATTGGCACGGCGGTCACGAACTGCCCACCCCATTCGCGAATATAGGCTAGTTGCGCTGTTACTTCTTCGCGCAAGTTCCAGGGCAGGATCACCACATAGTCAGGTTGGGTCTGTTTTAGATGCATTTCGGCAACAACCGGAATGCGGCAGCCGGGCAAGAATTTATCCTGCTTGGCTGGGTTGCGATCCACTACATAAGACAACAAATCCGGACGAACACCCGCATAGTTCAGCAAAGTATTACCCTTCGCCGCTGCGCCATATCCGGCCACCGTTTTGCCTGCTCGCTTGGCCTCAAGCACAAAGAACAAAAAATCGTTTTTAACCTGATCCGCTTTGGCTTGGAAACCAATGTAAAACGCAGGTGTGGTTAATCCCGCCATCACTTCTCGATCCAGTAGTGTTGCCACATTCTGGCTGAGCTCATGCACACCAGACTCCTGACGTTGCGCATAGACGCGCAGGCTGCCGCCGTGGGAGGGTAGCTCTTCCACGTCAAACACACTCAGACCATTTCGCTTAAAGATTCGCTGCACAGCCGTCAACGAAAGATAGGAGTAATGCTCATGGTAAATGGTGTCGAACTGATTTTCAGAAACCAGACGTAACAAGTGTGGGAACTCAAAAGTCGCCACCCCTGTCGGTGTCAGCAGCACCGCGAAGCCTTGCACAAAATCATTGATGTCCGGCACATGCGCCAGCACGTTGTTAGCAGCCGTCAGATCGGCCTGCTTACCCTGTGAAACAAGACGTTGTGCCAGCTTTACGCCGAAAAATTCCTCGACGATCTCAATACCCTTGGCTCGTGCGGCATCAGCCGTGCTGGTCGTAGGCTCGATACCCAAGCAGGGAATGCCCCGTGCTTTGGCGTATTGCAGCAAATACCCATCATTCGCCGCCACTTCGACAATACGGGAATTAGCGTTTAATTCGAAACGCTGCACCATATCCGCAACATATTGCTCGGCGTGTTTTAGCCATGTCGTCGAAAAAGAGCTGAAATAAGCATAATCGGGAGAGAACAGTTCGTCGGCTCCGGCATAGTCCTCGGTCTGCACCAACCAGCATTGGGTACAAACCAACACGCGCAGCGGGAAATATTTCTCAGGGGCATGCAGCGTATGACTGGTGAGATAGGCATTGGATGGCGGAGCTGTACCCAGATCAATCAATGGTAAAGTCAGCTCAGAATGGCAGTGACGACATTTCATAAAATAATTCCCTGGAAATCTGAACCGATAAATGGGTGGTTGCGATCCCGATCGGAAAGATCGTCTATCGGCAAAGGCCAGGCTATGTTCAGCCTTGGGTCCGCCCAATTCATCGCGCCTTCTGCTTCGGGATAATACGCGGCCGTATGCAAATAGATCAGCTCGCAATCCTCGGTCAGTGTTTGGAAACCATGGGCAAAGCCTTCAGGAATGAGCAAGCTCTTGCGGTTCACAGCTGAGAGGATTTCACCATGCCACTGCAGGAAGGTTGGCGAGCCGCGCCGGAGATCGACCGCCACGTCCAGAATCTCTCCCTTCAAGCAACTTACCAGCTTGGCCTCGGCATGTGGCGGATACTGAAAATGCAGACCGCGCAGCGCGCCTTTCTTGCGTGTGAGGGTGTGGTTAATTTGGGCTATGTGCTGGACTAAACCCGCTTCAGCAAACTCCTCGGCACAATAGAAACGCGACAAGAAACCGCGATGATCTTCTGTTGCCTTGCGCTGCACCACCAACAGTCCGGCCAGAGGAATCGGAATAAAATCAAAGCGCGGCATGGCTAAATCGTTATGCTCTGGGTTTTGTAATCAGTGATCTGCGCCAATGTGGTTGCACGCATGTTCTGCCCATCCCGCCATGCCTGATGCCACTCAACCGTTTTGTTCAATGCTATCTCCAATTGCCATCTTGGTTCCCACCCCAATTGACTGCGCGCCTTGCTGCTATCCAGTTTGAGATAGTGAGCCTCATGGGGTTGCGGTGTTGCGTCGCATTGCCAATTCACATTTTTGCGCATTGCAGCCAAACGCTCAACAATCCACTGAACAGACTTGGCATCTCTGTCAGCCGGGCCAAAGTTCCAAGCCTCGGCAAAGCTTGCTCCGACAGTGTAAAGTCGTTCGGCCAGAATCAGATAACCCGACAATGGTTCCAGTACATGCTGCCAAGGCCGTGTAGCTTGCGGAGAACGTATCTGCAGGGTTTCGTTTGCATCCAAGGCACGCAGGAAATCCGGGATCAAACGGTCTGCCGCCCAATCGCCTCCACCAATCACATTGCCTGCTCGTGCACTCGCCAGCGCAATTCCTGAGTGCGCAAGGAAAGACCGCCGATAGGCGGCGGTCACCAATTCGGCGCAACCCTTGCTGCTCGAATAGGGGTCGAAGCCCCCCAGGGATTCGTTCTCGCGGTAGCCCCATACCCATTCGCGATTCTCATAGCATTTGTCCGTGGTGACATTCACTACTGCTTTCACGCTGGGGGTGGCTCGCACGGCTTCCAGCAGGTTCACCGATCCCATCACGTTCACCGCATAGGTCTCTGCTGGCTGGTCATAGGAGTAACGCACCAGCGGTTGTGCGGCCAGGTGCAGGACGATTTCTGGGCGGGCCGCCTGCATGGCTTTGCGCAGGCAGTCCGCATCGCGGATGTCGGCTATCTCGCTGCTGGCCATGCCTTTGCCGACTTGCGCCACGGTAAACAGGTTGGGCTCGGTCGGTGGGTTCAGCGCGTAGCCATATACTTCCGCGCCCGTGGCTTGCAACCACAATGATAGCCAGCCGCCTTTAAAGCCTGTATGTCCGGTCAGAAATACGCGCTTGCCGCGCCAGAAACCCGGGTTCACTTCCACGTCTTCCACGGTGCCATGCCGCTTTGCCAAAGTTCTTCCAGATGATTCTTGTCGCGCAGGGTATCCATCGGTTGCCAGAACCCGCCATGCTCGTAAGCCATCAAATCTCCTTGCGCTGCGAGATGCCCAAGCGGCTCGTCTTCCCAGGATGTCGTATCATCAGCAACAAGCTTAATACAACTCGGCGACAGCACGAAAAATCCGCCGTTGATCCAGCCGCCATCTCCCTGCGGTTTCTCAATAAACCCGCGTACGGAATTTCCATCCAAGTTGAGTGCGCCGTACCGCCCAGGCGGTTGCACCGCAGTGACGGTCGCAAGCTTGCCGTGCTGTTTGTGGAAAGCGACCAGCGCGGCAATGTCGACATCCGCTACGCCGTCGCCATAGGTGAAACAGAATGCTTCCTCATCTTTCACATATGGCGCAACACGTTTCAGGCGCCCGCCGGTCATGGTGTCATCGCCGGTATCCACCAGCGTCACGCGCCATGGCTCGGCATGGCGCTCATGCACTTCCATCTGATTGTGCTGCATGTCGAAGGTCACGTCCGACATGTGCAGGAAGTAATTGGCAAAATATTCTTTGATGACATAGCCCTTGTAGCCGCAACACACCACGAAATCATTAATGCCATGAGCGGAATACATTTTCATGATGTGCCAGAGTATCGGTCGGCCACCAATCTCGATCATCGGTTTGGGTCGCAACGCCGTTTCCTCACTGATGCGGGTACCCAATCCACCCGCGAGAATAATCGCCTTCATTTAATCACCTCTCTGACACCAGTCTTGCCACATATGCTGATAAGCCTCTTCCACTTTTCTGGCGAAGGCAGGCTCGTCCATCAGCGGGCTGGATGCCATTTTAGTGCGCAGACCGGTGCGCAAGGAAGATAGTCCCGAAATGTCCGAAGCCAGAGCAACGGCGGTCGCCACATACTCATCCTCATCGCGAGCGATCCATTCCGGGTGTCCCAGCGCCTCCAGAATCGAGCTGCCCAAACGCCCAACACTAGGGCGGTCTGCCAGCGTGACATAGGGTACCCCCATGTAGAGTGTTTCAAACAGCGTGGTGCCTGAATTGTGCGGAAAGCAGTCCAGACCGATATCCATGCCGCGTAACACGTCCCAGGGAGGAGAGTGGTAACCGATCTCAAGCCGTTCGCGCTGGATGCCGTGTTCCGCAAAACGCTCGGCCAACCGATCCTGCATAGCGGGCTCTTTGAAATTCCGGTTATCGATGACCAGGCGCGAATTCGGGACGGCTTTGAGGATATCACTCCACACGCGTATGGTGCGATGATTGATACGTACCGCGCGCGTCAGGGTACCAAAGGTCACATGGCCGCGTTCCACAGCAGGCAAGGGGCTTACCTCGCCCATACCTTCAGCCGGGCGATAAGCAAAGCTTGGGGTAGGCAGTTTCCACGGGGTTTCAGAGAACAGATGCTCGCTGCCTTGCGGGACGCAGCTTGCATCGGACAGGAAATAGTCGATCGCGCTCAGTCCGGTGGTGTATCCGAAACCCAGCCAGGACAGCGACACTGGTGCGGGCTTGCGGGCGAACACTCCCAATCGGTTCTGCGCGGTGTGGCCGGCCAGATCCACCAGGATGTCGATGCCGTCGGCACGGATACGCTCGGCCAAGGCCTCGTCGCTCATTCCGCGCGTGGTCACCCAGTGGTCTGCATACTCTTTGTATCGCGAAGTGACCTGGTCTTCGCGGGCAAGCTCGGCATAGGCATAGACCTCTACTGCGCGCTTGTCATGGTGGGCTAGGAGGGGTTCAAGGAAATGTCGGCATGAGTGCATGCGAAAATCCGGAGATACATAACCCACCTTCAGGCGGCGACGAGCATCGCGCACATTAAGATGGGCAGGCCATGTGCTCCGTAGTGGCAAGCCGAAGCGCTCATCATAAGCGCGATACGCCGCAAATAACTCCTCACCGCTGATATCAGGATGGTAGTTGAGCGCAAACATCAGGTTGCCTTGCGCTGAAACGTAATCGGCCCTGATTTTCAGCGCTTGACGGAAACTATCCACTGCATCATCGATTCGCAGCAGGTCCAGCAGCGCACTACCTAAATTGTTATACGCTTCAGCCGAGTCAGATTTGATACTCAGCAAACGGTGATACCCTGACTCTGCGTGATCAAGCTGACCGAGATGCAGCAATGTGTCGGATAGATTACCTTGTGCTCCGATGTGCTCGGGGTTGATAGCCAATGCCCGACGGTAGCTCGAAACTGCATTTTCAAATTGACCGATGGCCTGCAATGCAACACCAAGGTTGAAGTGGGCATCAGCATCATCCGGCTGGAGCTCAGCAGAGCGGTGAAAGTACGCCAGCGCCTCATCAGGCTGACCTATGTCTTGCAATGCATTGCCGAGGTTGGCTGCCGCTTGAGCGTGTGCAGCATTTAATAACAGCGCTCTCTGACAGTATGCGATTGCCTCATCTAGGCGACCTGATTCTCTTAACACAGCGCCCAAGTTGCTGTGCGCATCGGCGTAGCCGGGGTCGACCGTCAACGCTCTGCGATAGCTTGCTTCCGCTTCATCGAGTCGGCCCAATTCCTGCAGCGCGACTCCGAGATTGTTGTGCGACTCGGCATCACTAGGGTTGATCTGCAAGGCATTGAGGTAACTGCTTACCGCATTATCCAGCTGACCAAGGTTGTGCAGTGCGACACCCATGTTGCTAAGAGCTTCGGCATATGCGGGTTCTAACGCCAATGCACGACGATAACTCGTGACGGCATTATCGTTCTGCCTCATGTCTTTCAGCGCATTGCCCAGATTGTAGTGGGCCATGGCAAAGCTGGGTGCGATCTGTGTTGCCTTTTGGTAATACGACACGGCATCGGTGAGGCGTCCCTGCCGCTGCAAAACAACGCCCAAATTGTTCAACGCCTCGACATATTCAGGTTTAATTTGCACTGCGATTCGGTAGCTGGATTCCGCAGCGGCAAGATCGCCGAGATCTTTCAGTGTGTTTGCCAAATTGAAGTGCGCCTCGGCATCCTGTGGCATCAATTCGGCTGCCATTCGCATGGCGGGTAAGGCCTCTTCCTTCCCAAGACTCTGCAGTGAAGCCCCACGCACTTTCCAAATGAATCCAAAGGCAGGATATTGCTTTAGCAACTGCTGCGAGAGGCTATCCACTTCTGCATGACGTCCAGCATTGAAGAGCGTGACAAGCAGCCCCACCTCTGCAGGGCTGGGCATTCCGCCTCCGGCTTGGCGCAATGCGGAAGACCTCGCCATGGATTGCGCTGGCTGGTGGAGGGTTGTTCCAGATGCCTCGGCGCAACACTTCTTGTATTTCTTTCCGCTACCACAAGGGCATGGGTCATTCCGTCCTGGCTTCACGATGAGATTCCGTACTTGAAAGTTGTGAAATATATCATTTTCCGGTCGGCGAGACTTGGCAAGCCGTGCGCCTGTCGAACTGGATCAGTCCTACCGATTGGCCCACATATGCTGATAAGCCTCTTCCACTTTTCTGGCGAAGGCAGGCTCGTCCATCAGCGGGCTGGATGCCATTTTAGTGCGCAGACCGGTGCGCAAGGAAGATAGTCCCGAAATGTCCGAAGCCAGAGCAACGGCGGTCGCCACATACTCATCCTCATCGCGAGCGATCCATTCCGGGTGTCCCAGCGCCTCCAGAATCGAGCTGCCCAAACGCCCAACACTAGGGCGGTCTGCCAGCGTGACATAGGGTACCCCCATGTAGAGTGTTTCAAACAGCGTGGTGCCTGAATTGTGCGGAAAGCAGTCCAGACCGATATCCATGCCGCGTAACACGTCCCAGGGAGGAGAGTGGTAACCGATCTCAAGCCGTTCGCGCTGGATGCCGTGTTCCGCAAAACGCTCGGCCAACCGATCCTGCATAGCGGGCTCTTTGAAATTCCGGTTATCGATGACCAGGCGCGAATTCGGGACGGCTTTGAGGATATCACTCCACACGCGTATGGTGCGATGATTGATACGTACCGCGCGCGTCAGGGTACCAAAGGTCACATGGCCGCGTTCCACAGCAGGCAAGGGGCTTACCTCGCCCATACCTTCAGCCGGGCGATAAGCAAAGCTTGGGGTAGGCAGTTTCCACGGGGTTTCAGAGAACAGATGCTCGCTGCCTTGCGGGACGCAGCTTGCATCGGACAGGAAATAGTCGATCGCGCTCAGTCCGGTGGTGTATCCGAAACCCAGCCAGGACAGCGACACTGGTGCGGGCTTGCGGGCGAACACTCCCAATCGGTTCTGCGCGGTGTGGCCGGCCAGATCCACCAGGATGTCGATGCCGTCGGCACGGATACGCTCGGCCAAGGCCTCGTCGCTCATTCCGCGCGTGGTCACCCAGTGGTCTGCATACTCTTTGTATCGCGAAGTGACCTGGTCTTCGCGGGCAAGCTCGGCATAGGCATAGACCTCTACTGCGCGCTTGTCATGGTGGGCTAGGAGGGGTTCAAGGAAATGTCGGCATGAGTGCATGCGAAAATCCGGAGATACATAACCCACCTTCAGGCGGCGACGAGCATCGCGCACATTAAGATGGGCAGGCCATGTGCTCCGTAGTGGCAAGCCGAAGCGCTCATCATAAGCGCGATACGCCGCAAATAACTCCTCACCGCTGATATCAGGATGGTAGTTGAGCGCAAACATCAGGTTGCCTTGGATGCCTGCTGCAGCGGGGTCTATGTCCAGTGCCAGACGGTAAGATGCAATCGCACTATCAATCTGGCCCAAGTCCTGCAGGGTCAGGCCTAAGTTACTGTGGGCTTCTGCAAATCCCGGGTCGACTTCGACTGCACGCTGATAGCTGATCCGGGCGCTGTCAAGTTGCTCCATATCTCTGTACACATTGCCCAGATTGTTGTGCGCATGCTTATCCTGTGGGGAGAGATGCAGCGCATTATGGAAGCAGGTTGCCGCATCGGGAAGTCGACCAAGCTCCCTTAGCAGGTTGCCCATATTGACATGTGCTTCAGCATAGTCTGGCTTGATTTGAAGCGCTTGGCGAAAACTGATGGCAGATTCCTCGAGTCTTCCGAGATGGTGGAGGGAAACTCCCAAGTTATTGTACGCTTCGGCATATCCAGGCCTAATCTTCAGGGCCTTGCGGTAGCAAGCGGTTGCATCCTCGAACTTCCCGAGATTTTCTAAGGCGATCCCTTGATTGTTGTGAGCGATCGCCATATCTGGATCGATCTGCAACGCCTTGCGGTAGCAGGCGACCGCTTCCGCCAGACTCCGATTCTCGCGCAGCACATTACCCAGGTTGTTGTGGGCCTCGGCATCTTCAGGCAGAAGTGCCACCGCCTTGCTCGCGGCGGAAAAGGCATCCTTACCCTGCATCAGAAGCGAAGCAGCCAGTACCTTCCACAGGAACCCGGAATCCGGGTATTGCCGAAGCAGCAGGTGTGTCCGGGCTTCCGCTTCCTCATGTCGCCCGGCATTGAACAAGGATGCAAGCAGGTGCATGTCGGTTGCCGCAGGCGGTGCGCTGGCACCAGATCGCCCGGAATTGGCAGCGTGGGCGTTAGCCTGCTTGACCAAGCCGCTCTGCAGGATTCGTTGCGCTTCATCGAGCTGACCGGTTGCCACCAGCGCCTCGGTGTAAGACTGGAGATACTGTGCTTTGGTGGGATCGCTGTCGAGGGCGGCTTTAAAATAGGGGAGTGAAGCTATGTGCTGCCCCTCTTGTCGCGCTATCACCCCCAGATTGTGGTTGGCGTCAGGCTGCCCGGGTTGCGCCTGCAACACGTTGCGATAAAGTTGTGCCGCTTGCGGCAGTTGCCCCGCCCTGTGGTGAGTCACTGCTTGCTCAAGAATCTGAGCAAGGGGAGAGTTGTCTGCCTGATAGGTTGTCATTGTTGGAAGGGTGCGAGTTTCGTGTTTGATTCTATCGCAGATGCTGAACACTTCAAACAGCTGCGGTGGCACGAAAAATGGGTGCATGTTGCGGATAAGCATAAAAAGAAAAGGGCGCCGAAGCGCCCTTTTCTATATCGCGATGAAGCTGCGAATACTTGTTACCAAGTAGTTCCTGCAACGGTGCCGAACGGACGGGTCATATCGCTGATCGACGTGGAGCCGGAAGTTGCATTCACCAGATTGTACGCGCCGTGGATGTTGCCGGCTGGTGCATTGATGATGAAGCGGACATTGCCACGTGTATTGCCGCTGAATGTACATACGTCAGCAGCGTTGATCACCGTCATGCCTGCAGTCAGTGTGCCGGTAACTGCAGCGCCGTTAGCAACAGTGTTGCCGGACTCAGCATTGCAGGTTGCCGTGTAGCCGACAGCGGTACCGGTGTTCATAAAGGCGAAGCGCGAGATCCAGCCGGGAGCGGTCGAGAAGTAGGGAGACCACAGCTCGATTGCGTTAGCAGACCATGTCCACCAAGTGGCGTTCTTGTTGGCAGTGTCAGCAAAAGCGTGAGCCGCGCCGACCTGAGGATTCACAGTGCCAGACACCGCGAAAGTGCGAGACGTGCCCAAGGAAGAAGTGCCATCAGCCTGGAACGTCACGTTAACAGTAGCTGTAGCGCCTTGTGCCGGGAAGGCCGCAACTGCTGCACCATTTGCAGCCGGAGATGTCAGCGCTCCGGTGTCCGTGGTCACAGTAAAGACTTCACCTGTTTCGCAAGCTGTTGCGCCGCTGAAATCAGCACAGAACTTGTTGGCCGCAAGACCGGCATAAGCCTTGGTCGCGTCTGCCACACTGAGGGACAGCGTGCCGGTCGTGGTCAAGAAGTCAAACGCGGTCACGCCGTCGGCGGTCACGGCGTTGGCCGAGTTGTTGTCGATGGTCAGGGCGGCATTGGCAACAGTGGCTGTATCGCCGTTAGCTGCCACGAAACCCATCAACGGACCCGCTGTGGCGTTCACATCAGCAACAGTTCCGGTGTCGGCAGCGGCAGCGTACACGTTGATCGCATTGACCGAGGTGCCTACGACGCGAGTCAAGGCTGCCGAGTTGTCGATGCGGGCTGTTTCACCCAGATCCCACAGGTTCACGGTGTAGGAAACCGAGTTGCCTGCTGTGTTCAGGTTGTGAGTAGCCAAAGTCAATGCTTGGAACGCGCCCGACGAAGTGATGGTGGTCGTCGTGTCGGTTGCGGAAGTCAGGCTGACCTGGATCGCACATTCGGAAGCCGATGCACGCTTGGTGCTGAAAGCTACGCCAGACGAACCGGTGCCAGCTGCGGAGAAGTTCGTGCCCACGCAACTCGCCGGGGCAAAGGTGGAGCCAGCAGAAGGCGTGTAGATGATGGTGAAGTCTTGGCCGATCGCGCGGTTCACGCCCATCGTGTAGGTCACGCTGGGTGTGGTCACAACGGTGCCAGCTGTCAGAGCTTCAGCCGCATATACCGTTGCAGCGGAATCTGCAGCAGGCGCGGAAATCGTACCAGCATTGGCTGCGCCAAATGTAGCCAAGAGAGCGGAGGCTATGGCTGCTTGCAAAATTACATTCTGTTTTTTCATTTATTAACTCCTGAGGTTGAAAATATCGCTACAAGTTGATGACGCATAATTTGCAAATTATGTGCGAAGGAATCACACGAGGCGCAGTGTATGCAGCCATCTTTAACATGTCAAGCACGTATACCCATTAATGTTGTGTTTAATGCAATTTCCAACTGCAATATTGGTAAATCTGCTTTTTGTTATTGGATTTAATGCTGTCATGGTTCCTTCCGTGCTTATCCGGTTGTCACCCAAACCAACTACCGGTAGTATGTTGAGCATCTGCGTTATCTTGGGACGGCCATGGTTATTGACGTGCTTGAGCGTGGCGATCTGCCGTTTCCGCGCTCGCTGCCGG
>Ga0210016_1003547_pt1 | contig 13659 bp, 12 predicted proteins | sample CryGeyCG2014_300_FD_185454 | JGI IMG/M metagenome (GOLD analysis project Ga0210016, IMG submission 185454) | Groundwater microbial communities from aquifer - Crystal Geyser CG02_land_8/20/14_3.00 (SPAdes) (version 2) | ecosystem: Environmental > Aquatic > Deep subsurface > Groundwater | place... | reverse complement strand
TTATTTGGCATTGGACATTTAAGAATTTGACATTTTGTTTGTCATTAGAAATTAGGATTTAGAAATTATGTTCTTAATTGTTGGTTTGGGTAATCCCGGTAAAAAATTTGAAAAAACTCGCCACAATGTAGGTTTCAGAGTTGTTAATGAATTTGCAAAAAAAAATAATTTTCCTGATTTTAAAATTTCCAAAAAGTTTAATGCTTTAATTTCGGAAGGAGAATTTAACAATGAAAAAGTAATTCTCGCCAAATCTCAAACTTTTATGAATCTTTCTGGTAAGGCAGTAAAAAAATTAGTTTCAAGTTTCAGGTTTCAGGTTTCAGGTTTATGGGTTGTTCACGACGACATTGATTTGCCTTTGGGAAAAATTAGAATTGTCAAAAATCGGGGCTCAGCCGGCCACAAAGGAGTGGAGTCAATAATAAAAGAATTGGGCACAAAAAATTTTGTCAGATTTAGAATTGGTATTTTGCCAAAAACTGGCAAGCCTAAAAACCTAGAAAAATTTGTTCTTCAAAAGCCGAGCAAGGCGAAGCCGAGCGAGGCGGAAGATGAGACGAAGTCTCAGCGACCATTTAATAAAGATGAAGAAAAAATCATTAAAGAAGTTACGCAAAAAACAGTTGAGGAAATTGAATTTTCTTTAAAAGAAGGTTTAGAAAAAGCAATGGCTAAATTTAACAATGAAAAATGAAAAAACCGGGGTAACGATTCGAACGTTGTAACCCCGGTATTGGGCCTCAGGTATGAGACCGTTGGTACTCTTCCGCTGCCCTCTCCACTTCTTGAGGGTCAGCTGCCCTTGTAAAACGGGCAATTTCCTTGCCTTGGAAAAAGAGGACAAGGAAATCTTCGTCCTCCATCAAGTGAAATCCCGACGGAAGGGTGCCTTTAAACTCTTTTACTGGCCACATCTTTATCGCCTCCTTATTAAAATAGTAAGAGCAAAATTTTTGCCCTCCGGTCTACCTGCGAGCGTCATAGATTTAAAACAAAAGTTTTAATCCGTAACATAAGGCACTAAGTTTAAAGGAGGGATCACTTAGAATCCATCCCCGAGCACATAACAAAGTTATATGTTCAGTTAAGCCACTCGCAGATAGGCCGGAAGGTAGGTAATATTTATATTATAATCTAATATAATGGATTTGTCAAGCCAGCCGGATAAAGTTCTTATTGTTGGGCTTACCCCCTATTTTTTGGAAAAGCCTGTTTTATGGTTTGAAAAGAATTTAAATAAAATTTTGGAGGCGAGGAAAACCCAATCATTTTTCCAAGAAAATACAATTTTTCTAGAAAAAAACCAAATTTATAATTTCTCTCAATTTTTAAGAAAATTGGATGAGATGGGTTATGAAAAAGTTTATCAAGTTTCTGAACCCGGTGAATTTTCTCAAAGAGGAGGAATCATTGATGTTTTTCCAATAAATTTGAACCAAGCAATTCGATTTGAATTCTTGGGAAACAGAATTGAAGAAATTTTCCAGTTACCCATAAAAATTGAAGATGAAAAATCAGCCAAAGAAATTTTAAAAAAGAAATTAAAATCCCAAAAATTATTTTCTGATTTAAAGGGGTTAAAGCCGGATAACTATTTAGTCCATTTAGATCACGGGATTGGAATTTTTAAACAACAATTAACAATCGATGGCCGCCAATATTATCAGTTAGAATATGCAGCCGGAGATAAACTTTATGTTCCTTTTGGTTTAGAAAGAAAACTTTCTCGTTATATTGGTTTTGTTGAGCCAAAAATTTCAAGATTGGGCTCTTCTTTCTGGCAAAAGGTAAAGGAAAAAGTTAAAAAAGAAGCAGAAAAATTGGCTAAAGAACTTTTAGAAATTTATGCCAAAAGAGTTGTTACTACTCGGCCGCCTTATTTACCGGAAGATGAAATAGATTTTCGGCTAACCAGTAGTTTTCGATATGAAGAAACGCCTGATCAAATTGAGGCAATTGAAGAGATTAAAAAAGATTTAGAAAAAGAAAAACCAATGGATAGATTATTATGCGGAGATGTTGGTTTCGGAAAAACGGAAGTGGCTTTAAGGACGATGGTAAAGGCAATTAAGAGTGATTATCAAGCAGTAATGATTTGTCCAACGACAATTTTAGCCAATCAGCATTTTCAAAATTTTAAAGAAAGACTAAAAAATTTACCAATTAAAATAGCGATGTTATCGAGATTGCAAACAAAAAAAGAACAGAAAGAAATAATTCAGAAATTAGGGAGAGGCCAAATTGATATTATAGTTGGTACTCATCGCCTTCTCTCAAAAGATGTCTCTTTTAAAAATTTGGGATTATTGATTATCGATGATGAACAAAGATTCGGAGTGAGACAAAAAGAAAAACTAAAGAAAATACGAACCTCGCTTGATGTTTTATCTCTTTCCGCCACTCCAATCCCTCGAACTCTTTATCTATCGCTTTCCTCTTTGAGAGATATCAGCTTAATTCAAACTCCGCCGGTTGGCAGATTATCAATTAAAACTTTTATTTTACCCTTCAAAGAAAAGTTAATTAAAGAAGCGATTGAAAATGAAATTAAAAGAGGAGGCCAAGTTTATTATTTGCACAACCGGGTGGAGACAATTGAGGCAGCAAAGAAATTTCTCGAATGTTCAAACTGGCAGATTAAACAAAAGATAAAATTCGGTATTGCCCATGGAAGATTGAGAGAAAGGGAATTGGTTAAAGTAATGGAAAATTTTCAAAATAAAAAAATTGATGTCCTGGTTGCCACAACGATTATTGAAAATGGCCTGGACTTACCTAATGTCAATACTTTGATTGTGGCTGATTCAACGAAATTAGGCTTAGCCGAAGCTTACCAAATTAGAGGAAGAATTGGCCGTTCTCATATTCAAGCCTTTGCCTACTTCTTATACCCGCCAAAATTTTCTGACGAAAAATTTAAGCGGGCAAGCGGCAGCTACCTTTCAGAAAAAGTTTACCCCGTTAGAAGTCGAAGACTTTCTAATGAGGCAAAAATGAGATTAGATGCTTTAAAAGAAGCTGAAGAATTGGGTTCTGGCTACAAAATTGCCTTAAAAGATCTAGAAATCCGCGGCGCCGGAAATATTTTGGGTAAAGAGCAATCTGGGAATATTAATAAAGTGGGGCTGAATCTCTATTGTCAAATACTATCTGAGGCGATTGAGAAAATGAAAAGGGCGTGAGATAAACTTACGTCCCTATTTTCTATTTTCTAGTGCGGCATTCGTGAGATTGACCCACGATAGCACCTCTTAGCGGTAAGCCACACGATAGTAGCTGCCGCCGTCGCTGCCGCTAGAAGCATAACTAAAATTTTATGCTTCAGCCTTCTCACCTCCTATTTCATAATATAGGAAATTCAATCAAAAAAGTCAAATTTTTTAATTTTCAAAAATTAGTGTTATAGTTTAATAATTATGGATGAAATAAAAACTGTTTCTATCGCTGATAAAAACTATCCTAAATTCTTAAAAAAAATTAAGAATGCGCCGGCCGTAATTTATTATAGAGGAGAACTTAATCCCAGTGAACAATGTTTTGCTATTGTTGGTACCAGAATGTTTTCTCCTTACGGAAAACAGGTGGCTTTGGAAATGGCTGGAGATTTGGCTGAAGCTGAATTAATTATTGTTTCGGGATTGGCGCCGGGAATTGATACTTTCGCTCATACAGCAACAGTTGAAAGAAGAAAAAGAACGATTGCTGTTTTAGGTACAGGTGTTGATGAAAAAAGTATTTATCCCCAGTCGAATTTAAAATTAGCTCAAAGAATTTTAGAAACCGGGGGGTGTTTAATTTCCGAATATCCGCCGGGAACCAGAGGAACTCAATTCACTTTTCCTCAAAGAAATCGAATAATTTCTGGTTTAAGTTTGGGAATTTTAGTTGTCGAGGCGAAAGAAAGGTCGGGGGCTTTAATCACTGCCGAATGGGCAAGAAAACAAAAAAGATTGGTCTTTGCGGTGCCGGGCCCGATTCACTCTTTAAACTCAAGAGGTTGCCATTATTTAATAAAACAAGGGGCAAAATTAGTTGAAAACGCTAATGACATTTTAAAAGAATTGAATCTTCCTTACTCAACTCTGGGTGTTGAATATTTAATAGGGGAAAACGAAGAGGAAAATTTAATTTTAGAAGCCTTAAAAGAGGGGCCGTTATATATTGATAAAATTATTGCAAAAACAAAACTGAAGGCTTCAGAAGTTGCCTCAACTCTTGCCATTTTAGAAATAAAAGGTAAAGTAAGAAATTTGGGAAACAATATCTATGCAATTAGTCATCGTTGAAAGCCCCACGAAGGGAGCTACTATTAAAAAGTTTTTAAGTCCTGAATACCGGGTTCTTGCTTCCTATGGTCATGTTCGTGATTTGCCAGAGGATGAATTTGGAATTGATGTTGAAAAAGATTTCAAGCCAAAATATATTATTATTCCTAAAGCAAGAAAAAATGTTCAGTTTTTGAAAGAAGAAACCCAAAAAGCAGAATTAGTGATTTTAGCCACCGATGAGGATCGAGAAGGAGAAGCCATTGCTTATCATTTAGCCTATATCCTAAATCTAAATGGCCAAAAGTCCTATCAAAGAATTGTTTTTCACGAAATTACAAAATCAGCAATTGAAGAAGCACTCAAACATCCGAGGAAAATTGATTTGAATTTGGTTGATGCCCAGCAAACCAGAAGAATTTTGGATAGAATTGTCGGTTATAAATTAAGTCCATTTTTATGGAAAAAAGTTGTTAGAGGATTATCGGCCGGAAGGGTTCAATCGGTGGCAGTAAGGTTGGTGGTGGAGAGGGAAAGAGAAATAGAAAAATTTAGGCCACAAGAATATTGGACAATCGTCGCTACGCTCCTCAAAATCAAAAATCAAAAATCAAAAATCAAAAATAACGAATTTGAGGCGGTTTTAGTGAAAAAAGATGATGAGATTATTCCGAAATTGGGAATTAAAACAAAAGAGGAGGGGGAAAAAATTGTTAAAGATTTAAAGGATGCGGAATATAAAGTAATAAATATCGAAAAAAAAGAAGTAAAAATGAATCCCCTACCGCCATTTACTACCAGCACTTTACAACAAGAGGCCTGGAAAAAATTTCATTTTCCAGCCAAATTCACAATGCAGGTAGCTCAACAACTTTATGAAACTGGAAAAATAACCTACCATCGAACGGATTCTTTGAATCTTTCTGATTTATCTTTGTTGGCGGCGAAAAAATGGATTGGTGATAATTTTGGAAAAAATTATTGGGCTGGATTTTTAAGAAAGTATAAAGCCAGGGGTAGAGTTCAAGAAGCCCATGAGGCAATTAGACCAACGGATCCTTTCCGGGATCCATTCTCCGTAGCTTTAGCCAAGGAGTCGAAAACCGCCTTCGCCAAGGCTCAGGCTGGCAAGCTTTATGATTTAATTTGGCGGAGATTTATTGCCGGCCAAATGGCTCAAGCGATTTTCGATTCTACTACTGTAGATATTTTGGCTAAGAATCATACATTTAGAGCTACCGGACAAGTTTTGAAATTCGATGGCTTTTTAAAGGTTTATCCCCTTAAATTTGAAGAAAATGAATTACCTCCTTTAGAAATGGACGAAGTTTTAGATTTAATAAAATTAATTCCTTCCCAGCACTTCACTCAGCCTAAGCCTCGATATAGTGAAGCGACTTTAATTAAAGAATTAGAAAAAAACGGAATTGGCCGGCCTTCAACTTATGCTCCAATAATATCGGTGATTCAGGAAAGAAATTATATTGAGAAAAATGAACAAAAAAGATTCAGGCCAACCGAGATTGGAATAGTGGTTAATGACCTTTTAGTAAACCATTTTCCAAAAATTGTTGATATTAAATTTACCGCCGAAATGGAAGAAGACTTAGATGAAATTGCCCAAGGTCAAAAGAAATGGGTTAAGGTTATGAGAGAATTTTATATTACCTTTGAAGAAAATTTAAAAAAGAAATATCAAGAGGTTTCCAAAAAAAATTTAGTTGAAAAAACGGAAAAAATTTGCCCAAAATGCGGGGCTCCGCTCTTGATTCGGCTGGGGAAGTTTGGAAGATTTTATGCCTGCTCCAAGTTTCCAAAATGTAAATATACCGAATCGCTTGAAGAAAATAAATTGAAGGTCAACTGTCCAAAATGCGGAGCTCCTTTGATTGAAAAAAGGACCCGCCTTCGCCAAGGCTTCGGCGGGCGAAGGAAAATTTTTTATGGCTGCTCAAATTGGCCAACATGCGATTTTGCTTTATGGGATAGGCCGACCGGAGAAATTTGCCCAAAGTGCAACTCACTCTTAGTAGAAACAAAAAGAAAGCAAATAAAATGCTCCAATAAAGAATGCGCCCCGAAGTAGAAAGCTTCGCTTTCACTATGGGGTAAAATTTTAAAAAATAATTAAACCCAGTATGACAACTTCGACAAGATTTTCTTTCAGAAAATCTTAAATCGCGAAGCGAGTCGAAGTTGCTCTACTGGGTAAATTGACAATTAACTTAAAAATTGATAAATTTAGATAAGATTTGCCGGAGTGGCGGAATTGCTTTACGCGCACGATTCAAAATCGTGTGGGAGAAATCCCATGAGGGTTGGACTCCCTCCTCCGGCACTATCTTATTTTTTTCAAATAGAAAATCAAAACCAATAGATAAAATGCCGTTCAAAAAAATGAAAAATGAAATTAAGGAGACAAAGAGAGAATTTAAAGAAAAAACAATCACCCTTATTTTGGGTGGTTTTGGATTGGTAGCGGCTTTGGCTTGGAACGAAGCCATAAAAAGCCTTTTTGAAACCTTTTTTCCGAAAGAGAGTGCGTTAATTGGAAAATTTATTTATGCAATAATAGTAACGATTATAGTGGCTGTAGTGTCTTCGCAACTCACAAAAATTTCCCAAAAGAAGGAATAATATTTTCAATTGCTAATTTAATTGCCCCCATTACCGGTTCTTCTTTAGGAAAAATAAATTCGGCTTTCGGAGCCAATTTTTTTATTTCTTTTTTAACTGTATTCAAAACAATTTTTGATTTAAACATACTTCCAATTAAAACCAAGGGAAATTTTGTTTTTTGGAAATTTAATCTTTTTATCACCGTATTAGCAGATAAAACCAATTCTTTTCCGGCTTCAATTAAGATAGTTTTAGCCACCTTATCCCTTTTTTTGCCAGCTTCGTCAACTAAAATTGAAAGAAAAGGAATAATCTCCATTGGATTTTTTGAATAAATTTTCTCAATGAGATTTTCTTTATTTTTTATTTTTAATTTTTTGAAAACTAATTGAGTAATTAAGGTTTTAGGTCCCCGACCATCCAAATCCTTCCAGATCGCCTGGAGCCCTCTTTGGCCAACCCAAAAAGCAGATCCCATCTCGCCCAAATAACCCCAACCACCGACCTTTGCTTCTCGATTTTTGTGCCAGCCGTGAGCAACACTTCCACTACCACTATTTAACATTATTCCCTCTTTTCTCTCAGTTCCTGATCTAAAACCAACTAATTGGTCACTTCCCAGTATTAATTTCCCTTTAAAAATAGGTGAAATTTTTTTAAATTTTAAGAGTTCTCTTTTAATTTTTTCTTTTTTAGATTTAAATTCTTCTTCCATTGTTGGTAAACCAAGAAAAGTAGATAAAATTTCTTTTTGGGCACCGGTCCCGAGTCCAGGGGATAAAACTTTTTCAATTGCCAAAACAAGATTAGCCACTGCCTTTTTTATCCCAATATTTCTGGGGTGGGAAGGACCAGTTTTGGCAATTTTCAAAATTTTTCCTTTTAAATCAGCTAAAGCAACAATTGTTTTTGTCCCTCCCCCATCCACTCCAATTACATACTTTTTCTCCATTTTTTTATTCCTTCAAATTTTGCTTGCCCGTTTAAGTTTTTTAAAACTTTGGCGGGTATAAAAAGTTAGGTTATCTTCGATGTTTTTGAAAACAATCGAATTTGGACCAATATTACAATTAGATCCAATTAAAACGCCAGGCATAAAGGAGCAACGAATTCCAGTTTTGGTATTTTCTCCCATAATACAGCCTAAAGAATTTAAACCTGTTTTTATTTTTTCTTCTTTAATAACTGATTTTATTTCATCTCTATTAATTTTTATATTAGCCGTAATAGCTCCGGCTCCTAATTTGCAACCAGAACCAAAAATTGAATCGCCAAAATAGCCGGAGTGAATATGGATATCTTCTTCAAAGATGCAGTTTTTAACTTCAGCATTGGCTCCAATTAAAACATCGTTTTCTAAATTCACATATTCTCTAATTAAAGAGTTATTTCCGATGACACAACCATCAGCAATATAGCAAGGTCCTTTTATAACTGCATTTTCGAAAATTTTGACATTTTCAGCAATATAAACCTTGCCTTCAATAATTGCATTTTTCCCAATTCTGGCACTTTTTGAAATCTTAGAATCAAGATATTTATCCATTAAATATTTTTCTACTAAAAATAGATGCCAAGGGTATTTTAGAGGAGGTATCTCTTTTTCGGATTTCCATAAAAAAGCCAATTTTACTTCATTTTTTTTCATATAATTAGAGAGAGTTTCCTCAAAATCATATTTCTCCTTTTTTACTTTTTGATAATTTTCAAAAAAATCAGGTGGGAGAAGATAAACTCCGACCACTCTAACATTAGAGGGTTCTTTTCCTTTTTTGGGCTTTTCTACAATCTCTAAAATTCTACCGTCTTTAATTCTCATTATTCCAAAAAGTTGAGGATTATTGGTATGTTGACCAACTAAAGCAACTTTGGATTTTTGATTCCGGATTTTTGATTTTTCTATGATCTCACCTCCATCAACCCTTTCCGCATTCATAACAAAAAATCTATCTTTAATTAAACTTCTAGTTTGCCAGAGAGCATTTCCCATTCCTTCAGGTTTTCTTTGAATTACATATCTTATTTTTGAATCAGGAAATTTGTAATTATTCAGTTCTTCTTCAATATCTCTTTTGGGTCTTTGAACAATGATAATATCTTTAATTCCAACTTTTCTTAATCCTTCAATCGTATACCAAATCAAAGGTCTTCCCATTATTTTAATGAGGGATTTGTGTCTTTGATTTAAAGGCCAAAACCTTGATGATTCACCAGCGGCTAAAATTACTGTTTGAAAATTTGGCATAAAATTTAGATGAGGCTGAGTAAAGCTTTAACTAATTTTTTAGGATTGTGTTCAATCGGACCTCGGTCAAACAACAAGTCTTGGCCAATAAATTTTGGTAAAGGTAAATTTTTACCTGCCCCGTACTCAACCAAAGGTTGTAGTTCGGGGTCAATTTTTACTAAATCTATTAATTCCGGGTGTTCTTTTTTGTAATCAAACAACCTCTTTTTTGAAGGTTTTTTTAGATTATAAATTACATAATCCACCTCGCCACCTGAGTATTTTTCTATTTCTTTGACAAAATCTAAAACAGTGAAATTATTAGTTTCGCCATTTTTGGTCATTAAATTACAAATATAAACTTTTTTGGCTTTACTTTTTCTAATGGCTTGGGGGATACCTTCGGTTAATAAAATTTGGGCTAAAGATGAATATAAATCTCCCGGCCCAATAATTATTAAATTAGCTTCTTTTATTGCTTTGGCGGCTTTGGGATAAACCTTGGCTTTTGGTTTTAAAAATACCTTTTTAATTTTTAAATTTCGATTATGTCCCGGTTTATCAATATTTCCCTCTCCGGAAATTATTTTGCCATTTTCTAAAACGGCATAGAGATTGGCGCTATCTAAAGTGGCTGGTAAAACCTGGTGTTTAATCTGTAAAATTTTACGCAACTCTTGAATGGTCTTTTCGTAATTATTAGTCGCTAACTCCAAAGAAGTAATTAAAAGATTGGCAAAATTATGTCCTTTTAATAAACCGGCTTGAAATCGATAATCAAAAAGGTCTTCAATGATGGGAGATGTTTCAGCTAAGGCAATTAATGCCCGGCGAATATCACCGGGAGAAACTATCTTATAATCCTTTCTCAGGCGACCAGCCGATCCTCCCGAGTCAAGCATAGCACAGATGGCTGAAATTTTAACTGGATATTTTTTCAATTCAGTCAAAATCGCTTTGGGCATGGCATTTCCTCCTCCCAGACAAACAATTTTCTTTCCTTTTATTTTGTTTCTCATTTCTTTATTCTTGCTAAAATCTGGAAAATTTTTTCCTTCGAAATCTTTCCTTCTCTGAAAATTTTAAAATTTTCTAAATCAATAATTGTGGAAGATAGAGAAAGTTTTAGATTTCCGGCATCTAAAATTAAATCTGGCTTATATTTTTGATTTTTAAATTGTTTTAAAATCTCTTTTATTTTTGTTGAAGGAGGTTTTCCTGAAATATTAGCTGATGTTCCAGTCAAAGGACGATTAAGGATTCGCAATAATCGATTAATGATTTTGTAATTTGGGGTTCTCAATCCAATCTTGTTTTCGGAGCTGATAATGCTTTTAGGAAATATCTTTTTAGTGAGCTTTTTAGCCTTTAAAAGGACGGTTACTTTTCCAGGCCAAACCTTTTTTAAAAGCTTTTCTTGAAACTTATTAATTAAGACTAAACTTTTTGCCATCTTTAAATCCCTAACAAAAATGGGAATAGGTTTTTCTTCTTTTCTCTTTTTTATTTTAAAAATTTTTTTAACTGCTTTTTTGTTTTTAGCATCAGCTATTAAGCCGTAAACCGTATCGGTTGGGCAAACAATCACTCCTCCTTGCCGAATTACTTTCATAGCTTTTTTTAAAATTTCATCCAAATTTTTGGGAGAAACTTTTAATCTTTCCATTTTTCAACTTTGACAATTATTATTTTTAATATAACATAAAATGAGATAATATCAATCTTATGGCTGAAAAGTTTCTAATTAAAGGAGGAATTCCTCTTTCTGGAGAAGTTAAAATTTCTGGTTATAAAAATTCGGCTGGTGCGGTTTTGGCTACTTCTTTACTGACTGAAGAGCCATCAATTATTGATAATTTAACTTCATGTTCCGATGTTTTAGACGAAATTGAAATTCTAAAACAAATGGGGGCAAAAATTGAATGGTTGGCAAGAAATCGAATAAAGATAAATCCAGCCAATTTAGACCCAGAAAAGATTCCAATAAATTTATTTGAAAAAATGAGAGTTTCGGTTTTACTCATTGGACCGCTATTGGCCAGATTTAAAAAATTTAAAGTTCCTCACCCGGGCGGAGATAAAATTGGTTTGAGACCAATCTCGGCTCATTTGGAGGCATTACGAGATTTTGGAATAAAAATTGAAGAAAAGGAGGGTTTTTACTGTTTTGAAGCGCCGAAAAAATTAGAGGGTAAAATAATTGTCTTAAAGGAATTTTCAGTCACAGCCACTGAAATTTTAATGATGGTAACGGCTTTGGCTAAGGGAAAAACAAAAATTGAAATTGCGGCAGCTGAACCTCAAGTTCAAGACACAGGAAATTTCTTAAAAAAAATGGGGTTAAAAATTGAAGGAGTGGGAACACACAATATTGTAATTGAAGGAAAGAAAAAGCTTTCCGGGACAGAATTTTCAATCTGCCCTGACCTATTAGAGGTTGGAACATTTTTAATTGCTTTTGCCATAACTCAGGGCCAGGGAAAAATAAAAAATGTCAATCCCGAACATCTGACAATGTTTTTGGAGAAAATGAAGGAAATAGGAGTGAATTTTAAAACCCGAGGAAAAGAAATTTTGATTAAACCATCAAAAAAATTTTTTCCAACCAAAATTCAAGTTCTTCCCTATCCCGGATTTCCCACTGATTTGCAGCCCCAAACCTCGGTTTTACTCACTCAGGCAGAGGGAAAAAGTCTAATTCACGACCCTTTATATGAAAACAGATTTCAGCATCTTCAGGAATTAAGAAAAATGGGGGCCGATATCGAAATTACCGATCCTCATCGGGCTTTAATTTTTGGAAAGAGAAAATTAGTTGGAAACAAATTAAATGCCTCAGATATCAGGTCAGGAGCAGCATTAGTTTTGGCGGCTTTGGCAGCCAAGGGAACTTCAGAAATCGAAGGGATTTCTCAAATAGATAGGGGGTACGAAAAATTTGACGAAAAGCTAAAAAAGTTAGGAGCAAAAATTGAAAGGATTTAATTCTTTAAAACTAAATCTTCAAAGGTGGGTTTTTCAACTTTATAAAAAACTCCAATTGGGATTTTTGATTTTTCGCCATCTGAATAGTCCCATTCACTAATTTTAATTTTGGCTTCCTCTTTTGAGAGAGGGCTTTTTAATTCATAAATCCTCTCTTCATAAAATTGGCGATTATCAAAAAAGGTAATGCAAGGTTGTAAAATTTCTAAAAAGGAAAAGCCTTTATGCTCTATGGCTTTTAAAATTAAATTTTTAAGATGGTCAATTTTCCAGGCATATCCCCGGGCAATGAAAGTGGCACCTGAAGATAGGACCAATTCTAAGGGATTTAATGATTCCTCAATGCTTCCATTTGGAGTTGAACTTCCTTTAAATCCTTTGGGAGAGGTAGCCGTAAATTGGGAAACAGTTAAAGCAAAATTTCGATTGTCATGAACCAAAACCGTAATATTTGTGTTTCTTTTTGCCGCATGAATTAAATGGGAAATTCCTTCATTGTAAGTATCGCCATCGCCGACAAAAGCCATAACTTTTAGATTGGGATTGGCCAATTTTATTCCCTGGGCTGTAGCCAAACATCTTCCATGCAATCCATAAAAACTATTCAAGTTTAAATAATCAAAAATTTTGGCGTGGCAACCAATTCCGCAAGTAAAAACGAAATTTTCTCGTGGTATTCCCTTTTCAATCAATTCGGAAATTGCCCTTTTTACCGATTCCAAAATTGCAAAATTCGGACAACCCGGACACCAAGTATTTTGGCAATAAGTATCTAAATTTTTGGGATTCATAGTATTTTTTTCAATTTTTCTTCAATTTCTTTGGTGAAAAATGGTCTACCGGTATATTTTAAAATTTTTCCATCAACTTTTATTCCCTGAGAATTTAAAACTTTTGCCATTTGGCCTGAAGTATTCAATTCAACAGAAAATAATTTTTTCACTCCATTTAAAGCTTTTTTCATTTTGTCTTTTGGAAAAGGTTCCACAATAATTGGTTGAATCAATTTTATCCCCAAATTTTCTGCTACTTCCTTTGCTGCTCCTTTTGTTATTCCCCAGGCAACAATTGCAATATCAGATTTTTTATTTCCATAAACTTTAATTGCCTCCAATTTTTCAACTTCTTTTGACATTGTCTCATATTTTCTCAATCTTTTTTCTTGCATTTTTTCAACCTCTTCACTTTCAATTGTAATTCCATATTCATCATGCTCATAACTTGTTGATTTGACAATTACATTTTTGGACCCCGGAAAAGCTAAAGGTGAAATCCCATCTTCGGTGATTTTATATCTTTTATATTCCTTGCCCGCCGAAGCTTTAGCGAAGGCGGGGCCTTTGTCCCAAAGTAATGCATTTTCTGGTTGAATTAAATTCAAAATTTTTTCATTAACACTAAATGTGTTTTCAGAAACATCTTTATCTAACAACAAAATCACCGGGGTTTGATACTTCCAGGCCAAATTCAATCCTAAAGCCGAATAATATAAACATTGCTCAGCATCTCCAGGAGCAATGACAAATCGGGGAAAATCGCCATGACCGGCAGATAAAACAA
>Ga0210016_1003542_pt1 | contig 13675 bp, 13 predicted proteins | sample CryGeyCG2014_300_FD_185454 | JGI IMG/M metagenome (GOLD analysis project Ga0210016, IMG submission 185454) | Groundwater microbial communities from aquifer - Crystal Geyser CG02_land_8/20/14_3.00 (SPAdes) (version 2) | ecosystem: Environmental > Aquatic > Deep subsurface > Groundwater | place... | reverse complement strand
TTCCGGAAATGATAAAATTGTCCCCAAAGGAATAACTTTTGGGTCAACGGCTATCACTCCCCAACCAACCGGTTGACCGGCTCTGGTTAGAGATTTTTCCGGAAACAACGGCGGGCCATAGGCCGTGGCCGTCAAAATTTTTTCCACTGCAGTCTCCTCGCCAATCTTAGGCAGAGACACTGCCACTGACTTTATTTTTATCTCTAAGGGAAAGAAACTCCCCAATGTGGGAACAAAAATAAAGCCGGTCAAAATTATCGTTAAAAAAATGAAAAAAACTTTTTTCATTTTTTCTCCTTTCTTAAAAAGGCGGCTAACAATAAAAAAACTCCCCTATGGAGTAATTGCCACCGCAAGAACTAACTACTTTATAGCAAAAACAAAACTACTTGTCAACCACCTTTAAGCCAATTTTTCTTTGAGCGCGGTTTTGAGGTCAGTAATTTTTATTCGTTCTTGTTTGGCGGTGTCGCGGTCGCGCACGGTAACGGCGGCGTCTTGCAGGGTGTCAAAATCAATGGTTAGGCAAAAACTCGTGCCAATTTCGTCTTGACTGTAATAGCGTTTGCCGATGTTGCCTCGTGGATCCCAAGCGCAAGTAAAATCGGTTTTGAGCATTTCAAAAACCTCGCGGGCTTTGGCCACCAGCTCGGGCTTGTTGGCCAAAAGCGGAAACACCGCTACTTTATAGGGAGCCAGCGAAGGCTTTAATTTTAGAAAAACCCTGTCGCCATCCTCGCTGTAAGCGTCGCAAAGCAAAGCCAAAATAGTGCGCTCTACGCCAAAGGTTGGCTCAATGACATGAGGCACATAGCCATCTAAATCTTGCTGATGAGCGGTCAAATCATAATTGCCACGGTAGGCCAAGCCATAAAGCTCTTTTTGGCCAAACGGATATTTATACTCAAAGTCAATGGTTCTTTTAGAATAATGCGACAGTTCTTCTTTCTGATGCTCTCTCACCACAAAATTTTCCTTTTTAATGCCAATGTCTAAAAGCCACTTTTCCATCTCGCTTTGCCACTGGTCAAAACATTTTTGCCAATCCCCTTCTTCAATAAAATATTCAATTTCCATTTGCTCAAACTCCAACACGCGGAAAATAAAATTGCCCGGGGTAATTTCATTGCGAAACGCCTTGCCGATTTGCGCGATGCCAAAAGGCAATTTTAGGCGGGTGGTGTCTTGAATGTTCTTAAAATTAACAAACATGCCTTGAGCGGTTTCGGGCCGCAAATAAACAGTCGCGGTTTCGTCTTCCACCGGGCCGATAAATGTTTTGAACATTAAATTAAATTGGCGCTCTTCGGTAAAGTTGTCCGAGCCGCACTGCGGACACTTGCCATTAAAATTTTCCTTCAAGTGGTCGGCTCTCAAGCGCGAATGACATTTTTTGCATTCTACCAATGGATCGCTAAAACCCTTGAGGTGTCCCGAGGCCTGCCAGACCTTGGGGTTCATTAAAATAGCTGAACTAATACCCACCACATCCTCGCGGTCTTTAACAAATCTTTTCCACCAGAGCTGTTTGATATTATTAACCAACTCCACGCCCAGCGGCCCAAAATCCCAAGTATTGGCCAAGCCGCCATAAATTTCCGAGCCAGGAAAAACAAATCCCCGGCGTTTGCAAAGCGATATAATTTTTTGCATTAAAATATTTTCGGCCATAATTATTGCGTCGGCGTCATGGCCGCCGCTGAGCTAATCGTTAAGGCCTTGGACTTATCGGAAATAATGTCGCTGGTAAAAACATCCTGGCCCGAAATCTCAGCCTCGCCAATCAAGAGACCATTGCCGTCAAACGGCTGGTCCGCTTCCAACTGAAACCATAAGGCCGTTCCCCCGTTTTCCGAAGCGTTGTAGGCGGATAAATCGCCTACATTCCAAATAACTTCCCGTGAAGTTGAATCAAAAGTAAATTTAGCGTCAACCGGCAGCAAGCGGCCAGTTGGGCGAACATTATTAGGCAAAATAGCTTTTATTTTAACATTGGTTAAATTATTCCAAGAATTATCCAGCTCCCAAGCAATGGTAAAAGTAGAGCCAGTGGTTGAGGTGGCAAGCTGGCCGGGCCCGGAACTGTTAAATTTGTCGTCTTGGAAATAAGCGCTCTGTAAGACCCCGGCCATTGAGTTAATCTTGGTTTCAAATGACTTTTGCGTGCCCCCAATGGTAATTTTTTCCGTCAGCACCGGGTTAGCCATTTTGCGGCCCAATGAACCATCTTTAATTTGCGCCCAAAATTCTACCTTGCCCTCTTCGCCCGGGTCTAAATAACGCAAATCCGTCACAGTTTTCCAATCCCAGATAATTGAATTATCGCCTCGGCCGACTTCTCCGTTAGTGGTTTTCAAAGTGTCTAAATCAAAAAAATCGCCCTCTAAATTCAACAGCAAAAACTTTTTTTCAATGGCTTTGTTGCCGATATTCTGAAAAAATATCTCATAATGCAACGAATCGCCCACATCAGCTATGTAGTTTTGCGAGCCGTTAATCATTTGCGAAACACGCAGGGCTGGTTGAGCTATTTGAACGGTTTGCGAGGCCTCTTTCAAGACAATAAAATTATTATCCTTGATAATGCCTAACTGGGCTTGAAACATTTTCCCCTCGCCCTCTTGACCATCCAAAACACCGCTAATAGTTATCCGTCCGCCGTCAGCCGGGGATAAAGCGGCCGGCTTCCACTCGGTTTGGTCCATTGGTTTGGGCTTGGCCGTGATAAAAGTAAAACTGTTCGGATAAATTATTTTAACTCGCAGATTATCCAAAGAGGCCTGCATATTGGAAAAGTAGTTTAAGGAAAATTCCAAGTCGTCGCCCGGCTCAATTTTGGCGGGCAAGTCAAACTCAAAAGTTAAAGGCACAAACTGGATTTGCGAGATAAAACTAGTTTTTGATTCATATCTGGCTTTCAAGCCCTTGGGCTGGTAGCTGGCCCAAACCTTGGCTTCTAATTTATCGTTTTCCTTGCCAAAAAGTCGCGCCTTAAAACTTATCACCCTCTCTTCACCCGGATAAATATCGTCAATTGTTTGGGTAACGCGCCCAGCGAATTGACCTGTTTTATCAGTAGAGGTAGCTGAAATAATTGTCGTAGGCGCGGCATTAGCGGGATATTCAAAAATTAGTTCGGCATTTTCTAAACGCACCTTGCCATTGTTTTTGAATTTTACTAAATACTCAACTTCATCGCCAGCTTGAGCCATCGCTGGCCCCAAAATTTCCAGCTTCAAAATTTCTTTGGAGTAGATATTGGTTTTCCAATACCAAACCCCGGCTATGGCTAAGCCCAAAAAAACAATTAAAAATAAAACTATTTTTCGCATATGATTTATACAATTAAGCTACTATAAACTCTAAAAAATAAAATTTCAACCGCTATGAAATATTCTCTTGTAAAAAGCTCAAATAATTTTTGGAAATATCCCAAAGATTCTGCTGGGCTTCTTGTCCAAAACTTACCTTGCCCGCCGTCGCCCAATCCTGACTCAACCAAACTCGCAATGCTTTGACAGCGTCAACTTTGATAGGAAACCACAAGCCGCTTTTCTTCAAGTCATTGGCTGAAAAACATTGCCAGCAAACCACCCCGCCCTCGCTGGGCACAAAAAAGAATGTTTCGGGTAAAAGCTTGCTATCACATAAAGGACATTTATAAAGTTCTGGAGAATAGCCTAAAATAGATAACATATTCCATAGAAAATAACAATCAATAATTTTCAATTTACAATTTTCAATTTGCCAAGAACCGCTCGCTTTGCTCGCTGTAATTCCTTCGGAATTAAGCAATGAATTTCTAATTTCTAAACTTTCAACCGCTTCAAAAATCTGTAACAAAAATCGCCAAAGTTTTTCATCCGCGGCCTCTTGGTTCGCGAATTGATCCAATAATTCAACAATTTTATAAATAATTTGCGACTTTTCAAACTCTTGGCGAATACCATCAAACTTATCAATCGCCAAGGCGTCAGTTAAAATTTTATGGTTTTTGCCCTGAACAAATTCAATTTCCGATAAACAAAAAACATCCGCCCCGGCTCTCAACTTAGAGGTTATTTTGCGAATGCCCTTGCCTATCACCTCAATTTTGCCAAATTGCTCGGTAAAAACAGTCAGCAACTGGTCGGCCTCGCCTTGATCCTGCTTTTTGATAAAAATTCCTTTAGCCCGATATCGTTGATGCATAGTTTACGATTGTTCTTGATAGATAAACGGTTCCAATTCGTCTTTAATAAGCAATCTTGAAATAGTGGCAAAGGTTTGTAAAGCCAAAGACGGCTCATGTCCAAAACCAATATATTCTATGGTTTTGCCTAATTTTTTAACTTTTTCCATAACCGGAATTAAATCAGTGTCTGATGAAATTATAACAGCATCATCATATAAGTTTTCATAAGCCCCAACCAATAAATCAACTGCTATTTTTACATCAACGCCTTTTTCGTGATAAACGCCGTCGTTTTTCATCAAATACCCACGGTGGATAGTTATTTTTTGTGCTTTTGAGTTCAAAAAATTAAAAAGGTCTCTTTGCGCTCTTCTTAATTTTTGACCCTTTTCATCGCTAGGTTTTGCCCTCACAACGCCAATATAATAACCAATATCAATAATGTCTCTGCCGCGAGCCAGCCATTTAGCCAACCCGCGATAGTTAAAGTGGCTCAAGTGTCTAATCTCTAACGACTTTAGCTTAAAATAAAGATTGCTTCCGTCAATAAAAACAACTAACCGTTTTTTATTTTTTTGAATCATATTTTTATTTAACTAAAAACCCGCCGGGCTTTCTTACGAGAGCAGAGCGGGCGGTTTTAGTAATTTAATGATAGCATAACGCAAAAACCGTGTCAAATAAAATTTATCCACAACAATAATTTTGCCGAATTGCTCGGTAAAAACAGTCAGCAACTGGTCGGCCTCGCCTTGATCCTGCTTTTTGATAAAAATTCCTTTAGCCCGATATCGTTGATGCATATTATTTTTCAATCAATTTTTTAACTTTTTGTTAAAAATAGAGTTGACCCCTATTTTTATTGTGGTTTTTTCCAAAATAAATTCTTTTTATTTTGCGTATCAACCAATTCTTCTAATTTACTCCAATCCTGTTTCTTATTACCTTCATCAAACATTTCATTTATTTCACTCCCCGATATCCCAGCATATAATCCAGCTAAGGTATACCGCACGCCTTGGTTATCGTTTGGATTCATTTTTAATAATAATTTGTAAAGCTCAATTGCCCCATCTTTATCGCCCGAGTCTGCCAAGTCGTCCCCCATGTATTGAATAGCTCTCATATACGCCCGGTTATCTAAAGCACCCCAAGGCATGGTTTCGGGCCATTTAGAAAACTGCTTTTTAGTTTTTTCAAATGCTTGCTTGATACATTCCCGCATTTCTTTATCTTTACCTAAAGCATCATAGACAGAAACAAGCCCGATGTAAGTTTGGACATAATCAGAATCTATTTCCAAGGCCTCAACTAAAAATTTCAACGCTTGCCTTGCCCCTTCTTTGCCGTTGTTCAACAAATCTAAAGCATCATAGTAAAGCGTGTTTTTGTCTTGTTTCATACTCATAAATCGGATCATATAATCTTCGCCACAATATTCTTCTAAAGTGCCAAGCACCATCTGTACCGACTTATATGGCCCACTTGGTAGAGATTCAATATATTTGTATCTTTTATAATTCGGCTTCCACAAATCGCCTATCAGCTTATTCAAATTAAAATATAATTCATAAAGAATTGCGTCAGCTTGCTTTGGTGATAACCCTTGCTTCCCATATTGAAGCTCGTAATCAGGAACTCGAATATATACCGTGAGTGGCCCAAGCTCATTTTTAAGCATTCTCACTGCGGCGTAGCGAATGTTACCTTTGATATGCTGAAGTAAATCAAACAACCAAGGAAAAAGAAAATCTGGCTGTTCTCTTTTATTATGTAAAAAATACATAACCGAGATAGCCATGACAAAATTTTCCTGTCGCCAGTCCTCTTTGATTTTTTCATACTCTTTGGGTGCGTTTTCTACAATTTCCGCTATGGCATCAAACTTCTCTCGACCATCGCCCCAAGAACTATAAGTTAATTTACTAACCTGCCTGGCCGCCTTACGACTCGCCTCCTTGTCGCCCGTCAAAATAATATTAAAATACTCCGAAAATGTTGTCATAAATTTATAATTTCCCAGTGTCAGACATATGTCTGCCTCTTGCCCGTCCGTAGCTTTGATGTAGGAGGGTTTGCTAAAACAAATTTTATTTCTCAATCAATTTTTTGACTTTTTGTTAAAAATAGAATTGACCCCTATTTTTCTTTTTTTACTTCAGATAGTAAAGACAATAGATAGCCCTCAATCGCCACAAAAGATCCATAAACGAAATCATGTAATTTTAGTGGAGTATGGTCCCACGCAGAAAGATTACCATACGCGCTTAAGAGGCCAGTAGCCAATCTCTCCAAATGCTCTGCTTTATTTTTATCATAATTAGTTGCACAAAAAATGCGCGCTCCCCATGATATTTCTCCTTTTCTCGTTTTAGCTTTAGGGGAGTTTTTGAAATAATCTGTATTAGTAACTTTATCATCTGGTGCAATATGTACCAAAACATCAGTAACAAGCCGACGCATGGAGCTACTAGCTTGCCCAACATAGTCATAGCCTTTTGCACGGAAAGCACTCCAGCAACCCAACCTAAATTCAACTAACCCTGGATCCACCTCTTGCAGAAGCTCATCCAGTTTTCTTTGATACTCTGACAATTCTTCTTCTGTGACGAACGCCTTTTCCCTAGTTATTTCTAGCCATAATCAAAATTCTTCTTTTTCCTTCGGCCCATAGTTGAGAAATAATTATCCCGGCCTCTATCGTTTTACCTAAGCCAACCTCATCGGCTAAAATAGCACCGCGAGAAAGAGGACTATTAAACGCATAAAGGGCTGCATGGATTTGATACGGATTAAGATCAATCGTTGATTTCGCCAAAACCGAAGATAGTCTATTTAAAGAACCAGCCATTTTTTGTAAATTTATTTTTTCTGCAAGATATTTTTTAAGAAAAACTGACATATTTTTGTCTTACTAAATCCTCCGCGTTTTTATTATACTCTTTTTGAGATTTGCGGCTTTGTTTGTTTTTGTAGAGGAGCACACACAAAATCTTCGGCGATTTTCCAAACGCCTTTTTCCCTAAAAGCCGGAATATTTTGGCGGCGAGCGGCATTGGTTAAGGCCGAGGCAGATATATTATGCGCTTTTATATAATCAGAAAGAGTGATAATTTTTTTGCCTTTCAAGTAAGTAATTCGTTTATGGAGAGATTCTATTAAAGCAAGGGCAACTACTTTTTCCATCGTCTTGGTATTTTTCTTGTCGCGGTAATCGCTAAATGTCTTATAATACTTTTGTTTCTCTTTGTCGCGAATAATAACCACCGGAAAACCAAGCCGCAACAGCTGAAAACAAATAAGCGCTCGGCCAAGGCGGCCGTTGCCATCGTTGAATGGGTGAATGGTTTCAAAGTCTAAATGAAACTTGGCGATTTTATCAATAAAATAAGATGACAAGTTGCTGGTGTATTCGGTGATTACTTCATCAATCATTTTTTCAACATGCTCTGGTGCCGGGGCAATATAAGTACCCACACGGACATACTCGCCAGTTTTTCTAAAACGGCCAGCAATGTTATCGTTAATGCCATTGATAAGCATTTGATGCAAAAGTAAAATTACTTCCTTATTGATTTCTGTTTCTTGGGATTTTTTGCGGATATAACCAATAACCCTGGCCAAATTTTTTGCTTCAAAAACCTCTCTCACGGAAACATCTCGAGATACTTCCATATCCAAAAGAATTTTTTCTGTTTCCCGAAGAGTAAGCGTGGAGTTTTCAATGGCGTTTGAATTATAAACGGCCTCTGGAACTTCGGCTTCAGCAATCATAAGTAAAAGCGATTCCTTGCCTTGGCGCAAAGTGTCAAATTCTGATTTTAAGGTTTGAATATATTTTTTTACGGGCTTGGTTGTTGCCATATTTTTAATTTTCTCTTATTATATGATTTTCATCTTTTCTTGTCAATAACGCGTGAATATAAATAAAAAACGGCTGAAATTCACTCAAACCCAGCCATCTCTGCATTTTTGTTATACTCTATATTGAAAAAGGAATAATGTTGCTGTGATTGTCTTGGGAGAATATTTCGCATTCGCGCAATGCCATTTGGACGAATTTTTTTAAGGGCTTTGGCGCTTTTTTGCGATACATTCTCAATAAAACGATCGCTTCTTTTGTGCCTTGATGCCCCAAAACAATAAGAATTTTTTTCGCGTCTTCAAGCGGCAATTTTAGGTTTGCGTTGAGCAATTTTTCTTTGAAATCTTCAAATTCCTGCTGGGAAATTTTTCTTTCAACATTTTGAACTTTTTGATGATATTGCAGATATTCAACCTGCTCTTTCTCCGCTTTGGTGGTTGGTGATGCGAACATTCCAAAATTTGGGTCAAACCCGGCCAATTCCAACTCTTTTCGCGTATCCTCCATATCTTCTTGAGAAAGTTTGCCCGCCTTAGCAGCGAATTTCAATGTGTTTTGAATGGATTCTTCTTTTAATTGTTGGGGGTCGGTTCTCATTCGCCTAATTTTTTCTTTGTCTTTGGCTGAAAACTTCTCAAATTCTTCCTGCGTTTTTTTAGCGTGTTCAAGGGCGTTCAAAACAAGCGGGTCTTTGGGGTTTAGGCCTTTGGCGGTTTCCAGCCATTGAAACGCCTCTTTAAAATCAAAAGTGTTGATAAAGCTCACCCCCAAATCCATATACGGAGAAGGGTCGGCTAAATTATCCGAAATCACTTCGCGCAAAATCTTTCTGCCCTGTTCAAGCTGGCCTTGCATTATCTTTACCCAGCCAAGCTCTTTTTTTAGTTTGAGCGAAAGCGGCTGTTTGGTTAATAAAATTTCAAGCTCTTTTTGCGCTAAATAAAATCTGCCCGCCTTTATCTGGGCAATAGCAAAAAGATACCTAAAATCAAGGTCTTCGGGGTCAATTTTCATCCCTTGCCTTAAAATACTTAAAGCAGAGCAGACATCGTCTGTCGCCCGAAGCAAAAAATCAACAAAAGCCAATTTCAATGATAAGTCCTCCGGATTTTCGTCTAAAAGTTTTTGAAATAGTTCTCTTGCTATCTTAATTTTGCCCTTATTGGCAAATTCTTCAATTTCTATAAATTTTTCTTCGGGTATTTCAAGCATATTCTCATTATTATTAGGAGCGGGTGATATTTCTTCTCCGCGAGCGCTTCTCTTGTCCATTCAACTAATTCTTGTGTTTGTTTGGGAGATAAATACGCGGGCGTAGTATCAAAAAGCACGCCAACCGATTCCCCTGCGGCATTTATCATCTGCACATTGTTTTCTCTTTTTTTATAATCACCGCGATGGTCTTCGTCTTTCTTGGCGTATTTCAAAAGCTCCTTATGGAAGTGTTTTATGGAACTCTCACCGAACTGAATACTCTTCCAGGAATCAAAGACATTTTCTAAAAGTTCAAAATACCCTTTAACTTCTTGCTTGTCGCGATTGGTGAATTTTTGAATATCAATTCCACACATTAATTTTTCCACATCCTCATCGGTAAGTTTTGCTCCTTCAATGCGCGTTGAAGCGCCGGTTGATGTAATCAAAACCAATCGCTTGAGACGGCCCAAAACCTGCGGAGAGGGTTGGGCGCCGGCAATCCAGCGCCCCTTCAACTCATCAATTTTAGTTATTTTTAACCAGATTTCAGCTGGTACTTGCTCAAGCCGCTGATCTAATTTGTTATTTTTTATAATATTAATCTGATATACCAACTATAGCAGATCATGGCGGATTAGTAAAGCGGCCTATCCCTGTAATTTTGCTATACTCTTTTTGAAATTTTTGGGGTTGGCTTCTTTTTCTTTTTATCCATCTTCCCTCCTCTATTTTAAGCTTGTAAGAAATCCTTACGAGTTGCCCTTGGTCGGCTTCATTTTCTACATTTTAATTAAAAAAAGGCGGGTTGCAAAGCTAATAGCAGTTGACAAAAACTTTTTTATTTCTAAGATAGAGCAGAATAGAACAAATAAATAAAATAATATGACATCACCAGAAATTTTGCAAAAAGTTAAAAAAGACGAGGCGCGATTTTTTAGCTTGCAGTTCGCCGACTTGTTGGGCGTAATTAAAGAGGTGGTCAAGCCCATCGCCGAGCTGGCTAGCGCTCTGGAGCAGGGCGTTTGGTTTGACGGCTCTTCAGTGGAGGGGTTCGCGCGCATTCAAGAAAGCGATATGTTTTTGAAACCCGACCCCGACACTTACGCAGTTTTGCCCTGGACCGAAGGCAAAAACAAAACCATCAGGTTTATCTGCGATATCTACCAAGCCAATGGCCAGCCCTATGAAAGCGACCCGCGATTTGTTTTGAAAAAAGCCATACAATCAGCGCGGGCTATGGGCTTTCAGTATACCGTAGGGCCGGAGCCCGAGTTTTATTTATTTGAGAAAAACGACAGCCAAGAGTCATTGCCATTAGACAAGGGCGGGTATTTTGATTGGACTTACAGCCGCGGCATCAGAGTAGCGCAAGAAGCAACCGAGGCCTTAAAAAGTTTTGGCGTTAATGTTGAGTGCTTGCATCACGAGGTGGGAGAAGGCCAATATGAAATTGATTTTAATTACGGCTCGGCTTTGGAAATAGCCGATAAGCTTTTAACCTTGAGATATGTGGTTAAAAAAATCGCCGACTTCAACGGCTTAAAAGCCACTTTTATGCCCAAGCCCATTAAGGGCATGGCTGGCTCGGGTATGCATGTGCATCAAAGCTTGTTTTCTTTAGATGGGCAAACCAATCTTTTTTCCAGCGACCTTGGCGCTTATCGTCTGGCTGATTTGGCTAAAAGCTTTTTAGCTGGCCAGTTAAAATACATCAAAGAAATTTGCCTTACTCTCTGCCCCACAGTTAATTCTTATAAGCGGCTAATCTCTGGCTTTGAAGCGCCGGTTTATATTACTTGGGCCAGCAGTAATCGCTCGGCTTTAATTAGGGTGCCTAAATGGTTTAGCGATAAACCCAAGGCGGCCCGTATAGAATTGCGTTGCCCGGACTCGTCGTCCAACCCTTATCTGGCCTTCACCGCTATGCTGGCGGCTGGCTTGGCAGGCATTGAACAAAATTTGGCGCCTGCTGAGCCAGTAGAAGAAAATGTTTATCACTTAGACGAAGCCAATCTAAAAAATCGCCATATCGCCACTTTGCCCGGCTCTTTATTTGAGGCCTTGGCCTGGTTTGGCCAATCAGAACTAATGAAGAAAATCTTAGGCGAAGAATTATTTAATAGATATCTTTCGGTTAAACAAAAAGAGTGGAATGAATTCAAAACAGAGGTTTGTTCTTGGGAGCTTGATAAATATTCAAATATTTATTAGTATGTAAAACGAGCTAGTTAAAAGTCGGACTGCTCAAATAATAATAATTAAAAACCATTTTTATATGAACATCAAACCGCTTTCTGATCACATTTTAATTGAACCGGTATCTTTTGAAGAAAAAACCAAGACCGGTATTTTTCTGCCCCAATCAGCTGATAAAGAAAGGCCGGAGCAAGGCAAAGTAATTGCTGTTGGCCCGGGCAAAATGGGCAAGGCGGGCGCGAGAATGCCGCTGGAAGTTAAAGCCGGCGACACCGTGCTTTTCACCAAATACGGCCCCAGCGAGATAAAGGTTGACGGCAAGGACTATCTCATTGCCAAACAAGATGATATCCTCGCTATTCTTGGATAAATCCAAGAATAGCGAAATGACTAATGACAAATGTCTAATGTCTAATAAAATAACTAATATCAAATGACAAATGTCTAAAATTAGTCATTAGTCATTAGGATTTAGACATTTTAATAATATGGCAAAACAAATTTTATACTCCGAAGAGGCAAGGCAAAAACTAAAAGCCGGCGTTGATAAATTAGCCAACGCGGTTAAAGTTACTTTGGGCCCCCGAGGCCGCAATGTAGTTTTAGACAAGGGCTATGGCTCCCCCACCATCACCAATGACGGGGTAACTATTGCTAAAGAAATCGAGTTAGAAGACAAAATTAAAAACATGGGAGCGGAAATTGTTAAAGAGGTCTCTACCAAAACCAATGACGCGGCCGGCGACGGCACCACTACCGCGGTTGTTTTAGCTCAGTCGCTGATACAGCAGGGCTTTCGCAATGTGGCGGCCGGCGCTAATCCCTTGGCCTTAAAACACGGCATTGAAAAGGCGGCTGAAGTAATAGTGGCTGAATTGAAAAACATTTCCAAACCAATTGCCGGTAGAGAAGAGATAGCCCAAGTGGCCACTATTTCAGCTGAAGACGCTGAAATGGGCAACTTGATTGCTGAAGTAATTGACGAAGTAGGTAAAGACGGCGTAGTGACTGTGGAGGAATCAAAAACCTTTGGCCTTTCCAAAGAAATGGTTAAGGGTATGCAGTTTGACAAGGGTTATGTTTCCCCATATATGGTAACCAACGCGGAAAAAATGGAAGCGGTTTTAGAAGACGCGCCCATTTTAATCACCGACCGCAAAATTGCTTCTATTCAGGAAATTTTGCCCATCTTAGAGCAAATCGCCAAGGGCGGCAAGAAGGACTTGGTGATAATCGCTGATGAAATTGAAGGCGACGCTTTGGCTACTTTAGTGGTGAACAAATTGCGAGGCGTTTTGAATGTTTTGGCCATTAAAGCTCCGGGCTTTGGCGACCGCAGAAAAGAAATGTTGGAAGACATCGCGGTGGTTACCGGCGGCACGGTTGTTTCAGAAGACAGGGGCATGACTTTGGAAAAAGTAACTCTGGATAACTTGGGCAAGGCCAGACGAGTGGTAGCCACCAAAGAAAAAACCATTATTATTGACGGCGCTGGCAGTAAAGAAACCATTGAAAAAAGAATTAAACAAATCAAGGCCGAGCTGGAAAATTCTACCTCGGATTTTGACAAAGAAAAATTGCAAGAACGGCTGGGCAAGCTTTCGGGCGGTGTGGCGGTGATCAAAGTAGGCGCCCCGACGGAAGTTGAACAAAAAGCCCGCCAGCATAAAGCCGAAGACGCTTTGGCGGCCACTAAGGCGGCGGTGGAGGAAGGCATTGTGCCGGGTGGCGGCGTGGCTTTAATCAGAGCGGCCAAAGTGTTGGCTAATTTACAAGTTGATACCGAAGAAAAAATCGGCGTGGCTATTTTAGCCAAAGCGGTGGAAGAGCCCTTGCGAATGATTGCCAACAACGCGGGCGTGGAAGGTTCAGTGGTTGTTGAATATGTTAAAAAGCAAGAAGGCGGCCAGGGCTTTAACGCGCAATCCAGAAAATACGAGGATTTGCTCAAGGCCGGCATTATTGACCCCACCAAAGTAGTTAGAAGCGCTCTGCAAAACGCGGTTTCCGGGGCGAGCATTTTGCTAACCACCGAAGCGGTGGTGGCGGAAAAACCCAAAGACAAAGACGACAAACCAATGGGTATGCCCCAAATGGGAGGAATGGACTACTAAACAAATAGAGATGGTTGCAAAACTATTTCGTAGCGAAATTTTAGATTTTCGAGCGAGGCGAGGAAGACGAGCAAAATGTTTTGAGGCCGTAGCCCAGCTACGGCGAAAAGCATTTTGCGAAGTCTGACG
>Ga0210016_1003540_pt1 | contig 13677 bp, 17 predicted proteins | sample CryGeyCG2014_300_FD_185454 | JGI IMG/M metagenome (GOLD analysis project Ga0210016, IMG submission 185454) | Groundwater microbial communities from aquifer - Crystal Geyser CG02_land_8/20/14_3.00 (SPAdes) (version 2) | ecosystem: Environmental > Aquatic > Deep subsurface > Groundwater | place... | reverse complement strand
CCGAACATGACGACCGGTCCGAACTGGTCGTCATGGAAGAGGCCGGCGACAACCTCCCGGCGACCGGAGAGCATCGGCTGAATCAGATACCCCTCCAGCTCCGCCCCCGCCGCCCCGGCCACCTCTGTCGCCGCCTGCCTTACCTCCCCGGCGTCCTTGAGATTCAGACGGACGAGGCCCCGTTCCGTCTTGTGCGTCAGCTTTGTTCCGAGCCCCTTCAGCACGACGGGAAACCCGATCTCCTCCGCCTTGGCCACCGCCTCCTCCGGCGTGGCCGCAATCGACTCCTTCACGACCGGCACGCCGAATTGTCTCAGAAGCTCCTTGGATTCCGCCTCGGTGAGGGCGGTCCGCCCCTCTGCTTTCGCCTTCCGGATCAACGCCGCTGCATCCATACCGTCTCCCTTTTTAAGATGACCACCCCTTTGCGGGCGGGTATTTTTTCAAGGGGGACCTTACCACACGCCGGAAATGAGCGCAATTCTGATAACCCCTCACGGTTCACTTATTTCCGATACGACAGGAGCGTCTCGTAGAAGTGCGGCGTGGACGAGCCGAGAACGAGGGGCTCCACCTGCAGGAAGAGTTCTTCCCGGTCGTCGCTCAGGTGCATGTCCATGAAGGTCTCCTTCGATTCATGCTCGACCACGGCCGCGTAACGGCTGCCGCCATCGATCGGCCCGAGGAGCGTCCGGGAGATGAAGCCCGGATGTTTTGCGAAGACTTGACTGGAATTGTGGAACCACTCCCGGAAGGTCTCCTCCTTCCCCGGCTTCGGCGGCGCAAAATCGATCAGATTGACAAACGTCCCCGGCTTCGTTGCCAGGACGGAGTCCCGTTCCGGCTCGTCCGCCAGCGGCGTCTTGATCACGAGAAAAACCAGCGGCTCCATCGATTCGTTCCGAATTCCCATCTGCGCACCCTTCGGGATCCGGAGGAGCTTACCCGGCCCCATCCGAACGCTCTCGCCCCCCGCGGAGAAGACCCCCTCGCCGCGAACCACCTGAACCGTCACCGGGGCGTCGGCCATGTGGACAGGCACCTCCTTCCCCGGCTCCAGGCCGACCTGACGGATCTTCAAATTCGGCTCATCCACGAGCGACGCAACGCCGCGCCCTTCATAGCTGAACACCTCCCTGCTTTTGAGATCGATAACATCCATTTTTACACCTCCAGTCCGAGAAGTGAGGGGTTGGGACTTTTGAAAAATACCCCCACTTTGTCATTCCCGCGAAAGCGGGAATCCAGAAGGTCTTGAAAGGACTAGATTCCTGCTTTCGCAGGAATGACGATTTGCCGATTTTCAGGGCAGCCTCTTCCCCTCCAGCGCGATCTCCTCCAGGCCCCGCCGGTCGAGGATCCGGATCTGCGCCCCCCGTAAGCGGATCAACCCCCGGCGGTTCAGCTTGGCGAGAATCCGGGAGAGGGTCTCCGGAATCGTCCCCAGGAGCGCCGCGAGCTGACCCTTGGAGACATCCAGATTCACCGTTCCTTTGCCGTCCCGGCCACTCAGGTAGAGCAGGTATTTGGCAAGCCTTCCGGGAACCTCCTTTAGCGACAGATCCTCGATGAGCCCGGCGAACTGCCGGAGGCGCATCGACAACTGCGCCATCATGTTCAGGGCAAGGGCCGGATCCTGCCGGATAAGGCTGCTAAAGGCCACGCGCGGAAAGAAAAGAACGGTTGACGGAAGCGCGGCCACGGCATCCGCCGGAAATCCCTGACCGGTAAAAACAGAAACCTCGCCAAAGGACTCCCCCGGCCCGCAGAGGTGCAGGATCTGCTCTTTCCCCTCCGTGGAGACCTTGAAAATCTTTATGCGGCCCCCGCAGACCACGTAAAATCCCGTCCCCTCATCGCCTTCCGAGAAGATCCGCTCTCCTTTCCGGAAGGAACGACTCACGCCGATCCGGGACAGCGCCTCGTACTGCGCCCGCAAAAGGCCGCTGAAAAGGGGAATCCCGGCCAGTTGTCCGGCTACATCCGCCATTTTGGTCTCCATCGGAGAAATGATCTACACATCCCTTTGACGGATGTCAAAGCCCTTTTCGGAATATTCCTGGGAGGACCGATCACTTCCGCCGCTATTGTTGACAGGATGGGCAGAACCATGTCCCTCGCCCACCCTGGGTGATCCGTTCGATTTTGCCGCCGCAGCGTCGGCAGATTTCGCCTTGGCGGGCATAAACCGCGAGATGGTCCTGATTCGTGCCGCTGCATCCGAAGAGATCCCGCCAGTCCGAGACCGTCGTTCCGCGGCAGGCGACAGCCCGTTCGAGGATCGCGACAGACATCTTCGCCACCTTCCGCCATTCCGCCGGCGACAGCCCGGACGAGGGTCGCCTTGGGTCGATCCCCGCCGCAAAGAGGATCTCGCAGGCGTAGATATTTCCGATCCCGGCGATCAGCCGCTGATCCATCAGAAAAGATTTCACCGGGCGCCGCCGCGTCCGGGCGATCTCCCGAAGACGGCGCGCCGAAAGCCCTCCAAGAGGATCTTCCACAAGCGCAGGGGCGCTCGAAACCGGTTGCACGGTGAAGGTCGCAAACCGCCGCGGATCAATGAGGATAAGCGTTCCAGCGGGAAAAGCGATCACCAGACGGCTGTAAGAAGGAAAAGGGGGAACGCCGCCTTTCTGCCAGAAAAGCCTTCCGGACATCCGGAGATGAAGCTCTGCCGTCAGACCGCCGCTGATGCAGATCTGCAAGAATTTTCCCCGGCGTTTCACGGCTTCGACCCGCCGCCCAACCAGCCCCTCGATTGTCCCCAGCCGGGCATCGAGGATCTCGATTCGGAGGATCTCCTCACCCGGCAGAATGGTTTTCAACTGGCGGCAGAGCGTTTCGACCTCAGGAAGTTCCGGCATCGTGCGTTCTCCTCGAATAGAAAAAAGCGGCCGGGCGTCGGCGCGTTTGTCCCTGTCTGTCGTGCGATTCTAACCGACGGAACTGCCTTGTCAAGAAGAAAAGGGGGTGGGTGAAAAATCAGGGCTCCCCCCTCTCTTTGAAAATCGGACACGAAAGTTCTCTTTTGCTGTTAGCAGGAACCATAAGTTCCGTTTTTACTTTCTCGATGTGTTATCGTATGTTACATATCATTTCAGTTCATACACCGCGCGCCGGGAAGACATTTCCGTAAATACAGGAACTTCTCGTTCCCATAACAATGGGGGGTTTTTATAAATAATGCTGATATAATGGCATGTTGCGTCGATGGCACGGATCTTCCAGTGTATCTCAACATCGTTTGTCCGGCGGACAGATTCCGGGAACGGCTTTTCACCGCACCGGAGCAAAGATTTTTGCGGCGCCTGAAAGATCTTCCGCCCCTGGAGAGGCGGCTGCGAGGAACCAAAAGACGAACGAACGGCGAGGATGATGCGATATGGCTCTGCCCAAGGGAAAAACAGTCACTCTGACGGGGATCGTCATCCCGGCGGACTGGAACGACCGTCAGGAGGTAATCGTTGCAGCCCTCGCCACAGCGGATGAAAAGGAGTACCGAATCTGCATGACGAAAAAGGGGAAAGAGCTCCTAAGCGCGCTCCAACGCGAGGTCGAGGCGACCGGCGTCCTGGATCAGGATGAAAAAGGCAGGAATGTGATCACCGTCAGACGCTATATCGTCAAGTAAACAGAAGGATTACGGCCATGCCGCCCCGTCGAAATTATCTATTGACAGACCCATTTGGAAGGAGTAGATGCTCGACGAAAATGAACAGGGATGGTTGCATCGTGACATTTGCTTACAAAATACAGAGATCCCGAAAGCCATGACGATTTCCAACAAGAAGAGAGGCTTCGTCCTCTCTTCTTGAGCATTTAAGAACATAAGGAGGCATTAAACAGATGGAAAATGAGACACTTTTTGCGGAAGAGGCGGAACCTCCAGGTAGTAGGACCGGCAACGGTCTGCAACTTTACAATGAACATGTAGGCGCATCCTTAGACACCCTCTTCACCCTCGCTGCGGTTCCGGCCAGACCGGCGCCGAGGCTGTCCGCTTTCAGCGACAGCAGGGCGAGGGCCTTCCGGAAACGTTTTTTCCCGAACACAACCCTCAAGGAATGGAACGACTGGCATTGGCAGCTTCGCAACCGCATCCGCGACGCGGAAACGCTGGGGCGAATGATCCGCCTGTCGGAGGATGAGCTCCACGCGATGATCGGCGCGGCAGGCGCCATCCCGCTTGCAATCACCCCCTACTACATGAGCCTGATCGATCCGTGGAACCCGCGTCAGGCGCTGCGGCGGACGGTCGTGCCCACCGTGCACGAGCACTTCCGCAGCAGCGGCGAGGCGGATGACCCGCTCCACGAGGATGAGGACAGCCCGGTCCCCGGGATCGTCCACCGCTATCCGGACCGTGTCCTGTTTTTAGTGACGGGGTTCTGCTCGACCTACTGCCGGTACTGCACCCGGTCGCGGATGGTCGGCCACCCGGGCAACCATTGCCAGAACACCGAACAGTGGGAAAAGGGCCTCGCGTACATCGCGTCGCACCCGGAGGTCCGGGACGTCCTCCTCTCCGGCGGCGACCCGCTGACCCTGGCCGACGAACAATTGGAGTGGCTGCTCGCGCATCTGCGGCGGATCCCGCATGTGGAGTTGATCCGGATCGGCACGAAGGCGCCGGTCGTCCTCCCGCAGCGGATCACGCCCGCGCTGGTAAAGATGCTCAAACGGTACCATCCGCTCTGGATCAGCATCCACGCGGCCCATCCGGACGAGCTGACCCCGGAGACGGCCCGCGCGTGCATGCGCCTGGCCGATGCGGGGATTCCGCTCGGAAGCCAGACGGTCCTGCTTTCCGGAATCAACGACGACGTGGAGACCATGAAGCGCCTCGTCCACGGCCTGCTGAAGATCCGGGTCAAGCCCTACTACCTCTACCAGTGCGACCCCATCCCCGGCTCGTCCCATTTCCGGACCCCCGTCTCGAAAGGGCTGGAGGTGATCCGGGGCCTCCGGGGATTCACCACCGGCTATGCGGTGCCGACCTACGTCATCGACGCCCCCGGCGGCGGCGGGAAGATCCCGCTCCTGCCGGAATACGTCGAGGGACGCGAGGGGGGCGACCTGCTGCTGCGCAACTACGCGGGAAAGCTCTTCCGCTATCCGGACTGCCCCGCCGCCGACAGCGTCCTCCACTGAGAAAAAACCCCCTGCCATCCTTCGACAAACTCAGAATGACAGGGTTTGGAAATAATCGGGAGCTGTCCCCCTTTTTTAAGGAATGAGCGTGAAGATCGGCATCACGTACGACCTGCGGGATGATTACATCGCCGAGGGCTACACGGAGGAAGAGACGGCGGAGTTCGACCACCCGCGGACGATCGCCGCGATCGAAGAGACGCTGCGCGATCTCGGCTATGAGACAGACCGGATCGGCCACCTCCGGGCGCTGACCCGGCGCCTCGTCGCCGGCGACCGCTGGGATCTCGTCTTCAACATCGCCGAAGGGCTCCGGGGGGTCGGCCGCGAGGCGCAGGTCCCGGCTCTCTTGGACGCCTGGGAAATTCCGTACACCTTCTCCGACCCGCTGGTGCTTTCGCTCACGCTGCACAAGGGGCTGACGAAGCGGGTGATCCGCGACCTCGGCATCCCGACGCCGGATTTCGCCGTCGTCGAGACGCCGGAGGAGATCGCGGCTGTGGCGCTGCCCTTTCCGCTTTTCGCCAAACCGGTCGCGGAGGGGACGGGGAAGGGGGTCACCGCCGCATCGAAGATCGCAGACCCGGTGGGACTCGATCGCGTCTGCCGCGCGTTGTTAGCGGTTTTCCGGCAGCCCGTCCTCGTCGAGACCTTCCTGCCGGGCAGGGAGTTCACCGTCGGGATCATTGGGACCGGCGCAGCGGCATTTGCTCCCGCGGTGATGGAGGTTCATCTCACAAAAAAGGCGGAAAAAGAGGTCTATTCTTACGCGAACAAGGAGGATTGGCACGGGCGAATCGAGTACAGCCTCGCCGCGGACTCGATGGCGCGGGCGGCCGCGGAAACGGCGCTGGCCGTCTGGCGCGGCCTCGGCTGCCGCGATGGGGGGAGGATCGATCTGCGCGCTGACTCGGAGGGGACGCCGAATTTCATCGAGGTGAACCCCCTGGCGGGTCTCCGGCCCGAACACTCGGATCTGCCGATCCTCTGCGAACTCGCCGGGATGCCTTACCGGGAGATGCTCGCCGGGATCATGCGCTCCGCCCTTCGCCGGATATAAATAGGGGCGCTGTCCCCCTATTTTATTCCCCCTATTTTATTCAATTACCTCCCGAGGTAATTGCAAAACCATTTGTCATTCCCGAATGCCTCTATCGGGAATATGGTTTTTCAAGCCGTTAGAACCAGATTCCCGCTCAGAATCGTTGCGGGAATGACAGAATGGGGAGTTTTGCAATTGGCTCTCCCTTATTAATATTTTGGGTATGCCGTATGAAAATTGCCGTCACCCACGGAGAGGTGGGCGCAGGGGCAGGAAGGGACGAACAGGATGCCCTCACGCAAGTTTCTTTTGTCTCCCGGGGTCTTGCCGCCCTCGGCCACGAGCCCGTGGCCCTCCCCATCTCGCTGAATCTCGCTGCGGCCGCGCAGACGCTTGCTTCGCTGCGGCCCGCGATGGTCTTCAACCTTGTTGAGACGATTGCCGGAAAGGGTAACCTGATCCACCTCTTTCCCGCCCTCCTCGACGCGCTGAAAATCCCTTACACCGGCGCGGGGACGGAGGCCATGTTCCTCACGTCCAACAAGCTCATCGCGAAGCGGTGGCTTGCCGCCGCCGGCCTCCCGACGCCTCCGTGGTTCACGGGAAACGAATCGGGACAGGATTGTGCAGATGGTTCGCCATTCATGATTCCTCTCGACAAACACGGGGCAGGTTTTGATGCGGCATCCCGTCCTGCGCTGGATTCCCGCTTTCGCGGGAATGACAGTATGGACATTTATGGTTTCCGGGGCAATAACCGCTCACGCGACGACGAGGCCCGCCCTGCGCTCCCGCCCGCCGCGCCGAGCCTGCCGAGAGCGGAGGCGTGGCTCATCAAATCGGTTTGGGAGCATGCCTCCATCGGCCTCGACGAGGATTCGGTCCTTTTCGGGGCGGACCGCAAAAGGCTCCTCGCGGAGATGGACGCCCGCTGCGAGGCGTTGGGCGGGGCCTGCCTGGCCGAGGCCTACATCGACGGCCGGGAGTTTAACCTCTCCCTGCTGGCGGGCGAGGGCGGGCCGGAGGTCCTGCCCCCGGCCGAGATCCGCTTTGACGGCTACCCGCCGGGGAAGGTCCGCGTCGTCGGCTACCGGTCGAAGTGGGAGGAGGGGACATTCGAGTTCGCGAACACCCCCCGGAGCTTCCAATTTCCCGCACAGGACGACCCGTTGCTTTCACAACTAACGGAACTTGCGCGCAGGTGCTGGAAAATCTTCGATCTGCGGGGATACGCGCGGGTCGATTTCCGTGTGGACAAAGCGGGGCGGCCCTGGATCCTCGAGGTGAACGCGAATCCCTGCCTCTCGCCGGACGCCGGGTTCTTTGCGGCGACCCTTCGGACCGGCCTGACGTTCCCGGAGGTCCTTTGCCGCATCATCAAAAAGGTGACATCTTAAATGCTGAAACCACTTATATTGTTAACATTTTTACCTCTTATGAGGCAGCACCTGAAGCTGGATTACCTCTGGGCGGGATTCTGTCTCGTCGGAGCGGCCTATTTCATGTTCCGGGGAGACCTCCCCCATGTCTGAAAAAAATCGGGAGTTGTCCCCCCTTTTCCGCGGGGAGGTGACGCCGGGGGACCGGCAGGCGGTCGGTCGGCTCGTCCGCGCGACGGGATTTTTCTCGGAAGAGGAAATCGGCATCGCCGTCGAACTCGTCGAGAAGCGGCTGGCCAAAGGCGACGCGAGCGGCTACTTCTTCCTTTTTGCCGAAGCGGGAAATCGGCTGATCGGCTACGCCTGCTTCGGCCCGATCCCCGGAACCGTGCACAGCTTCGACCTCTACTGGATCGCCGTGGACCCCGGGGAGCAGGGACGGGGAGTCGGCCGCAAACTCATGGCCATGTCGGAAATGCTCATGGCGCAAAGCGGGGGAATGCGCGTCTATGCGGACACCTCCTCCCGCCCCCTTTACGAACCGACCCGGGCCTTCTATCTTTCCTGCGGCTATGTTCGGGAGGCCTTCCTCGCCGATTTCTACGCTCCGGGCGACGGCAAGGTCATCTTCGTCAAGCCCCTTTTCCCACGGTTGCACTGAAAATCTGCATTCTATTCTTGCGTCCTCCCATGCCGTATGGTAATGGCTGCCATTACCTCTGATCATGTAAAAGTCAACCTGCTCCACAAGAGCAGGAAACGGCGCGGCGCTCGGGATGCAGCGCCGCTTCTTGTACAGCACAGGCATGATGCAGGAAGGAGCAAAGCCATGAGATTCATCCCCAGGGAAGAAAAATTCTTTGACCTGTTCGAGGAGCTGGCCGACCGGATCGAGGTCGGGGGCAAGCTCTTCCTGGAAATGGTGGAAAGCGGCGCCTACACCGAGGCGCAGACCGCCCGCCTCAAGGAGATCGAGCACGAGGCGGACGTCATCACCCACCGGACCTACGCAAAGATGCACACCTCCTTCCTCACGCCGCTCGACCGCGAGGACATCTACTGTCTTGTCAATAAAATGGACAGCATTCTCGATATGACGGAGGCGTCCGCCGCGCGCATCATCCTCTACCGGGTAAAAGACCCATCGCCGACGATCGTCGATCAGGCCAAGATCCTGAACGAGGCGATCGGAAAACTCAAGGTGATCATCCTCGGCCTTCGGGACATGAAGAACGCCCCGCAGATCCTTCAGGCTTGCGTCGAGATCAACACCCTGGAAAATGCCGGTGACGTGATCCTGAGAACGACGATGGCCCGTCTCTTCGAAAACGAGCCCGACGTCCGCGAGCTGATCAAGTGGAAGGAGATCCACGAGCGGATCGAAGAGGCGATCGATGTCTGCGAGGACGTCTCCAACATCGTGGAGGGGATTGTCCTGAAAAATGGCTGATACGGTTATTGTCATTTTCCTCGTTCTGACGGCGCTGGCGTTTGACTTCATCAACGGCTTCCACGACTCGGCAAACGCCATTTCGACCGTTGTCTCAACGCGGGTCCTCTCTCCCCGCCAAGCGGTTCTCTGGGCAGCCTTCTTCAATTTCATCGCCTTCTTCCTCGTCGGCGTTCCTGTCGCCAAGACGATCGGCACCGGGATCATTCGTCCCGATATCATCAGCGATGCGGTGGTCTTCGCGGCGCTCGGCGGGGCGATCGTCTGGAACCTGATCACCTGGTACTTCGGCCTGCCGAGCAGCTCCTCCCATGCCCTGATCGGCGGCCTGATGGGCGTTGGATTCGTGAAAGGGGGGATGAAGGTCCTCGTCCTCTCCGGGATCACGAAGACGGCGATCTTCATCGTCCTCTCCCCCGCAATCGGCATGGCGCTGGGGCTCGTCTTCATGGTCACCGTCCTGAACCTTTGCCGGAACTCCACGGTCTATCGGGCGGACCGGATCTTCCGGAGACTCCAACTGCTCTCCGCCGCTGTCTTCAGCATGGGACACGGGATGAACGACGCCCAGAAGACGATGGGAATCATTGCGATGGTCCTTTTCGGCCGGGGGATGTTGGGGCCGGTTTTCCATATCCCCATTTGGGTGGAAATCGCCTGCTACACGGTGATTGCTTTGGGAACGATGGCGGGTGGATGGCGGATCGTCAAGACGATGGGAACCAAAATCACGAAACTCCGGCCGATGGGGGGGTTCTGCGCGGAGACGGCGGCCGCCGGGGCAATCATCGGGGCTTCGCTGGCCGGCATCCCCGTGAGTACGACCCACACGATTACCGGCGCTATCGTCGGCGTCGGCGCAACGCACCGCATCAGAGCGGTGCACTGGGGGGTGGCGGGGACCATCGTTTGGGCCTGGGTCCTGACGATTCCCCTCACGGCGCTCATCTCCGCCGCGATTTACGCCCTCCTGACCGTCTGGTAATTACGTCTTTTCCTTCCGATAGAATTCCTCGTACATCTCCCAGATCGCGATGAGCAGGGAGGTGATGACGGGACCGATGACGAAACCGGAGAAACCAAACAGGATGATCCCCCCGAGCGTCGAGAGGAAGATGAGCAGCGGGTGCATTTCGACATCCTTGCCGATCAGGATGGGGCGAAGCACGTTGTCCACCGTGCTGATCACGAGGAACCCGACGGCGAGAATCAGGACCCCTTCCCAGATATGCCCCGTCAGCAGCATCAGGATGCCGGCGGGCGCCCAGATGATGGAGCAGCCGACCAACGGGACGATGGCCATCAGAATCATAAGAAGCCCCCAGATCAGCGCCCCCTCAACGTCCGTCACGAAAAAGACGATCCCCCCCAGCGCCCCCTGGGTGCCGCCGATGATCAGCGTTACCTTCAGCGTCGATTTCGCCGTCACGATGAACCGTTCGTAGAGGAACTTCTCCCGCCCCATCCCCAGCGGAAGAATCTTCATCGCCATCCGGAGGAACCGCTCCCCGTCGCGGACGAAGAAAAAGAGGGTGTAGAGCATGATCGCGAATTGGCCCAGCAGGCCGAGGGTGTTCTGCGTCAGATCCGTCAGGTGGACGAAGATGTATTTCGTGATCCCTTGCGCGACCTCCGTGGTCTTTGCAATCAGCATCGCCTTGTTGATGTGGAAAAGATGGGCGATGGAATTGTTCGTAACCGTGTTGATGAGGTGCTGGAAATTCTGGTCCATGTGTTTCGCGTCGGGGCTCAGGGTGGCGTAGATCCGGACGGATTCGTTGAAGACGAGCGTTCCGATGATCCCCGCGGGCAGCAGGATGATCAGCGCGATCAGGAGAAAGAGAATCGCTGTGCTCAGGTTCGGGCGGTTCAGTTTCCCATTGATCCGGCTGTAGAGAGACCGGAAGACGCCGGCGATGACGGCGGCCCAGAAGATCGGGAAAAAAAAGGGCTTCAAAAGGTAGAGGAAGAGGATCGTCACCATTCCCAGGATGACGAAAAAAGGGATATTGCTCTCTTTCATGTTTCCCATCGCTTCAACGCCTCAACGAATTCATTCGTGTTCCCTTGCGTTCTCATATCCGGGGACAGATTTCAAATCTGTCCCCCCATTTCCCAGGTTTAAAACATGCCGCCGTCCCGATATCATTCGTGGCGCTTGCCGGTGAGGCTCTCGATCTCAATCCGGATGATCGTCGTTTTGGCGAGGGTGTCGTCCGGGTAGGCGTAAGGTCCTTGCGCGCGGTAATGGTCCATTATCCGGTCCAGAGCGAATCGTTTCTCCGCCGGATCCAAGACGAGGATCGCCCGGCCAAAGCCGATGACGCTTTCGTAGCGCGCGCCCCACCCGCACGATACCGGCCCCTGTCGGATTTCCCGCAGAAAATCAATCTCGAAGCAGACCCGGTCGTTTCGCCGGAGGATGTCGAGCTTCCGCCCCTCGGTAGCGCAGTGGAGAAAGAGGCAATTCTCCCCGAGACCGAAATTCATCGGGACGACATAGGGCGTCCCGTCGTCGCAAAGCCCGATCCGACAAACGAGCGCCTCCTCCATGACCGCCCGGATCGCCGATTGATCGCTGATTTCCCGATTTGCTCTTCGCATCTTTTCTCCTCCTTGCTTCCATCAAACATTGCCGGCGTATTATAGGACATGCCGCCGGAAATTGGAAGGTCAGAACTGATTACATCGTGGGAGATGGCTCCATCTCAGAAGGTGGAACGAAAGCGGAACGATAACATGCAATCATGTTAGGTATTTGGATCAATTGTGAGACGAAAGCGGAACGATAAATCCGCACCGACCGTCCTATCCGGGCGTTCAGGCCCAATCGGCTCCCAAATCTCTCGAACTCCGCTCCAAGAATGTCGCTGCCCCCGTTTTTAATAATGAAAAAATAAAGCAGTGATGCTATAAGATCAACATCTTCCTTTACGCGGCCCTGGAAGACGATTTTCAACAAAAGGATGAATGCAGGAAAGGAGGTTTGCCATGCCTACCGCAATGGAACAGCGATTGGACAGGTTGGTCCATGAACTGAACGAAATCAAAAAAGAGATGATTCTGCAGAAAGTGCAGCCCGTTGCCAGAGCCGTCCGAAAAATCAACGCCTGGAAATCGCTTGGAGAGAAGATTTCCGTCCGGTGGGATCATGTTTCCGCCGTTGATGAAATCAGGCAGCAGCGGGATAGGGTATGCCATAAATAAAAGGAGAATGACCATGTCACAAGTCGAAATGCTTGAGCAGACTGTCAAACAGCTCAGTCCCGGTGAGCGTGCCGCTTTTCGCTCCTGGTTTATCGAATTTGATGCAGCCGAATGGGATCGTCAGATAGAAATGGATAGCGAGACCGGCAAGCTGGGCAGGTTAGCGCAATACGCCATTGAGGAACATAAGGCGGGAAAGACGCAACGCATTTGAACCACTTTGCTTCATCGGCCTTCTGGGATTGCTACCGGAGATTGCCACAAAGCATTCAAGAGCTCGCCGATGCACACTTCGCTCTGTTAAAAGAAAATCCGTCTCACCCATCCCTCCACTTCAAGAAAACCGGTAATTACAGATCAGTCCGTATAGGGTTTCATTTTCGGGCGCTGGCTGTTGAGATACCTGAAGGTCTGTTGTGGTTCTGGATAGGAAGCCACGCTGATTACGACAAAATCATCGAATGAAATCCTGGTTTCCTCTTCCGAGGCGGCAGGTTTCCCGTTCTTATCGGCGCAGAAATATCGTAGCGGCCCCTCGGCGATAGCGCCTTCGGTCGGTGTCCCGTTCCATTTAATCAGACAAGACATGATCAGCTAATCTGAAAATCTACACTCAGCAAGGGACATGACAAACCCGTCAGGGGCTGGCGTGGCCCTTGCCCCTCCTGGGGCGGGATGCCGGGGATGTCTGCGGGAAGAAAACGCCGCACGAAGAAAAGCAAGGGCGATGCCGGTCCATGGGGCAGCGGAAATTCCGCCTATCTATCGAAATACCCCTTGACTAATCGGCGAAAATTTGTTCAGTTTCGCTTGCATGCAAAAATTGCGATGCTTTGAAAACGTCTTCTGATCCGGCAGCGCACCTTTTGGGAACATTTTCCGGGAAGGGAAGCCATGGAAAAATCAACCGACAGACCCCGCGTCTCTGAAAAGGAGAGCGGGGTTTTGTGCTTTCCGGGAGCATGTCGGCTACCTGGAGGAGGACCTGTTGCGGATCGAGGCGAACGGCAAGGCATTCGGGGGATTTCTTTCAACGAATCCCCAAACTGGCGGGTTGTTCCGTTTATGATAAATAGCGATTATTTAAGTCAGCAAAATAATCATGAATATGAAGATATTGCGCTTTTTTCTGTCCACGATGTCGTGGCACTCAACGCCTGCCATATTCAAGGCTAATAATGACAGCAAAAAAAAATGTAATCCCTATTATTGATCTTTTTGCCGGCCCGGGTGGTCTCGGAGAGGGTTTTTCTGCACTTGGAGAAAGGGAAGGGATGTCGTTTTTCAAGGTCCTTCTCGCTATTGAAAAAGAGAAAGCAGCCCATAGAACCCTTCTATTATGAAGATTATTCAGGCAATTCCCCTTGGGGGAGGTTCAAGAAGAGTATTATGACTTTCTGCGCGGCATACTTTTGGAATTGATAGATGAATCGAGCTTACTATTC
>Ga0210016_1003536_pt1 | contig 13682 bp, 12 predicted proteins | sample CryGeyCG2014_300_FD_185454 | JGI IMG/M metagenome (GOLD analysis project Ga0210016, IMG submission 185454) | Groundwater microbial communities from aquifer - Crystal Geyser CG02_land_8/20/14_3.00 (SPAdes) (version 2) | ecosystem: Environmental > Aquatic > Deep subsurface > Groundwater | place... | reverse complement strand
AGTATCAGCCCTGCCCTGTACACTTCGGCCGTTAGTACGGCAAGCGGAACGGGAACGCTCAGTGTGTTGTAGCCGACATTGCACGCCGTCACCGTGCCGGCCGCTCGCGTTCCATCTGCTCCGCACGCTGGACGGCTCCCCGGTTGGTGTGGCTTGCGACGGCCTTGGCTTCACGGGTAGGGTGCCGGTCGTCACCAGTTGCGGCACTAAGTGTTCCACCACTGGACTCCCGTGCCGCCTCACGCGCATGGACCGGACACCAGCGGCGGCTACGGCGACGACGGCTACGGCGACGGGCGTGCCGCCTCACGCGCACGGACCGGACGCCAGGCCGGACCTGTGCATGGGGTTCCCTCCTGTCCATGGGGTTCCCTCGTGCTTCCCGGTCGAGGTTCTCAAGCACGGCAGCGAACAGCCCGCCGATAGCTTGCCGCGCTACGTAGGGGGTCAGCTCTGGCGTCGATTCGACCTGTATCATCCACGGCCGGGACCGGCCCGCGTGCTCGGCTACCTGTGCCGCGCGAACGTCGAAGACGCCACGCACCAGCCGGATTGAATCGCCTCGAATCTGCATTCGTGTTCATCTCCTTGGGTGACGTTTGTTCAGTCTACCCTCAAACGTCGTTGACTGTCAACGACGCGCAGTAAAAGGGGGAAGCTGTTGCCTTCGGCGCCTTGGGTGGTCGAGGTCGCGTAGTGGCACCCTTGCGCGCTCGGCCAGCTCGCGCCACACAGGCTTTGCAGCAGGTGTTTCGCACCTGTGGCCCCATTCGCACGAACAGCGCTCCACAGCTCGGCGCCGCACATTCGCCGATAGCGCTCTGCCAACTTCCGTTGCCGTGCAGCTTCTCGCTCTGCAGCGCCGCCGCCTGCTCCGCGCCGACGGAAACGCACAGCTCCATAGCTGCCAGCAGCGCGAGGTCCGTGTAGAGTCGCCCGTCTGCCGATTGTCGTATCTCGATCTCGCACTCTCGCTCAAACAGCGCTCGGTCGTTCACGAAGTCCAATACCAGCTTAGTTGCGCTCGCCCGCCGCCACAGCTTCAGCAGCGCCTCCCGTTGGGCTTCGTCGGTCACGGTGTGTTCTTCCAACCGTGCCAGGTCCCGCGCCAGGTGTTGCACGTCTCGCAGTTCGTCGCGCAGCTCGGCAGGCACCTGGTCGCTCTCCGGGTCCGTGTTGAGGACCTGCTCCACGATAGCCCGCCGCTTCTTCGGGTCCTCCAGCGCAACCGCCAGCGCCGCGGCGAAGTCGGCGCCCATCGGCCGCCCGTCCTCGCCCGCGGGTCCCTGCACGTCGGTGGACAGCTCCGGGGTGGCGTCGTCAGCGTCCAAGTCGACCGGGACCATGTGGTCCTGGTAGCCGAACCAGAAGAGCACCTTGTCCTTGAGTTCGGGACGCTCTTTCCTCAGTTGCTCGGCACGCTCGACGGCGGCCCGCGGGGTTCGTCGTGGTCGCGGGCGCCGTAGCTCCCGCTCGATGTCGTCAACCATGCTCGGTCGCTTGCTCATGTCTCACCTGCGTGTCTCGTGGCGCTCAGTGCCCGCCTGTGGCGTCGTTCTGCTCGGGACGGGTTAGCTATCGTCTGGCGCCGTCGTCGCCGTGTAGGGCATTCTCGTGCGTCGTTGGCTGTCAACTCTGTCAACCTTCCGTCAGGGTGCGGACCGTCCGCGTGAGCCGCTGCCACAAGCCGGCCGAAGTCGCCCGCGGGGGGGTGGTCGCCGGCGTCGGTTGCCTGGCAGTGCCGGTCAGTGCCACCGTTTGCCGGTCCGGTGCCTGCCGGTCAGTGCCGGTCTCTGCCGATAGCGCCTTTCGGGTCAGTTCGTCCACCTTCTCGCGCAGCCAGTCGCGCTCGGTCTGCAGCTCGCGGATACGGTCTCTGAGGTCCGCTGTGGCGCTCTGCTGCCATTCTCGCTCAGCCCGCAGTCGGGCCACTTCCGCCGCCAAGTCAGCCGTCACCGCGCCGCTGTGTGCCGGTGCCTGCCGGTCAGTGCCGGTCTGTTGCCGGTCCGTGCCTGCCGGTATCTGCCTGGCAGTGCTGGTCAGTGCCGGTATCTCAAGCTCCCGTCCGTGGGTCGCCGCGTAGCGCGCCAACTCGGCGCCGTCAATAACAACCATGTCACGCCCGCCGCGTTGCTCCGTGGTCACGCTCAGTTCGCCGGCGTCAACGCGACGCCTCACGGTGCGCTCGCTCTCGCCGAGGGCTTGGGCGGCTTGTGCGATCGTGTAGGTCATGCCGCCGCGGTCGCTCCGATCTGCTCGCCGGGTTCCCACGGCTCTGCCAGGGCCCGCAGGTCACCCGGTCGGACGAACACCTTCCGCCCGATCTTGAATGCTGGCAGCTTGCCGTCGCGAATCCACAGCCTGACGGTCTGCTCGTTGATCTCCAGTTCTTCGGCTACCCGCCGAATGGGAATGAAGCCTGTTGCTGGCACGTTGCCTGCCTCCTCTGCGTCGGCTTGTTCCTCAAGCCAGGTCAGGGCCCGCCCTCTCAAGGCCGGGTCCGAGTCGAGTAGCTCGGTCAGCTCGTCAAGGATCTGCTCTTTGGTCCGTTTGCTCATTGCTCAGGCCGCCTTTGCCAGAACGCGCGTCACTTGCTTGTGAGTCCATTCGGCGCCGCGCTTGGTCCGGTGTCCGCGCTCGTTCAGTTCCGCCGCAATGGCGTTGAAGCTCAAGCCCTGCGTCTTCAGTTCCTGAGCCAACCGGATGACCTTCTGCTCTGCCAGGTTGGGAATCAGTATCTTGACCGCGCCTTCAGTTGCGGCCACGTCATACCCGAAGGGAACGTCGCCGCCCGTCTTCTCGCCACGGCGCCGCTTGGCGCCCAGGGCCGCCGCTGTGCGTTGCCGGATGACCGCCCGCTCGTACTCAGCGAACGCGTCGACCATGTGGCGCATAAGCCCGCTCGCCGGGTCGTCATTCTCGGTGCCCTCGCCCGCCGCCGACACGATCCGGGCACCCGCCTTCTTCGCTTCCTTCTCGACCCACAGTGTCAGGAATAGGTCGCGCGCCAGCCGGTCGCGCTTCGCGACGGCTACCACGTCGCCGGGCTGCAGAGAGTCCAGCAGCTCGCCCAGGGCCGGCCGGTCCGCCTTGCTCCCGCTGATACCTTCGTCCGAGTAGACCGCTCCCGGTTCCCCGAATGCCTTGGTGATAGCCGCCACCTGTGCCTCAAGCCCGAGTCCGCTTTCCGCCTGCTCCTGCGTGCTCACTCTCAGGTATGCCTTCAGCATTTCGGGTCCCTCCTGTCAACTACCATACAAGTATACAACGATAGTTAGCAGGAAGTCAACAGTCAACGCGCCTTTTCCTTGGACACTACGGACGAAGTGTCCAACGGACCGCCCTGACGACACCCTCTTTTAGGTGTCGAATCTGCCGCGTGAGCCGCCCGGTGTACACGTGGGAACCCGCCTGTACACGGTGCCGCCTCGCGCGTCCGAACCGGACGACAGGACAGCTTCGGCAGATATCTGCGGAAGCTTCTCTCAGTGCCGCCTCGCGCGTCCGGACCGGACGACAGCGGACCTGTCCATGGGTGTCCTCCTGTCCATGGGGTGTCCTCCGCGTGCCGCTAACGTTTCCTCGTGGCCTGACGTTTCGCGCGTGCAACGGACCTTTTCTCGTGGGTGGGCTTTTCTCCGTGAGAATGCCCGCCAACCGCGCCACGTTTGCCCAGGACGCGACGAACCGCCCGGCGGAAGGTGGGAGTACTCGCGCGCGCCCGCAATCACGCGTGAACCGCCAGCGCGCATGTGTCTACAAACCCCTCTGACGACGCGCGAGAATGCCCTGTAACGAATTGGCAGGTAGGGAAGCCTTAGCCCGGGTTGCCCTCAGCAAAGGTGCCGTCAGGATGTCGCATGATGTCTCACCGTCCGTTTCTCGCGCCGACTATACGGCGTCGGGTCTGCGCATGCATAGGGGTTCCTCCGTTGCATGGGGTCCCCTCTCCGTCCGTCAGCGTGGTGCCGCTCTGCGTGGTCGGTCGCACCCACAGCTTGGGCTCGGTAACGGACAGTCGGCAGCAAGCCCACTACTGCCACAAGCGGAAACGGGGGGGAGTCTGAAGGGTCTGAATAGTCCGAAGTCAGTTTCCTGGTTATTGCCTCGTGAGAACTTCTAAGCTGCTAATGCCGAAAGTGACTTCGGACTATTCAGACCCTTCAGACTTCAGACCGATTCCCTGGTAGACGGTTGCGCCTTTGCCGTTCCGCTCGCGCTCAATACCACGTTCCGAGAGTCGTGAACCGAACCGCGTCTGCGTTTCCAGCCGTTCTCCCGTTTCCTGGCACCAGTCGGTGTAGACCGCGCGCATTGATTTCGCGCTCACCTCGTATCTGGGCCCCTCGACGCAGCATTCCGTGAGGAACCGCGCCAGCACGTCCATTTCAGCCCGATAGCCTGCCGTTGCCTGTCGGACAGGCTCCGGGGTTCCCAGTCCGTTCCTTTGCCAGTCGAGACAGCCACGGACGGCCCATGCAAGGATTCCGGGCAGCTCACTCTGCAGGGTACTTGACAGGGTCGAGTCTGCTTGCGGTCCGGTCGCCTCAGGATCCTCTTTCCGGTTGACGAACCGCACGTTGAAGGGAATCAGTCGAATGCGCCGCCAGATGGCGTGGTCGGTGCCCTTGATGACCGGCCGATGGTTCGCCGCCAGCCACACCTTGAACTCCGGTTTGAACTCGAACCACTCCGCCCGCAGGAACCGCGCTGCGATGGTGTCACTGCCCGTCATCTGCTTCACCATGGCTTCTGCCAGTCGGCGCCCTTCGTCGGTCTCGACGGCGCACACGAACCGGGCGCCCTTGAGCCGGGCCACGTCGTTGGGGATCTGGTCGCCCTGCTTTGACAGGAAGGTGCTCGCCGGTGTCTGCATGGCGTAGTCTGTCAGAAGGTCTTTGACCAGTTCGAGGAAAGTTGACTTCCCATTGCTCCCGTTGCCGTGCAGCACGATCAGAACTTGTTCCCGTGTGTCGCCGGTCAGCGAGTAGCCGACGGCCCGCTGCAGGAACGTCACCAGCGAGTCAACCTGCTCGCGCTCCCGGTTCGTCGCGTCCGGCTGCTCTCCCATGATCTGCCGCAGGAACAACTCCCACATCGGACAGGAAGCCTCGGGGTTGTAGTTGACAGGGACCAGTTTGGTCAGCAGGTCGCCGCGTCGGTGCTCCTGGAGTTCTCCAGTCCGCAAGTCAATGGTGCCGTTGGCCACGTTCAGCAGCCACGGGGCGCGGTCGAGTTCGTCTGGCAGAACGGGAATGCCGGGTTCCGACCTCGCCAAGGACAGCATAGCTGCCAGCCGTTGGGCCGATTCTGACCTCCTCGCGTGGGCACCGAGGGCTTTGCGCTTGGTGTCGTTGACACTGCCGGCGGTCTCGGCGTAGATGGTGCGCACAGTCGCCTTGGCGCGCGTGTCGAGGTTGCCCGTAGTGTTGTCTGTCCAGTGCTTCCCGTCCCAGGTTAGCCACTTCGCCCAGGGGAAGCAGTAGCGCACATTCTCCGCGTGTTGTGACGCGAACCGCTCCGCGTTGCCCATGTCGGTCAGTTTGAACAGCCCAGGAAGCGCCGCCTGCTGCTCGGGGTCTCTCGGCATTGGTTCCGTGCCTGCCGGAGGTGCGTCCGCGTCGTCCAACGGTGGCGCGCCCGGCGCGTAGAACTCCGTCTGCCCCTCAAGCGCCTTCCCGATGGTACGCTCGCCATAGGTCTCAGTCCCACGCTTCTCGTCCCACTTGTCGCGCATCCGTTGCGACTGCCGAAAGAGAGTGTCCACGCGCTCCCGGTCGCCGCTCGTCCAGAACGCCAGGTGATTGCACAGCGCCAGGTCGCCCGCCGAGTCGTCTTCCGGGTAGCCGCCCGCCCATAGTCGCGCGAACTCCGCGCCGTTGCTGGCAGCCAGCGCCTTCGCCTGGAGTTCCGCGTCAGTGAGGGTGACGGGTCCGGCCGGTCGCGTCACCGCGGGGGGCGTCTTTGTCGGAGCGTCGCCGAAGGTGCGTCGGTGAAGGGCCGTCAGCTCGGCTTGTCGGTCTGCCACGGTGGAGGGGGTGCCCTCCACGTGCTCGCCCGTCACCGTGAAGTAGCGCCCGCTGTCGTACATCTCAAGGCGCCCGTTGCGCCGGCCGCCGTCAGGAAGCGTGGCCAAGAGCAGCACGTGCAGCCCGGCCCCGCTGGGGCTTGTCTCGGTGTAGCTGTCCAACTCCGCCACGATCTTGCGTGCCCACGGTTCAACCTCACCGGTCTCGGGGTCGCGGCAGTGGTCGAGGTCGACGCCACACAGCCCGGCGTCAAACATGATGCCCAGCCCGTCATACTCGCCGGCGTGCCCGTAAGCTGTGGCGAAGTCAGCCCAGGTGTCCGGATCGTTGCTCTTCGCCCGCTGTCCGGTTGCTGGGGTGTAGGGGGTCTTGGTCGGCTTGCCGTCGCGTTCCTCGAGTCGCCAGCAGACCCAGGCCCGGCGCGCCGTCAGCTCGTGGGGGAGTTCCGTCAGTCGGTCCGATGGGGTATACTTTCTCATGTGACTGCCTCGCTTGGTGGTCTACGTTTCCCGCCCGCGCTCGGTGCGTCAACACCGCCGCGGGCGTCTTCATTTCTGGGGTCCCCTCGGGCTTCCCGGTCGAGGTTCTCAAGCACGGCAGCGAACAGCCCGCCGATAGCTTGCCGCGCTACGTAGGGGGTCAGCTTTGGCGTCGATTCGACCTGTATCATCCACGGCCGGGACCGGCCCGCGTGCTCGGCTACCTGTGCCGCGCGAACGTCGAAGACGCCACGCACCAGCCGGATTGAATCGCCTCGAATCTGCATTCGTGTTCATCTCCTTGGGTGACGTTTGTTCAGTCTACCCTCAAACGTCGTTGACTGTCAACGACGCGCAGTAAAAGGGGGAAGCTGTTGCCTTCGGCGCCTTGGGTGGTCGAGGTCGCGTAGTGGCACCCTTGCGCGCTCGGCCAGCTCGCGCCACACAGGCTTTGCAGCAGGTGTTTCGCACCTGTGGCCCCATTCGCACGAACAGCGCTCCACAGCTCGGCGCCGCACATTCGCCGATAGCGCTCTGCCAACTTCCGTTGCCGTGCAGCTTCTCGCTCTGCAGCGCCGCCGCCTGCTCCGCGCCGACGGAAACGCACAGCTCCATAGCTGCCAGCAGCGCGAGGTCCGTGTAGAGTCGCCCGTCTGCCGATTGTCGTATCTCGATCTCGCACTCTCGCTCAAACAGCGCTCGGTCGTTCACGAAGTCCAATACCAGCTTAGTTGCGCTCGCCCGCCGCCACAGCTTCAGCAGCGCCTCCCGTTGGGCTTCGTCGGTCACGGTGTGTTCTTCCAACCGTGCCAGGTCCCGCGCCAGGTGTTGCACGTCTCGCAGTTCGTCGCGCAGCTCGGCAGGCACCTGGTCGCTCTCCGGGTCCGTGTTGAGGACCTGCTCCACGATAGCCCGCCGCTTCTTCGGGTCCTCCAGCGCAACCGCCAGCGCCGCGGCGAAGTCGGCGCCCATCGGCCGCCCGTCCTCGCCCGCGGGTCCCTGCACGTCGGTGGACAGCTCCGGGGTGGCGTCGTCAGCGTCCAAGTCGACCGGGACCATGTGGTCCTGGTAGCCGAACCAGAAGAGCACCTTGTCCTTGAGTTCGGGACGCTCTTTCCTCAGTTGCTCGGCACGCTCGACGGCGGCCCGCGGGGTTCGTCGTGGTCGCGGGCGCCGTAGCTCCCGCTCGATGTCGTCAACCATGCTCGGTCGCTTGCTCATGTCTCACCTGCGTGTCTCGTGGCGCTCAGTGCCCGCCTGTGGCGTCGTTCTGCTCGGGACGGGTTAGCTATCGTCTGGCGCCGTCGTCGCCGTGTAGGGCATTCTCGTGCGTCGTTGGCTGTCAACTCTGTCAACCTTCCGTCAGGGTGCGGACCGTCCGCGTGAGCCGCTGCCACAAGCCGGCCGAAGTCGCCCGCGGGGGGGTGGTCGCCGGCGTCGGTTGCCTGGCAGTGCCGGTCAGTGCCACCGTTTGCCGGTCCGGTGCCTGCCGGTCAGTGCCGGTCTCTGCCGATAGCGCCTTTCGGGTCAGTTCGTCCACCTTCTCGCGCAGCCAGTCGCGCTCGGTCTGCAGCTCGCGGATACGGTCTCTGAGGTCCGCTGTGGCGCTCTGCTGCCATTCTCGCTCAGCCCGCAGTCGGGCCACTTCCGCCGCCAAGTCAGCCGTCACCGCGCCGCTGTGTGCCGGTGCCTGCCGGTCAGTGCCGGTCTGTTGCCGGTCCGTGCCTGCCGGTATCTGCCTGGCAGTGCTGGTCAGTGCCGGTATCTCAAGCTCCCGTCCGTGGGTCGCCGCGTAGCGCGCCAACTCGGCGCCGTCAATAACAACCATGTCACGCCCGCCGCGTTGCTCCGTGGTCACGCTCAGTTCGCCGGCGTCAACGCGACGCCTCACGGTGCGCTCGCTCTCGCCGAGGGCTTGGGCGGCTTGTGCGATCGTGTAGGTCATGCCGCCGCGGTCGCTCCGATCTGCTCGCCGGGTTCCCACGGCTCTGCCAGGGCCCGCAGGTCACCCGGTCGGACGAACACCTTCCGCCCGATCTTGAATGCTGGCAGCTTGCCGTCGCGAATCCACAGCCTGACGGTCTGCTCGTTGATCTCCAGTTCTTCGGCTACCCGCCGAATGGGAATGAAGCCTGTTGCTGGCACGTTGCCTGCCTCCTCTGCGTCGGCTTGTTCCTCAAGCCAGGTCAGGGCCCGCCCTCTCAAGGCCGGGTCCGAGTCGAGTAGCTCGGTCAGCTCGTCAAGGATCTGCTCTTTGGTCCGTTTGCTCATTGCTCAGGCCGCCTTTGCCAGAACGCGCGTCACTTGCTTGTGAGTCCATTCGGCGCCGCGCTTGGTCCGGTGTCCGCGCTCGTTCAGTTCCGCCGCAATGGCGTTGAAGCTCAAGCCCTGCGTCTTCAGTTCCTGAGCCAACCGGATGACCTTCTGCTCTGCCAGGTTGGGAATCAGTATCTTGACCGCGCCTTCAGTTGCGGCCACGTCATACCCGAAGGGAACGTCGCCGCCCGTCTTCTCGCCACGGCGCCGCTTGGCGCCCAGGGCCGCCGCTGTGCGTTGCCGGATGACCGCCCGCTCGTACTCAGCGAACGCGTCGACCATGTGGCGCATAAGCCCGCTCGCCGGGTCGTCATTCTCGGTGCCCTCGCCCGCCGCCGACACGATCCGGGCACCCGCCTTCTTCGCTTCCTTCTCGACCCACAGTGTCAGGAATAGGTCGCGCGCCAGCCGGTCGCGCTTCGCGACGGCTACCACGTCGCCGGGCTGCAGAGAGTCCAGCAGCTCGCCCAGGGCCGGCCGGTCCGCCTTGCTCCCGCTGATACCTTCGTCCGAGTAGACCGCTCCCGGTTCCCCGAATGCCTTGGTGATAGCCGCCACCTGTGCCTCAAGCCCGAGTCCGCTTTCCGCCTGCTCCTGCGTGCTCACTCTCAGGTATGCCTTCAGCATTTCGGGTCCCTCCTGTCAACTACCATACAAGTATACAACGATAGTTAGCAGGAAGTCAACAGTCAACGCGCCTTTTCCTTGGACACTACGGACGAAGTGTCCAACGGACCGCCCTGACGACACCCTCTTTTAGGTGTCGAATCTGCCGCGTGAGCCGCCCGGTGTACACGTGGGAACCCGCCTGTACACGGTGCCGCCTCGCGCGTCCGAACCGGACGACAGGACAGCTTCGGCAGATATCTGCGGAAGCTTCTCTCAGTGCCGCCTCGCGCGTCCGGACCGGACGACAGCGGACCTGTCCATGGGTGTCCTCCTGTCCATGGGGTGTCCTCCGCGTGCCGCTAACGTTTCCTCGTGGCCTGACGTTTCGCGCGTGCAACGGACCTTTTCTCGTGGGTGGGCTTTTCTCCGTGAGAATGCCCGCCAACCGCGCCACGTTTGCCCAGGACGCGACGAACCGCCCGGCGGAAGGTGGGAGTACTCGCGCGCGCCCGCAATCACGCGTGAACCGCCAGCGCGCATGTGTCTACAAACCCCTCTGACGACGCGCGAGAATGCCCTGTAACGAATTGGCAGGTAGGGAAGCCTTAGCCCGGTGCCCTGCGTGGCGTGGTGCCCGCCCAGCGTTCGCAGCAGGTGCCTTCTCGCCGTGAGCGTTGCCGTCTCACGCAGTCACTCCCGCGCCAGTGCCGCCGCGGCTGTCGCGTCGATCTCGCCGCGACGCCCGGTTGGCAGCTCGTTCACTCGCACGGACACGCCTTGACCTGGTGCGTGCCTCGGCCCGAAGAATACCGCCCTGTCGGCGTAGAGCCACCAGCACAGGAACACCACCACCACCAGCCCGCCGCACAGGTTGCCCGCGTTGCGTTGAAGCCACCTCACCGCGTCACCTCCAGGACGTCCAGCGCTCACAGCCTGTCCGTGTCAATGCCCACCTGCACGACCTGTATCGAGTCGCCCAGGGTGCTGATGTCCGCGCTACTCACCAGGTACCGGCTGAGCCACTCCCGCGCTCGTCCGTCGCCCTTCTTCGCGTCCGTCACCGCCCGCGCCACGACCGCGCTCCAGTCGTCCAGCGTCACGGCGTCCGTGAGCCGCGCCAGGTAGTCGCCCTCCACCTCCCGCCGAGGGCGCCCAGGACCGCCCGGGTTGCCCTCAGCAAAGGTGCCGTCAGGATGTCGCATAGTCTCACCGTCCGTTTGCGCGCCGTCTATACGGTGTTTCGTGCTCGTCTGTCAGGTGTGAGAGTAGGGCCCCGCAGCAAAGTCAAGGGCGGCTGTCTGTAGCTACAAGGCCGGCGTCTTTCACGCGTTGCGTGAGGGCCCGTGTGTCCCTTGCACGGCACACAACCAGGCCAAGGGCAAGGGCAAGGGCAGTGCTCTCTCTATACGCAGCAAAGTTGAGAATTCGTCGCCGTGTTGAGAACTGCCGCCGTCAGACGAAGAGCCCGGCGTGCCGTTCGTGTGGCTTGTGGCGGCGTGGGTTGCGGACGCCAAGCGCGTTGTAGTCCCGGCGGATCGTTTCCGGCGAAGCCGCGATACCGCATTGCCGCAGCAGCTCCTGCATGTCCTCAAGCTTCGGCACGCAGCGCCGCTCGTTGACTTGTCCCGCAATGACTGCGCGCCGCTCCTCGCGCTCCTGCGCTTGCTTGGACGGCTGACGCTCTTGCACCCGCTCGCCCTCCGGAAGGAACCGCGAAGCCGGCCGCAGCTTCTCCAGCGCCGCGGCTTCGTCCGGCGTCACGTCCAGCCAATCGCTGATAGTCGCGTCCGTGAGTTGCGGGCACGCGAACCGGCTGCGGACCGCACCCGCCACTTCGTCGTCAGTCAACGGACAAGGCCGCTCGCCGCGCGCGTCAAGGCACTCCTCGCCCAGCTTGCCCACCTCCGCGAGAACGTCCCCGGCCGCCGCTTTGTTCTTCGTGAGCGTCACCGCGAAGAGCAGCGCCGCATGGTTGCGCGTGCCGTCCCGAAACCCGCCGCGCAGGACCCGCAGAACCTCAAGCTCGCGAAGCCGCCGCTGCCACAGCGCCCGGTGTCCGCTCCGTTTCTTCTCGCGCTCCGCCTCCGAGAACGCTTGCGCCGTCGCGGCGTTGTAAAACTCCGGTGGCTTCACGGTGAACCACTCCGCAAGCTCGTCCAGCGTGTAGGCGAACACCTTGCCGGCGTCGTTGAACTGCAACGAGTAGCTCACGCGGAAGTCGCCCGCCGCCGTGTTCACTGAGCCAGGAACGCGCGTCACCCGTGCCGCGTCAGTTGCGCCGGCGTCCGCACCGATCGACGCGAGGCGCTCATTGATAGCCCGCTGAATTCGCGCGTAGAAGTGCCGTTTCTCCGGGTATGCCGGTTGCGGCTTGCTCGCGTCTTTCGCGTCGTGCAGAACCCAGAAGAGCCACACACCGCGCCCGCTCAGAACCATGCTACTCGTGTACGGCAGCGCACCGCGAACCTGTAGCTCCACGATGTCGCCCGCCATCTTGGCGACGATAGCCCGCGTTGCGTCCAGTCCCTTGTCGTGAACGTCGATGTCCGCGTAACACGCGGTGAGATAGCGCAAGTCGCCTGTCTTGCGCGTGCCCTTCCTGTAAAACGCGTTGATGCTGTGATAGCTGTCGCGCAGCAAGTCCTCGAGTATCTCCGGGAACGCTCCGCTGATGTCCGAGGCCCGCAGGGAGCCGATGGTTCGCCACTTGCCGCCCAGGTTGGTGTGAAGCGTCACGAAGGCGTCACTCCCTCGGTGGAGAGCGTTGATCGTCGTCAAGTCCGGCCTGCCCGGTGTGATGATACCTGTGCCGCTCAGTTTCGCGGGAGCGTCGTTCATGCCTTCAGCTTCTCACCGGTTGGCCGAACTCGCCCGGCGTCACCGGCCGCGCCAGCTTCGCCACGTCCTTCGGCTTCACGTAGAGCCGCCGCCCGATGTAGTAGCCCGGCAGCTCCCCGTCACGGATCCACCTCCGGACCGTCGCCTCCGTCACGTCCAGTTGAGCCGCCGCGCGCGCAAGCGGGACGTAGCCAAGCTCGGGCGCCACGCTTGTGCTCGGGATGCTTGCCATTGCCGTCACTGTCGCCGTTCCTGTCATTCGTCGTCACTCCCTCAAAGCCGAACTGAAGTTGAGCCGGCACGCGCCCGGCTTCGCAGAGAGCCTGCCGCAAGTCGTCCAGCAGCTCGCCGTCTGTCATTCGTCGCGCCCGCTCGCGCAGCAGCTCCGCCGTCGCCGTCATGCCGCCAACACCGCCCGGACGCTCGACGCGTACCACTTGCCGCCGCGCTTCGCCGCAACCTCCCGGCTGTTCAGCTCCGCCGCGACCGCGCGCAGCGTGTAGCCGCGCTCCCGGAACTCCGCGATGTCCACCAGGACGCGTTGCTCCGTGGCGTCCTCCGTGAGCGTCACACCGTCCGCGGAGAGCGTGAAGCCATACGGCACGGTGCCGCCCGTGTACTCGCCGGCCGCCTTCTTGTACTGCATGGCGGCTGAAGTCCGCTCCCGGATCAGGTTGCGCTCCATTTCGGCAGCGCCCGCCAGAACCGTGAGCATGAACCGCCCGGCCGCTGAAGTCGTGTCCACTGCGTTGCCGCCCAAGTCGAGAATGTGCAGAGCAGCGCCGCGCTTATCCCACTCCGTCAACGTGCTCAGGCAGTCCGCACAGTCGCGGAAAGCTCTGTCCAGCTTCACGACGAGAACGGCGTCCACCTCGCGCCGCCGAATGGCGTCCGTGAGCCGCTTGCCGCCCGGCCGCTCCGCCAACGGCTTGCCGCCGCTCACCGCCACGTCCTCCACGACCTCCACCAGGTGCGCGCCTTTCAGCGTCGCGTAGGCCGTCAGCTTCGCCCGCTGAGCCGCCAGGCTAACACCTTCGGCCGCTTGCTCTTCGGTGCTGACTCTCACGTATCCGATGGCCTGCATTTCGTCACCTCTTCGCTGTCCGATAGAGAATCTTACCACACAGTCAATGCAGAGTCAATGCAGAGTCATGCAGAGTCACAATTGCGCCGTGGGTGTGTCGCCGCACCCTCCCTTCAAGCAGGGACTACCAGCGCCGCGCTCAACTGAGGGGTGGGGTGCCCGCTCCCTGCCGCCCGGTGTACACGTGGGAACCCGCCTGTACACGGTGCCGCCTCGCGCGCACGGACCGGACGCCAGGACGAGCCGAACTGGAAGCACCCGGATGCCCGATGTGCCGCCTCGCGCGCACGGACCGGACGCCAGGCCGATCCCGAATACCGGGCCCGG